>Ga0180432_10001330_pt1 | contig 39239 bp, 37 predicted proteins | sample SS_ome_10_FD_132414 | JGI IMG/M metagenome (GOLD analysis project Ga0180432, IMG submission 132414) | Hypersaline lake sediment archaeal communities from the Salton Sea, California, USA - SS_1_MS_2 metaG | ecosystem: Environmental > Aquatic > Non-marine Saline and Alkaline > Hypersaline >... | reverse complement strand
TCTCATATCGGAATCTAAATTATTAAGAACGGGCCCAAGTGACGCAACACGACAATATCTAAATTCTACGTTTTCAAGAGGCAACCCTAGCTCTTTACAAGTCTGACCAAACCCAGCGAGCACACCCCCTCGTGCATGTACAAAAAAACGCCCGCACGATGCACGTCGTCCTTTACTTGGGGAACTAATATTTTCCGACCCCACCTTAATAGTATTAGAAGAACAGTTAAAAAGAATCGATTGTAAATCACGTATCTGAACTTCGTTCACCTTGTTTGTTCTATCATGAAAATCACTCAATCCAACAAAATAACTGTATCTCCCAAGCTTTCCATTCCACTTTCTAAGAACAGAAACTTCGTAAATAAATGAATCACAATTAGCAGATAAAAAAAGAATAGCAAAAACGAAACGTCCCGCTCTATTCCCCATGAGCCCCCCTTGCCGCCCCCAAAGCAGCCCGTTTTGACGTCTATCGCTCTACAGACAATCCTGTGCCAGTTACCGTTACTTTAGTTTTTTTCTTACATTTTTTTGATTTGGCATCCAAAACACACGCTTTGTCTGTTCTTATTGTTCCTAAAAGTTCTCCTCCTGGACCATCAATGGCAATCCATTCGCGCTCCGCGTATGCTTTTGGAAAGCTGATATCTATACTTTCTCCAGCAAACAGCAATTCGCTTTTTTGCTCAAACTTTCTCCACTTAGCAACACTTGGAACCACATATCTAATAAGAACAGGAACATCCATTCCATTTTTTATGACAACACGACGAGTTACCCGAGCCCCACACACAGAACTGAACAGTAAAACTCCCGCAAAAAACAGTTTCTTTTTCTTGAGCTTCATCCCCATCCCCTTACATTATTAATCCTAGTTGAAATTATACCAACTCGCGGATTGAGGATTCAATAAATCTAGTACTTCGTATTTATTTTTCTTTTTTTTGATCGCTCATCTGAATGACAACACTCTCTTTGTCAAAAAGAACTGGCTGACCGACCTTGACGCAATGCAATTGCCGATCCTTCAAATTTTTTTGATTTTTTTGCCACCACAACTGCATAAGCTTGATTGGATTATCAAAATGCTCAACCCCAAAAGGAAACATTCCCCAGTGCATAGGTATCATATGCTGCGCACCAAGATCTAAAAACGCCTGACCAGCTTCTTCTGCTCCCAAATGAGTCTCTTTCAACCAGCCTCGAGGCTCACACGGACCTACCGGCAACAAAGCCATGTTGATATCAGAAAATTCCCGAGAAATTTCCGTAAAATGAGTAGAATAACAACTATCACCCCCAAAATAGATCTGATTATCCCCCCATTCAATCATCCAACTCCCCCACAATGATCTGTTTTGATCAAAAAGTCCTCGCTGGGACCAATGGGCTGCCGGTAAAAAAGTAAATATAATCTCACGTGAGTCTTGATCATGAATTTTGAATGATCGCTGCTCCCACCAGGTATGCTCATGCACCTGTGCAAAACGCCTTCTATCAAACCACGCCTTGTCCCCCTTTGGGACCAAAACAGTAACCGACTCATTCTGTTTTTTAATCGCAAGCAAGCTGGGAGCATCCATGTGATCTCGATGATTATGCGATATTAAAACAAAATCAATCTTTGGAATCTGATTAATCGAGAAACCAACGGGCAGAATACGCCGATAAAAAAAGGAAACATCTCCAAAAATGGGATCTAACAGAATATTTACACCCCCAAGTTGCACCAAAAATGAAGCATGCCCTATCCAAGTTATCACTGGATTAATCGAACAACGCAAAGTATCTGTAATATCAACCCAACAAGCCTCACCCTTAGAAGGCTTCTTTTTCAACAGAGCATAATACCGAAATAACATTTGAAGGGAATGAAGAAAAAAAGCACATCGATTCTCATCTTTGTGATTATAAAAACGACCTCCACGAATATGCGGCTTTCGTAGTCTCTTCATAACTCCTGAAAAATTTTACCCCCATCCAGACAGAACGTCACGGACAGGGGAAATGGAGGTTATCTTTTTAAAGACCAATGGGCTCTTGCCATCACAGGTCTCCAATAGGTTAGCTAAAGTGAGCACAAAAATCAACTCTTATTTGTCAAACATTGGAACTTTACCCAAATATCAATCAGAATTTTACAATTAATAAAAAAAGCGGTCAAGCTTGACCAAATTTACGAAAAACAAATTTCTCTTAGAAATCAAAAACATCTTTATAATTCTGAACCATTCGCTCAAGACCAAATTCAATATCAACAAACTTTTTTCCCTCTTGCCCCAACCTTCGAGCAAGGGTATAATCCTCTTCTAATCGACGTATCGCATCTAGAAGATCCTGGATTTTTCCAGCCTTTACAACAAGCCCATTTTTTCCTGATACAAGAACAGAATGACAGGAGTCAACATGGGTAGCAACACAAGGAATGCCACACGACATCGCCTCTAGAAGCGCTATAGATATTCCCTCCTTATCAGAAGATTGAACAAAACAGTCAAAAAGGGAAAAATAACCATATGAGGATCGTCCAATAATAAATATAACTCTGTCCTCAATTTTCAGCTTCCGAACCTGTTCCCTCAAGGCTTCTTCATCTGGACCAACTCCAACTAAAACGAGATAAGCCTGATCGGACTTAATAACAAGGCTAGCGAAAGCTGATATGAGAAGCGGATAATTTTTCACAGGGCAAAAACGCCCCACAGAACCTATGACAAAGCATTTTTCCGGCAATCCGAGAATATCCCGAGAGACTCGCTCATGCTCTGCTTTTTCTCGAACCTCATCTGCATCAACTCCGTTCTTGATAACAATGATCTTCTTTTTTGAAAAACGAAGATCCGTTTTTACAATCGATTCGGCAACCTCATCAGAAACGGCCACCAATCTTTCCGAAATAATCCTTGTCGCCTTATCCAATAAGTTTCTTAGTCTTCCATCTTGGTCGATATTATTGTGATAAACAGAAACATGCGGAATGGAAAGTAGTTGAGCAACCAGTCGACTCGATACATTTGCAGACCATAAAAGAGAATGGATAACGTCAGGCTTTAACAAACGAATCAACTTCCACAAGCGGTAAAAAAAAACGGGATCGTACAGAGAAAACAATCCGCGAATTTGATAAGTTTGAACACCTAATTGTCGAACCTGCTGCTCTCGTCGTCCTCTATGAAAATAAATAACATGATGCTCGAACTGTTCGTTTCCAAGTCCCTTTATAAGATCACAAAGTACGGCCTCGGCCCCACCAATTCTTAAGCTTGAGGTAACATGAACAATCTTTTTTTTCTTAGGTTTCATCTTCTTTTTCAGCAAATTGCGCACGAAGTACCTTTTTGTCCACCTTGTTGGTTGCGGTAAGCGGCATATCTTTAACAAACACAACCCGCCGAGGAACTTTATATGGAGCAAGATTTTTTTTGCACAAATCAATAAGCTCTCGCTCTAAAGAATCCTCCTTCTCTTTTGCATGCAACTGTACAAATGCTACTGGAATTTCCGCCTGCGTTTCATCAACGACCCCAATCACACCGGCGTATAACACTGCCATGTGTCCAATCAAAACGTTTTCAATTTCCTGAGGATAAATATTGAGCCCTTTGTGGATAATCAAGTCCTTATCTCTTCCGCAAATCAGAAGTTTTCCTTGTCGATCAAACATTGCAAAATCACCTGTGCAAAACCATCCATTCCGCAAAACGTCTTCTGTTTTTTCCGGCGCATTGTAGTAACCCAGCATGATATTATCACCTTTAACCCACAAAATTCCAATCTGACCTTCGGGCAAATTATTTCCTTTGTCATCTTTAATAACACAAGAGACACCAAGCACAGGTCTGCCTACATTATTCGTTGGCTCAAAAACATCTTCTAGGTCAACAGAAATAAGTGGCGATGTCTCAGTCAACCCGTAACCGTTGCACAATTTCCTTCTGTATACTAATTCAAATGCAGCTCGAATTTTGTCAGGCAATGCATCTCCACCACAAATAAAATAGCTCACAGATGGAAATGATGCTTTTCTTAGCAAACACAAAAGACCATACAATGCAGGGACACCTAAAAAAATGGTTGGCTTGTGTTTTAGTCCTTCTAAAATCGCTCTACGACCAATTTTGGGCACAACAACAACAGTACATCCAGAAAAAAAGGCCGACCATAGGCACGTATTCTGTGCAAAACTATGAAATAAAGGAAGAACACAAAAAATACGCTGCGATTGATTCAGTGGCATTCGAGCAAGAATCTGAACCACGTTTTTCATTATATTTTTTGAACTTAGCATAACCCCTTTTGGTAGCCCGGTTGTTCCTGATGTATACAAAAGAGCTGCAAGATCATCTGGCGGCAGGCAACGAACATGAAAGTCCTCACCATATTCAGCAAGTTCTCCATCAATATTCATATCCTTTTCCGTCAAAATGGGCGGCAACCCGCCATCCTGGAATAAATCAACCCTATCTGAAAGGGTAACAATCAATTTTGGTTGAGCATCATGAACAATATGTTTTAGCTCACGCTCTTTTAAAAAAATGTTGAGCGGCGCAACAACCGCACCTATCTGCCAAATGCCAAAATATGCAAGGTAAAATTCTAAAGAGTTAGGAATAAAAAGCAAAACTCTATCTCCAGGCTTAATACCATGGGACAAAAGTTTTTTGCTAAATAAAATCGATCGCTGATACAACTCTTTATACGAAATATGACGGTCGTTATAAATCAATGCAACATTATCTGGGAATATACTCGCAGCCCTCTGCAAAAGCTGCCCTCCAAATATGATATCTCCCTCATCATTCAAAATTGATTCGGAAAAAATATCAAAACGCTCTTCTTCATTTTTTGATTGCAATTTCCGAAGGTCAAAAAGCTTCCATTCAGGATTTTTCATCATCATACCACGCAATCACACCGAAAGGACATCCTTGTATTGCCCGCTCAATTTGTTCCTTTTTTTCTTCTACATCCACACCATCTTTTACTCTCGAGATATCTGTCACCTCAAATACATCCGGGGCATTAAATTCACATGCGCCACATGACGTACAACCAGGCTTCATAACAATTTTTTTCATAAAATCTTTATTATATTTTTTATATATCACCACCGAGTACAAAAATATCACATTTACTATAGAATAAAAAAATGGACTGTATATCAACAAAAAAAAGAAAAAGAACTTACCAAAAAAAATCATGAAAAAATTAAAACAGGGATTTTTGATTTCTATTGAAGGCATAGACGGTTCGGGAAAATCAACTCTCGCAAACAAGCTTCGCGATTCTCTACAAAAGGAAAAGTTCCCTGTTGTGCTCACCTACGAGCCTGGCGACACAAAAATCGGCAAACAATTTCGCACCGCACTGCAAGAGAAACCTTATCCAATGTGCGATAAAACGGAATTTTTATTGTACGCTGCAGACCGCGCACAACACATTCAAGATGTTATCAAACCGGAACTGTACGGCAAAAAAATTGTTATTTCCGATCGAATGGCTGACTCATCACTTGCATATCAAGGATACGGACGAGGACTTGATCTGGGCATAATTAAAAAAATCAACGAGTGGGTAATGGAATGCGTCAAGCCAGACATTACACTTTACATAAAAGTTTCTACCACATCTGCTGTAGAGCGTTTGAAAAAAAGAAAAGGCCGACCAACATCAATTGAAAAAGAAAAAGAAGCATTTACAAAAAAGGTAGTTGAGGGTTTTGATACCATTTTTAAAAACCGTTCTGATGTCATCATTTTAGATGGCGAACAATCAGAACAGATGTTACACAAAATTGCTCACGCAAATATAATAAATTTTTTAAGGAATAGACAAAACTAAAATGGTTCGATACATTCTTCTTCGCTTTCAGCTACGAAGAACACTCACCACGAACGGGGGGGAGATTCTTCGGCAAGCTCAGGGCAGGTACCCCAACCATCCGAAGTTGTGCGAAGCACAGATATCGAGTGGCACGAACGGGAAGAGGTAAAATGGAAAAATCCCCCTCCGTTAATGGTGAGTTTTTTTGCTTTAACTCGAAACTTTTTCGAGAGTTAAAATAAAAAAGTATCGAACCATACAGATAAAACTGTCATTATAAAAGACGAAAAAAATGAATAACAATTTCACCCTTCCACCGGCACAACTTTTAATCGGTCCATGCGAAACCACGGTCGAACACGCAAAAAAAACAATAAAAAAACAGTTATGCACAAACAGAGGATGCGAAACTTGTGTCGACTGTATGCAAGTAGATCATAAACAACATCATGCTGTAGTTTGGTTGGAACCTGAAAAAAACTACACCCTAGAAAAACTAGAACCTATTTTTAAAAATATAGCATTTGAGCTTGAATCGGGTGCTCACTTTTTTTTCATCATTCAAAAAGCTGATTTTTTAACACCTGCATGCTCGAACAGTCTACTCAAATCGGTTGAAGAACCACCTCCAGGGTATCATTTCTTCTTTCTTACCGAACGTGCACAACAAATTTTGCCTACAATACGATCTCGATGCGTTTCATACTCCCTTTACAAACAGGGACAAACACAGGAAGGGAACATTGCGCACCTGTTTCTTAACAATATTTCCTGTGCTCCTTCAGCGTTTCTCAAAATTCTTTCAGAGCAAAACCCTAGCGAGCGTGAGACACAAGAACAGTTGAATAATCTTCTTGCCCACTGGCTATTAAAACAAAAAAACAACCTAACCAACCAAGCAACAATAAAAATGGTTGCCCTTATAAAAATAGCACTAGAAAATCCTCCAATGCCAGGAGGAAGCAAGCTGTTCTGGAAAAATTTTTACCTGCAAGCACAACATTTGCAAAAATCTAACAGTCAAGAAGAATAGCGCTCAACAATACAGAACGCATCAACCACCTTTAATCACAGCAAGAGGTTTGAGTCGCGCAACTCTGCGAGCCAGTTTTGCTTCGTGAACAATGCTCACGACATTATCTACATCTTTGTAAGCAATTGGCGCCTCTTCTGCCAATCCTCGATCGGAAGCACAACGAATAATAATCCCCTGAGCTTCTAACTTTTCTCGCAACTCTTGACCACCAACCATCTTTTTCGCTTTTGTTCGTGATAGTCTTCTTCCTGCTCCATGGCAAGACGAACCAAACGCCTGCTCCATGCCTTCCGTTTTTCCAGCAAGAACATATGATGCCGTTCCCATTGTTCCAGGAATTAACACGGGTTGACCAACTGAGCGATATTTTTGTGGAGTCTCTGGAGTTCCAGGGCCAAACGAACGGGTTGCACCTTTTCTGTGCATCAGAACTCTTTTCTCTTTTCCATCGATCAAATGTTCTTCCACTTTCCCAAGGTTATGCGATACGTCATAAACCATCGACAACCGAACACCATTTCCAAGCGCTTTTTGAAATGCTTCACGTGTCCAATGTGCAATAACATGACGATTTGCCCAGGCAAAATTCGCCGCTGCAACCATTGCAGCAAAATAATCCTGCGCAACCGGAGATGAAAACGGTGCACAAACTAGTTCCCTGTCCGGCAATTGATAGTCCCAACCTTCCATTTTTTCCATCATCAACTTTACATAATCCGTACAAGTCTGGTGACCTAGCCCACGAGATCCGCAGTGAATCATCACCGTAACCGAACCTTCTTGCAGACCATACGCTTTTGCAGCTTCAACATCGTAAATTTTGTCGACAGCCTGCATTTCAAGGAAGTGATTTCCAGATCCAAGCGTACCAAGCTGGTCCAGACCACGCTTTTTTGCCCGAGTAGAAACAAGAGAAGCATCTGCACCGGGCATACATCCTTTTTCTTCACACAACTCAGTGTCTTGTAATGTTCCATACCCTCGCTCAAGCATATACTTGGCGCCATTCATCAGTACTTTATCTATCTCTTTTTCTGTCAGCTTTAACTTTCCACCTTTACCAACACCTGAAGGAACAGCCTTAAAAACTTCAGTTGCAATATTTTGCATTTGTGGCTTAAGTTCCGCAGAACTTGCATCTGCAACCAGTAACCGAACACCACAGTTAATGTCGTAACCGATGCCACCAGGTGAAATGACACCGCCTTCACCAATTGCAGTTGCCGCAACACCTCCAATTGGAAAACCGTAACCCTGATGAATATCCGGCATAGCAATCGCATATTTTTGTATACCCGGTAAAGTTGCCACATTTACCAGCTGCCACAAAGATCTATCACCCAACACATCATCAATCATCGCCTCATTCATATAAACACGAGCTGGAACACGCATATCAGAGCGAAACGATTTTGGTATCTCGTAAAGATTGTCTGTGATTTTTACTAAATCTTCGCGCATTATTGCTTTTTCCGACATCCCCTTTTTCTCCTTTATATGTCAAAAACGATGATCGCTTGCCACAAACCATCAACCTTTTTGATTTCAAGCTCATGATAAGTGACAGCCTTAATTTCTATTCCAAATCCCTGAACAGGCACCCCAAAAACAGTTGCCCGAACAAATGTTTCAGAAAGCTCATGAATCTGCGCATCAAGATAAACCTGGTTGTGTACGTCAGAAAGGTATAAAGCCTCAGATAAAAAATCGACCAGTAAAAGATCTTGCGCCGAAGCTGAAACCTCTATTGAATTCTGATCGGGAAGTTGATCACAAGTAATCCGTCCATTTTTTTCCTCGCACCCCTGCACACGCGGTTCGATTGTTTGAAACATTCCAACAAGCGCATTGCGAAAAAGCTCTTTCAATGTGCTTCCAAAAACCCGTAGTTTTATGTCCGCAGTATGCGCCAGTGACTCAAAATCTTTTTCCATTAATTTTCCATTGTTAATACACAAACATTCACTATTCATAACACAGCCGAACAAAATATGCGATCTGACAAAAAACAATCATCTGAATGCATGTTAAAACTCAGGAATCATTTGCCTTATAAAATAGATCACTATATTTTATTTCAAAAATTAGAAATAAATATGTACTGTTATAATTGATAGCAGAATTCAAATATGAACGAAAAAGCATTCTGAGAAAACGAAAAAGCATTCTGAGAAAAAATGAAGCGTTGAAATATAAATAGATAACATACAATTGCTGTATATTTAATTCATGCAACCCTTTATTTAAGCAAAAAAACAATAAAATACCTCAACTTTTGCCCTACGCTTGAGTACATTAATATTCATGGCAAAAAAATTAAAGGAACTTCTTCCTTCTGTCTTAAAACAGACAAATAACTGGAAAATCGACTTATTGGCCAACTGGCCATCTGTTATTGGAAATCTAAAAACAAAGGTCACTCTTGAGAAAATACAGGATAATTGCCTTGTACTGAGCGTTGCAGATGCATGTTGGTTACAAGAACTTTACCTTCTTTCTCCTGTATTGCTCAGGGCAATTAACCAAAAACTGGACCAACCTCGCATTAAACGTCTACGCTTTAAACAAAGCGGCATCAAAAAAACACCCGTTGCCAAAAGTGACTTCGGGAATGAAAAAAAAAGAAAAAGGCAAGAGCTGAAAAATATCACCATATCACCAAAAGAAAAGATCGCCCTCAAAAAAATAAAAGACAAGCACCTTGCCGCTGCTATGAAGCGTTTTCTTACTCGTTGCTATCAAGAAAAGGACTAGTGAATATGAATAAACGTCTCTTTTTTATTATGTTACTTTTTTTAGGCGAATCAGTACATGTCCATGCTCAAGCCATTTCAAGCCAAATGTATATTGACGAAAACCCTTACACAATCGCAGTTAAAGCAGGTATGCTCACGTCAAAAGATGCAAAAAAGAAATCACAATTGCTCACCAAAGTCGTACAAAAAGTGCAAAGCCCTGGTCCATACCTTTTATTCATTGGGGCACACTATGCAAACAATGACCTTCAAAAAATTATTGCACTCCTCAATAAAAAACCAGAACTGTACAAACTTATTTTGGAAACACCAGAGACAGGATTAATTGTTGTAAAAACCTATGCAAAACTTCGAAAAGTTAACAAGGCAATGGACCTTCTTATAAAACTAAACGAAAAGCATAAAACCGATCAGGAAGTTGCATTTCTTCTCGCTCAGTTTTACGAAAAATTTGCTGACAATTTCGAACGACTCAAGCAAACAGAACGCATGAAAAAAGAACTAGAGAAAGCAATCAAAGTTGTTCAGTCCTATTTAAACAAAGCCGTCAAAAAAGCCAGCAACTTTGTATTTCGATTTTTAGAAGCTCGCTTATACTTGAAAATGGGTGATCGAAAAAGGGCATTGCAAAGCATCGAAGAAACTCTCAGTATGCAGCCACGTTTTGAAATGGGGTGGTTTTTGTTTGCACAACTCAAAGAAAAACAGGGCGATATAAAAAACGCAATCAAAGGTTATGGAAACTACCTTGAACTTGCCTCATCAAAAACACGAAACCTAGCAGGGCATCTTTTGCTCAAAGCGATTGAAGCAAAACTTCTCAAACTAATTTTTTCTCAGTTTATAAAAAAACATCCGAAATTTTCCCCTGACAAATTAAAAACATATCGAAACAAACTCATAAATCTGCTAAATAAAAAAAAATATAAGGAAGCTCTTGAAAGACTAGACGATAGCTTTGCAGAGCAAGAACACAATGAACATGCACGACTATTTAAAATTCAACTTCTTGGTGCAACAAAGAAATATAAGCAAGCCGCAACATTAATTAAACAATGGATAATTGAAGATCCAACAAATAGTCTTTGGTTTGAAACACTCCATCTTCTGTTCTTCACAGGACTCGATTCCAAATTTGTTATAAACACACTACAGGAAATAGAAAAAATATATCCGAAAAACCTCTTAACGATGCTCTATCTTGCAGATATGCTCGCCAGAGTAGCACGAAATAAAGAAGCAATAGCCTACAATGCAAAGGCTCTTGAACTCACTGATAATAAAGAATTACAAACCAGTATTTTATTTCAACTGGGTCTTCTATATTACGAAGAAAAACAGTTTGCAAAAATGCAAACGATACTTGAGCGAGGTTATTCACTAGGTCTTGATTATGCCCCACTTCTGAACTTGCTCGCATACCACTACACCACACGCGGGAAAAATATAAAAAAAGCACAGAAACTAGTGAATGCCGCTCTTAAACAATATCCAGACAATCCGCACTTTCTTGACACGCAAGCACTGATTTTTTACAAGCAACAAAAGTACGACAAAGCTCTTGCACTCCTTGAAAAAATTTCCAAGCAAGAACCAAACGATGCAACAATTATGAAACATCTTGCCAAATTGTACAAAAAATCTGGCCAAATAGAGCGAGGTGTTTCATGCATGGAACGCGTTGTTAAACTCACCTACAATAAGAAGAAAAAAAAGAAATACAAAAAAACAGTAAAACTTTGGAAAAATGAGATTGATGACTCACAGAAAAACAACCTGCTTTGTTGCCGGTAGATCAGGCGGACACATTATTCCTGCACTTACCCTGGCACAAAAAGAAAAACAAAAAAATCCAGCTACAAATGTTCTGTTTTTCTCTGCAAGCAGCACACTGGATAAACATATTGCTGGATCTTCACAAATGGTCAACTGGCACATACCCTTAAAGCTTGGCAACGTTCCAATTCGCAAACCATGGAGACTTCCAATCTTTTTCTGGCGTTTTTTTCGCTCATTTTTCTCTGCACTTTTTTGGCTCAAAAAAAAGAAAGTCCAAAAAGTGGTCAGCACTGGAGGATACATTTCACTTCCTGTTTGTCTTGCCGCATGGACGTTGCGCATACCAATCGAGCTGTTCGAACTTAATGCTGAGCCGGGAAAAGCAACAAAGTTTTTGGCCCCATTTTCAAAAAAAATATCAACCTGTTTTGAACAAACAAAACAATGTTTCCCCTCTCACAAGTGCTGTTTTGTGAAATATCCAATTCGATACAAACAATTAAACAACACAGATCTCTCTGCCGCGAAAGCCCGCGAACAAATCAATCTTGATCCAAATAAAAAAACAATCCTTATTCTGGGAGGATCTCAAGGTTCCATTTTTATTAATAATCTCATCAAAAAATGGATAACAAACCGAAAAAATAAAATAAAAAATATTCAAATCATCCATCAAACAGGGGCAATAGACACAACTGACTGGAAAAAAATTTATGAAAATTTGGGAGTCCGCAACATATCAGCCCCCTTCTTTGACAATCTCGAACCATTTTACCACGCGACTGATCTGGTAATCTGCCGATCAGGAGCTGGCTCACTATTTGAGACTCTCTTTTTTGACAAAAAATGCATAACCATTCCACTCGAGACAAAGAAAAACAATCATCAAGTACACAACGCCCTTGCAGCAAAGTACAAATATCCTATCCTGATAACTGTTTTACGTCAGCACGAAATAATGAAATTCCCAGACGTCTTTTTTGATGAAATTCAGAAAAAGACATAATCCTTCACAACTCTGGTTTGATTCTTAACTAGATTTAACCGATCATAGTGCAGAAAAAAATTAGAAACTACTATTAAAAGGAAGCTACACAATGATTACTAACAAATTAAAAGTTGCTGTACTGCTTGCAGCCCTTATACCGTGCATTCATCAAGCAGCCCCTGAAACTTCTCATCAGGAAAAAAAACTTATAGATAAAATTGCCAACGCCAACATGCCTGCATTTCCGTGGCACGAAGAAGAGTGGGAAGAAAAGGATTATGCTGTTTTTTTGAAAAACAGTGTAAAAAAAAGAATTACACCAAAGCCAAGAGCAAAACGGATTAATGCTTTTGAGTTTATGAAAAAAGTTGAAGCAAGAAAGGCAACACCCGAGACCTCCGTCTTTACCGGTCCAATGACTTGGACAGATCTGAACCTTTTTTGTGGCGACAGCAACCGAAAACTTTATGTTGGTAGCATAATCGATAAAACCAATCTAGAGCTTGGCACCATTTCCGTTTTGTACACTCTTGCAACGCCAACAGATGATATTGACGTACTTTCGCAACGCCAACAGATCATAAAATTTTTTATCAAACAAAAACAGTTAACTGCTCGATTACAAACTATTTTTGCCGCAGCCCAATCGGCTGAAAATGTGATGCTTTCATTCTGGAGAATCGATAATTTTAAACATGCATCGAGAAAATTTTACTTTAATTTGCCTGGATTTCGGTGGTTAAATAAATATCCCAACCTTCTTTGTATAAAAAGTCTCGTCGGACACCAAACTCGCATCGGCCATGTTGTTTCTAGAGTACTCGGCGCCGCAACCTTGCTTGCATACAGCGCAATGAGAGTAGGAGACCTCACTATTCCTAAAAAACTAGACAAATGGGCAACTCACTACAAAAGTGGAGTCGGACGAGTGCTTCTGTCATTTTTCAATTATAAATGGCTCAAACCAATTAAAAATATTATTGATCAAATAACAAAAAATCGTGCCGTTGCTTTAGTAAGCTCTGCAGGAATAGGTCTAGGCTGTGCTCTTACAGTTCCTACATCAGCCCGTTGGGCACATCAATGCTTTGTCATTCAAGACTGCATGCAAAAACTGATGATCAATATCACTCAATTTGTAAACACAATGTATGAAACGTATCGGATCATTCGAACAGATGAGAATTTCGCAAATTATCATGAATTTCATGATCTTGTCGTTTTTTTTGAAGAAAAAGTGATGCAATCAAAAAAATTGCAAGAACTACTCAAATTGTTGCAAGCAAATACATTTAAGGGAAATTCGTCTGTACTGAGCAATCAAGGAAATGTATTGCGCGCATTTAGTTTGATGCACGAACTAAAATATGAATTTGAAAATGCACTTGTCGCCATGGGCAACATAGACAAATGGCTTTCAATAGCACAGCTATTTGAACAACACCGCATTACCAATAATCCTTTCTGTTTTGCTTCGTACAAACAATCAGAAAAACCTTTTGTACAACTTGAACAGTTTTGGCACCCACTCATCAGCACACAAAATGTCATTCAAAACTCAATCACACTCGGCACAAACGATAATCGTCAAAATATTGTTGTAACAGATCCCAATGCTGTAGGAAAATCAAATGTACTCAAAGCGATCGCTATCAATATTGTTATGGCACAAACATTTGGAATTGCTCCCGCAACCAGCATGATTTTTACACCTTTTAGCTTTATTGCAACCCAGCTAAATGTTTTTGATAATCATCAAGAACAAACGGGTCAACTATTGACCGTCATCGATAATCTGATACATGATCAGCATAGCTTTGTCATTTCTAAAGAAACGAACTATGACATCATCAACTATCTGCATACAAATCACAATATCATTTACTTATTTGCGGCCAAAAATCAATAAACTTTCGGATATACTATTTATTATCAAACAAAAAAAGGCCCCTACCAAGTGTAGGGGCTCAATTTAAACTCTTATTTTTTTACAAAATATCTGCAGCACTTGAGAATTTCTTTTTCTTTTTTTCAATATTCTTCTTAGGCAAAAACTTCGCGTCTCTGAGGAATTTCTTAACAAGACTCTTATAGGTGCTTGCACCGTACAAAGATCTTGTATTTGCAGTAAATTCGCGAATCATTCCACAATACTCAAAAGCGTTAACACTTCTGAACCTATCGTAAAGACTCATCAAACCAGCAATAACGTTGTGTAGGTAACGATTGTGACGTGATTGCTTACCTTTAAGCTTATTCCAATCACAGTTGAACAACTGATTCGGCTTCATTGTATTTGGCTGCTCAGTATCAACCGGAACAATTTTACCTGTGTTTATGTTGATCATGATATTCTTGCCATTGAAATTCCACAATCCTGTTTCTCTGATCACAATCAGCAACTCTTTAAATGATTTTTCTGGAAGAACCTTTTTTAATAAGTTCTTCTTTTTTAGATAAAAATTCAGCGGTTTAAAATCTTTTGACAGCTCTTTCTCATAAAAGGCACAGTGTTTATCATCACTATTTGTACCACCAGTCACATCGATGAGATACGATTTTGGACGAGCAATATATTCAAGTTTACAACGCTTTATTGTATCCATTATTCGCAAGTGATAAAACATGCGACTCGCTGTTTGGTAAGTATTTGTAAGAATAGGAAATACAGTCGGAACACCCTGCTTGCCTTCAAGAAAATGGCGAATAAGATAATACATTTTAGTATGGGTGATCCATTTTTTATTTTCTTTCATCAAGTTATTTCGAGCTCTAACAAGATGGTATCTATTTACCAGACCACTTACTTTTTCCACATACCCATAAAAAGGTCTTACAATATTTACTGTTCTATTATTTCCACCAGTTTTGACCCTGTTGAGATCTTGAGGACTAAATTTATAGTGGCCCAAAACTAAATTCCTCAACTCTTTAGGCGCCTTTGGAGCAACTTTGTAAATATTCTCTGGTGTGACGACAATCTTGCCGTAGGTATCTTTACTTTTGACCGCCGACAACGTCCCGGCACCAAAAATAAGACCACCCAACACAGCAAAACGTAAAAACCTGATTTTTTTGATATTCTCCATCTTAATACCTCCATTATAACGATTAAAACCTCTATTTCATTATCCTACCCTCATAATATTACAAATAGAAACAATCGTCAAGCGGGTCCTCAAAAGGTGCTCTGGGTAGACGCTTAAGCCTTTTTCTTGTCCTGCAAAGGCCATTTTTTGAGCAAATCCTTTATATTTGGTGCCTTCATCACCTCTGGATCCTTTTTAGCCCAGATTCTAACGTTTTTTCGTGCTTCTGAATCTTTTGGCAACAAATCGTACAAACTCTGCACTCCACTACAAACATTGTGCAAGTACCGTTTTGCATCCTTATTAAAAGCTTGCGAGGGCTTAGTGGTGTTCGGCTGCTCCGTATCCAAAATAATCAGCTTCTTAGTAATTACGTTGAACGCAATATTGTCCTTCGTAAGATTCCACAACCCAGCATGCTTTGTTGCAAGAAGCAACTGTCGTAAACGCTCTTTGGTAAATATCTTAGAAAGTTCACTATTGGAACAATCTCGCAATAATTTGAAATTTTTACACAACCGCTCCAGAACAACAACATCTTCATCACAAATCGATCTTAAGGGGCTCCAAAGCCGTTGATCGACAATATCAATCTGATCAAGTCTATATTTCTGCACCGCCTCCTTAAGCTTCAGTCCATGGAATAACCTACTTGTCGTTTGATATGTCGGAACTAGACGCGAAGTATCAACTAAATCTATGCGGCCGTACGGTTTATCCTGAGCGGCAACTTGTAGGCAAGCTCGATTGGCAGGACCACTGATTTTTAACAACCATCTCGGATCATCTGGAAAGGTAAACACAAAATTTCCATGACTTTTTTTGCACTGTAATTGTTTTTTCTGTATCACCAAATGAGCCAAATAATACTTCTCTCTGATATTGGCCAAATAACCATTTTGACGAACCAAAGCATGCCATGCATCTGCGTTATCAATAAACCACTGGTTTAGTTTTTGCTGAAGCTCATCATCAGCATGCGGCAACAAATGATACAGATTTTCCGGCGTTACAACTATCCCCTTGTATTTGTTTCTCTCATTGAGGACAAAGGCTCTCTTTTTTTTCACCACAAATAAATAATAAAGAAGGTATATCCCAATAGCTGAACCACCCACAACACCAAAAACTTTTGACTCAAAGGAGTATTTTGAAACCAATCTTGCATAATGCTCAATCGCCTTCAATGTCCGCTTGTACCAAGACAATGTAATCCGATCAACACTTCTCTTTATGCCTTCCAAAGTTTTTTGATTTTTTTTTACTATTCCCTCAAGTTCAGAAACAGTATTAGGCAACTCGTTGACCTTTATTTTTTCAAGCCTCAACTCAACTGGTACATTCTCTGCAGATTTGAATAACCATGAAGCAGAATCAAAAACCGCACAAGCAAACGCACACAAAAAACGAAGAGTTTTGATATCTGGGACAGGGTTATTCGCCAGAAAAAGCACTTGTTTGTCTGTTGTGCGTAGCATGGAAATCCTGCCAAGCAACACCTCCTTGTCCGAACAATCAAATGCGCCTATTTTAACTTTTTCTTTTAACTGACTAAGGGCCTGATCAAAATCTTCCAACTGCACCCTAACCACCTTTATCAGCTCTAGAACTGCAGGATCGGAAACAGTATTTTCTGCCTGCATGTTTAAAGAAAAACAAAATATTAAAGGAAAAAGGTACGCTAAACGTGTAAAAAGTGTCATAAAAATCTCCTCTTTGATAGTCTTATCAGCACAATACCTTGACACAGTGTAATGGGAAATAGAAGTTAAGAAAATTTTACGCGATAACTCCACCACCGAGACATGTCTCATGATCATAAAAAACTGCAAATTGGCCGGGAGCAATACCCTGATCGCGCTCTGCTAACTTCACCTTTATCAGACCATCATCGCACGTCGTATCGATTGAACACCTATGAAACTGCTTGCCGTGGCGTAACTTAACAAGCAACTCTTTTTTTCCAGGAACACACCCGGCTATCCAATTAACTCGTGTAACAAAAAAACTGTCTCGCTTTTTGTCTTGTGAATAGTAGTTTTTGGAAATGTAGACAATATTTTTTTCTATATTCTTGGCAACCACGTACCACGGTCCTCCGGACAACCCAATCCCCTGGCGCTGACCCAAGGTGTAAAACCAAAAACCTTGATGCTGCCCAAGCGTTTCTTCAGATTCAAACTCCACAAGATCACCCTCTTTTTTTCCCAAATGATGCTGTATAAATTGATCAAACTTTAATTTGCCAAGAAAACAGATTCCCTGACTATCTTTTCTATCCTTATTAGGCAATCCAAACTTTTGCGCCAACTCACGAACCTGTAACTTTTCAAGATGCCCAATTGGAAACATGATACGAGAAAGTTGATCTTGAGAAAGATACGAAAGAAAATAAGTTTGATCCTTAACCGAATCAGGCGCTTGCAACAACCGATATAATCCTTCATTTTTGCAGACTTGAGCGTAATGGCCAGATGCAACCCTATCAAAATCTTTGTCGATCTTGTCAAAAAAGAATCCAAACTTGATAAGTTTATTACAGAAAATGTCTGGATTTGGCGTCCTGCCAGCCTTAATCTCCGCAATGGTGTACGAAACAACATGCTGCCAGTACTCTCGTTGTAGCGAGATAACTTCAAGTGAAACACCAACATGTTTACAAACAGCCTGAACATGCTTGAGGTCTTCTTTCCACGGGCACGAACCGAGGTGAGAAAGATCTTGCTCTAGCCATATTTTCAGATAAAATGCGTTGACATCATGCCCCTGCTTCTTTAGCAATTGTAAAGCAACGGCACTATCAACCCCACCGGACAAAAGCATTGCTATTTTCATACATCCAACTACATCAAAAAGTCTTCAAATAAAGGATTAATCACCAATTATTGTAACAAAAAGAGTTGTTAAAAGACAGAAAAACAGCCACCCACTCCATGTACCAGCACAACCAGTTGAAAATAACGGTTTTGATGAGATAATAAAGCATATAAGATCATTTAGAGTTTAATTATTTGTAGCTAATGGGGAACCTGTGAGCAGGGCTAATAACACAAAAAAATTTTTAGTTTTTGTCTTACTTTTATCTTTTTCTGCAAAAACCCTTTGCAGCAACGATAAATCGAATAATAGCTTCTTAGGATCGATCGGGCAATCACTAACCACAGCGTTAACCAGAGCGTTTCTCAATGTAAAGTCATGGATAATTAAAAAACTCTTAACCTCCAGATTGTCTGAAAGAGTAGCTCAAATTAGAGAAAAAGCTAAAATCAGAGAAAAAGATCGAATTGAAAAAGAAAATCGAATTATAGAAAAATACCTAACAGTAGAGCCATACAATGAAAAAAAATTTTTTTTCATCGATAAAATTCTGGACCCAAAAAGATACACCGACATTCCAAGTCTCCACAAATTAATTATGAAGTACTTTAAAGCCAAAAGAATATTTATAGAATTTAAAAACATGGAAAATGACGTTGAAAAAAAAATTCAGCAAAAAATTACAAAAAAAATTAAAGAAAGAATAAAAGCAGTAAAAAAAATCGCGAATGATAAAAACTTATCTACAAAAATAAGAATAAAGTCAACTGGTGAGTATGAGCGACTCGAACAAAAATATTTTCCAAGTCCAATAACAAAATGTCCTCTGAAAACAAATATAGAGGTACTAAAACGCTTCTTCGTATTTATTAAAGAAACTGGAAGGATCAATGTTGGCCTCTTTTCTTCCCTCAACTGCAAATCCTGCAGTTCAGAAATTTCATACAAGACCCCAGGTTTTTTGGGTTTAGGCGATATAAGAACGAAACAAAATTATAGTCCGTCTGAACATCTCTTTGACCGTCTCTCTGTACCATTCTATCTCAAATACGGAAAAACCCCAAAAACAAGGGGCGAAAAGATAATTGCCTTTAAGCAAACTATGGAATTAATTACAAACAAAAATGTCACCTTCCATGAAATCTATGATGATGACATTCTAAAGGATATAGAACAGAGAAAAAATGAAATTTTCCCCCCCCCTCTTCAATCAAAAAACAAGTACTTCTATGACACAATCATAAAAACGGTCTGGTAGAATCCACCAAAATTGAGATCGCATCTTTATCCGTTGCTTTAAACGTCGGTTTACCGGTCAATTTATTGATGCATACTTCGGTCAATGATGGATTGAATGAAAACTTTTTCTGACGACACATCAATTCTCGGTTGAGCCCAATCCAAACAGGAAATGCTGTCCGCAAAGGATAAACATTCTTTCCCATTGATCGATTATCATCGCATCCAATATAAACTGCAGTTGTTAATGTTGGGGTTGCGGCTGCAAACCAACAGGTGCGTGAATCATTTGTTGTTCCTGTTTTGCTGATCGCCTGTGCATCAACCCATTTTTGCGGAAACCATCTGCGCACACGGTGTAAACCAAGTTCCAAAACTTTGGCAACTTGGCCGCTAACGCGAGAACTCATAACCCTTTCTTGCACAGGGGAAACTTTCCATATTTTTGTTCCCCACCTGTTTTTTACCCAAGAAATGCAGTGCGGTTCCACATAAATTCCGTTATTTGCAAACACATTAAACATTCCAACGACTTCTTTGAGCGTTACGTCTATGCAACCGAGTGCAAGTGACGGATATGGATGAAACGGCCCATGAAGTCTCATTTTTTTTGCAAGTTCAATAATCGGTTCCGCGCCAACTTTTAAAAATGTTTTTGCGGCAATTGTATTGCACGAAATGGAAAGAGCGTTTGCAAGCGTCATCTGACCACTGAACTGATGGTTGAAGTTTTTGGGTGACCAAATAGTTCTGCCTTGTTGAATCTCAATAGGCTCATCAATATCAACCTCGGAAAACGTTATACCAGATTTTACTGCCGCCGCGTACAAAATCGGCTTAAAAACCGAGCCCATCTGCCGACGCGCCTGAAAGGCACGATTAAATTGCGATTTTCTAAAATCAACTCCGCCCACTAGCGCCTTAATCTGGCCAGAAACAACGTCAATCGAAATTAAAGCACCATCAACATCAGGAGCTATGGTTTCTTTTAAAGTTTCATATTGTTGGCGAAATTTCTCCTGCGCAATTTTTTGTATTTCACAGTTGAGTGTAGTTTTAACCATCAAACCACCGGTATACAGTGTTGTTTTGCCAAACTTGTCTTCCAAAAACTGGCGCATCCACTCTTTCAGATGCAAAGCAAAAAGATTTTTATCCCGAGATTTGATATCAATCGAACTTGCTCGCGCCTGTTTGTACTCATGAGGTGTAATAAATTTCAGCTTCTTCATTAGACCCAGAACCACATTTCTCCGTTTTTCGCACGACAACGGGTATGAGAGCGGGCAATAGCGACGAGGAGAACGCATGATGCCTGCAAGAGCTGCAGACTGAGCAATAGTCAGTTCCTGCACATTTTTTCCCCAGAAACGCTGCGCCGCAGCTTGAACACCGTACACCCCACACCCAAAACAAACATGGTTCAAGTATGTCTGCATAATCTGCTCTTTGGAAAACTGTCGTTCAACAAGCAACGCAACAATTTGTTCCTTAATTTTACGCACAAAGTTTTTTTGCGAATTTAAAAACAACAATCGAACTAGTTGTTGTGTGATAGTACTTGCTCCTTGCATTTTTCTGCCGTGGTATAGATTGACCAACGTAGATCGAATAATGCCTTTAACTGAAATACCAACATGTTTAAAAAAACTCCAATCTTCCGTTGCAACAAACGCATTAATAAGATGTTTGGGCATCTGATTGTAAGCAATCGGTTGCCTGCGATCTAATTCAAATCTAGCCCACTCGTTTCCTTCATCATCAAGCAAAATAGAAGGCGTTCCTGGATTGTAATGTTCAAGCGCAGAAAAATCGATTACTTTATTGTTTGCTATAAAAAAAATAGCCCCACAGACAAAGGCACACGAGATAACTAAAAGAAAAAAAAAGAGGCGAACTATTTTCATGAATGAGTAGCCCAATTTTGCCAATTTACAAAAGCGATGCTACTGTAACTTTAGCAGAAAAACCTGGTTGTCGGAATCAAGGACAATATAGATGAAAAAAAATATAGATGAAAAAACAAAACGAAAAATCATAGCGCTTATCTCTGCACTTGTACCAGAGGCAACAATCTATCTTTTTGGATCTCGAGCAACGGACAAACACTCTGAGTGGTCTGATATTGATATAGCACTCGATGCGGGTAAAAAAATATTTTTTGTAAAAATTGGAGAGATCATCGATGTCCTTGCGGGAACAGATATTCCGTACAAGATTGAAGTTGTTGATTTCCACGATATTCCTGAATCTATGCAAAAATCTATTTTGAAAGAAGGGATAATATGGAAAAAGTAAAAAACAGACATGAAATACTTGTCAAAGCACTAAAATCCCTCAAACAATCCCTTGAACTAATTAAATTACCAGAATATCAAAAAGTAAGAGAATCAATGAGGGACTCTGTTGTCCAACGTTTCGAGTTTACGATAGATACATTTTGGAAATTTATAAAACTCTATCTTCAAGAAAAAACCAGCGTTGATGTAACAGCTGCAAATCCAAGAGGAATACTTCGCACAGCCGTCAATGCAAAATTAATTAGCTCGGAAGAATACGAAGTTCTATTAAAAGGCCTAAGACACCGCAATCTGACATCTCATATTTACGATGAAGAAAGAGCAGAAAAAATATTCGCCCACATACCAGAGTATTACAAAGCAATGAATAATATCTCTGAAAAGCTTAAAGTGAATTCATAACTAATCGCCCTGTGAAACTATCAAAAAAAACCACATACCTCTTGCCGCCGCTTCTCTTTGTCCTAGACACCTTTTTTTTAGGCCTGCTTGGACAACCTCTCGCCTACTCTCTTTTGTGCTTTTACACACTCATTCTATTCAGGCTCAAAAATGCCGTGCCACTGATCTTTACCCTCTTTTTTCTTGCCATACAATCGCAGCTCGTTGACGGCTATTTTGGGCTTTCTCTTGTTTATTTACTCCCCTTGAGCATCGCAAACCTTGAGGCAAAAAGAATATTTAACAAAACAAACGCACTCCCGTACCTTTTTTTAATATTAACTTTGGTTGTAAACGACCTTATAATCGAAACTTTCGCACTCAAACTTCAACCACTTCCTCTTTTTACAACAATAAAAATAGCTGTTAATCTGTCCTTATTACTGATTTTTGACAAAATTTTTTCCCAAAGGTGATCTAGGTGGTCGCTGGCAGAGCCTATCTGCAAGAGGAAAGTCCGGACTCCAGACGAATAGGGTACCGTGGAAGAGCAATCAATCACGGGGGGCGAAAGCCCATGGAAAGTGCCGCAGAAACAAAACCGCCAGCCTTTTTAAGACTGGTAAGGGTGAAAACGTGAGGTAAGAGCTCACGCACGTTTTTAGCAATAAATTCGTGGGGTAAACCCTGCCCGGAGCAAGGCAAAGCAGTGTGTTATGGTTATTCGTCCCAGATTGACACACGGGTATGCCGCATAGATAAATGGCTGCCATGTTTGTCACTAGTTGGCAAACAACAGAATCCGGCTTATTGGGCACCTTTGGGGTCTTAACTTTTCCAGATTTTCTCAAGGGCGGGAGTAAAAACTCTCGCCTCTTTTTTTGCACAAAAAATCATGACCACGTATAATTAGAGCCATGGAAATAAAAAACTATCTGTGGGCACTCCCTTTTTTCAGCTTTCTTGCAGGCTATCTGATTATTCAGCGCTTTTCTAGCATCGATCTGCTTGAAGCTCCTGCACTTGTTGGTAGGCAACTCCAAAATGCTGTTGTTGAACTCTCTGAAAAAAACCTCAATATTCGCCTTATTACCCAGAAAGAGGACCCAGATTTGCCCGAAGGGACGATTTTAAGCCAAACGCCAATCTCGGGACAAAAAATCAAGCCTCACCAGGCTTTACACGTCGTTATTTCGAAAAAACCGGAAAAACGCGCAGCTCCTCAACTAATCAACAAATCGATAGAAAGAATAGAAAAAGAGCTCGATAAAGTGGGAATTCGCAATAAAAGCTATCGCCTTCCAAGCAATCGACCGACAGGCAGCTGCATAGCGCAGCTTCCAACAGCAGGTACCCTCCTTCAGGAGAATAAAATAACCACCTATATCTCTTGTGAAAATAAAAAAACTGTTCTCATGCCAAATTTCAAGGGAAAATCGGTGCCAGAAGCTATGGATTTTTTACAAAAACACAATGTAAAAACCGATATAATGCACATATCAAACACCGACAAAAGCCACATCTGCGATCACAATTGCATAATCAACGACCAGCGCCCTCTGGCAGGGGCCCTTGTCACCCTCAAAGACGAAAAACCCCTTCTAGTGCAGCTTCAGGCAAAAATCGCACACCCTTTTGCTTAAAGCCTAAAATCACTCTAGAATAAATATTACAAATATAAAAATATCATCATTTTTCTACCGAAAAGATGGAAATGTAAAATGAAAGTTAAAAAACAGAAAAATCACCTGCAAAAATAAAACTTTGTAGCAAAACAAATTAATGGAGGTTAATTAAAATGTTTGGCTTCAGACCTATTGCACGTTCAATGCTTATCCCGCTATTGATTTTTGTGCCGGCCAGAACTCTTTTTGGAAGCGCTAATATCAAAAGGCAACTTAAGCTACCCTCCAATAAAAAAATGTTCAGAACATTCACAAAACTATTGCACAAGATAACGCCTAAAAACCCAAAAACCATTGTTACTGAAGACTTTATGGGAGGCGGCTTTGAATTCAAAAAGAATCAGAAAAAAATATCTCTCCTGCCACAAACACATAAAATATTCAACGTAACAAGACCGTTATTCACATACAACCCGTATCTCGAAAGCATTGAAAGAGCAGGCTCATATGAAACAGAGATTATTGGCGGCAGATATGAATCTCCCTTTGCACCACTCATGCGCTTTTTTAAAAAAATCAAAAAATATTTTTCAAAAATAAGATCAACAGGGTCCAATAAAATTGAATCATCAAAAACAAAAAGTAAAATGAACGATATTATTTCGAATGAATATGCGAAAGAAGTTCTTAAAGAATATAAAAAATTTCAAAAACCAAGCATTGAAAAATATTCAAAACTCAGTATAGTCCAACAAAAAAGTTCCGATGTAACATATGAAGTAAACAATGAAATCACAAAAAGACTGAAAAAAAATGGCGTTTCACCAAAAAAAGCAAAACCACAAGACATGCAAAAAGTAATAGATCAGATTGAACGAGAAAAAAAATTCCAAAAACCCATTAATGATTTAAAAGAGAAACTTAAAAAGCAGAAATATCAAGAACTCTTCATAAAATGCTATAAAAAAAAGAAAAAAGAACGAAAAAAATGCCAACAACAGATCCAAGAAATGATAGAAGACACTGTTGCCAACGTATACAACAAATTTAAACAAGCCATGTATCTAGCAAATGGATCGCTTGTAAAAAAATACAAAATACTTGGCTTGTCTTCCATGTGCGCCGGTCATCCTAAGCATTTTAAAGAAAAGCAAAACGAAATATAAATCAAATCCTCTCCAACAACTGCTCAATCTTTTTACCCTCAAAAACAACTTCATGGAGTCCGCATAAAAGTGGCAAATCGAGATTGTGCTTCTGGCACAACTGCCTCATAGACCTAATTGTGTTAATTCCTTCAGGTACAAACCCCGTTTCTTGTAAAACCATACTCAATTCTTGTCCTCCCCCCAAACGTTCGCCTACGGCTAAATTTCGGCTCGCTCCGCCCATAGATGTGAGAACCAAGTCCCCTATTCCAGACAGACCAAGCAGAGTTTTGCTCTGTGCACCAAAAAAAGGCGCGCAAAAAATAAGTTCTTGAAATCCCCGTGTAAAAAGTAAAGCTTGAGTGTTATCGCCATACCCAGCCCCCTCAAGAATTCCAATCGCAACCGTAATCACATTTTTCAGGGCACCTCCCAATTGAACACCAAAAAGGTCATCCGACACATCCGGTTGCACGTAATGACACGCAAGCATATTGCTCAGTTCTTGTGCTTTTTTTTTATGTCTAGCAGCAACGGTTATTCCTGTCAGGTTTTTTTTTGCCAATTCATAGGCAAAACTAGGACCACTAGCAACAGCAACATCTACCTTGGCACCAAAAACATCATCAATTATTTGCGTTGGAAAAAGGAGCGTTTCGTTTTCTATTCCCTTGCTCAGAGCAACCCAGGTTTGTTCGTCAGAATAAAACGGTTTGCATTGTTCCAAAATGGAACGCAAAAATTTGATTGGAATCGCTTCAAAAATCCACGAAGCACCATCACATGCCTCAGCAAGACTGGCAACAGCTTCAATTTTTCGATCAAGATGTACGTCATAAAGATAACGCTCATTTTGACCTGTTTTTTTTATCTCTTGGGCAACTTCTGGTTCGTAGCACCACAGTTTTACTCGAAAACCGTTATTTGCAAGTACTGTTGCAACTGCCGTCCCCCACGCACCAGCACCCAAAATGGTAACATCATTTTTCATAAACTACTTTCCAAAATTTCTTTTTCTTTTCATAAATCCGTAATAAATCTGTTCGAGGTCTTCAATTGTTATTTCTGGCCAAAAACAATCCAAAAAAGAGAGCTCACTGTAGGCAGCCTGGTATAATAAAAAGTTGCTGAGCCTTTTTTGTCCACCAGTTCGAACAATTAAGTCAGGATCTGGAGTTCCATTACTCCATAAATTTTGCGCAAAAAGATCTTCACTAATCGAATCTTCTTCCAGTGTCCCTTCTTTTACTTTACATGCGATCTTTTTTATTCCATCAATAATTTCCTGCCTACCTCCATAACAAAAAAGAAAATTTACCGTTAACCTATCAAAACTCGCTGTTTCTTTTTCACACAACTGGCAATTATCCACAACAGAAGACGGAAACAAAGAACGGTCGCCAATAAATTTTACTCGAACACTTTTTTCAATTAACTCTCCCAGTCCTTTAGCAATTTCCTGACTTAAAAGATTGAACAGAAATCTCTTTTCTAGTTTCGAACGCTTAAAATTTTCTATAGAAAAAGTATAAAGCGAGACATAGCGAATTCCTTTTGTTAGGCAAAATTCAATCACTTTTTTGACAGTATCAACTCCTTGCGCATGCCCCTGAGTAGATACAAGCCCCTGCTTTTTTGCCCATCGACGATTGCCATCCATCACGAATGCGATATGATTTAGCACGTGCTCACCTATTTATTTTTATAGTGTTGAACAAAGAGTGAAGAACTTATACTTTAGTAGCAAAGTACGTCCAAACAATCAACAGCAAAACCAAATACCTAGAGGTTCTCATGGATCCTAATGATACCGTTATCGCGGTTGATTTACATGGTGTTCTTTTCAAACACAACTACAAAAAAATGCTCCTCATTTTTCTTGCAAGCAAAAAAAAACTTCAACTGATACGTGCACTTTTGAGCCCCTCATTGTGGATCGACACCATCAAACTCATAAAAAGAAATGGAATAGCAGAACAGTTTTTGGTAGGTCTTGCAGATAAACATCATCGCCTTCGCCCATTCGTTCCACTCGGAATCGCAATTGCCAACCAACAAAAGCCACAGCTGGATGTGATAAACATCTTGAAAGAGCTGAAAAAAAACGGCTACAAGCTCTACCTTTTTTCAAATATCGGCTCAATCATTTTCGACGACCTCCATAAAAAATTTCCCGAGCTGATGAAACTGTTTGAATCTTTCACCATCCCATCAAAACATGAAGGCTACATTCGCAAACCAAGCACAAAAGCATTTCAGCTATACATTTCGCAAAATGGCCTGGAGAATAAAAAAATCATTCTGATCGATGATAATCGAAAAAACACAAAAGCTGCCAGACAACATGGCATACATGGAATATTTTTTTCATCGATCAAACAATTGAATAAAGAACTGGGGAATTTCCAGAATAACCATTCACAGAAATAGCTCCCAAATATTTGGATTTGTCAGCCTACTATTTTACCTATCTTGTCCCTCCTGTACCTGAATCAAGACATTGTTGTTTTAAAATTTTTACCGATGCTTCAATATCTTCTATTGCCTTTTTAACATCATCCTTAGGAGGTTTTTCTGTTTCTTGAGGTCCACCCCCACCACCACCATCATTGGATTCTTCCTTTTTTGTTTCAACAAAAGTTTTTTCTGGTTTTTTTTCATCAGGATCAAACGAAAATAGTGAAGTTGGTAGCGCTCCCACCATCAGCCCTAAAAAAACAAGCCTACTCATTGATTTCATAAATACTTTTTTCTTCATTACATCTCCTTTTTTAATTATTGAAAAACAGGCCGGCCTTCAATATGAAAGCCCTCTTCTTTTTTATAATAATTAAATTTAAGCGAAATTTTCCATATTTTTTTCAGTTTGCACGCCCGAAAACAGGAATTATTGCTTCAGATCAATAGATCGAGTCAATAGATCGAGCAAAAATCACAGTTTTTGACAAGAAATTTCTTAGTCTTCCAAAAACACTCCATATTGTGTTATAATTCGACTTCATAAGGTTTATTTTTTACAAGGTCACATAATGAGTTTTCTTCTTTCAATATCCATCTTTTCGTCTTCAGACCACTCTTATCATTGACGATCTCCTATCCCTTTTTTTACTTTTTTTCTTAATTGCTAAACTCATACTCGTTTTCTCGGGCATTTTTTTTGGTGCATTCAAGGAATTTATATGAATATTGCTATTTTTATCGTCTTATTTTCTATTCTTGGCATTGTGTATTTTTTATTGGGTATTTACGCCTCAAAAAATATAAAAACGGTTTCGGACTACTTTCTGGCGGGTAGAAACCTTGGATTCACTCCAGTTATGTTCACACTCGTGGCCACTCAGCTTGGTGGTGGTATGCTACTCGGAACTTCATCAGAAGCATATCAGGTTGGATTGTACGGCATTTTATATACTTTTAGCATGAGCCTTGGATTTATTTTGCTAGGCCTAGGATTTGCAAGCAAACTACAATCTTTAAAAGTGGCAACGACTGCAGAACTATTTGAGACAAAATATGGATCACCGACACTAAAAAAAGTTGCTTCCGCACTATCAATCGCAACACTTTGCGGAATTCTCATCGGACAAATTGTCGCTGTCCGAGGATTAATGCTCGGCTTGGGGATCAACAACGAAATCATCCTAATTCTTTTTTGGATTGGGATTATTATTTACACGATGGCTGGCGGACTAAAAGCCGTAGTGATCACCGATACATTTCAAGTTGGCCTCATTATACTCATCTTCGCTGGAATCTTTCTTTATGCACTTTTTGGAGAGCCAACTTCATTCTTTTCTTTAAGTTCTTTGCTCAAAACACAAAAAACGCTTTTTCCACCATCAACTGTTTCATTTTCTACGCTCTTAGGAATAGCTCTAGCACCAGCACTATTCTCTCTGATTGAACAGGATCTAGCTCAAAGATTTTTCGCTGCCCGAACTAAGCGAATTGCAACATTTGCAGCAATTGGAGCCAGTATTTTCTTAATACTCTTTTCCCTTATTCCTATCTATTTTGGTATCAAAGCAAAAATGCTTGGTATAACAACGCCAGGAAATCCTCTCATAGCAGTTATTGGAAAGATTGCAGGAGAGTTCATTTTAGCTCTCGCCGCATGTGCAATTATTGCAGCTATCACCTCCACAGCAGATTCCCTTCTATGCGCTATTAGCTCAAATATAGCTCAAGACTTTGAGCCAAAATCATTAAAAAAGATGAACAAGCTAACATTTTCCAAGATAGTAACCCTCATCACTGGGGTAGTAGCAATTATCGGATCTTATTTGGTTCCACAAAACATTATTGAAATTTTGATCGGAAGTTACGAGCTTTCGGTCTCTTGCCTACTCGTTCCACTTCTTTTTAGCTATTTTAGAAATAATCTTCAAAAGTCCGCCGCAATCGGCTCTATCATCTTCGGATTTATCGGATTCATTATCTTTAAACTATATGAAATCCCGTTTCCAAGTATTATAGCCACAATTGGGCTATCTTTTATCGGATACTGGGTGGGTAATTCAGTCGAAAAACATCGAAAATAGCCCATTTTAGGTGGCTTTTGCTCAATTAACATTGTTTTGCTACCATTTTTTTATAGGGAAAAAGGGTCCTGAGAAACAGGGAATTTAGGGAGCACAATAATGAAAAAATTTATCCTTTTGAGCACTACTTTTTTATGCTTCTATGGTTGTTGCCTAACAGCCATGGACTTTACTACCCAAAAAAAGATAAAAAAACTGCTCTCAAAACCTTTTTTCCAAAAATTAGGAAAACAATACCACAAAAGAATGCCCCTCTTCATTCGAAAAAAAATCAAAAAAAAGCATCAAAAATTTGAACAAAATCCTAAGAGATTCTTGATTTTCCTTACAGGGCAATCGGCGGTAGGACTGATTGGTAGCTACTGGATGAAAAAACACAGAGTGTTCGAAAGAGCCCTTGGAATGGCTACTAAACGTCATCCCAACAGTATTGGAAAATTCGTAAAAGGGCATAAAAATCTAACGAGAAAAATCCTTAAAATAGCCCCTAAAAGAGTCTTCAAGCTGGCCGCAAACAACACCGCCAAAATACCGGGAATAAAGACCGGCTTCAACAGCCTTAAAAAGGTCCTAAAGGTAATTTTACGAAATATTCGTATAACAATCATTTGACCCCCCCCGAAAACAACAATAGGCAGATCTGGTCGACATATCGACAGGCCTGTTTCGCAAAAAATCAAATTTTGATAAAATATAAGTAGAAAATAAAAACAAAGGTTGTTTTTGGCCTGAAAGGCCGCGGAGGTTGTTATTCCATGAAGAAAAATAAAAAAATATTTAGAGCCCTAACATTTGCGTTTGCAGCATCCATAGCTCTCGGGCAAGCGACTCATTTGAATGCCCTTAAATCAGAATCAACAGTTAAAACAGTTAGTAAAAAAAAACAAAAGGTATTCAATGCATATACATCAGAGAATGCTAAAGAATGGGCAATAATTCAGGCAAAATCACTCGCTCTAGGATTGAGTGAAGGTTTGGTAAAGTCTATACTTGCCTTATCCATTGGCAAGGCTCTCGGAAATTATCTTGGAATAGAAAAAACCATTTCAAGAGTTTTCGTTGCCCTTTGCTTAGAGTGGCCTTTTAAAAAATCCCGAAACTTTATGTATCACATCAAGCTTCTTAGATGCTACCCTGAAGGTAAAAGAGTTCTTAAAACAACATCTCGCTTCTCAAGCCTTCTATTAACAATTGGGCTACCTATAGCTAAAAATAAAATCGTTAGCGCAATTCTCACTGCATGCGGCTACATAGCTTGTGCTGCAAAAAAAACAAAAAAAAGTATCGTAGAACCTTTGGCAAAGTTTGGAAAATACATCTTTGATTTTGAATGTATAAAAAAAACCGTAACCCAATAACAGGATCCCCAAAAATATAGTGAAAACAACAGTGACAAAAAAATAGAAAAAGAAGCTCTTCTAAAAATAGAGGAGCCTCTTTTTTAATCAAACGTCAATATAACTTTCACAAAAATCGTACACAAGGTCATAAGCTTCGTCGATGCTATCAGTTACAACAAAAAGTTTTGTAAGTCGTTCATTTACCAACTCATGCTTGAAAGCAGACTGAACCCACTGAACAATAGGGTTCCAATACTCCTTGCCTACAAGAACTATAGGAAGATCTGGAACTCGATGATGTTTAACCATGTTCAACAGATCAAACAGCTCATCAACCGTCCCTATTCCTCCAGGAAACACCACAAATCCAACAGAGTATCGCACAAGAAGCCATTTGCGCATAAAAAAATAGTTAACATACAAAGTGTCTGCGCATGGATTGATGTAATCTTCATCAACGCCGCTGACAGCAATACCTAATGTTCGTGCTCTTTCACCCTTTTTCCGCGTCGACGCTGCACCACAACAAGCAGCAGTCATAATTCCCGGACCTCCGCCAGTGATAACAGAAACACCACCTCTGGCAAATCGCTGTGCAAGATCATGTGCAGAATTAAAAAATTTATCAGTTTTTTTTACTTTTGCTCCGCCAAAAACAGTAACTACAGGCATTGGTAATTGGGCTAAACGGAAAAAACCTGTCATCATTTGATACCCAACCTTAATTGAGTGAAAAAAAATCGACAGGCTTTGACGCATATATCTAAACTTCATATGTTCTCCGATCTATTTAAGTACATTATTTACTGCACAAAAAAGCCGCCCAGGGGCAGCACATTTCATCCCTCCCCAAAAAACATCGAACAGGTTAACAAACAAAGTGAAGAACTCGTAAGATTTTTTCTTTATATTTTTTTAGAAACTAGATCACACTCATCACGGACCGTGCAAAATACTTGTTCGAGGTCATTTGTTACCGTCAAAAGCTCAAGATCTTTTTTAGAAATCAGATCATGAACAATTGCTTCATCCTTGACCCATTCCATAAATGGATCCCAGTATTCTTTTCCGACCAACAAAATCGGTACTCGATCCAGTTTTCTTGTTTGAATAAGCGTTAATACTTCAGAAAGCTCATCCATGGTTCCAAAACCACCTGGAAATACAACAAAGGCGGTAGAATAACGAGTGAGCAACCATTTACGAGCGAAAAAATAGTCCAACTCAAAATATTCTTGAACACATGGGTTGCGCCCTTCACCAAGTTCTTTTACACCAATTCCAACGCTACGCCCCTTGCCACCATTTCGTGGCTTTATGGCACCACAATTAGCAGCATGCATAACACCTGGGCCACCACCTGTCAAAACAGAAACATCATGATCGACCAGTCGACGAGCAAGCTCGTTTGCCTGCATAGCATATGGACTTTCTTGCGAGAGCCGCGCACCGCCAAAAATAGAAACAAACGGCTTTTGCAGCTTGGAAAGATGCCATGCCCCACGCACTACTTGAAACAACACCCTAAATGCACCGTAAAAAATCTTGGTACACATCCACAATCGACGAAAAAACATAAACTCTCCCTCTTTTTAGCCGCAACCTTACTTTTAACGTAAAGATTGCCATCATTTCTCAAAAAAAATATTTTTTACTATATATCCCATTCAATCACAAACCCAATCTACTCTCAGCCTGATAAAATTGAAAATAGTTACACAAAAAGAGACAAAAAACCTCCCAAAATCTATTGGAACCAGGTCAAACTCACTGTTCAATAAGCAAGACAACATAAAAAAACCAAAAAAGAAGCAATCATTTCTGTTTGAAAACTAGCCACGCTTATTGGTATACTGAGAATGAAACCGAAAAGCACTAAATACTTTCAGAAAGAAAGAAATGGCCCGGGAAAAGATTTTTTTTATCGCAATTTTCATTTCTGCCCTCGTGGCAACGCCATTTGCTGCCTACAAAACAACAGCAAAATATACTGAAAACACTAAGGCAAAGGCAAAAAAAGAAGTTTACCTTACCGTTTTTGTTCATGGAAGCCTTACGCACCTAATCAAGCGTCCATCTATTAAACGATTATCGGCGATTGCAAAAGATGAAATTGAAGACACATTATACTTTGATGCTACAAAAATAATACGGGACAACACATTTTTCCGTAAAAATCAGCCTATCCAGGGACTGGGGCTGCAAAAAATAGATATGGATATCAAACCCGGACGTCCTGAAGCTGCGCTTGGCAGAACTTTCAACTCACTTGAACGATGGTTTCACAAAAAGCCTGGTAGATTTAATCGGTACTATACATATGGCTGGGACGGCTTGATTAGCAAAAAATTCCGTTACAAAGCCTCACAAAGTTTTTACAGAGAGCTAGCGGATGAAATCAGAAGATTTGAAGATCAAGGTATTAAAACCCACACCACCATTATAGGTTATAGTCACGGCGGGAATATTGCACTTAATCTTGGCGTTGTTCATACAAAAGATAATCCATCTTACAAAATATCTATCGATCGACTCGTTTTGATTGGTGTTCCACTACACAAAGGAATAGACTACAAGATCAAAAGCCCAATATTTAAAAAAGTATACAACATCTATTCCAGTGCAGATCGCATACAGGGATTGGACCTTTTTGCTGAAGGAAGTCTTTTTTCTAGGCAAACGTTTGTTGCACGAGAAGATTTTCAGCTCCCTAAAAAACTCAAACAGATTCGAATTCGTGTAGTTCGCAACAGAACCACAAAAAAAAGGTGGAACAAAAAAAACGATCCACGAAGAAACTTTAAAAAAACAAGTATCATTTCTGGAAGCTCCCCACTGCTAAGGACCATCTCACCTGCCCACCTTGAACTGTGGTTCTTTGGCTGGACTCGCAGAGGATACCGTCAACACTTCCCATTCAATCCTATTCCTATGGTCGCACTACTGCCAGCTATTCTTGATGCTGCTCAAAAATACGAAAAAAACCACGGCAGCCATTTGGTAGTTGACCTTCGCCCCGAACAGCTAGTGATGATCGTCAAAAGTAACGGCATTCATACCGTCACACAGTTTTTACCTGAGGAGCTCCTCTCTGATATCAAAAAACTTGCTAGCCAGTTTTCTGTCAAACCAAACACAAAACAAGAATACGAACGACAAGTTAAGCTTGCTATTAAGCAGGCGAGTCAGATGCGGAAAGCACGCTCCAAAGACTCAAAAAATCGTCAATCTTAAGTTGCTGTGCCCTAAGACCAAGCATACTCTCTTCGATTTGTGAAAAATCAAAGTGGCTTTGTGCAAGATTATTTTTGAGCGTTCTTCTAGGCTGACGAAAGCAGATCTTAATAAACTTCCAAAAACGTTGCTCGTTCGGAATCATTTGAACAACCTCTTTTAGTTTAAAATAAAGAAGGCGGGAAAAAACTTTCGGAGGAGGATAAAACGACGAAGGTGAAACTTTATTTAAAAGTTTCCAATCGAAGTAGTGTTGAAGAAATAAAGATGGATATCCATAACCTCTTCCACCAGTTTTAAGAATCTTTTGTGCAACCTCTTCTTGTACCATCACCACCCCCTCAGCCAGTAAATGCCGATTGCGCTGAAGCATATACAAAATCGGAAATGTAACCTGATAAGGTAGATTGGCAAGCAATGTCCAGGGTTTGTGTTCTTGAAATGATGAAAAATCAACATCTAAAATATTTTGTTCAAAAACGGTCAAACGACCGTCAGAACCAAATTCTTTTTCGATATATTTAGCCCACTCTGGATCGATTTCAAAAACCCACAAACGAGCTGCATCTGTTGCCAAAATTTCACGAGTCAAAAAACCATCTCCACAGCCGATTTCAAAAATGGATGTTTCTGAATTTATCGAAACATGATTAATTGCAGAACGCGTTATGTTTTTATCACGCAAAAAATGTTGCCCAAATTTTTTTTTTAGTCGAATGTTTTTAGATCTCGGCACGTTTTTACACCTAACACAAATTTAATAAAAGGAATCTCCTGGGCTTGCATGGTTCGATACACCCTTCTCCGCCTTTGGCTACGAAGGACACTCACCACGAACGGAATAGGAAACTTTTTGTTTTTTGGCTTGGAGTCTCTACTAAGAATGACAACTAACCCTCCCGTTCGTGGTGAGTGCACGAAGCGAAGCGAAGTGTGTATCGAACCATAATACAAAACATGTAAAATCCCTTATTTCATCAAAGCATCACGGAAGAAATCGAGCTTTTCAAGAGCCATCCCAGCACCATTTACAACGCAAAACAACGGATCATCAGCCAAACAGACTGGCAATCCCGTTTCTTTTGCTATCAACTGGTCAAGCCCCTTAAGCAAAGCTCCTCCTCCCGCCATCATAATTCCTTTATCGACAAGATCAGATGACAGCTCAGGTGGAGTATTTTCAAGCGCAACACGAACAACATCAATAATACTAGCGATGGTCTCTAGCAACGATTCATTCACTTCTGGAGCAGTCAAAGTGACTGTCTTGGGAACACCTGATACTAGATCTCGCCCCTTAACCTCAATACTTTCTTTACTTGCACCAGAGGGAAGTAAAGCCGAACCAATGGACATCTTAATCTGCTCAGCTGTTCGTTCACCAATCAGAAGTTTATACTTTCTTTTTACATACTGAACAATCGAGCGATCCATATGATCACCGCCGACACGAATTGAACGACAAAATACAACATTTTTTAAGGAAATAACCGCAACTTCCGTCGTACCCCCACCAATATCAACAATCATGTTCCCAGATGGCTCTTGAACAGGAAGTCCTGCACCTATTGCCGCAGCCATAGGCTCCATAATCGTATGCACATCTCGAGCTCCAGCCTGTTTTGCTGTTTCCTCAACCGCACGCTTTTCAACTTGTGTGATACCAGATGGAACACCGATAATCATTCGAGGGCTAACCAACGTTCTGCGATCATTATGCACCGTCCTGATAAAATATCTGAGCATACTTTCGGTCAATTCAAAATCAGCAATAACCCCATCTTTCAGCGGACGAGATGCAATAATATTTTCTGGCGTTTTGCCAAGCATCTCTTTTGCACCCTTACCTGCGGCAAGGACCTTGTTTGAATCCGTTCTAACGGCCACAACCGATGGTTCATTTAATACAATGCCTTTATTTCTCACGTAAACAACTGTATTTGCTGTTCCTAGATCAATCGCCATATCATTGGAAAAAATTCTAAATAATCGAGCGGGAAAAAACCTCATAGTATTCCTTCAGCACTACATATCATTAAAATGCAACCCCTAGCCCCAATGACACACGATGTGTTTTACAAACATTTTTTGCTACAAATAACAAAAATGGAATATCCCAGGACAGTGTAACAATCGGTTTGTGATTGGACTCAACTTCAACTTTTCCAAAATCATAAAATGCTGTCAAGGTTGCATAATCGGAGGCCCAGCCGGAAATCTTGCGCAACTTTTTATCTTCTGCAGGAAGATTTTCACGATTCTTTCTCGAACGAAGATCAGCCCAACAATTTTCTTGCTGAAGAGTTAAATGGTATGCAACACGAATCCCAAGACCTTGACGTAAATTTTCCATCGAAAAATACGGAGCAAAAGTGAAATTAACACCAGGCAAAACAGAAACAGGTGCAACCAAAGCGCCAAAAAGAGGATGCTCACCTGCCACCGTTAATCGAGCATCAAATGTTTTTTCAAACCTTTTTGTCAAACGAGCAAAAAATCCAAACTTCCAATCCTCCTTCAACTCACATTCAGCATCAGCTTGCAAGTACATGCCCCAATGACCATTGCCACCAAACGGAACTGTTGCAGCATTATTCACATCCCTACTGACTCCTGAAGGCATTAACAACCCTAAAGAAAGCCCTGCATCAATGGTGCGACATTTAAGCTCATAATCCCAAATGTTTCCAAATCGAACGAAAAGATCAAAATCTCCCATTCCAGTTATACTTGATTGCGCGTCACACATCCCTAACTCTTTATGCATCTGTCGTCGAGCGTCTTCAATTTCACGAACGTCACCATCTTCTTTAATCAAAAAACCTGCTTCCCCGTGTTTCAAAGAAAATTCCTGTCGCGAATGAACATGCATTAACAACCAAGAAAATCCTACTGAAACAGGATGAAACAACTTTTGCTCATATCCAAAACCAATACCTTGAGATTGAATCTTTCCGCACACACTCCATGGAATTTTCGCACCACGAAACTCATCCGGCATCGGATTTTCTTTTCCAACCAATGTTAACGCTGTACCAAGTTTATTTTGATCATATTCACCCAAAAGACTTGGAATAGGTATCTCATTCTCTTTGTCGTCATAGGCACTATCGGCTGTCGTGAAAAAAACATCTACAACAAACCAGGACGGCTTTTCAGTCGTCCTAGAATGTGGCTTTGGAAAAAGTGGAAACCACTGATTGTCACAAACCATAGAATAAAGAGGGAAAGATACAAAAAAGAGAGTACTTAACAAAATCGATTTTAATCTGATCATAAACTACCTTAATGATTCATTACATAGGAGTAAAAAAAGTAAAAAACTGGCTACGGCGGACAGCCTTCGCCTTTTATTTCAAACATTTTTTCTTCGTCAATAAACTAATTCCTTTAGAAAGATGGCCTGCCAGCCGGAGCCTTGGCGAAGGCTGGAGGAGAGAGGGGGATTCGAACCCCCGATCCCGTTTATACGAGATAATCGCTTTCGAGGCGACCGCATTCGACCACTCTGCCATCTCTCCCTCAAGTATGCCAATATCATCATCTAATTATCGGATTAGAATACCCTAATTTCCATTTTTTGAAAGTCCTTGTACTAGCAACCTTTTTGTCCATTAAGCTTACAAAACGCTAGACAAGCCTCAACTAATAGCATTTAAAAATTCTAGGTAACACGAACTCGACGTAAGAAACTCTTTGAAATCTCTGAAAATTCTTTTCTCAATAGTTCAGAACTCTTTCCCTTTAGAACTTGTATCACTTTGCTTGGAAATAACTTTGGAGGAACGGACAAATACATGTGTACATGGTCCACACAAATACTGCCTTCCAATACCTCTATACCCTGCCACCCACAAAGTTGAGACAAAATTTCTTTTAGCCTTGGCTTAACCTCTTCAAGAAGAATTCTTTACCTATACTTTGGAATCCACACAAAATGGTATTCACATCGATAAATGATAACACAAATCTCAGGTTTGCATACGGCCTTCCACGTCGTGTTTTTTATGTGAAAGCAATGATCTTATTGTGGACCATTGAGAATCTGTGATACCATTAAAGTATCCAGCCATGAGTTCTCCTTTTATAATTTTTTCTTTTTTACAAAAGGAAGTCTACTCCTGGTTGGACAAATAACCGAATCCTAAAATTTCAAAGATTTACATTTTTCGGATAGGTTCATGTATTAAAAAAGGAAATGACCGTGAAAAAATATTTTAAAATCTCACTTGTTATACTCTCAATCCTAATTTCAACCTCAAGTCAATGTTCCCAAAAACCCCCATCCACAAAAAAAACAGGCTCTCATCAATACTTTATAAAGGTTTTTAACAAAAGCTTCCCTGTAAGCAAAAAGGTTATTAAACAATTTGAAAACTACGAAGCAGAAAAGAGAATGAAAGAAAAGTTAAAAACTAAGATAAAAACAAAGGGCGGCAAAACTATATGGAACATAACCAACTACATAAATGAGAATCTCAAACCAAAGGAGAAAGATAAAAAGCTTATAATAGAACTTATTGGACTCTTGCTTGATATCGCATCCGACAAAATTAGTCCATATGAGGTAGAAAATAAGTTAACAATTTTCATGATCATCAAAACTGCCGATTTACTGGGACATAAACTAGAAAGCAAAGCCTTTAAAAAATTGAAACTGGCACTTGTTGGAAAGGTTGTAGGGAAACCAATTCGAATTTATCCAATTCAATTAGACTTTTCATGTAACCTTCCTATCAACTTTCAATATCCTAAGAATGATAGGGCCACTCTTTTTATACCGGACCGGGAAACAACATCAATTTACCTCATTGACACAAAAACGGGCAAAATACTTAAAGAATTCAAAGGAAGCCCTGATGATGGTTTAGCTTATGCAATAAAAACATTCAAGAAAGAAAAGTTTTTTTTAGGGGGCTATAATAGTCAATTTATTCTTTGGGATACGGAAACATGCAAAAAAATTAAAACAATCAAAATCCCCCCCCCTTTTAAGTTTAAGAAGCCATATTCAATAATCCTTACTGATGATGAAAAAAAGTTTTTTTCCTTTAATCGCTTTCCAACTCGAGGCGTTCTTATAGACATAGAAAATCGCAAAGTACTTAAAACCTTCAAGAAAATATTTGAAAAAGACATT
>Ga0180432_10001329_pt1 | contig 39255 bp, 39 predicted proteins | sample SS_ome_10_FD_132414 | JGI IMG/M metagenome (GOLD analysis project Ga0180432, IMG submission 132414) | Hypersaline lake sediment archaeal communities from the Salton Sea, California, USA - SS_1_MS_2 metaG | ecosystem: Environmental > Aquatic > Non-marine Saline and Alkaline > Hypersaline >... | reverse complement strand
TAAAATAAGGGCTTATGAACAATATAGCGCTGTCATACTAAAACTTATGGCTTTAACTTAACCATTTTTCTGGCTTTTATAAAATCTTTTGTAGTAAGGTTTAGCTTAGCCAAAAGTTCAGCTGGCAGCATTTTTGAAAGAATATCCCCTGATATATCACTGTATGATACAAAATGTGCAAGAAATACAAACGCGCCTGGAATACTAAAATCAGTTTTCTTCAAAGGAGTATGGTGTCTTAATATTGCTTCTTGAAGAGCTGGAGAGAAGCTCCATCTCTTACACAACTGCCAGCCAACCTCACTATGGCTTAATCCCAATACCCGCTTTTCATCGTGGTCAATTGATGCCATCTTTTTTACAGTTGTACCTATGAGAGGAGCATTAAATCTGTCGCTGGCTAAAAAGATCACGAGCCTTCCTATATCATGGATTAAACCAGCAGTAGCATAAAGTTCCCTGTCGTGTGGGGCTATGCCAGAGATTTTGGCAAGGACACGGCATGCTTTACTGATATTCTGAGAATGGATGAAATATTGTTGAAGATATTTGAGTGAATTAAAGTACTGGCGTATTGTATTTTGGGCATAGCAGAATCTGACTATCTGTACCACAGGCCGGATACCTAGGTCTCGAAAAGCGTCATCAATTGTCTCAATGGTTTGGGATTTGTCGGAAGACTCATTTGCTATGTGAAGCAGATCGGCACTAAGTCCTGGATCCTGTTTAACCATGGAAAGAATTTTTGTTCCGTTATCGCTGGTTTGGCTTGCAAGATTTAGAATCCGGCCAACATTGTTTGGTATTGGTGGAAGCCTGTTAACAATTTCAGCAACCTTAATAGCTAACAGTTTTTTGTTTATATCTGGCGTGTACATATCATCTGAATTTTATATCTTTGTTTCAGATAACCATACCGGTAAAATGCTGATTTCATATGAGGATTTGGTTTTACATATCACATAATTTCTACACCATAAATTTTAAGAAACTCCAACCACCCAATACTATCACAAAGCCACTTGCTCCATAAATATAGGTTTAACCCGTTTATTTTAAAGTAAGTAAATTTCGAACAGTTATTAAGCAATCTCCCTATTTCACGGATAACTTCTATCCTGTATTTTCGGTGATAGCAAAATTGAATGATCGAATACGAATCAGGGATGTATTCAAACTAGCACGATAATTCGAATTTTACCAGAGGTGACGATATGAAGTTAAGTATAAAAGCTTTTGCTTTGGCTTGTGGGCTGCTGTGGGGTATAGGATTATTTGTGCTAACATGGTGGATAATTGCCTTTGATGGAGCTACAGCAGAGATAACCCTGATAGGAAAATTATATCGCGGATATTGCATAACACCCGTTGGAAGTATAATTGGTTTAGTATGGGGATTTTTTGATGGACTTATAGGCGGAGCAATATTTGCCTGGCTGTACAATTTTCTCTCGGTTAAATTAAATTATAATTTTTGGACAGGAGGACAAAATGAAAGCAAAAGTAAATGAAGAACTTTGTACCGGCTGTGGGCCATGTGAAGAAATTTGCCCTGAAGTATTTAAGATTGAAGATGACGTTTCAAAAGTCCAGGTAGATATTGTGCCATCTGAAGCAGAAAATAACTGCCGTGAAGCTATGGAACAGTGTCCCACTGAAGCTATTTCTATCGAAGAATAACAACTAATTTTTAGACCCAAAATGTAAAACCTGTTTTTTGTAGAAAGTGAAAGGAGTTGAAGATGCAAGTTAAAGAAATTATGACAACAAATTTTGAAATGATTAATTCGACTGAGCCAATTACTGAGGCCGCCAAAAAGATGAAATCACTTAATGTCGGTGTACTTCCGGTCAAAGAGGATAATAAAATTGTCGGGATGATAACTGACCGTGATATGGTAGTAAGGGCGTTGGCCGAAAATAAAGAGGCGGGAAGTGTAATTGTAAAAGATGTAATGAGCCCTGAAATTGCACGCTGCTCATCTGAAGATAATATCGAAGATGCCGCCAACATTATGAAAGAGAAAAAACTGCGAAGGCTGATCGTTCTTGACAGTGAAAACGCCCCTATTGGAATAGTATCTCTTGGTGATATTGCAGCAAAGGCTGATTCTGAGCACCTTGCGGGACAAACATTAGAAGCTGTCTCACAACCATGTAGCCCTTCTCGCTAAGGCTATATTGTATGTTTGAAAATAGAGCAGATGCAGGCCGGCAGCTGGGCAAAGCTTTGATAGGGTACAGAGACTCGGATGTATTAGTTTTAGCCATCCCCCGAGGCGGTGTCGAGGTTGGTTATTATGTGGCTGAGGAATTAGATATCCCGTTGTCGATAGTTGTCGTTAGGAAATTACCTTTTCCACATAATCCCGAAGCAGGTTTTGGTGCTATTGCTGAAGACGGAAGCACGTTTTTTGTTGACAAGGTCTACAACCAAATACCTTCAAAATTGGTTGATGAAATAATTGAAGAACAAAAGCAGGAAGTGAAAAGGAGGATCGAAGTTCTAAGAGATGGGAAACCTTTGCCGGATATAACCGGTAAAACCGTAATATTGGTCGATGATGGCATAGCTATGGGCTCTACGATACGTGCTGCTATTAAACTTTGCAGGAACAAAAAGGCAAATAAAGTTATAGCAGCTGCACCTGTTGCTGGACCTGCAACCGCTACAGAATTGGCTGAAGTTGCAGATGATGTGGTTATTCTCGAAGAGCCTCCTTTCTTCCGAGCTGTAGCTGAAGTTTACAGGAACTGGTACGATGTAGGCGACGATGAAGTAATCAGCATAATGCAAAGCAGAAAAGCGCTTTAAATAATTTTGCAATTATTATGCGTAGAAAAATAAGGTTATATGCATTCTACAAAGTCAGACTCGAATTTGGAAGATGATTTGAAACTCTCCGTCAATACGATGGAAGTCTTGAAGCAGCGATATCTTCTGAAAGATAATTACTATAATATTATTGAAACCCCAAGTAAAATGTTCAGAAGAGTTGCTCATCACGTGGCCCAAGCAGAGGCGAATTACGATTCTGATGTAAGTGTCGAAGAAGCTGAAGGAAAATTTTACCAAATGATGAAAAACCTGGAGTTTATGCCCAATTCTCCCACGCTTATGAATGCAGGGACATCTTTTGGTCAGTTATCTGCGTGTTTTGTGCTTCCTGTGGAAGATTCCATTGATGGGATATTTGAGTCTCTTAAAAATATGGCGAAGATTCACCAAACAGGGGGAGGCACAGGTTTTAGCTTCTCAGGTTTAAGACCAAAAGGGGCAATGGTAAATACTACCAAAGGCAGAGCATCAGGGGCTGTCTCTTTTATGAGCATCTTCGATAAGGCAACAGGAGTAATTGTCCAGGGCGGCCGCAGACGTGGAGCAAATATGGGCATATTACGCTGTGACCATCCGGATATCGTAGAATTTATTGAGGCAAAGAGCCAAAAGGGGCACTTTGAGAATTTTAATCTTTCGGTTGCAGTTACTGACAAATTTGTGGCTGATGTTAAAGCAGATCGTTTTTTCGAGTTGAAAAATCCAGTTACAGGCAAAAAGGCTGGTAAGGTTAAAGCTAAATCACTTTTTGACCTGATTGTCAATGCAGCCTGGCGCAGCGGCGATCCAGGGTTGGTTTTTATCGACGAAATAAACAGAAAGAATCCTACCCCTCAAATCGGCAAGATCGAAGCAACTAATCCCTGTGGCGAGTTGCCATTACTTGCTTTTGAGAGTTGCAATCTGGCTTCCATTAACTTGGCGAAAATGGTGGATAACACGGAATTGAATTGGGATAAACTTAGAGACCGCGTGCAGTGGGCAATTCAATTTTTGGACAATGTTATCAAAGTGAACAAATATCCATTGGCACAAATTCGAGATATAACAAGAGCGAATCGTAAAATAGGCCTTGGTGTAATGGGTTTTGCCGATATGCTGATAAAGTTAGGAATATCGTATAATTCAGAAGAGGCTTTAAAGTTGGCTAAAAAGATTATGAAATTTATACATGACCAATCACTGACTGCTTCCGTAGAGCTTGCCAAACAAAGAGGGTTTTTCCCAAACTTTGATAGATCTATTTACATTAAAAAAGGGTTAAGGCTTAGAAATGCCACGGTTAATACCATAGCGCCTACGGGAACAATAAGCATCATCGCTGAGTGCTCCAGTGGTATCGAACCTTTATTTGCAATCAGTTTTGTAAGAAATGTTCTGTCTGGTACAAAGCTTTTTGAAGTTAATCCTCTGTTTGAAGAAGCAGCAAGAAAGGAAGATATTTACAAAGAGGATATCCTTAGTGAAATTGCAAGAAAAGGTTCCCTGCAATCTGTAAAAGCTGTTCCGGCTGATCTTAAAAGAATCTTTGTAACAGCATTTGACATTGAACCATTGCAGCATTTAAAGGTTCAGGCAGCTTTCCAGAAGTATACGGATAATGCAGTTTCAAAGACCATAAACCTTCCTGAAGACGCAACCGTTGAGGACATAGAACAAATATACTTAAAGGCACACGAGCTGAAATGCAAAGGGATAACAATTTACAGATATGGCAGCCAGTACCAACAGGTATTGAGCTTTGGTGTCGCCCAAAAGGAGGGGCCGGAACCTAACCGAAAATTTGTTGTAGCAGACTCGGAGTATACCGGCGGCTGTGCAGCTGGAAGTTGTGTTTTTTAAAACCAGAAATGGCTTGCTTAAAATACCAATGCATAAAAATACCCGAAAAGAAGCCATGCTTTATGAAAAGGTCGAAAACCGCAGGGTACATTGCTTCCTTTGTTCACATAATTGTAGAATAGCCCCTTCCCGTAAAGGTTTTTGTAATGTAAGGGAAAATATCAATGGTACTTTATTTACAAATTCCTATGGCAAACTAATATCCCAGGCAGCAGATCCAATTGAAAAAAAGCCTTTGTTCCATTTTCTGCATGGCTCGAAGACTTTTTCTATCGCAGCAATCGGATGCAACTTTCGATGCGAGTTTTGTCAGAACTGGCAGATATCACAGGCAGATGAGGCTAAACGTTTTGGTTTTGAGCCCGTTGATATGAAGCCGGCAGAAGTTGTGGATAAGGCGAAGCAGCAGAATTGTCAAAGCATATCATATACTTATACCGAGCCGACCATCTTTTTTGAATTCGCTTATGAGACCGCGACACTGGCTAAACAAAATGGTTTGAAGAATATATTTGTTACCAATGGCTATATGACAAAACAAGCCATTGATATGGTCAGACCATTCCTTGATGCTGTTAATATAGATTTAAAAAGCTTCAGTGATGAATTTTATAAAACCAATTGCAAGGCTAAGTTGCAGCCTGTCCTTGAGTCGATAGCTTATATGAAAAAGCTGGGTATCTGGATTGAACTCACTACCTTGATTATTCCTGGTCAGAACGACTCCGAACAAGAGCTTGGCAATATTGCTGATTTCATCGTAAATATTGATGCAGACATCCCTTGGCATATAAGTATGTTCTATCCTGCTTATCAATTTACAAATTTACCACCAACCTCCGTAAAAAGCCTACAAAAAGCAAAACAAATAGGCAAAAATCGCGGCTTGCACTATGTATATCTCGGCAACATCCCGGCTGGACTTGATACCTATTGTCCCAATTGCGGCCAACTCTTAATCAATAGAAGCTCTGAAGGGGTCATCAAATCTGCTCAGTTTGTTAAGGGTAGATGCACTTGCTGCAACACGCATATACGCGGTTCGTGGATTTAATCAGCTTTTTTGCAGGCTTGTGACTATTCCATCTCAAACATTCGTTCAAGGTTATAACGAGAATAGACTCTGAACGCGACAAGTGTTTCTGAGTCAATAATGCCATCTGTCTTTAAAGCTTTTTCAGTTATCACCTCTTCGATTTTCTCATCTATCTTGTGTCTTAGTATCACGGCCAAATCGTATTCACCGGCCACCGAATAGACTTCTGTTATTTCCTTCATATCCGCCAGAGTTTCTGCAATGGTATGAACTTTATCCTTTTTCGACGTTCAGAAGCACTATAGCTGTAACCATTGAACTTGGCTCCCTAATTTATTCTTATCTGTTTGTATAAATTTAAATTCACGTATTTACCTTGAAACAATCATCTCTAAAGCAGCAGCATCCTGCCTGGTCACAGTTGCCATTCGACCTGCCGTAACATTCTGTATTTCCTTCGGCCCTTTGAATAGCATGGACTAAATCTAATTTCTTCATCTTGCCGGATTTTACTCCCAGGTCTTTAGCTTTTTTTCTCAATTCGGTCATTTTCATATTTAAGTTCCTCTTAAAACTTATAGCTCATTTGGTTAATTCCTGCATAGTTGTCGAAACATCAAAGTCTATATTCTTATGCCCTAACATTATGGAACAGCGGGAATTCAGGTTATCCAGAACATTCATAAAATTTATATAAGAATCATAAGGAGATTCGTACGGATTAAAATATTTATGAACATCTCCATCGGCAAAATATTTTGTACACATATAATAGAAATGATCAGAGATTTGCAGTTTCCTCCAGTCTCTGATTATGTTTTCATCATTTGTCTGTTGAACTTTTTCTTCAAGGCGATAAAGCTCCTGAAGGGCGTTTTCCTGCATTGGATTCCCAAGCCAGGCGGAAAGGTCACGTTCCGTATCAGCCCAGCTTGTGATATTGGGAACATCGATTACATCTATTGCATCATTGGAGGCTGCCTCGCTGAGAGTCTTAAAACTGTTATCTGGATGTTTGAGAATTTCTTCCGGTAACTGTTGTAAGAAGTGGAAAATTCCTGTATGGTCCCATTGGTGTTCACCAAAGGTTTCGTAATCCATAAATAAATTGACAACATAGCCATTACCATTGACGGCATTAACCCAGCTTGCGAACTTTTCAGCTCGTAGAGGCCATTCGCTCCAGTACCGATTGGAAAATCTAAAAGCGATATCATCGCTGAGTCTGTAATTTTTCAAAAGCAGTTTTAGGCCGTTTGAATTTGGTGGGCGATATACATAGTTCGGGCTTTTATAGCCCAAAACATGGTCAGCACCCTCTGCTAATATCGCATCGAATCCACCGATTTTCTCGACAATTGCAGGCAGTTCGTTGTTATAAATAAGTTCAGTATTTCTGAAAATACGAGGCTTCTGATTAAAAAGATTTTCTATTGCCTGGGTGTGCATATGGACCTGTTTTACAAACTCGTCAGGAGAAAACATAAAACTGAGACTGTGGTAGTAAGTTTCAGCAAGGAACTCGACACAACCTGTTGCTGCCAGGTTTTGAAAACTCAAAAGCACTTCCGGGGCGTACATCTGAAGTTGTTCTAACAGCGTACCGGTGATGCTGTAGGAAATTTTAAATCTGCCATCATATTTTTTAATCAATTCAAGCATTAACAAATTTGACGGCAAATAGCATTTTTGGGCAACTTTACGCAGGACTTCGGCGTTTTTAAAATCATCGAAATAATCATTACCAGTATCAAAAACTGTAAACGGCCTTAATCTGTATGGCTGATGAACCTGAAAATAAAAACATACTGATGCCATATAATCACCTCCTATCTGTTTGTAGCTTGAATATCATTAAGGGATTTTTCATATATATCATTTATCCTCGAGGCTGAGTCTTCCCAGCGAAACTTATAAGCTTCTCTTGAGCCATTATCGCGAAGAGCCTTTTGCAGCGGTGGGCGTTTCAATACTGCGATTATCTTATCTGCCATCTTGTTGATATCCCAGAAATCTACCTTCAGTACGTTGTTTAGTACTTCAGATATACCGCTTTGTTTGCTGATTAATACCGGCACGTTGTTTCTTAATGCTTCGAGGGGGGCGATCCCGAAAGGCTCGGAAACAGAAGGCATCACGTAAAGATCCGCCATTTTATAGGCTTTGTCTACGTCGGTTCCTCTCAAAAAACGCGTAAAAAGAACCTTATGTCCTATACCTAAGTTAGCTGCTAGTTCAATAGACCGGTAGAGCATATCGCCTGCACCGGCCATAATGAATTTGACATTACCGAGTTTTTCGAGAACCTTTTTAGCTGCATACAAAAAATACTCAGGCCCTTTCTGCATGGTAATCCTGCCCAAAAACAATACTATTTTGTCGGTTTTGGCAGGCAGAGCTTGAGCTGGGAAATCGGCTGGCTGGTCGAATTCGACACCGTTATATACCACCTCGATTTTCTCTGCGGATACTGAATACCGAGTCATTATGATATTTCTGGTATAATTACTGACAGCTATAACTTTGTCAGCCGCATGCATCCCCTCTCGTTCGATATCGTAAACCATTTGGTTGACCTGTTCTCCGCTGCGGTCGAATTCAGTAGAATGAATTTGAACAACTAAAGGCTTACCAGTTGCACCAGCAACAGCCAAAGCCGCCGGATATGTCATCCAGTCATGGGCATGAATAATGTCGAAATTCTCGTTTTGTGCAATTTTAACCGCTTGTTCTGCATACTGGTGAACTGCACAGTACATGTCTGTTTCATAATTTTCAACGTCCCAAAGACGCTGAGGATGTTCTGGGACAACATGAGGGTTTTCCTTGATACTCGATATGCTTGAAACGGTTTGGCTACATCTAGATTCACCAGCCTGTGTATAAGGCCTTAAAGTTGAAGGAATTGTGTAAAATTCAACATTCTTAAAATTGTAGCGATTTTGCTCTTCTATCTCTTTTGGTTTACTACCCCCGAAGCGGATTGGAGTTGCTCTTGGCAGAACGAAAGTAAGGTGCATTCCCAGCCGATCCATCGCCTTGGTCAGGCCATAGCAGGCTGTGCCCAGACCGCCGCTGATAAATGGTGGAAATTCCCATCCTAACATAAATATTCGTATTTGCCTTTGCATTACTACCTTTTTCACTACTTCTGTATTTTGTATTACATATGGTTATCACAAAATGTCCTGCCAATGCTTTTGCTAAATCTGGTAGTACTTTTCCACTCGGAAAAGCTTGGAAAGTTACCAAATCTTTTCGAGGCATCAAGACTTTTGTTCATTTTTTTCAGGTTTTTTCAATTTTTTTAGCCAACTACCGTTACAACCACTTTTACTGCACTCATACCAGATATAAATTGCTCCGTTCTCACTTATTCTATCCGCATCTGTCATAGCAGCGCCACATTCCTTGCAAAATTGTTGGTTCAGGGGCTTTAGTGTATTGATAGATTCAGTGTCCAATTGTTCTGCTGTCACATCCATCGCTTTTAACTCCTACAACGCATTCAATTTCTCAATAAGGAAACTCATATGCTGCTATAAAATTTTCTAAACTGATACCAATGGCTACAATACGGTTAACTGATAAGAACTTAAATAGGGAGATTGCCTATTTTAGGTTTGGGAATTGCTCAATTTACTTCAGAGGCGAGAAAAATTATAGCCGAGAGAAGATATGTTGATATAAAAAGCTTTGATGTCTTAGAGTTCCGGCGAGGTTAGGCCTTCCTGAATAGCGTATTTGGTAAGCTGGGCTACATTATCAATATCGAGTTTTTCCATTACTCTCAGACGGTGTGCCTCTACTGTCTTCGGGCTGATATGGAGTTTCAGGCCGATTTGTTTAGTGGTTTTGCCTTCAGCCAGAAGCTGCAGGACTTCTCTTTCTCTTTTGGTTAGATCTGAAAATACCGAAGACTTGTCCTCGGTCGAGGTTCGAACATAACTGTCTACAACCACATCAGTTATTTCAGGGCTAATGTAGCTTTTGCCCTTCATCACTGTGCGAATAGCATTTGCCAGTTCGTCAAATTCACAATCTTTGAGTAAATAGCCACAGGCGCCTGCCTTGAACATTTCCCGGACAAATTTCTTGGCTGAATGCATAGATAGAGCTATTACTTTGACTTTCGGAAAATCTCGTAATATTTCCCGAGTTGCGTCCATACCGTTAATATCCGGCATTGATATGTCCATAACCACAACATCAGGAGTCTTTTCTCTAACCATATCAATAGCAGAAAGGCCGTTTTTTGCCTGGCCTACCACCTCCATATCTTCTTCCTTCATCATAGATTCGGCTAATCCATGACGTACTATTGCGTGATCATCAGCTAATAAGATTTTTATAGCCATTTTATTTTCCTTTTTTATTTTTTGCGGTGCTTAACGGAGCTCGCAGAATCACTTTCGTTCCTTTTTTCTTTTCAGACTCGATATTAAACGAGCCGCCAACATTTGTCAAACGCTGCTGAATGCTAAATAAGCCGAAGGATTTCTTTCTGGTTTTATCTTTGTCAAGACGTGAAGTATCAAACCCCTTACCGTCATCTGTAACTGTTAATTCTAAAAAATTATCGATACTTTTTATACCAATCGCAACATTTTTGGCCCTGGAATGTTTGGCGATATTACAAAGCAGCTCTTTTGCACACCGATATAGCAACAGCTCCACCTTTTTCTCAAGGGCTTTAGATTCTTCTGTTGTGTTAAAGCTGCACTTAAGGCCATTGTCCTTAGAGAATTGTTCGACTAATTCTTCCAGGCCAGCCTCAAGTCCAAACGTATGCAAAGTGGGAGAACTTAAATCAGCAGTAAGCTCTCGGCTTTGTTTAAGGGCCTTACTGATTGAGTCCAGAACTTTTTTTAAGCTTCTATTGGTTGTTAGATTTGGTTCCTTTAAGAGGGAGGCAAGCTCTCTTTTAGAAAAGGCGAGCATTTGACCAATTGAATCATGCAAAGCTACTGCAACCTGTTGGCGTTGCTGCTCTTCGGCTAAAAGAAGTTCTTCAGTTAATTCCCCTAATCTTTTCTCTTGCTGCTTGCGTGCGGTGATATCCTGTATTGCAAGTAATATCATCTCCGTTCTTTTTTTATCCCGATATATCCGTCTGGCATTAAGTAAGAGGATTTTACCGGACTCCTTTTTAGGTGCGTATTCCATCTCATACTCTTCAAAGCTCGTATTTTTAGGCAGCACATCTTCAAGAAGCTTCCTAAGCTCAGGTATATCCCATTGATTTTGGCCCACCTTGTAAATAAATTTGCCTTCCGTATTCTCAGGCTCAAGAGAGAATAATTTATAAAATGTATCGTTTGCCCTTAAGACTTTAAGTTCAGAGTCAAGAACAACCAAAGCCTCCTGTATTGTTGCTATGATACTCTCTGCATATTTGCGAGCTTCCTGGGTTTTCTTTTCAGCTGATTTTCGCTTTGTAATATCTCTATCAATCTCAAGAATAGCAGATGCTTTTCCATCCTCATCTTTCTGAATAGCCCATTTGCTTTCAACAGTTATTTTCCTGCCGTCTTTGGTCGTCTGAATCAGCTCTCCTTCCCAGTTGCCATTAGTTGAGACAGAGGCAGTTATTTTAAGTAACGGCTCGGAAAATTTGGTCTTCAGCAAATCGTGAGTTATTTTGCCCAGAACCTCCTCTCGTTTCCAACCATATGTCTTTTCCGCACCTTGGTTCCAGAAGATGATTTTGCCATCCAAGTCGTGCACCACTATCATATCATGAGCAAGGTCTATAAGTTCGGCTTTAGATTTAACCTCCAAAGCCTGCTCGTGTAATCGGTCTTCTTTTCTCTTATCTTCTGTAATATTTTGAATAGTGCCTACCATCCGAATAGGATTATCTGCTGCATTGTAGACCGCTTCTGCTCGTTGCTTGACAATCCGTTCATTTCCGTCTGGTCGGATAATTCTATGTTCTATGAAATAAATTTGTTTGCTGTTTAATGATTTATCTATAGATTGTTTTACAAAATCGACATCATCGCTATGGACAAAGGACAGAAAGTATTCAAAGGTTAAATCAGCAGGTTTTTCATGTTCTATACCGAATATGCGATAAACTTCATCAGACCATACTATTTGGTTATCTAAAATATTCCATTCCCAGATTCCGAGATCAGCTATGCGGTGAGCCTGCAGTAGGTAACTTTTTGTTTTCTTTAATTCCTTAATAATGTTGTTTAGTTCCGAAGTCCTTTCCTGAACTCGTTCTTCAAGTGTTTGGTTAATTTCGCGAAGAGATTCTTCGGCCTGTCGCTGTTTAGTCACATCTTCAACTGCGACGCTAATACCGATAATTTGACCCTTTTCATTCTTCAAGGGCAACCACTGCTGGTTAAGCCAGAGTTTTACATTTGGCTCGGCTGACATTGTCCCGCTAAACTCAATATCCAAGATAGGCTTGCCTGTACGAAAAATCTGTTCGGCAATGTTTTCGGCTTTGTCAGCCAGATCCGGGATAACCTCTTGCACAGTTTTGCCAATATGCTCTTCGGCAGATAGACCGTTTATTTCTGCAAGGTAATCGTTGATTTTAATATATCTCAAGTCCTGGTCGAAGACGCATAAACCTACCGGAGCGGTTTTGAAAATAGCCTCCAGTTCTTTGAACCCTTGAAATTCCTCATTTTTGCTGAGATCAAGCGAACCAGTAGGCAACTGACCGGCAAATTGAACAGATTTTGGTTTACCAGGGAGAGCAACGACATTTCTCTTCTTTTTCGACGCATCTTTTCTATTCATCGTCTTTTCCCCCATTTTATTCACCCTCCGTTCTCTTCTTTTTTAGGCTAATAAAACACATAATATCATTCTACACGTCGTTTTAAGATAAAGCAAGAAATTAAAACTTGCGGATTTATATGAGACATTTGCTTAGCAAAATTGAGGGTTTTATTTATTTCAAAATCCAGCTGTGGATGCAAAATAAGATAAGTAGGAAATTTAAAGAATTATAAAAAAAGCAAGAACAGGAGGTATGAAATGAAGACTGTAATAGCTGTATTTGGAGAATTAAGACTATCTCACTTACTGCTATTTACCTTATATGCTTACTACCCATACCGGCCGATTCAAACACTTTGTAGTTCTAAAATTTCCTGAAGATTGAATTTAGCAGATTCAAAGTAGTTTAAAAGATTAAGAAAGGGACAGTAAAATGTTTTTAGGGGAACTTTTATTCGCACTATGTGTGGCAATATTGTTCACACTGATTTTTACGTTGGGTTTTAAAAGGCCTGGGCCATGGCCTGCCTGGTGGGCATTCTTTTTGGTTATTTTTCTTGCTGCCTGGGCGGGAGGGTTGTGGATTACACCGGTGGGCCCTGTCTTTGTAGGCATATACTTGCTGCCCATTATATTGGTGGCATTGGTTTTCGCTATTTTATTAGCAGCAGTTGCTCCGCCGCAAAGTCGCCAGCCCAAGGTGGAAACTATTTCTCAAGTTCAGCAGAGAGAATCCACCGCTGAAAAAATGCTTGATGTTTTTTTCTGGGTATTACTGACTGTCTTGGCAATAGCTATTATCCTTGGCTACTTTATTTCAGGTCGAGAAGTAGTCGTAACGCCAGTTTGATAAGTTAAAGTAGGAGGGCAATTTATGAAAAACTACAAGGGAGTCTTTTGTGAATAAAAAAATAATATATTCTTTTGGTAATGGTAAGGCTGAGGGCGATGCAACCATGAAAAAACTACTCGGAGGAAAAGGAGCTAATCTGGCCGAAATGACCAATCTGGGTATCCCGGTACCGCCAGGGTTTTCTATCACCACTGAGATATGTGACGCTTACCAAAAATCTGGAAACAAATGGCCCAAAGGGTTAAACAAAGAAATAGATAATAATATTGCCCGACTGGAGCAGGAGATGGGTTTAGGTCTTGGCAATCCGGATAAGCCTTTACTGGTCTCAGTACGCAGCGGAGCTGCAATATCTATGCCCGGCATGATGGATACCGTCCTTAATCTAGGACTTAACGATAAAGTTGCGGAAGCATTAGTTAAAAAAACTGACAACGAGCGTTTTGTTTATGATGCTTATCGTCGTCTTATAGACATGTTCGGCGATGTGGTCATGGGATGTAAACATGAGCCTTTTGGAGAAACACTCCAAAATTTAAAAAAAGAAGTTGGTGTTAAAATTGATACGAAGCTTAAAGCTGAGGATCTTAAGGAATTAGTTGAGCGTTATAAAAAGCTCTACAAGAAATTGGTAAGAAATACCTTTCCACAAGATGTCAAAAAGCAGCTTTGTCTGGCAATTGGAGCAGTATTTAATTCCTGGAATTCGCCACGAGCAGTACGTTACCGCCAGATTCATAATATAACCAGCTTGAAAGGTACTGCTGTAAATATCCAGGCTATGGTATTTGGCAATATGGGCGAGGATTCCGGCTCTGGCGTATGTTTTACACGTAATCCCAGTACCGGTGAGAATAGACATTACGGAGAGTATTTAATGAATGCCCAGGGAGAAGATGTAGTAGCCGGTATTCGGACGCCCAAATCACTTAGTGAACTTAGAAAATTTCGGCCAGAGATATATTCTCAATTGGCTGACATTATGAATAAACTTGAAGAACATTACAAGGACATGCAGGATATTGAGTTTACCATACAAAAAGGCAATCTATTTATTCTACAGACGCGAACAGGGAAACGCACTGCACCTGCAGCAGTAAAGATGGCTGTAGATATGGTCAAAGAAAAACTGATTACTAAAGAGGATGCCATAACTCGTATCGACCCGGATCAGCTTAATCATTTGTTACATCCTAATTTTGCTAAAAATAAAAAGAGAGAAATTATGGCCAAAGGCCTTCCCGCCTCACCGGGTGCTGCTGTTGGCCAGATAGTATTTAGCTCTGAAGACGCTGACCAGTGGAACTCCGAAGGTAAGAAAGTGATTTTGGCAAGGATTGAAACCAGTCCGGAAGATATAGGTGGGCTCAATGCCGCAGCTGGTATTCTTACGCAAAGAGGCGGTATGACCAGCCACGCGGCCGTGGTAGCTCGCGGAATGGGGAAATGTTGTGTGGCAGGAGCTTCGGAAATTCAAATTGAATACAATAAAAAACGTTTAAAAGCTAATGGCAAGGTTATCAAGCAAGGTGATTGGATAAGTCTTGATGGAACTCAAGGCCACGCAATCAAAGGCAAACTATCATTACAGGAGCCGAAACTGACCGGTGATTTTGTCAAATTGATGAGGTGGGCGGATAAAGTTCGCACTTTGAAAGTTCGGGCTAATGCAGATACCCCGAAAGAGGCAGAACAGGCCTGTAAATTTGGTGCTCAAGGCATTGGATTGTGCCGGACAGAACATATGTTTTTCAAGGATGACCGAATCTGGACAATGCGACAAATGATCCTTTTTGCTAATGAATATGCAACGTTGAGAGACAAAATCACTTCTTTGAAAGAAAAAGATAATCCATCCACTGAACACAACAAAGAAGTATGAGAATTGAAAGAGAAATACAAAGATGCGAGCAGTAAATTTATCGGTGCTTTAAAAAAGCTTCTACCTCAGCAACGCAGAGATTTTGTCAAGTTGTTCACTATTATGGCAGGCAAGCCTATAACTATCAGGCTTCTGGATCCGCCTTTACATGAATTTTTGCCTCAGGACACTGATTCCCAAAAGGAAATGGCGAAACGGCTCAATGTCAAAACCTCTATGATAAAAACAAGAGTTAAAGAACTCGAAGAATTCAATCCAATGCTGGGGCATCGTGGTGTTCGTTTAGCTATCAGTTATCCTGAAATATATAGAACACAGGTTCGTGCAATTATAGAAGCTGCTCTTATGGCTTCAAAAAAGTGCAAGAAGAAAATTCATCCTGAAATTATGATTCCGCTAGTGGGCACAGCGAGGGAAATTCAATATATAAAAGACCACATCGTCGATGAGATAGAACAGGTTTTCAAGAGAAAAAAGTCAAAAGTAAAGTATTCTATCGGAACGATGATCGAAATTCCTCGTGCAGCCTTGACCGCAAATGATATTGCCAAAGAAGTAGATTTTTTCAGTCTTGGGACAAATGACCTTACTCAAATGACGATGGGATTTAGCCGTGATGATGCCGGTAAATTCATAGACGACTATACACGATATAAGCTTCTTGATGAAGACCCTTTCCAAAATTTGGATAAAAAAGGTTGTGGCGAGCTTATCGAGTTAGCGATTAGAAGAGGCCGTAAAAGTAATCCTGATTTAAAGGTGGGAATTTGCGGTGAGCATGGAGGAGATCCGAAAAGTATTCATTTTTTCCATATGAATAATATGGATTATGTTTCCTGTTCGGCCTTTCGTGTACCAATAGCACGATTAGCAGCTGCCCAGGCTGCTTTGCAGAATAAAAAACATGCTTGAGTTTTTCCAAACCGTTCTGATCAACCAAATAATTTGACCAAAAAACTTTCACCCCAATTTTCAAATTAATTCACATTTTTGGCAAATTGCTTCACCTGATTAGGAGTTTTCCTTATTTCACCATTTTTAGTAATGTATTAATTTGAAGATCGTTATGAAAAATCAAGATTGAAAACAGAAAAAGGAGATTAGATATGACTGTTACAACGCGTTCAAGTGAAGAAATCAAAAAAGATATTGTTGACCAGCTCTATTGGGACAGCCGTATAGATGCTTCGAATGTAAAAGTTGAGGTATCTGACAAAAAGGTTACTTTAACAGGAAGGGTTCATTCATATACGGCAAAGTTAGCTGCTGAGACGGATACTTTGACCATATCGGAAGTAGTATCTGTGAAGAATAATTTGGAAATTCAATATCCTATCGGCGTCAAGCTTCCAAGAGATGTAGATATACAGGGCAACATAGTGAACAATCTTATATGGAACACCAATATAGACTCAGCAAATATCAATGTTTCAGTAGATAAAGGTGTTGTTACTTTGGAAGGTTCCGTCGCCTCTTATTGGCAAAAGATTTTAGCTGAAGATCTTACTTATGATATGACAGGTGTCTTAAGCACTGTAAATAAACTTTCTGTAGTTCCGACTGAAAACATTATTGATGAATCAATAGCTAAAGCTATTATTGCCTCCCTTGATAGAAATCCCAACATTGATGTCGATTCTGTAAACGTAAAGGTTGAAGAAGGTGTAATTACGCTTTCGGGTAATGCACCCAACTGGGCCGCTTATTATGATGCTCTCAATTCAGCCAGACATACTGTCGGGGTGATTAATGTAATAAACAATCTTGTTATAGAATAGTATCCTGATACCGGAGTAAATCAGATGAATCGGTATGTATGCATACACGGCCATTTTTATCAGCCGCCACGAGAGAACCCCTGGCTTGAGGATGTGGAACTGCAGGACTCTGCATATCCTTACCATGACTGGAATGAGCGGGTAACAGAAGAATGCTACAGGCAAAACGCAGCTTCTCGAATACTTGGACCAGACAGGAAAATCATTGATATAGTCAACAACTATTCAAAGATGAGCTTTGATTTTGGTCCTACTCTTCTCAGATGGCTGCAAAACCATGAACCGGAAGTTTATGAGAAAATAATTGAAGCCGATAAAAAAGGGAAAGAACTTTTTTCAGGACATGGACCAGCCCTTGCACAACCTTATAACCATATGATTATGCCTCTTGCCAATGAACACGACAAATATACTCAGGTTATCTGGGGGATAAATGATTTCCAGCATCGATTTGGAAGAAGACCCGAAGGTATGTGGCTTCCGGAAACTGCCGTAGATTTGGAGACTCTTGAGGTTCTTGCGCAAAATAATATTAAATTTACAATTCTTGCTCCTCGCCAAGCTCACCGGATACGTAAAATGGGTGACAAGAAGTGGAAAAAGGTTGAACAGGATTCAATCGATACAACCAGACCCTACCTTTGCAAGCTTTCTTCAGGTGCCCAGATAAATCTGTTTTTCTATCAGGGGCCGGTTTCAAAAGAGGTTGCATATGGCTCTCTTTTGCACAGCGGCGATATTTTGGCAAAAGATATTTTAGAAGTTCTCGAAGATGAGCCTAAACAGCCTCAGCTTGCCCATATTGCCACTGACGGAGAAACTTACGGCCACCACCATCGCAGAGGTGATATGGCCCTTGCCTATTGTATTCATCATATTGAAACCGATAATCTGGCCAACATAACTGTCTATGGTCAGTACCTGGAAAAATTCCCCCCTGAATACGAAGTTGAGATAAATGAAAATACTTCATGGAGCTGTCCTCATGGTATCGAACGGTGGAAAAGCAATTGTGGCTGTTGTTATAATAAGAAATTCGCCGGCAAACAGCAGTGGCGAGGACCCCTTAGAGAGGCTCTGGACTGGTTAAGGGAGCAGCTTATCACTGTTTTTGAAGAAACGTTTTCACAGTTTTGTTCTAATCCCTGGGAAGTGAGAAATCAATATATCACAGTAATCAATAACAGAGAATCTGGAAATATTGACAAATTCTTGTCTAACTCAATAGGTAAAGAACTTGCACATAAAGACAAAGTCATCATCTTGAAGCTGCTTGAGATGCAGAGAAACGCCATGTTGATGTATACAAGCTGTGGCTGGTTCTTCAATGACATATCTGGAATTGAAACTGCGCAAATAATGCAATATGCCTCCAGAACTATACAATTGGCAAAGGAGGTATCAGACGAGAACTTTGAAACTGAGTTTGAGAATATACTTGAAAAAGCACCCTCTAATTACCGCCAATTCAATAACGGCAAGGATATATATGAAAAACTTGTAAAACCGGGCAGTATAGACCTTAATAGAGTTGCAGCACATGCAGCTATCAGTTCACTATTCGATGAGCGCCCGGACGAGACAGATATATATTGTTATTCCACTAAGATTGAGCAATATGACCGGTACGAGGCGGGGATTCAAAAACTTGCGATAGGCAGAGCAACTATCCAGTCTAAAATACTGCTTGAAAAAAATGATATTGATTTTACCGTTCTGCATTTTGGAGGGCATAATTTAACTGGAGCAGTTTCAAAAAGAATGCCAGATACAGATTTTATTAAAATAAAGACAAATATATGTGAAGCATTCAAAAAAGGAGACACGACTGAAGTTATGCGACTTATGAATTTATCTTTTGAGGGAAACAATTATTCGCTTTGGCACTTGTTTAAAGATCAGCAGCGAAAGATACTTTATGAATTGCTCAACACTACTTGGGAAGAAATTGAGGCTTCTTTTAGACACATATATGAATACAATCATACAATCATGCAATTAATGAGAAGTATGAACATGCCATTGCCAAAAGCTCTATCTACGCCCGCGGAATTCATTCTCAATGAGGATTTATGTAAAGCAATTAGTTTTGATGATTTTGATATTAATCGGCTTAAGGCGTTGACAGATATTGTTAAACAACTGTCTCTTCAGATTGATGAACCGAAGGTTAGATTTGAATCGAGCCGTAAAATTAACTACCTTATGAAAAAACTTGAAAGTACGCCTGAGGATACCGAGATATTGACAAAAATTAAGAAGCTTATCGATATATTAGTTCATGTTGTCCCTGAACTTGATTTAGAGGAAGCGCAAAACATATTCTTCGCCATAAGTAAAAAACGCTATAATGAAATTAACAAAAAAGCAGATTCTGGTGATCCATCGGCCAAAGATTGGATCAACTGCTTTCACGATTTAGCTGACTGCTTACAAATCACAGTTTCATAGATGAGGACAAATAGTCAATGAAGAAAAGAGCAAGCGGAATACTTCTACATATAACCTCACTGCCTGGTCCGTATGGTATTGGAGATTTTGGCTCTGAAGCTTACAGATTTGCTGATTTTCTATGCATGGCTAGACAAAGTTACTGGCAGATACTGCCCTTGAATCCACCCCAGAGCATCTCAAGTATATCACCATATAATTGCCTGTCAGCTTTTGCAGGAAATACAACTTTGATAAGCCCTCGTTTGTTGTATGAATTAGGATATCTGAAAAAACAAGACATAGATGATGTAACAGGATTTCCTGAAGCAGCTGTAGATTACAAACGGGCAAGCAAATTTCGGGCAAAGATATTCAACAAACTGACCATTAATTTCAAAGATAAGAAAAAAAAAGAAACGTATCATAAATTTTGCCGGGATAACAAAAGCTGGCTTGATAATCATGCTCTTTTTATTGGGTTAAGCCAACATTTCAAGACAACTGACTGGTCAAAATGGCCCAAGCAAATCAGGGATAGAAAACAATATGCACTAAAAGAAGCTGGTGAAACTGTGAAAATGTTTTTACAAAAAGAAAAGCTTTTGCAATATATCTTTTTTGAACAATGGTTTTTGTTGAAAAAATATTGTAACGGACAAGGCATAAGCATAATAGGAGATATGCCGATTTATGTTGCATACAGAAGCGCTGATGTATGGGCTAATCAAAAAATATTTAAATTGGATAAATCCAAAAAGCCTGCCTTTATATCAGGTGTACCGCCGGATTTATTCAGCAATACAGGGCAGCTCTGGGGTAATCCTGTATACAAATGGCAAACAATAAAGAGGGGCGGCTACAGATGGTGGTTAGAACGAATAAGGCTGAACCTCAAGCTATATGATATTATCAGAATAGACCACTTCAGGGGGCTTGTTAATTTCTGGCAGGTGCCTGCTGGACACAAAACCGCTGTCAAAGGTAAATGGGTTAAGGGTCCTGGAGAGGATTTTTTCAAAACATTGTATAAATACTTCCCATCAGCACAAATCATAGCGGAAGATTTAGGTTATATAACGGAAGATGTCAGAGAAGTCGTCAACAACTTGCAACTGCCAGGTATGAAAGTATTGCTATTTGCCTTTGATGACCTTTCAGGCAAAAATCCGTATCTGCCGCATAATCATATTAAAAATTGTGTTGTGTATACAGGGACCCATGATAATAACACCATTAAAGGGTGGTTTGAAAAAGAAGCAACAGTAAGACAGAAAAAGGCTCTCTTCGCATATCTTGGCCGAAAGTTACCAACAGAAGAACTGCCCACCGAATTAATAAGGTTAGCTATGGCCTCTGTAGCCCGAACGATCGTCATCCCTATGCAGGATGTTTTAGGTTTAGGTAAAGAGACACGTATGAATCGACCTGCAAAAAGGCGAGGAAACTGGAAGTGGCGACTTTGGAGGGGGCAAATATCTAAACAGCAAGCAATTCAACTTGCAAAAATGACAAAAATATATGGCCGTGCTTGATTGCGAATCTTACATTAATATTAATGCCGAAGTAAAACTTTTAATCGTTAGCTGTTACTTAACAGACATACAGGAAAATCGGCCAGGACGTCGGCTAAGTATATTTTATTTTTAGTGCTTAAAGCTTTTTCTGTGATACAATTTTTTATTCCACCTGTTGACTTAAAATCAAAAACTAAGGCCGTATCTGCCCACAACTCTTGTCCGATAGGTAGTTGATTTACAGAAATTACCTCTGTTAAGAATCGAGTTGTCACAGTAATTGCATATTGATTTTTATATCTCCGGACAAAAGCAATGACTTGGTCTTTAAGGGAACCTTGCACCTCTAACGGTTGATAAGAACCTTTTTGAAATAATGCGAGCAGCCTTTTTCTAATAGAAAGAGCTTTCCAGGTTAAGAAAAGCTTAATGCCTCCATCTTCTTTGGTTGCCAAAAGTTCGTTGAGAAGGCCAGGCAGGTCTTTTGAAGATTTGGTTCGGATTTCATTTAAAAGCTTTTTACGTCTTTCATAGTCCACAGGCCTTCTATTGTCCGGATCTACAAAGCTAAAATTCCACAGTTCGCACCCTTGATAGATGTCCGGAATCCCCGGGGATGTTATCTTGATAAGTGATTGTGAAAGAGAATTAAATATTCCAAAATGGGCTATTTCTTTCTGAAATGGCAGAAAATCCTGTAAAAATTCATTTTTTTGTGAAGAATCTAGTATTTGTTTAATAAAATTAGTGCACGCATCTTCGTATTCAATGTTCGGATTAATCCAGGTTGAATGAGCTTTAGCTTCCCTTACAGCCTTAATTATATAATTTTTAAGTCTTTGTTTGAATGACTCTGTCTCATTTTCAGAAAAAGGGAAAGCCCCCACAAGGGTCTGGTAAAGAAAATATTCGTCATTTTTATCCGGGGCATATTTACTGTTGGCTTTTCTTTTATGATGTCTGTTTATTTTCATCCACTTAATTACTTTAGAGCACCATTGTTGGGGTATCTCAGAGAGTACATTGAGCCTTGCCCGTACATCTTCTGCTCTTTTTGTGTCATGTGTCGATGTTGTGTTCATTGAATGCGGCCATTTGCTGGCTCTTTGTTTGTTAAAATTGTGGAATTGACCTATCGATATGCCGAATTTTGTCGGATCCCCACCAACCTCATTAAGCGAAATGAATCTGTTGTAGCTGTAAAGGAAAGTGTCCTCAAAACCTTTAGCCATGACAGAGCTTGAGAATTGCTGAAATTTTGAAACAAAATCAGAAGTCAACTTTCTCTTGTCGTTTTTTGTATTAATGTTAGGCTTAAGAAGAATTTTTGCTATGATGTTATATTCCTTCTGATAACTTGAAACGTTTTCTTCAGCCTTTGCTATGGCGTCTTTGATATAAGAAGTTTCTTTCTGGTTTTCTATAGGCGCAGTTGCATATGTTCTATAAACAGGAAAGTGGGCAAAAATATCAACCAGGACGTTTCTAAGACGGGGGATTGTTGATACTTTACCCAGATTGCCTTTACCGATAATTTTTTGTAATAGATAAAGCAAATAGCTAAGGTCTCCAGAGAAATATTTTTCAATAATGAGTTTCTTTTTTTTATATAACAGGTCGTCATAGAAGGTGTGTGAGCCTGCGATCTTGTGATATAGCTGAGTAAACTCGGCTTCTGTGCCGGATTTGCAGAAAACACAATTTAGGAAATTCAAAAAATCGTATCCTGTTGTGCCCTGTACTGGCCAGTGGTCCTGTAGTTTCTCATCAAGGGCCAAAATCTTCTCAATAACCATATAAACATCACCAGTTTTTGCCCTAATTTTCTGCAGATAATCTGCCGGGTCATATAAGCCATCAAGATGGTCTATCCTTAGTCCTGTAAATAGCCCTTCGTTGATAAGCCGAAAAATCAGATTATGTGTGTGATTAAGAACCTTTTCATTTTCCGCCTTTAAGGCTATAAAATCATTGAGATAAAAAAAGCGGCGATAGTTTACTCTTTTTTCACACTCACCCCAAAATGCAAGCTTATAAAATTGCTTGGAAAGAACCTTATCAAGAGCTTGGAATCTGCTTTTGTTATTCAACGACGCTATGTTTTTATTAAAGTATTTTTCTATTGTCGGACTCGTTTTATATAGGTTCCAAAGTCTTTTCTTTGTTTCAGGTACGCGGTCGCTTTTTACCGTAGCATGTTCAAAGCTTTCTAGATTCCCCAGAGTTTTGAAAAGACCGGTTAGTTCCAATAGAATCGAATTGTCTATATCTTGATTTTCTTTGAACTGCTGAAATTTTCGACAAAGTACTTTCTTATAACTTTCTAATCGTATCGGAAACTTCTTTTCATAATAACATACGCATATTTGTCCCTCTTCATATTTTAATTTAATTTTTCCCTGCTCCAGTGCCTGGTGATAAGGCTCGCCTAAAAATGGGGCGAGAATTCTGCCATCGAATCTGTCAGCGGTGAAATCCCAGCGAATATCAAAAAAATCGGCATATTCTGAGTTCTTTCCATTTTCTAAAACATCCATCAGCATATGGTTTTCGCAGTCATAAGCCATATGATTGGGGACAATATCCTGAAGCCAGCCCATTTCGTGGTTTTTCACATTTTTCTTTAGATAGTTAAAATCAGACCTGCTGCCCAACTCCGGATTTAACTGATTGTGATCGGTAATATCGTAGCCGTGCAGACTCCCCTTTTTGGCCTTGAATATTGGTGAAGCATAAATATCAGAAATCCCCAGTTCTGCAAGGTACTCTATAATTGTTTCGGCGTGCTTGAACCTAAATAAAGGGTTAAACTGTAGTCTGTATATTGCCGATGTCACATGCATTATTATGCCTTCTTCTCATTTGGATCTAATGTTAATTTAAACGCCGCAAACGAAAGAGCCGGCACATTTAAGCTTTGTTTTTGCTCGATAAACCCGGGAAGCATTGAGCCGTTTCCGCCCCTGTTTTCTTCAGCTGAATCTATAAACTTAACCCATCGGCCTTCTGGTATATCAGTTGTGAAGTTAATATCTTGTTTATCGAAGTTCATAAAACAAATAATTTGGTTGTTATCATACCACCGGTGAAGTACTATCAACTTATTATCATCAACGTTATATGCTCGTAAATCCTTTTTACTTAGATTCGACAAGGCTGGTGTTTCCTTTCTTAGTTTGATTAAACATTTGTAAAACCCCAGCAACATCTTGTGTTTGTCTGATTTTCTATTTTCCCATTTGATTTTTGATTTATGAAAAGTCTCCACTGCCTGTGGATCAGGAATCTGACCTGCCCAGCCAAATGCCTTGAACTCATTTTTTCTACCTTCGCGAACTGCAGAAACCAAAGACGGGTCTTTATGACTTGTAAAGTAAAGAAAAGGAGATTCTTCGCCATATTCCTGGCCCATAAAAAGAAGCGGAATATACGGTGAAAACAAGATAGCCCCCGCTGCAAGTTTTAGTGCTTCAAATGAGGCAAGTTTTGACAATCTTTCGCCTAACATTCTATTACCTATCTGATCATGATTTTGTGAAAATACGACAAATTTGCAGGCGTGAATATCTTTGGAAGAGCTTCCGTGACGTCTTTTTCTGTGTTTGGAATATTGCCCGGAATAAACAAAGCCTTCATTGTAAGATTTGACTAAGTGGCTCATTTTGCCAAAATCAGCATAATATCCACCTCTTTCATTGATAATAAATGTATGCAGGCTATGGTGAAAATCGTCACACCACTGGGCATCAAGGCCATAGCCTCCTGTTTGTTTTGATTGTATGATCTTTACATCGTTTAGATCACTTTCGCCTATAAGGTAATGTTTTCGGCCTGACTGATTGGAAAAATCTTCAACTTTTTCAGCGAGCTCTCTGATAAAAGGCTTGGCACTGGTATCGTAAATGGCATGCAGGGCATCCAGCCTGAGTGCATCAATATGGTATTGCTGCAGCCAGAATATAGCATTGCTTATAAAAAAATTCCTCACTTGGTCACTATATTTACCGTTGAAATTGATGGCATTGCCCCAGGGAGTCTTATATTTATCCGTAAAATAAGGGCCGAATTCGGACAAAATGTTTCCTTCCGGCCCGAGATGATTATAGACTACATCAAGAATAACAGCGAGATTGTGTTTATGGCAGGCGTTAACAAGCCTTTTTAAACCTTCCGGTCCACCATAAGAATTCTGTACCGCAAAAGGGAAAACGCCATCATAGCCCCAGTTTCGCTCTCCTGGGAACTGGGTAACCGGCATAAGCTCTATAGCATTAACTCCAAGTTCAACCAAATCATCCAGACGGTCGATGATAGCTTCAAAACTGCCTTGAGGTGTAAAAGTACCAACATGTAGTTCGTAAATTACAATTTTTTCTAACGCAACCGGTTTCCAGTTTTCGTCTGACCAGGAAAAAGAGTTATGGTCAGTAACAGCAGATGGACCGTAGATACCCTCAGGCTGGAAATTTGAAGCAGGATCAGGTCTGTCAGTCTGGCCATTCAACCTGTAATAATATCGGCTGCCTGGTTTGATATCTTCTACACTTCTCTGCCAATAGCCTCTTTTTTGAGCATCAAGAGCGATATCTCGCTCATCAGGAGTTGTGATTTTGATAGATACGGATTGTGAGTTTGGGGTCCATACTTTGAATGTACATTTACCAGAACCTAAGTAATGAGCACCAAGCATAGTCTACCTCATTTCACACACAGGGGGACATAAACTAGCCGGCAATACGCCTTAAAAAAGCATAGCACAGTCGAGCTGGTCACCGCTTCGATATTAACCACGTGTAGGCTCACAAACTCTTTCCAGCACTTCGTAAGTCAGATAATCGTTACTGGTCTTTAACGCCAGATCGCCGAGGGATAGCATACCGACGACAGTTTGGTCATCGCCGAGAACCACTAACCTCCGAACCTGATTATCTTCCATTATCTTGGCAGCTGTTTCTATATCATCTTCCTCAGAACAGCACAATACTTCAGGGGTGAAAACATCTTTTACTACTGTCATTTTTGGATCTAGACCAGCCGCTACAGCTCGCACTACAATATCCCGATCTGTTAACATACCCACTATTTTGTTATCTTCCAATATTGGCAGCGCACCTACATCGAAGGTTTTCATTCTTTCAGCAGCTTCGCTTACCATCTGGCTGGAACTTATACGCTGTACATGAGAACTCATAATTTCCCGTACCTTCATAAAACACCTCCGGTTGTTTAAAAACAATGTAATTGTTTAAAGGCTTTAGAAACTATTCCTCGATAGTAATAGCTTCGGTTGGACACTCTTGTGCGGCTCGTTTGCATTTTTCATGGGCCTCTGCAGGTATTTCGTCAACTTTAACAGTTGATATGCCTTCTTTGAGTTCGAAAACTTCGGGACAGGTATTTTCGCAAAGCCCCGAACCATTACAAACTTCTGGATTTACTTTAGCTCTCATAATAAACCTCCTTTTTTCAGTTATAATAAATTTACACATTCTCTCAAAATCGAAACAATTCTTGTTATTACAAATCAGATCCGCGGATCATAATAAACCGAGAGAACTAAAATAGAAATAAGCAGCTTACTTAATTTGCTTACTCCGATTACCTAAATCTCCTGAATCTAAAGTTACAACAAAAAGAGCCCTAAAGTATCAACTAAACAATTACGGATTTTACTGCCCCAGAGTTAGCAACTCCCTTATTTCGATCTATTGAATGATAGTGTACAAAAAATAAAGAAGCAAGAAGTAAGAAAAACAGAAGTTGTTATGGCGGTTAATGTAATGGATAAACAACATAAGCTTATTGCATTGGAAGATTATGGGCATTTGATCGGATCTGAAAGCGTTGAACGAATTCGCAAAAAGGCTGCCCGTTTAAATGGGCTTCATGTAGCCAATGTAAACTCAACATATTACGGAGGCGGCGTAGCGGAACTTCTTTCTTCTTTAACGTTATTGATGAATAGTGTCGGGATAAAAACAGGCTGGCGGGCCATACAGGGCTCGCCGGATTATTTCAGTATAACAAAAAAGATGCATAACGCCCTGCAGGGAGGAGAAATAAACTTGAGCGACAGGAAGAAAGAGCTTTACGAAGAGGTGATTTATGAAAATGTTATCCGAAACCATCTGAGTCACGACATGGTAATAATTCATGACCCTCAGCCGCTTCCTATGATCGGTCATTACAAGAAGAAAGGGCCTTGGATATGGAGATGTCATTTAGACCTTTCTGATACTGATAATGAGCTATGGAAATATTTGACCCCATTTATTGAGCAATATGACGCAGTAATTTTCAGCATAAAAGATTATAAGAAGGAGCTTAATACCCCCCAGCTCTTCTTTATGCCTGCTATAAATCCCTTTTCTATAAAAAACAAACAATTAAGTGAAAAAGAGATAGATGAGCGTCTCGGTCACTATAACATACCTACGGACTTACCTTTAGTTGTACAGATATCACGTTTTGATCGCTTCAAAGACCCTGAAGGTGTCATTGAAGCATTTAAGATAGCAAGAAAACAGGTGAATGCAACACTTGTGTTGCTCGGTAATGTTGCCACAGATGATCCTGAAGGTGTAGAAGTCTATCAATCATTATTGGATTCCCGGGAGGATCGCATCATTATACTTAGTCACGAAGACACCGCACTGGTAAATGCCCTTCAAACAAAAGCAGCAGTAGTTATGCAAAAATCCATACGCGAGGGTTTTGGGTTAACTGTCACTGAGGCTATGTGGAAAGGAACGCCGGTAATCGGCGGCAATGTTGGCGGCATTCGTTATCAGATTGAAGATGGTGTAAATGGTTTTTTGGTATCAACAGTTGAAGATGCTGCGGCAAGGATTATACAGCTTATAAAAAATAAAAAGTTAAGAGATGAGATGGGTACTAGGGCAAAGGAGACCGTGAAAAAACAGTTTTTATTAACAAGACTTTTAGAGCAATATCTTGACATGTTCAGTTCTTTTGAAACCATTTATCAGTTGAAAAAGAATCGCGCCGTTTCTGCCAGTTCCTAATATTTACAAAAACTATATGATTTGAATCAGTTGAGTTTTTAAACAATAAAGGTTAACCATTGGTTAATTTTGAAGAGATATCATGAATCATTTTAAAACAGTTTTTATAATTGCATTTGTTATTGTTTTACTGGTACTGACAGCGAAAATAAGTGAGAGGGGGAAAAAACTCCCCAGAGCAAAACCTGCAGTTACCCCGGATGCTAACGATATAACGGCTGTGATTGCAGGTAATAACGCGTTTGCCCTGGATATGTATACAGAAATCAAGGATGCCAAAGATATACAACAGGACAACAGCAACATATTTTTCTCACCTTATAGTATCTCAGCTGCGCTTGCGATGACTTATGCCGGTGCAAGGGGCCGTACTGAGAAACAAATGGCTAAGACTTTGTATTTGTCATTACCGAAGGAACAACTGCATCCGGCCTTTAGAGTATTAGAAAAAAAATTAAAAGCTGACAGCAAGGAGCACGGATATCAACTCAGCATCGCTAATGCCCTCTGGGGCCAGGAAGGTTACAGTTACTTGCCGTCATTTCTTGCAATCGCCAAGAACAACTATGGTGCGACCCTTAAAGAAGTGGATTTTATTAAAGAAACTGAAAAAACGCGCAAAATTATAAATATCTGGGTAGAAGAAAAAACTGAAAACAAGATCGCAGAACTTATAAAACCCCGAGTTCTTAGCGCTCTTACGCGGCTGGTACTGACCAATGCTATATATTTCAAAGGCGATTGGGCCAGCAAATTCGAAGAGGAGAACACCCAAGAGCAGGATTTCACAACTTGGTCTTCGTCTGACAATGTGCATAAAACACCAAAAAAAGTTAAGGTTGATATGATGTTCCAAAAAGGCAGCTTCAAATATGCCGAGGATGAACACCTGCAAATTCTCGAATTGCCTTATAAAGGTGAGTATCTAAGCATGATAATTTTCTTACCAGAGGCAGGATACGAAAATCTTGAAGCTTTGGAGAAAGATCTTACACAAAAAAATATGAAAGATTGGCTCGAAAGCTTGCACAAGCAGCAAGTAATCCTCTATGTGCCGAAGTTTAAAATAACTTCACAATTCAGGTTGGCTGATTATCTTAAGGCTATGGGTATACCTGACGCTTTTTCTTTACCACCTGCTGATTTTTCTGGGATGAGCGGAAAAAAAGACCTATTTCTCTCGGCAGTGACCCACAAGGCATACGTCGAGGTGAACGAAGAAGGGACCGAAGCAGCAGCTGCAACGGCGGTGATGCCGGCACTGACCTCAGCTCGTGTTCATCCACCTATATTTCGTGCAGACCATCCTTTCCTATTTATAATTAAGGATGTTAGCTCCGGTAGTATAATTTTTATGGGTAGGGTTTCGAACCCTGCAAAACAGGTAAATTAAAAGGAAAATTCAACTTACAAGAAAGGAGAAATTTATCATGGCTAAGGAACTAAAAAGACAAGAAGGCGGTAGAGGTTTACTTTCAAGGCGAAGAGATGAAAGTCCTTTTAGGTCGCTCCAGAGAGAGATGAATCGTATGTTTGAAAATTTTTGGTTAGAGCCGTTCGGAGCCTTCGAAGAATGGCCAGGAGCATTTGTACCGACTGTGGATGTGACCGAAGAAGACAAAGAGGTTCGAGTTTCAGTTGAGCTCCCTGGTATGGACGAAAACGATATCGATGTTGCGATAAGAGCCGGTACGCTGACAATAGAAGGCGAAAAAAAACAAGAAGAAGAGGAAAAGAATAAAGGCTTTTACCGAAAAGAAAGTTCCTATGGCACGTTCCGCCGGATTGTAGACCTCCCTGCAGAAATAGATGAGGACAAAGCCGAGGCGGAATTCAAAAAGGGCGTGCTTAGGATCAAGCTTCCCAAAACAGCCGAAGCTCAGACTAAGGCTAAAAAACTTAGGATAAAATCCGATTAATGCCTGATGCGAAAGGGGCGAGCCCAGATGAGAGCGGAAAATCCCATCTTGGCTCGTCAAACTCTGTGTGGTTTGCAAGACAACAGGGTCTGCAGTGAATATGAAAGGAGTATAACTTATGGAAGGCCCCATTGAGGTAACTTTCAAAGATATTAAGAAAACCAAAGCCGTCGAAAACTTGATTTACGAAAAAGTGGCCAAACTTGAACAGATCTGCGGCCATATGGTCAGCTGTCGCGTAACTGTTGCAAAACCCCAGAGACACCAGAAAACAGGAAGTCCTTTCCGCGTGTGCATTGACATGACAGTACCGCCAGGACATGAGTTGGTAGTCAAGCACAAATCTACCGAGGGTGACCTGCACGATCCGCTACCTAATGTTTTACGTGATGCCTTTAATGCGGCTCTCCGTCAACTCAAAGAACTTGTACAGCGACAGCAGGGAGAGGTAAAAACTCACCCGGAACAACAGGCATCAGCATTCGTGTCTAAAATTGTTCCAGAAGAAAAATACGGTTTCATAAAAACAGTAAATGGCCGCGAGATCTATTTTCACAAAAACAGCGTCCTGCACAACGATTTTGACCATCTTGAAGTTGGTATGGGCGTTCGATTCGTAGCAGAGCTGGGTGAAAAGGGGCCACAGGCAAGTACTGTAGAAATTGTTGATAAGCAGGGAGTGTCTTGATAATGCAAAAATCACAGAATAAAATCAGAAGCAGAAATTTTACACAACGCTTGAACAATATGCCGCTGTTTTTATGAATCGGCGTGATAAAGAGGCTTTTAAGCCTGAAGAAACGCCGTCTTTAAGATTAAGTAATTACGAAGTACCAATGAAGTAAAAACCTAATTTCGCTTTTGATTGAAAGGGTGTATGTTTGATAGGTAGTGGTGCAAAAAATTAATGGGAATATTAAGACAAGACATAAAGGAATCAAAGATGCTGGTTAAAGAAATAATGACGAAAAACATCAAGACCATAACAAGTGGCTCAAACATCAAAAAAGCAGCTAAAATGATGAAAACTGCAGCCATAGGAGCCTTGCCTGTTAATGAATTGGGAGAAAGTATCTGGGTCGCTGAGACAATGGGCATGATAACGGACAGGGATATTGTGTTGCGAGTTATCGCTGAGGATAAAGACCCTGCCTTGACCAAGGTCAGCGAAGTGATGACTTCTGCTGTGTTTTGCTGTCACGAAGATGATCCTATCGAAAAGGCTGCGGAGATTATGGCAGAAAAGAAAGTACATAGACTTGTGGTTTTAAATGAAAAAGAATTGGTGACAGGTATTGTCTCACTTGGTGATTTGGCGGTGAAAGCTAAAGATGCACAGTTAACTTCAAAGGTGGTAAAAAAAGCCTCCGAATATGTCAAAGCGAGGGATCGTTGATTTATATGAGACAAAGCGTCCAATAACGACCATATGAAGGGCAAAATTGAAAGGGAATCAAATGACAACAAAAATCGAACAAATCAAGCAAAATGTGGTCAATCATCTTTGTCGGGACAGCAGAGTCGATGCCTCAGATATTAAAGTCGAAGTATCAGATGATAAAGTCACTTTGACGGGAACCGTTCCCACCTATAGTGCTCGCAGAGCCGCGTTTGAAGATGCTTTATTTATAATAGGCGTTAACTCGGTAGAAAATGACATCTCCATTCGTTACCCACCTGGTGTTCAAGTGCCAACCGATATGGAAATAAAAGCCGCTGTCGAAAACATCCTCACTTGGAATCCCAACATTGTCGCATCGAATATTAAAGTGCTGGTGGTCCACGGAGCCGTTACTCTTGAGGGGCCTGTTGAGTCCTACTGGAAGAAAATAACGGTCGAAGAATTGGCATCTGATGTAACAGGGGTTGTTTCTGTAACTAATATGTTAGCAGTGGTGCCATCAAAGGATGCTTTGGATGAGGCAATTGCCAAAGATATCATCGCATCGTTGAACAGGATGGTCCATGTTAATGCTGAGCGTGTGAATGTAAAGGTAAAAGATGGTAAAGTTATTCTTTCGGGCACCGTACCGGACTGGAGCGGATATTATGCAGCGTATGATGCTGCACGATACGCCCTTGACGTTGTGGATGTAGTCAATGATCTCAAAGTGGAATAAAAATGAGAATTTTTCTATTTCAACCTGTTGAGTTAAAGATGAAAGGTTATTTGATATGCAAAACGAACAGACCAATATACACGGTTCACCGCAAAAGTGAATTATGAGAGTGTATTGTCATGAGAATTTGTAAATTGAAAACTTATTTATGAAAGGAACTGAAAATGAAAACGATTGGATTAACTAAACAAAGGGACTATGGAGGAGTAAGGCATGGTTTTGTGCTGGCTTTATGTATTAGTCTGCTGCTGGCTGGGTTCTCTTCTACGGCCATGGCGGCGGCAAAGGATGTGGAAGATAAGGATATCACTAGTGCCATTGAAACAGAGTTCTGGGGAGACGATGCGGTACCGTCCCATCAGATCGATGTGAAAACACAAAAAGGGATTATAACATTCACCGGGTCGGTTGATAACATCCTGGCCAAAGACCGCGCACTAAAAATAGCCGAGGCTACAGTTGGCGTACGAGCCGTGGTTAATCGTATAACCGTCATACCTCCGGTTACCCGTACTGATGATCAGATTGAAAAGGCAGTCAAGAATGCTTTACTGGAAGATCCTGCCACTGATTCTTATGAAGTTGATGTAAAGGTCGATGACGGCGTTGTAAAACTTACAGGAACAGTGGATTCATGGCAGGAAAAGCAACTGTCAGCCATCGTAGCCAAAGGCGTCAAGGGTGTTATTGATATTAAGAATACCATTAACGTTGATTACAAGACTGAACGATCGGATTATGAGATTGAGCAGGAAGTCAAAGCTCGCCTGGCTAACGATGTCCGCGTGGATGATGCCCTAATCACCGTCAAGGTGAAGGGGGAAAAGGTCGTTCTTACTGGAACTGTTGGTAGTCTCCAAGAGAAAAATCGTGCCCGCAGTGATGCCTGGGTAGGCGGGGTTGATTCAGTAGATGTCGATGGGCTTGATGTAGAATGGTGGGCACGCGACAAGATGCGCCGCAAGGGCCTGTATGTCTCCCGTACTGAAGAAGAGATCAAAAAAGCTGTGAAAGCCGCTTTCCTGTATGACCCTCGTGTTTTGTCTTATAAGCCGGATGTAGATATCCGGTACGGTACTGTCACTCTAAGCGGCATTGTCGAGGACATCAAGGCTAAGAAGGCAGCTGAGCAGGACGCAAAGAACACGATGGGTGTTTTGCGAGTCAAGAACAACCTTAAGGTCCGTCCCAAGACGGTTCCCTCAAACGATGAACTTAAGAAACGAATTAGTAAGGCTTTTCTTAACGATCCATATATTGAGCGAGTCGAATTGACTATTTCGGTATATGCCGGCACTGTATCCCTATCAGGTGGAGTTAATACATCCTGGGAAAAGAGCCATGCTGAGCGGATTACCGAGGGAGTCAAGGGCGTAGTGTATGTGGTCAATAACATCGACTTCGAGCATAAATGGGTTTGGAAGCCGGACTGGGATATCAAAGACGAGGTCAAAGGCCAACTTTTCTGGAGTCCATTCGTCGATGAAGATCAGGTTAGTGTGACTGTTGACAACGGCATCGTCACGTTGACGGGTACTGTTGATACCTGGAGTGAGCGTCAAAGTGCCGAAGATAATGCTTATGAAGGCGGAGCTAAGGACGTGAAAAATAAGCTGACTGTAACCTATAGGCATTACGGCCCATATCACTATGGCCCGTATAGTCCTTATGGGCCGCATCCATATCCATATTATTATCCCGTTCCGTAAGTTAACAATTATGTGTTATTTTGATACTTGTGGCTGAATAAAAAGGAAAATAACAGATGGAAACTGTGCATATAGAAAATATTGCGCCATCGCCAGATGTACGAGAACCAGAAGATAAAATATGGCATTGGTTATTAGGAACCGGTATTTTTACAATCGTCTTGGGGATAGCAGCGATTTTACTTCCGTTTGTTGCAACATTAACCATAGAAGCTTTGTTAGCTGTGATCTTTATTATGGCAGGTATAACCAATATCCTGCATGCATTTCAATCCCGTCAATCGAAAGGTTTGGGCCTAAGATTGCTTGCAGGCTTTCTTTATGGGCTGATTGGGATAATACTGCTGACGTTTCCTCTTCAGGGTGCTTTGACTTTAACATTATTGCTGGCTATCCTTTTTATGATCGCAGGCGCGTTTAAGATAGCCTTAGCGCTATATCTTAAGCCGATTCCAAGTTGGGGCTGGTTAATGTTCAGCGGAGTTGTATCTGCGTTGTTGGGCATTTTTATATGGATGGGTCTGCCCGATACTGCAAGATGGGCAATAGGTCTTTTAGTTGGAATTGAACTTTTGTTCAGCGGCTGGGCGATGACAATGTTTGCATTATCAATACGTGAGGACTACAAAAATCGAAACGCGGGAAAGGAGCCGATATTATGACTTCTAGAGAAAATTATGTAAAAAAGCTACAAGCCCAGTTGGATGAATGGAACTCTGAAATTAATGTTTTAAGGGCTGATGCTCAGCGAGTGAAAACAGAGACAAAAGCTGAATTTGAGAAGCGAATTGAACAATTACGCCATAAGTGCGAGGCGGCTAAAGAAAAAATAAAAAATATTCACGAATCAGATAATGTTGGATGGGAAGAGCTTAAAGAAGGTACTGACCAAATGTGGAATGGTATAAAACAGCTTTTTAAGGATACAAAGACAGAGTTTTACAAGGGTATTGAAGCAGGCAAAAAATCCTGAAGAACATGGAAGAATGGAATTGTGAAAAGTAGGCAAATTCAAATTTTATAAAATGATTGAGTATTTTCAGAAAGGAGAAACCAAAATGTTTCTAAGTATTAAAAACTTATCGAATTACAAAATTGAGGCAACTGACGGCAGCATTGGCCAGGTACATACTTTTCTGTTTGATGACCAAAGTTGGGTGGTAAGGTATCTTGTGGTTGATACCGGTACCTGGTTACCAGGCCGAAAGGTACTCATCACCCCATCTGCTCTTGGCAAGCCAGAGGGCCAAATGGGAATTTTTCCTGTTGAGTTAACAAGAGACCAAGTTAAAGACAGCCCTGATATCGATACGGAAAAGCCGGTCTCGAGACAACTTGAGATCGAATTGCACAAATACTATGGCTGGGCTCCTTATTGGGGAGCAGGTTATGGAGCAGTTGCTGTTCCTGCTGCTCCGCCAGCAAAAACCGACAAAGAAAAAGCTGAGGACCTTGAGCGACAGGAAGACCAACGTCTGCGAAGTACGAAAGAAGTGATAGGCTACCATATTCAGGCTACTGATGATGAGATAGGCCATGTTGAGGACTTTGTGGTCCATGAAGATGATTGGGTCATTCGCTATATGGTAGTGGACACCAGAAACTGGCTGCCTGGTAGAAAGGTAATTATCCCGCCTGATTGGATTAAGGATATCAGCTGGGCCGATTCTGAGGTGGTAGTTGATGTGCCAAGAGAGACCGTAAAAAACAGCCCCGAGTTTGATCCTGCGGCACCTGTAAATCGGGAATATGAAACTCGATTGTATGATTACTATGGCCGGCCTAAGTATTGGATTTGATATAAGTTGGTTTTGATTAATGCCTTATAAAGCAGGAAGGGTACGTAGATGTTACGAAGTATAAAAGAAATGTACAATTATAGAATCCACGCTCTAGATGGTGATATAGGAAAGATACACGAGTTCTTTTTCGATGGTAGGGCCTGGATCGTTCGATATCTCGTAGCAGATACAGGTTCATGGCTTCCTGGCCGGAAGGTGCTTATTTCCCCAATTGCTCTTGCTCCTCCGGTTTGGGATGCGCAGAAATTTCCTGTGGGGCTTACGAAGGAACAGATCGAAAACAGCCCCAATATTGATACCAACAAGCCGGTCTCTCGCCAACATGAAATTGCAATGCATGAACATTATAACTGGGCGCCTTATTGGTTTGGCGGCGGTCCCGGAAAGGTTTGTCCGGCTACTTCCTTAGGGAAACAGGGCCAGCAAAATTGTATCCGAAGAACAGGAAAATGACCCCCACCTGCGGAGTACACGAGAGGTTGCCGGTTATAAGATTCGTGCCACTGACGGCGAAATTGGCCATGTAGAGGATTTTATTGTCGATGATGATGGATGGATCATCCGTTACATGGTAGTGGGCACCAGGGATTGGCTGCCTGGCAAAAAAGTGTTAATTGTTCCGCAGTGGATTGAAAGAATTTACTGGGGCGCTGAGCAGGTGCATGTTGATCTTTCAAAAAAAACTGTCAAAAATTCCCCTGAATACAACCCATCAGACCCGGTGAACCGTGAGTATGAAATTAGAATGTATGATTACTACGGACAGCCAAAATACTGGCTATAGGTCTTTATATTTGTAAATGTGTTTTGCAAAGAGAAACGGTACAGAAATGGCGAAAGATGTCTCTTGTCATATCGGTACATCAGGTTGGCATTATAAACATTGGAAAGGACCTTTTTATCCGGAAAGTTTTTCCGAAAAAGAGTTTCTATCCTTCTATTCAAATCATTTTAATGCTGTAGAAATTAATAACTCTTTCTACAAACTTCCTGACAAAAGAATTTTGAAACAATGGCGCCAGACAGTTAGAGATGATTTCATATTTACGGTAAAGGCAAGCCGTTACATAACTCATATGAAAAAGTTAAAAGAGCCCCAGAAAAGCATCTCTAATTTTTTTAATACTATTGGTAATTTGAATAACAAGCTAGGTCCAATTTTATTCCAACTACCACCAAACTGGCGTATAAACTCAAAAAGGCTAGAAGCTTTTATGGCAGAATTACCTGAAAGACAGCGTTATGTATTCGAATTTCGCGACAGAACATGGTTTGATAACAGTGTTTATGATTTATTGTTAGAATATAATGCTGCATTTTGCATCTATGATTTAAAAGGAAAAATGTCACCTGAGATAGTAACTGCCGATTTTGTGTATATCAGACTCCATGGACCGGATAAGACTGCATATCAGGGCAGTTATTCTAAGCGGCAATTGACTACATGGGCCAACAAGTTTAATAACTGGGCAAAAGAAGGTAAGGAAGTTTACTGTTTTTTTGATAATGACCAGAAAGGATATGCTGCAAAGAACGCTTTAACTTTAAAGAATATTCTTAATTCATAAATACATATGCCAATACATAATAGCGACATAGCAGATATATTTAACCAGACGGCTGATTTGCTTGAAATTAGAGGAGAAAATCCTTTCAGGATACGAGCGTATCGCAACGCAGCAAGAACTATACAAAGTCTTTCAAAGAATGTTTCACAGTTACTTTCAGAAGACGGAGACTTGACAAAATATCCCGGCATTGGCAAGGATTTGGCAGGGAAAATCGAAGAACTTGTACGAACAGGCTCGTTTAAGCTTCTGACAAAGCTAAAAAAGCAGGTTCCGGAAGAACTCAGTGAACTGATGAATATCTCGGGCCTTGGAGCTAAACGTGTTGCAAAGATTTACAGAGAATTAGATATATCCAGTCTTGACCAACTAAAGCAAGCTCTGGATACAGGTAAAATCCGCGATTTAGAGGGCTTTGGCAAAAAAACAGAACAGAACATCCGTGATGAGATTGAGCGTTTAGAAAAAGAGCCGGCCAAAAGGAATAAGCTGGCTATCGCTGAAGAAATCGCACAACCTCTTATCGAATATCTAAAAAAGGCCAAGGGCATTAAAGAAGTCAGCCTTGCAGGAAGCTTCAGACGTAGAAAAGAAACTGTAAGAGACCTTGATATCCTGGTCACGTGCAAGAGGGGCTCTAATATAATGGATCATTTTACCAGCTATGAAGATGTGCAAAAAGTGGTCTCGAAAGGCAGAACCAAATCGACGATTTTGCTGCGGTCAAATTTTCAAGTTGATGTTCGTGTAGTTCAGCAGGTCAGTTATGGTTCCGCACTGATCTATTTCACAGGATCCAAGCAGCACAATATCGCGATCAGGAAAATAGGAATTAATAAAAAATACAAATTGAATGAATATGGGGTGTTCAAAGACAAAAAAAAAGTCGCAGGTAAAACGGAATCCGAGGTCTATAAAAAGATCGGTCTAAAGTTTATTGAACCGGAGCTTCGCGAAAACAGAGGCGAAATCGAAGCTGCTCAAAAAGATAAATTACCTCAGCTAATTAAACTCGACGATATCAAAGGTGATTTACATGTACATAGTCGATATACTGACGGCCGTAATACCATCGAGGAAATGGCACAAGCTGCTAAAAGAAAAGGCTATGAATATATAGCAATAACAGACCATTCGAAACATGTTACTGTCGCAGGAGGGCTCAAACCAAAAGATGTCAGAAAACAGTTAGAAGAAATAGATAAAATAAATAAGAAATTGCAAGGCATCACAATCCTGAAAGGTACAGAAGTTGATATTCTTGAAGACGGCAGTTTGGATTTGCCTGATGAAATACTTAAGGAGCTTGACCTGCGGATTTGTGCGATTCATTACAAATTTAATCTTTCAAAGGAAAAACAAACTGAGCGAATAATTAGGGCTATGGATAACCCGTATTTTAATATTCTGGCTCATCCAACCGGAAGGCTAATAAATGAACGCAAGCCCTATGACATCGATATGGAACGGGTTTTAAAAGCTTCAAAAGATAAAGGTTGTTTGCTAGAGCTGAATGCTCATCCCGACAGGCTGGATTTAGATGATATTCACTGCAAAATGGCAAAAGATATGGGGTTAAAGGTTGTTATTTCCACAGATGGTCATCAAATCGATCATTTAAACTATATGCGGTTTGGAATCGGCCAGGCGAGGCGAGGCTGGTTAAAACCCGATGATGTTGCTAACACAAGATCAGTTGCCAAGCTAAAGAGATTGTTAAACAGAGGGTAACAACTGTGGATTTCAAAAAGAATCCTAAAACAAATTTCAAAGGTGTTGATAAGCTCAGTGAAGATAAAGCTGGTGAGCAAACCCAGGCCCTTAGAGACGCGATAGACCATCACGATTATCTATACTATGTAAAGAACCAGCCACAGATATCTGATGCCGCTTATGATAAATTGTTCAAAAGATTACAGGAGCTTGAAGAGTTTTTTCCAAAGTTTCAATCTAAGAATTCTCCTACCAAACGCGTTGGTACTAAACTTGCTGATAAACTCAAAAAGTTAAAACACACTCAGCCAATGCTTAGCTTGAATGCGGCCTTAGATGAAAAAAGAATAAAAAGTTTTGCAGACTTTGTCGCTCGTAACAGCAATAGCCAAAAAATTGAATATATTGTAGAACCTAAATTTGATGGTCTTTCTACAGAGATAGTCTATGAAAACGGGGAATTCAAATATGGTGCAAC
>Ga0180432_10001328_pt1 | contig 39270 bp, 27 predicted proteins | sample SS_ome_10_FD_132414 | JGI IMG/M metagenome (GOLD analysis project Ga0180432, IMG submission 132414) | Hypersaline lake sediment archaeal communities from the Salton Sea, California, USA - SS_1_MS_2 metaG | ecosystem: Environmental > Aquatic > Non-marine Saline and Alkaline > Hypersaline >... | reverse complement strand
GCCGGGTCCATGCTGTCGGCCGGGAAGTCCCTCAGGAGCATCTCGTGCGTGCAGAAGCGCAGGGGCTCTACCGTGACCAGATCGGGCGTGATCTCGTCGAACATGCGGGCGATCATGTGGCGGATGTCCTCGGCCCACCCGACCAGGGGCACCATCGGGCTGAGGCGAATCCGCACGGTGTAGCCGGCTTGGAGGCACGTGCGGGCCGAGGCCAGCCGGGCCTCCATGTCCGCCGTTCCGCCCTCGGCCAGCCGGCACTGCGCCTCGGTGCTCAGGCTCCAGCAGCAGACGGTGTGCCCGCGGTGGTCGCAGTCCAGCATGACGTCCACGTTGTCGCTCTTGCCGACGTACAGTTCGAGGTATTTGTCCGTCTGGTCGGCAAACAGCTCGATCAGCATCTTCGCCCCGCCGTACTCGGGCTCCCAGCAGACCGCGTCGGTGCCGTTGTCCCACTGGAAGAGCCTCTGGCGCGGCGAGTTGGCCAGGTTGCCCAGGCCCTGGCGGATGTGGGCGACCCAGTCCTCGAGGTTGACGTAGATGTTCGCCACGTGCCCGAGTTCGCAGTACGCGCAGCGGAACGGACACCCCCAGACCGAGTGCATGGCGTAGGCCGGCTGGCAGACCAGCCCGGTCGTTCGCCTGTATTCGGCGTCTCCGCTCGGCCGCCAGTCCCAGCCGTTGTAGCCGCCGTAAACCCCGTGCCAGGTCGTGAACAGTTCCGGATACCTCCGCCGGCGGGCCGCGCGCCGCTCGGGGCCGTGATGGTACAGGAACTGGTTGAAGATCACGACCGGTTGGATGTCGTCGCCGCGCATTCCGTGGCGAGGCAGCGTGTTGAGCCTGTTGTCAATCACCACCTGGTGCAGCGCCTCGTCGTCAACAATCTCGGGCGGTCTCTGGCACCGCACAAACGGCAGCATCCGCTCGATTCTCGCCATCGAGCGCGGATCGTCGCGGGCCTCGGCCTTGATGTACACGGCACGTGCGACGATCGGTGTCATGTCGCGGCCTTCCTGCCGTTCATCCGTGGACTACTTGCGCGACTCGGACTGGAGTTTGGCGGCCATCTTCGGGTCGCCGATGTGCAGCGTGTCGTAAGCCTGCTGGCTGGACGTGAAGTAGTCTATGCCCTTGTGTCCGTGCCAGCCGGGCTGGTTGAAGATCGGGTTCGGATTGCCCGTTTCGCCCTCGCGGCGCGTGATGTGGGCCTCCATCTCCGACCACAGCATCGCCACGACGTTGGGGTATCTGCCGGCCAGGTTGCGGTTCTCGTCGGGGTCCTCCACGAGGTTGTACAGCTCGACCTCGGGCTTGAAGTGGAAATCCGGCTCGAGGGCGATGATGAGCTTCCACTGCGGCGTCCGCCAGCCGTGCTTCCGCATCCACGTGCACTCGGTGATGTACATGGCCGATTCGAAGCTGGCCTTTCGCCCGCGGACGAGGGTCATCAGCGACTGGCCGTCGAAGGCGATGTCCGTCTTCACCCCGGCCAGCTCCAGCAGCGTCGGGACCAGGTCCTTGTGCTGGTTGTATCCAGCCACGCGCACGCCGGCGGGGACCTTCTTCGGGTAGCGGACAATCAGCGGCACCTTGAGCGTGTTGTCGTAGATCCCGTGATGGTCGAACCAGCACTCGTGGTCGTACAGCGTCTCGCCGTGATCGCTGTTGAGCACGACGATGGTCTCGTCGGCGATGCCGAGGGCGTCGAGCTGCGTCAAGAGCGTCTGGATGCACGCGTCCATGTAGGCGATGGCCCCGTCGTACTGGGCGATGACGTAATCCTTGTCGGTAATCCCGGGAGGCATCCACGTGCGGAAGAAGTCGCAGAACGGCTTGAAGGCCATCACCGGCTTCATGGACGTGTTCTTCCGGTCGCACTCGTTGCCGTGATAGAACATCCGCTCGTAGGGGGCGGGCGGCAGGTAGGGCGCGTGCGGGTCCATGTGCCTCAGCAGGACGAAGAACGGCTTGCTGGAGCGTGCGAGTCGGCTGATTTCGGGCACGGCCACGGCGTTGAGGTTCTCTGCCTTGTGGCTGCGGCCCTCGTTCCACGAGCCCCAGCCGGCGTAGTTGAGGTATTTGCTGAACCCGCGCGAGGCGGGGTTGCCCGTGAAGCCCACGCACGAGGTATTGTACCCGGCCTTGCGGAGGATCTCGGGCAGCGTCTTGACCTTGCCCGTCAGCGGGCCCTTGTGGCGCAGGGCCACGCACTGCGTCGAGAAGATGTCCATCCCCGTCAGCATGCACGCGTAGCCGGACGTCGTGGGGATGTTCGGCGAGAAGGTCTGCTCGAACAGCGCGCCGCCTTCGGCGAAGCGGGCGATGTGAGGGGTGGTCCGGCGCCGATAGCCGTAGCAGCTCATGTGCGTCGAGAGCATCGAGTCCACGGCGATCAGCAGGATGTTCGGATGTCTCTTCCGTGCGGTCTTCTTTGCCATCTCGGGTCCTCTTCCGCGCAGCTAGTGCAGCAGGATGCGCTTTCCGTGTTCGGCCGACTCGTAACACGCCAGGACGAGGCGCAGCACGTCGCGGCCCTCGACGGCGGTGGCTATCGGCTTGCGGGCGCCGGTCAGGAACTCGCCCAGCGGGCCGGCCAGGGCCGCAATCCGATGGCCCTGGTTCGGCGTGTCCAGCAGTTGGCTCACCGTCCACTGCGCGTCGTCCTGGTGGTACCATTTCAGGGAGATTGCCCCGGCCGGCCTCGGCACGCTCGTGCTCGGGCCGTCGCCGTAGTTCTGAATGATGATGCCCTTCTCGCAGACGATCTCGGCCGAGCACTCCCCCCCCACCGCCGCGAACGTGCACGAAACCTCCGCGAATGCGCCGTCGGCGTAGCGGAACGTCGCGATGCCGTTGTCGTTGACGATCCGCGGGTTGGCCAGCGTGCCGAGTTCCGCCGTCACGCTGAGAGGCATGCCGCACAGCCAGTAGATGAAGTCGATCGGGTGGGCGGCGTCGTCGGCCCAGATATCGCGGTTCATCGTCGCATCGACGTGCCAGGAGGCCTCGAAGTTCGCCATGAGCTGCGTCGAGAGCCCATGCCGCCGGCGGACCATGAAGACCTTGCCGAACCGCCCGCTGTCCAGAAGGGCCTTCATCTCCAGGTTGTGCGGGTCGACGCGCATCTGCCAGGCCATCGTGAACGCCGTGCCCGTCCGCTCGACGGCGGCCACGACCGCGTCGGCCTGGTCCAGCGTCAGGGCCAGGGGCTTCTGGCAGATGACGGCCTTGCCGGCTTCGGCCGCCTGCACGATGAGGTCGGCGTGCAGGGCCGTCTCGGCGGCGACCACCACGGCGGCCACATCCTCGCGAGCCAGCAGCGCCTCGGGCGACTCGCAGGCGGCCAGCTCGTGCCGCTCGGCGGCCCGGGCCAGGCGGCCGGCGTCGTGATCCCACCCGGCGGTGACGCGCACGCCCAGGGTCTCGTCGGCCGACCAGCGGGCGCAGTAGGCGCCCACGTGTCCGTGCGCGAAGCCCAGGATGCCCACGCCGACGCCCATCGCCGCGCTCCTACCTGGCCCCGCAGGCCTGGAGGCAGGCCTGCATGTGCCCGCGTGCCTCGGCGGCGATCATGCAGCACCGCTCCAGGGAATACGCCTTCGCGCCGATCACTTCCAGGTCGACAGGCCCGGCGTAGGCGTGTTCGTGCAGCACGCGAATGTACGCCAGCAGATCGATGTCCCCGCGCCCGTTGGCCTGGTCTTCCGGGGCGCCCGGGGACGTCTGCCGCCCCTTGCAGTCGCGAATGTGCACGTGCCGAATCCGCGAAATCACCGCCCCGATCGCCTCGGCCGGGTTCTCCCCCGAGCGGTGGATGTGGCTGGGGTCCATGTCCAGCCCGAACGCCGGGCTGGTGACGGCCTCCAGCAGGCGCAGCGACGTCGGCGTGTTGTATACGGCCTTGTTCACGTGCGCCTTGACGCACAGCGTCACGCCGTAGTGCTCGGCCCGTTCGGCCAGGGCGCCCAGGCTGTCGACCAGGGGCCCGAAGGTCTCCTCGACGTCCGCCTCGCCCCCCGGGCCGCAGTTGATCACCGGAATGCCGATCTCGACCGCCGCCTGCATCGCCGCCTCCATGATCTCAGGGTCCCGGCTGGGCTGCTCCATGGCCTGGACGGGCAGCTCGTAGCGGGCGGACAGGTCCTTGACCCGCGGGGCACACTCCTGCCAGCGGTCGATCACCAGGTGCTCGCTCATGCCCCCGATCGCCGAGATTTCGATGCCGTCGTATCCGGCGGCCTTGACGTACTTGAAGGCGGCTTCCATGTCGTGGCCGCCGAACAGGACCGAGTTGACGCCGAGTTTCATGGTGTGTTCTCCGCTACAGTGTAACGACCTTTCCGGTGTCCCAGGAGGTGATGGCCGCCTCGATGACGAGCTGGGCCTTGAGGGCGTCCTCGGCCTTGGCGTCGATCTTCCCGGGCGGCGTCTTTCGGCGCAGGTCCCTGACCCACGCGCCGATCCGCGAGCCGAACGTGTCTCCGAAGCCCTGCATCCCGCCCGGGTGATCGTAGGCCTCGACCTGGTTGCTGCGGCGCGGATACAGCAGCAACTGCTTGCAGGCGTCCTTGATAACGACCCGCGCCTCGGAGCCGACCAACTCGAGCGTCTCCAGCCCGTAGCTGCCCCCCGCGTCGTAGCTGCCGGTCAGGTGCCCGACAGTGCCGTTGGCGAACAGCAGGTTCACCTGCACGTTGGACCAGATTTTTCGGCCTTTGCCCTTCTTGAAGAACGCGTGGACCTTCTTCACGTCGCCGCAGAAGTACCGCAGGACGTCGATCGAGTGGGGGTGCAGGGCCCGCATGTGGAAGTGCGGGCTCGACTCGTTGGGGTTGTTGATCCAGAGCGTCATGTGGGCGAGGTTCAGTTCGCCGAGCCGGCCCTTGTCCAGCCACTGCCTGGCCCGGATCGCCGCGGGGGTGAAGCGGTGGTTCAGGTTGATCGCGTAGGGGATGCGTTTGGTCTTGGCCAGGGCGACCATGCGCCGGGCCTTGGGTATCTCGTTGGAGATGGGCTTCTCGCCCAGGACGGGGATGCCGGCCCCGAGCAGTTCCATCGTCGGGACGTAGTGGTCGCCGCCGTTCTCCACGCCCGCCGTGCACATGCTGCACGCGTCCAGGCGCACGCCGGACGCCAGCATTTCCTTGACGCTGTAGAACGCCGGCGCGCGGTGCTTGGCCGCCGCGGCGTCCGCGCGCTCGGGGATGATATCGCAGACGGCCGAGACCTTCGTGTACCTGTTCTCGGCGTAACACATCGCATGCCGATTGCCGATCCCGCCCAGTCCGACGATGCCCACATGAATCATGTCTCTGACATTCCTTTCCGCAGACTCACCCGCTGTCCGCAAGAGCGAAACTATGCCAGCGCGCGAGGCGAATTACAAGTGTTGCCCCGCTTGTCACGGTGATGCACGACCGCGTGGACCAGAGAAGAGAGACGAACCGCTCGACCGTCATTCCCGACGCTCGGGTACTTCTGCGGTTGGCCCGGAAGTGTCCCGGCGGGGGGCGCTGCTCCGCAATTCCGTGATGCCCGCTATGAGTTACTTACCCCTCGAAATGGGCGTCTGTCGGTCTTCCTGGCCGATCTGCTTCGGGGTCAGGCGGCCTGCAGGGCGACTGGCGGAGGATTCTTCCAACTTCTTTCGCTCCACTCAGATCGATGTAAGTATCCATGGCAAAGCCTCTTCCCCCCACGTGGGAACGCCTGCGGCAGGGCAATCAGCGACATTTTCTTCTTGCAAAAACCGGCCCGATGCTGTAGTCTATGACCTACTTGGTGGTTGTGGCGGTCAGTGCTCCCTGGCGGGAGGCTAATCGCCGGCAGTATCTACAGCGAGGTCAGCAGACTTGGACTTATCGGAGGTCTCGTCTGAACGGTTATCGCGTTTGGGCTGTCAGTAGCAGGAGAAGCGACATGAAGACCGAAGCGAGGGCAGTATGGGTGTTGGCGGGGGTGTTAGCGCTCTGCGGCTCGGCCCGGGCGGTGGCTATAGAGACCGTTCCCGTGGGCAACACGGGAGCCAACGGCGACGATTCAACCGGATACGGCGAGGTGGACTACGCGTACAGGATCGGCAAGTACGAGGTCACCGCCGGGCAGTACACCGAGTTCCTTAACGCCGTGGCCGCCACGGACACCTACGGACTGTACAACCCGTTCATGGATTCCGCGTCGTACGGCTGCAAGATTCAACGCAGCGGCTCGTCGGGCAGCTACATGTACAGCGTGGCGGGCGACTGGGCTGACCGGCCGGTGAACTACGTGAGCTGGGGCGATGCGGCGCGGTTCGCCAACTGGCTGCACAACGGTCAGCCCACGGGGCCGCAGGTCTTGGCCACGACTGAGGACGGGGCGTACGAACTCAACGGCGCGACGAGCGATGCCGCCCTGATGACCGTCAACCGCGAGACGGACTGGAAGTGGGCGATCACCAGCGAGGATGAGTGGTACAAGGCGGCGTACCACAAGAACGACGGCGATACGGGCAACTACTTCCGTTACCCCACCAGCAGCGACAGCGCCCCGAGCAATGCTCTTGTAGACCCCGACCCGGGCAACAACGCCACGTTCTATGACAGCGGGTACACCATCGGCAGCCCGTACTACCGGACCGAGGTCGGTGCCCACGAGAACTCCGACAGCCCGTACGGCACGTTCGACCAGGGCGGGAACGTCTGGGAGTGGAATGAGGCCGACGTCCTCGGGACGAATCGCGGCGTGCGGGGCGGGTCGCTCCTCGACAGGTACCTGCACGCGTCGTCCCGCGACCTCCACAACCCGGCGTATGATTCCGGTCGCATCGGGTTCCGCGTCTCCCAGGCTCCTGAGCCCGGTACGATGGTGATACTCATGTTGGGTGGTATGGGGATATTGACAAGACGAAAGTGCGTTCGAGGATAAGCCTGTTCCCTTTGGTTCTTTTACCCTTTGCCCGAGCGAAGCGAGGGCCGATTTCTGAAAACCCCTCACCCCCGGCCTGCCCTGCATAGCTCGCAGAGCGACGCATGGGCCACCGACGCACCGTCACGCGGAATCACATTTCCTATCAGTCGCTCACGGGCCTTCGACCCACCAGGAGAGCATGAAAAGACGAGGGCTTACAGCTTTCCAAGCCATAGTGAGCTCTTCCACTCTCGGAGCAGTTAAAAAACACGGCGAATGCCCGGAAGCAGGCTGCACCGCCCATCGTGGCAAAGAGCGCCGCGAAGGTGAAAAACAGGCGCGAGTGTAGCGCAGGTGTAGCGCAAAAATGCCAGTCCGTTTTGACGGAAAGAATGAAGCCCCTGCAAGCTTTTGCCTTGCAGGGGCTTACCCATACGCCGCCAGGGACTCGAACCCCGGACCCGCTGATTAAGAGTCAGCTGCTCTGCCAACTGAGCTAGCGGCGCACGTCAGGGTATAACCCTGAGCGAGGGGATAGTACCAGCGTGCAAGGCGACGGTCAAGGGGAATTCCCGTCGCGTTGCACAACACCTGCACGCGCCGGCCGCAGGCGTCTCGGCGGCCCGCCGGCCGTTCAGGACTCCCCGGGCTCGGGTTCGTCCGCGGTCTGTTCCGGGTCGGTCTCACCGGGCGGTGCGGGCGAGACGGGCTCGATCGCCGGGCCGGGCTCAATCGTCGGGCCGGGCTCGTCCGCCGCCGGCGGCGCGGCCGAGTGCGGTACGTGATCCTCCACGAAGGCAACCAGTTCCGCGAAGTTCCGCAGGTTGAACCCGTCCAGGACGAACCGCTTGTCCCGGCCGTGAAGCACCTGGAGGATCTGCTTGGCCTCGAGTTCGCTCGCGTCCAGCCCGGTCACGTCGGACCAGGCGATCGATTCCTTGCCCGCGTATCCGAAGCCGACCTCGTCGGCCACCAGTATGCGGCGGTGCGCGCGAAGGGCGAAGGCCAGAGGTATCAGCCCCAGGGCCGTGAAGGCGAACTGCCCGTAGAAGTTCATCGCCCACGACAGCCAACCGTTCATGTCCTTGTCGAACGGCACGTGCTCTTTCTGGTCGAGCGCGCACCAGATGCCGAACGCAATCAGGGCGACGGCGAGAATGACCGGGCGGACGATGAGATCCTTGGCCGCGGGACAGACAACCTGCGCGGCGTGCGAGTCTGTGTCAGTTTCAGCGTTCATTGCATGGTGACTCCCGATGTGACAGGGTCCAAGCCGAATAGCATACGGGGCGGCCACGGGGTTGTCAAGGGTATTTGTCCGCGTCGGGGGTCGGTCGGTTTTCAGTGGCGGCATGCACCGTGCGTGAGCAGTACAACGGCGTTTTCAACACAGAGCCACAGAGAGACAACGAGATACAGAAAAAGACAGAGACAATGGTCCTGTTCTTTCTTCCCTCTGTTTCCCTGTCGTCTCTGTGCCTCTGTGACAGGTATCGCCCCTGTGGTGTTTCGGTCTCTTGTCTGCCACGATCAGCCGACCGCACCCTGTCCGCGTTCCCCGTCGCGTGGGTGATTTTGTCTTGATGCGCCTGCGGTGTGACGTACAATGGAAGTAGCCACTGCAGCGAGCACCATCAGTTCAGGGCTCGTCGGACAGATTGATTACAAGGGCGGCAGGAAGGAACGATGATCTATTTTGAGTGTCCTGAGTGCGCGGAGGAGCTATCGGCGCCGTCATCTTTGGCGGGCGAGGTCCTCCAGTGCCCCGTCTGCGCCGCCCAGGCAACCGTTCCGTCTCCGGATTCCGCGCCGTCCGGGCAGAAGAGGCCCTTGAAGGACATCGACGACGACCTGTATCACGCCACGCCGGAGGTCCGCGGCCGTGCCGTTCAGGCCTTGGCCGATCACGTGGGGGACAGCGCCGAGGCCGTCCACATGCTCATACGCAAGTTCCGCGACCGCGACCGCAACGTGCGGGACGCGGTGATGCGCGTGCTTCTGGCGATGAACCGCCCGGAGTTGGCCGGAATGGTCGTCCGCGAGCTGGGCGCGCACTGGAGTTCGGACGTGCTGCTCCGCGAGGCGGTTTTCGACCTGATCAAGTTCGGTCCGGCGGCGGCCGGGTCGTTGATCGATATCCTCGACGAAACGGTACACTACCCGCGGCGTTACGATCCGGCGGCCGTCCGCGCGTCGGTCATGCTGCTGGCCGAGTGGAACCAGGACCAGGCAATCCCGCTTCTGGCCAAGATGTTCCGCAGGCACTTCGACCTCCACGTGCGCGACGAGGCGGCGTATTCCCTGGCCATGGTCGGCAAGCCCGAGCAGTGGAAGGAGATCAAGGCCCTTCCAAAGGACCAGAAGCGCGTGCAGGGGCGGAACCTGGCCAAGGCGGTGATGGCCGAGCGAAACATACGCGCCTGACCGTCGGGGGACGCCGTACAGGCATTCGGGAGCAGTCGTTTCCGCCGGGTGGGACGAGCCTTCCGGGGCCCTGTCGGTCCCGAAGACCTGTACGGCGTCCCCCGATGATCACGATCGCGACCTGGAACGTGAACTCCGTGCGCGCCCGCCTGGAGAGGCTGACCGCCTGGCTGGACAGGCACCGTCCCGACGCCGTGTGCCTCCAGGAGATCAAGTGTCCTACCGAGGCCTTCCCCTACGACGACCTCGCCGCCGCGGGATACCACGCCGCCGTCTACGGACAGAAGACATACAACGGGGTGGCGATCCTGACCCCCGTCAAGCCGGGCGATGTTCGGCGAGGCACGGGCGACGCCGACGACCAGGCCAGGCTGATTTCCGCCCGGATCGGTCCGGTGCGGGTCTTCAGCGCGTACGTCCCCAACGGGCGCGAGGTCGGCACGGAGGCGTACGCGTACAAGCTGGCCTGGCTGGGGCGGCTGCGTGAGCACCTGGCCGGGGAGTTCTCGCCGTCGCAGCCGCTGGCACTATGCGGAGACTTCAACGTGGTCCTGGACGATCTGGACGCGGCGAATCCGCGCCAGTGGGACGACACCGTCCTGTGCCACCAGGACGCCCGCGACGCCCTGGCGCGGATTCGCCAGTGGGGGCTGACCGACGTCTTCCGCAAGCACAACCCCGACGGGGGGGTCTACTCGTGGTGGGACTACCGCCAACTCGCGTTCCCGAAGAACAACGGGCTGCGGCTGGACCACGTGTATGCGACGGCCCCGCTGGCCGAGACCAGCACGTCGGCCGTCATCCACCGCGACGAGCGCAAGGGCCCCAAGCCCTCCGATCACGCGCCGCTGGTGGTCGCGTTCGACGTCTGAGCGGGCATCACGGGTGCTACCGCTGCGCAGCAGCCGTGCCCTGTCCGCTCCAGAGCCGGGTGCCGATCCGTTTTGGCGCCATCAAGACCTCAATGCGCAATGCGCCGCAGCAGACAAGGGCGTTGCGTCGGGTCGGGGCGATAGGGTATACTTTTGGGTTCGAATTCTGAGATCAACCGAAAGGTAGCGTGATGGGACGTCGACGTGAACGACTGGATAATCGGCTGGAGAAGCAGAAGGCCACGCGGAAGAAGAACGGACGGCGCAAGGCCAAGGAGCGTGCGCGCCGGGCGGCGCGGGTAGAGGCCACCGCCGCCCGCAGGGCGGCAAAGGCCGACCCCAGGCCCGACAAGCCCGCCAAGGCCAAGAAGGTTAAGAAGGCCAAGAAGGCCACCAAGGCCGCAAAGACCGACGCGAAGGCCCCGAAGGCCGCCAAGGCTGCGACCGCCAAGAAGGCCAAGAAGGCCACCAAGGCCAAGAAGGCCGCCAAGGCCAAGAAGGCCGACAAGGCGAAGAAGACCGACAAGGCCGACGACTGACCGTACCGGCCAGCCGAACCCCCAAGAAGACACACCGCGCCCGCGCTGCGCGCTTACAGTTCTACTCCGATCGTCTTGCTCTGGCCGGCCGGGAGCGACTTGACGCCCTTGAGCACCTTGGGGTGGTCTTGGGGGCCGACCTTTATCGTGTAGGTTCCGTCCTTGAACACCTTGGGGCGGAACGTGCTGCCCTTGATCCGCAGCGTGTAGACGATCTGCCCGTCGGACTCGTCGATCACCTGGACGACGGGGTCGGCCTTGCCGCCGATCTTGAGGGTGGGCAGGTAGGCCTTGGCCTTGCGCCCGTAGTTGTCGAGCTGGTCGATGGTGATCGGCCAGCCGGGGAACTGCCTGGCCTTCGGGTCGGTCACGTCGACGAGTCTCGGCCAGCACTCGATGGTGATCTTTCGCGTGGTCTTGTTGAGTTTGACGAGGCCATACCCGGCGGACCTGTCGATCAGGGGGTTTCGTGTGGGCCCGGACTTGGGCACGAGGACGCCGGGATTTCCTGCGGCGAGCATGGTGACCTTGTTCCCGAACCCGTCCTTGAACTGCCCCGTGTAAGCGGGCATCCCCTCCTGGTGGTTGCCGCCGGGCTCGGTCGGCAGCCACCATCGCAGGTAGAGGTTGGCGATGGACGGCACGCAGAAGGAATACCCGGCGTCGGACCACTCGTCGATGCCGTGGTGGGCCACGGTGGCCAGGTGCTGGTCCCCGCAGAGCATGAAGGCGAAGCCCCTGCGGATCTCGGCCAGGGCCTTGTTGCGCCCGGTCTGGGGCCAGCCGTTCGAGTCCATGTCCGCGTGCAGCCTGTTGTTCCGCCCCCCGTGAATGTGCGCCAGGTTCGCGAAGACCGTCTGGGACAGGACGACCTTCATGTCGGCGTCCTTCCAGTCGGCCGCCCAGTGCCGAAGGAATTTGAGCTGCCGCTCGCCGAGCAGGACGGCCTTGGGCACGTCGACGCTCTTGGGGTCGTAGTCGGGGTTGCGGATATGGTCGGGCCTGGGCCCCTGCTTGGGCACGAGGCCCTGCGGGCCGGACTTGAATTTGCGGTCCTCGATGATGGCGAAGCTGATCCCGCCAAGCGTCATGGACGTGTAGTACACGCCGATCCCGCGCTGGATGGGTGTGGGGTCGAACGGGTCGGGCAGGTGGCTGGTCTGTGCCCGCTCGACCATCTTGACGTACTCGACGGGCCTGAAGTACCCCCCGTCGTGCCCGGCGCCGGTGTTGGACTTTTTCCCCCCGGCGCCCCAGAGGTTGGCGTGCCCCACGTCATGGTCGTCGGGAATGGTGATCGTCGGGATGTCCGCCACCAGCTTGCCGTAGGTCCGCCCGAACCGGATCCACGCCTGGGTGTGTCGCCTGTGGTCGTAGACCTGGTCGCCGGAGAAGAACAGCAGGTCGGGCTTCTGGGTCTTGAGGTTCTTGAAGATGTCGGTCTTGCCCTGGTCACCGCCGTGGCTCTTGTGAACGGAGTTGCCCGTGAAGGCGGCGACGACGATCGTCTCCTTGTCGACGGGGTCCTTTCGGACGGTGCCGGCCCACGAGGACTTCTCGCCGTGCAGGACGCGGTAGGGCACGTCCTTCGAGGCGTCCCATTTCTCGACGCGAAGCGGGGCGGTCCAGCCGGCCTTGATAATCGTCCCCGCGGCCACCTGCTTCCAGGCCCCGTCGCGCCTGACCTCCAGGCGGACCTTCTTGTCGGCGTCGCAGTCGGGCTGCATCTGGGCGGTCATCTTCAACACGCCGTTGTGGACGGTGTAGAGGGTGAAGACGATGTCGTTGTCGGTCCTGGCGACCGGTGCGGGGGCCGGACGCGCCTTGCGCCGCTTCCGGGGTGAGGGCTTGTCGGCCGCCTGGACCGACGCGGCGGCGAACAAGACGATGGCGGCAAGGCTCAGCATTGGGGGTCTTCTCATCGTGTGTCCTTTCCAGAGGCGGGACATTATATTTCCGCGGGCGCCAAGAAGCAAGCTGCGGCGCCTTGGGTGGCACGGTTGCGCAGCAGCCGTGGCACCCAGACCTTCCTGCACCCGGCGCCCGGGGCGAAAGAGTCGTGGACCGTTGGGCGGCCAGCGGGTAAAGTCGTTGGATGTCTTCGATTGACGGCCGCATGCCGAGGAGAGTGCTGCGGTGACCAAAACGCTCTACGGGTACCTGTCGCGCGACCTGGTGAAGGTCACCCTGATGGCGCTGGTGGTGCTGACGACGGTCTTCACCATTCTCTTCGCGATCGAGCCGATGCGGAAGTACGGCCTGACGGGGCTTCAGATCCTGAACCTGTTCGGTTTTCTGGTTCCGGTGGTTCTCCCGATGACGCTTCCGGTCTCGACCCTGTTCGGCGCGACGTTCGTTTACGGGCGGTTCGGGCAAACCAACGAGTACCTGGCGGCCAAGGCCAGCGGCATATCGGGAACCACCCTGCTGACCCCTGCGCTGGTTCTGGGGGTGCTGGTGACGGTCGCGTCGCTGACGATCAGCAACTACGTGGCCCCGGCGATGGCCGAACACCTCGGGCACGCCCTCGAGGAGAACCTCAGCGGGTTGGCGTATCAGAGCCTGCGCACGCGGGGCTACGTGCAGGTGGACGGGCGGTTCCTCCACGCCGATCACGTCGACCGCGACTGCCGGGAGATTCACGGCATCGTGGTCGCCGAGTTGAAGGCGGACGGGGTCGTGGGGATGGTGGTCATCCCGTCGGCGAACGCCTGGGTCGAGAAGCGGCACGGCAAGTCGCGGATCCGTTTCGACGTGTCGGAGGCGGCGGTGACCTGGTCGGACCGGTACGACATCGCCTGGATGGAGGCCCCGTCGCTGGACCCCATCGAGCCCCCGACGATGGCCAAGGAGAAGGCCTCGTGGTACGACTGGGACCGGCTGCACAGGACGCTGCGGGACCCGTCGCTGCACAGCAAGATCAGGCGGTGGCTGCTTCTGATCCACCAGAACGTCTGCGCGAACACGACGGCGCGTCGCCAGGCCGAGGCCATCAACACCGCCCAACGGTGCCTTTTCAGCGATGGTGTGGACACGTACGTCCTGGCCGCTCGAGGGGCCGCCCTGGGCGACATGGGAACGGTCAGGCTGTTTCAGGGCGATCAGCGGGTCAAGATCACCGTTCGCCGCGCCGGCAGCATCGTCGGGACGGTCGAGGGCGACGACGGATCGGTCCGGCTGACCAAAGGCCCGGGCGGATCGGTGACGGCAGGGATCGTGCTTAGCGGGCAGGTCGTCGGTCGGGGCGGTCGGGGCGGGGCGGGCCTGCTGCGGGGCGGGCAGTGGCGCCGCGAGGGCCTGACCATGCCGCCCGGGGCCGATACCCTCACACACGTCGCCGACGCCGTCATCCGCGCCACGCCCTACACCTTCAGCGACGGAACGACGCAGTACGACGTGACGGCCGGGTGGGCCGAACGGAACGACGACACCGTGGCCCTCTCACCCATTCGCCCGGTGACCGTCATCGCGGCCGGGCGGGAGCACAAGATCGTGACGGCCAACAGCGGCACGCTGTGCACGGCCTGGAACCCGCGCACGGAGCGGATGACCACGAGCATCACCCTGGGCGGCGGCCCGGTGACGGTCCGGACCACGCGATGGCACATCGCCAGGCTCATCGTGCCGGAGCACTTCGGCTCGGCGAGGCACTTTGCCGAGGATGTGGCCGGCGCCGTCAACGCGCGCCTGAACTACGACCTGCACGACGGCCGGTCGACCTACACGCTGTCGGCCGGGCGGGCCGAGCGGACCGCCGACGGGGCCGTTCGCCTGTCGACCGCCGTGCGGCCCGGCGGACGCAAGAAGGTCACCGTCAGGATCAAGGAGGTCCGAGGGCCCGGGGGCCTGATCGTCAGGACGGTGTCGGCCGACGCCGGCAAACTGGTCGTAAGCTGGTCCCCGCAGGCCGACAAGAGAACGGCCGCTCTCGTGTTGAGGGGCAACGTGGACCTCGGACGCCGCAAGGAGTGGAAGCCCCCGCGCGGGATGGCCGTGCCGCAGGATATCACCCGGATGCTCGACTCCCCGGACTTGACCACGCTGTGCCACCGGATCGCCCAGGGCCGTCCCCCCGAGCACGACGCCAGGACCGTCGACAAAAGGCTGCGGCACGCGACGAGACTGGAGATAGGGTACCTGACGTGGGAGATCATGGCTGAGATGCACTGTCGGATGGCGCTGGGGTTGAGCTGCTGCCTGCTGGTGACGCTGGGAGCGGCGCTGGGTCTGATGTTCCGCGGCGGGCAGGTGCTCAGCGCCTTTGCCATCTCGGTGGCGCCGGCCCTGGTGGGCTACGTCGTGGTCTTCATGGGCGAGCAGATGGTCACCAATCCCAAGGTGGACCCGTACACGGGCCTGGCCGCCGTGTGGAGCGGCGACATCCTCCTTGCCCTGGGCAACGTCTACGTATACGGCTGGGCGATTCGCAAGCGCTGACGAGGCCGGCATGAAAACCCTGGACAGGTACATCATCCGCAGTTTCTTCACCAACCTGGCCCTGTGCCTGTCGGTGATCCTGGCGCTGCGCATCGTCATGGACCTGTCCATCAACATGGACGAGTTCGCCAAGCAGGAGGTGTCGTTCGGCCGGCTCGCGGGGTGGATAGGCAAGTACTACGCATGCCATTCCCTGGTCTACTTCACCGAGCTGGGGGGGGTGGCGATCGGGATCGCCGCGGCGTTCACCATCGCCCGAATGAACGCGTCGAACGAACTGACGGCGATGATGGCCTCCGGGGTCTCCCTCAGGCGCGTCCTGCTGCCCATCGTGATCTGCTCGGTCCTGGTCAGCCTGCTCGTCGTCGTCGACAGGGAGTTCGTCGTGCCCCTCCCCCGGATCCGCGGGGTGCTGGCCCGCGACCGGGACGACATGGCCGGGCAGGAGGGCATCCGGGTCCGGCTGATGGATGACGGCAGCCGAAGCGTGTGGTGGTCGAATCGCCTGGTCCCGGGAAGCGAGAAGACCTACATGATGATCATGCTCCGGGGCGACGGCAGGACGCAGGAGGAAGCCGACAGGCTCGTCAAACAGACGCGCCAGCGCGACGAGGGCTACTACAAGACGCTCTACCGCGCCCTGGCCCGCGTGTCGGGCTACAGCCCGGTGCAGGGACGCCTCGGAAACGAGCGCGGGTGGGTGCTGTCCGGCACGGCGCACCGGCCGGCCGGACTCTACGTGCTCACCGCCGGGCCGGCCTGGCACAGGCCCCCGACGACCTCGGCGATCTGGACCAGCCTCCCCGCCGGCCGCATCGTCGCCGCGGCGCAGGGAGGCACCGCGGCGCTGCCCATCGTCGACGCCCACTATGGGCTGACGATAGACGCCGAGGCGGTCGTCGTCAGGCCGCCCGCGCCCAACGCGCCCCCCCGCGTCACGCTCAGACGCCCGGTGTTCACGTTCCAGACGCCCGGAAAAAGGGTGCTGGGTCGGTTCCTGGCCGATTCGGCGACGCTGACCGCGCGGGCCGGACGCGCGTTCTGGACACTCCGGAATGGCAAGCTCTTCTACCCCACCGACATGACCATGGCGGAGATGCGTCTTCGCGAGTCCGGGCAGCACCTGGACTACGCCTCGAGCGCCGAGCTCATGGAGCTTGTCAAGCTCGAACGCGTCCCCGACCGCAGGGGGGTCATCTTCGCCAAGCACCTCCGCATTGCCGAACCCCTCAACGGGCTGGTGATGCTCCTGGTGGGCGTGCCGTTCATCCTCTCGCGGGAACGGAACGTCAAGGCCTCCGTCCTCATGTGCCTGGCGATGTCCGTCCTGTTCTACGCCTTCGTGTACGGGTCGCGCTACGTCGACCTGCCTCCGGTCTGGTCGGCGTGGCTGCCGGTGCTGGTGTTTGGCCCCGTGGCGGCCGTCATGGTCGACGCGATCAAGACGTGAGGCGCCGCCGTCGTGGACTCCACGTCTAGCGCGCCGAGCAGGCTCGGTGCGCTAAACAGATCGCGCATCACCAGAACCCTCGTGCACGCCTCGGGAGGAGAATGAAGGCAAAGTGCGGCCGGTGTGCATATAATGAGACCGTTCGCCCGGCGCCCGCAGAGGCGCGGACGCGGGTCGAATGGTGCGCCGCGCGCTGCGCGACAAAAAGGAGACCGCCATGACACCATTGAAACTCATCCGTTCGCTGGGCAAGATCGTCCGCGGGGGCGCCGGGCCGTCGCAGGTATTCCTCGGGTGCCTGCTGGGCGTGATGATCGGCATGACGCCGGGGTTCAACCTCACGCTCGTGCTGGGCATTGTGTTGTTCCTCGTGCTCAACGCCAACTTCGGGCTCATGCTGCTCGGCGTGGTGCTGGGCAAGGTGTTGATGTACGCCCTGGCGCCGCTGACGTACGGACTGGGGCGCGTGGCTGTCGAAGACGTCGCGCGCGGGCTGTTCGCCTCGCTGGCCAACACGCCCGTACTGGCGCTGATGGACCCCGGCAGGTACTGCCTGGTCGGCGGCCTGATCGTTGGCGCCGTCGTCGGGGCAGTGATGGGGCTGCTGCTGGCCCGAGCGATCGTCGCCCTGCGCCGCGGCGTCCTGGCCGCCCAGCAGAAGAGCGGCAAGGTCGCCAAGGCCGGGCAGAACATCGTCATGCGGATCTTCCTCCGGCTGGTGTTCGGCAAGCTGAAGAAGCCCCTGGCCGAGGCGCTCGAGACCAAGCCCCCCCTGCTGCGAAAGAGCGGGATCATCATCATCGTCGTGCTGGTCGCGCTGGTCGCCGCGGGCGAGCTGCTCCTGGCCAACGTCTTCTTCAAGGACATGCTCCAGGGCGGGCTCGAGAGCGCCAACGGGGCCGAGGTCAACCTCGACAAGGCCGGCCTGTCCATCCTCGGCGGGTCGATCGACATCAAGGGCCTGCGGGTCACCGACCGCAACAAGCCCGAGGAGAACTCCTTCGAGGCCGATTCCATCGTCGCCGACGTCAGCGTCAGTTCGCTGCTGTCGGGAGGATGGTTCGTGGTGGACGAACTGTCGGGCGATCCGCCGAGGTTCGGCGTCAAGCGCGACAAGCCGGGCAAGGTCTTCGACCAGGAGGGCCAGCCCGCGCCGGGCCAGGCCGCCACCCAGCCGGGCGGGACCGGCACCGGCGCGCCCGGCCAGGAAGACAAGCCCGTCCGCGACGAGGCCAAGGAGCGCGAGCAGCTCAACGCCCTGCGGGACGAGGCCGAGAAGAAGCTCAAGGCCGAACTCGACAAGCTGACCACGCAGTACATCGACCAGCAGATCGACAAGCAGTTGGCCAAGCTCAAGAAGCTGCCTGAGTCGGTCCGCGCCGAGGCCAAGAAGAAGGTCGAAACCGAGGTCAAGCAGCGAATCGACACGTGGACCAGCGAGTTGGCCAAGGAGTTGGCCGCGCGGGTGATGGAGCAGGTCGCCAAGCAGGACAAGTTTGCCGACTTCGCCGACGAGGCCTTGAAGTACCGCAAGTACCTGCCCTACCTGGAGAAAGCCCGCAAGGAACTGGCCAAACGCAAGGCCGCCCGCGAGAACGACGAAGAGTACCAGAAGCAGCTACAGGCCCGGATCGAGGCCGAGGGCTACCTCGCCCAGCGGGCCGACCTGGTCTCCAGGCCGCCCTGGCTGATACGCAAGGTCTCGTTTGAAGGCTTCTCGTTCGGCCAGGCCGGTACCTACAGCCTGACCGCCCAGAACATCACCGGCCGCCCCGAGCTGGCCGACGGGCCCATGGACGTGCGGGTCACGCGGACAGGCGGCTTCGACGCGTTGCTGAAGTACGGCTTCGCGGAAGGCGACTTCTACGGGCCGACCCTGTCGGTGAGCCTCGTGCTGTCCGTCAAGGACATGGCGGGCTCCAAGCTGCCCGAGTGGGCCTCGCAGTTGACATTCGAGTGCCGCTTCGAGGGCGGCCTGAACTCCACGCCCCGGCTGAAGATGGACTGGGACAAGGCCATCGCCGAGCTGCGCACGAAGGTGGTGGCGAACATCGAGGCCGAGGTGAAGAAGCAGGTGGAAAAGGCCGTCAAGGACCAGACCGGCGGCCTGCTGAAGGGGATCGACCTGCCCGGCGTCCTGAAGGGCAAGGACGGCAAGAAGCCCGACCCGAAGGACCTGCTCAAGGGCGTCCTCGACCCGGACAAGGACAAGGATAAGGACAAGAAGAAACCCGACCCCGGGGACTTGCTCAAGGGCGTCCTCGGCGGTGACAAGGACAAGGATAAGGACAAAGACAAGAAGCCCGACCCGCTCAAGGACATCAGGAACCGACTGTGATGTCGTTGACTGGTTGACCGGTTGACTGGTTAACTGGGAGTGACGTCCACAACGTGTAATGCGTCCGAGGTCGTTCCCGGTTAACCAGTCAACCAGTCACCCCATGCTGAAACGCGTCCCCAATTCGCCTGAGTATCGCCTGCACGACCCGAGGCGCCACGCGGCGGTCCGGACCACCGATTACGTCTTTGCCCAGCTCATCCCCTACATCGGGAACAAACGCAAGCTGCTGCACCTGATCGCCGAGGCCGTCGCGTTCACCGGCTGTGAGGGCGGGACGTTCGTCGACCTGTTCACGGGCAGCACGGTGGTGGCGCGCTGGGCGAAGAGGTGCGGCTTCCGCGTGATCGCCAACGACTGGGAGCCGTACTCGTACGAGATCGCCCGCGGCACGGTGGCGCTGAACGCCCCGCCGGCTTTCGAGGCCCTCGGCGGGCCCGAGCGCGTCGTCGAGCACCTCAACGCGCTCGAACCGAAGCCCGGATACATCGCCCGGCACCTGTGCCCGGCCGACGACGACCACCCCGACACGGAGCGTGAGCGGATGTTCTTCACGCAGGCCAACGGGCGCCGCATCGACGCCATCCGCGAGCAGATCCACGCCTGGGAAGCCGACGGGGTGCTCTCCGGCGACGAGCGGGCGTACCTCCTGGCCCCGCTGATCTACGCCGTCAGCTACGTCAGCAACACCAGCGGTCTGTTCAAGGGATTCCACCACGGCTGGGGCGGCCGGACGGGCACGGCGCTGTACAGGATACTCAGCACGCTCAGGCTCGCGCCGCCGGTCCTGTGTGACAACGCCCGCGCGAACCTGGCCCTGCGCCAGGACGCCGCCGACCTGGCCCCGCGCCTCGACGAGATCCTCCCCGGCCGGGCCGATATCGTCTATCTCGACCCGCCGTACAACCAGCATCCGTACGGCAGCAACTACCACGTGCTGAACACGGTGGCCTTGTGGGACAAGCCTCCGGTGGACCCGTGCATACTGGTCAACGGGCGACGGCGCAACAAGTCGGCCATCCGAAAGGACTGGCGCACGCAGCGGCGCAGCCCGTACAACTCGGCCGCCACCGCCGCGGGGGCCTTTGCCGAACTCGTCGCGTCCGTCCGGGCCCGCTGGGTCCTGACGAGCTACAGCACGGACGGGAACATTCCCGTCGAACGCCTGCTGGGCATCCTGGCGCGGCGGGGCAGCCTGCACGTCTTCGCCGCGACGTACAAGCGCTACAGGGTCTCGACGCCGAGAATGAGTCCCAAGAGCCACAACGTCGAGTTCGTCGCGGCGGTGGACCTGGCCGGGCGGCCCTCGACCGGGCGGGTGGCGCGGATTGCCGAGAGCATACTGAGACAGGAGCGGAGAGAAGACTGAGGGGTTTTGCGGGCCTTCGGCCCTTGCGGGCCCCTGAAGTGGCCAGCCCCCGGCTACTTCCGTCGGGGCGGGGCCATCGGCATGGGGCCCCAGCGGGCCTTGACGGACTTGCCGTATTGGGCCATCAGCAGCAGCCAGGGGGCCGGCTTGCCGGGGAAGCCCGGCTTGCCGAACGGCTTGATGAAGCAGCCCGGCCTGCCCTTGACCTTGAAGGCCGTCGGGTGCATGTTCAGCAGGACGAACTTGTCCTTCAGGGCCATCACCGCGTACCAGGAGTTGTCGTCGCGCCCGACGGCGGAGGTGTTGAACGCCAGGTTCGTCCCTTTGTGCTGGGCGCCGTAGAACGCGTACTTGTGCCAACTGGCGCCCATCAGCAGGTCGCAGGAATACAGCGCGTGACCCCGCTTGAACGACTCCAGCCACCACATGCCGTCGTGCGCCATGACGATCCACGGCTGGGAGGGTGTCTTGTTCTTCTTGATGGCCGGCAGGACGCGGTCGGCCCAGGCCTTGCTGCTCCGCTGGAGGTTCATTGAATCGTGGTCGTAGAGGCTCACCAGGTGCACGGTCATCCCCGCCACGTGCAGTTGGGCGTAGTAGTCCATCATGCGGGGATTGGCGTCCACGATCTCCTTGCGCTTGGGCTTGCCCCTGGCGTCGAACATGCCGATCCGGACGAAGTACTTCAGTTGCGACCCGACGGCCGTCTGCGTCCGGCCCCAGTATTCCTCTTCGTTATCGCCCTGTGTGGGCCAGAACCGCTCGTGCCCGAACGCCTCGGCGACGGACCGGTCGAAGCTGGCCCGCGAGCCCGGGCTCTGGTAGTGGTCGCCCATGCCTATGACGAACGACGGGCGGATCGCCCGCATGCTGTTGAACACCACGTCCAGCCACGGCCCGCCCGACTTGTTGTCCCCGAAGATCACGAACGTGAAGAGCACCTTGTCGCCCGGCGCGGGCACCTTGGCGGCCGGGGGAACCGCAAGGACGGCCGCGCCCGGCCGCGCCCCGGCCGCAGGCCCTGCGGCACAGAGTCCCGACAGCAGTACCGCCACAGTCGTCATGATGAGTTTCCGCACGCCGCGCTCCTTCCCGGCCATCTCCGAACCCGCAGCACCGCGATACAGTATAGGCATCCCTGCAGAGTTCGTGCAATCCGCTTACAGAACGACCCCCCCAAGCCCAGGGATCACAATCCCTGGGGCCGTTGTCCCTGCTGCCGTTTCTTGCGGATGCGACTCCCCTGAAGCATCGCCCCCGGGGACTGTGATCCCTGGGCTTGGACGGGCGCCTCTGCTATAGTCGCCGGCCATGGACAACGCACAGGACAGACCCGCCGACGGAATCCATCGCATGCTGCCGCGAGAACGGATGGGCGACCACGTCCGGGTACTCCGCGACACCTACGCCATCACGCCGGGCGCGAGGCTGTATCGGCGCGAGTTCGGGTACTACTGCATGGAGGCGTGGCGGGCCCAGGGCCTGGCCGAGGACGCGGACCTGCCCGAGCTGTTCCAGTACGACCCGCCGGCCAAACACGGTCTCGGTAGCCTCGGCTGGTGCGAGGCGGCGTTTGTGCCGGCGTTCGAGCAGCACGTCGTGGAAGACCGCGGCCAGCACGAGGTCGTCCAGGACCACGCCGGAAGGCACCTGCTGTGCTTCAAGGGCAGACGCGACGGATTCATGCCGGAGTATCTCGACCATCCGGTCAAGGACATGGCCACGTGGGTCGAGAACGTCAAGTGGCGGCTGGCCGTGGACACGCCGCAGCGCTGGGCGGAGATCGACGAGCGGATGGCCCGGGCCCGCCGCGCCGCCGCCCAGGGCATGTTCATCTGCCAGCACGTCATCGGCGGGTACATGTACCTCCGCAGCCTGATCGGACCCGAAGGCATCATGTACGCCTTCTACGACATGCCGGACGTCGTCCACGACTGCATGCGGACGTGGCTGTCACTGGCCGACGCGGTCATCGCCCGGCACCAGGAGCACGTCACGCTGGACGAGATCTTCTTCGCCGAGGACATCTGCTACAACCACGGGCTGCTGTGCTCCCCGGAGACGATGAAACAGTTCCTGCTGCCCTACTACCAGCAGCTCGTCGACAACACCCGGGCGCGCCAGATCGATCGCGACCGGCACCTGTACGTCCAGGTGGACACCGACGGCCTGGCCGTGCCGACCATTCCAATATACGCCGAGTGGATCGGGCTGGACGTGATGAGCCCGTTCGAGGCCGCGGCCGGGTGCGACGTGGTCGCCATCGGCAGGCAGTTCCCCGAGCTGGCGATCGCGGGGGGGATCGACAAGCGCGTGCTGGCCCGCGGCACCCGGGACATCGACGCGATGGTCGAGCGGATCATCCCTCCGATGCGCGCCCGCGGGGGGTACATCCCCACCTGCGACCACGGCGTCCCGGCCGAAGTGTCCCTCGACAACTACCGCCACTACCGCAAGCGCTGCGTCGAACTGGGCGGATAGCGTCGAACTAGCGACACGCTGAGCGCTTCAGCGTGAAGCTGTTGATCACCTGATCGTCGATGTTGATGATGTTGTACGTCACGGTCGGGTCGGGCTTGGTGGTGTCGAAGACGAGCTGCCCGTAGGAGCACTTGGCGTTGTAGCTGAACAGGTTGCCCTTGACCGCGCCGTGCGTGTGCACGTTGGTCAGGCGGGAGCTTTCGAACTCGTACAGCGGGTAGGCCCCCTTGCGGTCGAGCTTCCAGATGTCCGACCGGTGGCGGTCGGCCGACAGGAGGAAGACGCCCTCGATCCTGTTGGCGGCCAGGAAATCGCATATCTCCTTGCGCTCGTTCGCAAAGCCGTCCCAGGTGTCCTTGCTCCTGCCCTTGGTGCCGACGGCCCACGGCACGGGCGAGCAGAGGACCTTGAACGTGCCGGTGGAGGCCTTGAGGCGCTCGAAGAACCACTTTTTCTGCACGGGCCCGAGCATGGTGGCGTTCGGCTTGCCGGGATTGGCGCGGTAGTAGCGCCCGTCGAGCATGATGAAATCGACGTCGGCGATTCTGAAGTGGCACCAGCAGCCGGGCTGCTTCTCGCCGCCGCCGTAGTACGGGTTGACCCAGTTGCGCCTGAACAGGCGCCACGCCGGACGCTTCCACTCGGGGGTGTCGATCTCCGCGCCGGGCACGCAGTCATTGGTGCCGAAGTCGTGGTCGTCGTAAATGGCGTAGACGGGTGTGCGGGCCACCAGCGCGCGGAACTCCGGGCGCGAATAGCGCCGATTGTAGCAGTGCTGCTGGGCGGCGGGGACGGTGGGACGGTCGATGTAGACGTTGTCGCCGAGCATCAGCATGGCCAGCGGGCGGCGCCGGGCGATAGTGGTCCACATGTGCTCGTGCCAGGGCGTGTACCCCGCCCCCCCGCCGAAGACGACGGCGAACCTGGCCTTCGCGCCCGGGGCCGGATACGTGCGGAACGTCGGTTTGGGCTTGCCGGGACTGAAGTCAGTTATCCCCTCGCCCTTGACCGTGTAGGCGTACTCCGTGTCGGGCTTCAGGCCGGTCAGGTCGATGACGGCCGTGTGGTCGGTGGCCTCGGTGGCCTGGACGGTCGTGCTCTTGCCCGCCGGCGACAGGTCGACCGTCACGGTGGTCCGGCAGCCCGTGCGCACCCAGATCCGCGCGCTGGTATGCGTCACCGAGCCCACCATGGGCCCGTGCACGAGGCGCGACGCGCCCCGCGTAGCCGGCAGCATGGCCTTGCCGGTGGCCCACGGCTTGTGGAGCCCTTCGAGCCCGGTCAGGAACCGCCCGGCCGGCAGGCCGTTGGCGACGGCGAGCTTGGCCTGCTCGGCGGCCTTGACGTGCTCGCCCTTGACGCCGTACGACACCGCCAGAAGGTAGCGGTACTCGGCGTCCTTGGGATGGTCGCCCAGATACGCCTCGGTCTTCTTGACGGCCTGGTCGACCTGGCCGGTGGCCAGGGAGGTGATGACGTCGCGTGAGGCCTTCTTGTACTGCCCGCGCCGTTTGCGCCCGCTGGGGGGCTTCCTGGCCGCCAGCCCCGCCACAATGGCCAGCGCCACCATCCCCGCCAAGGCCAGCGGGCCCGCCAGTCTTCGCACACGCGTCATAGGTCTTCTCCCGCATCCGAGGTCCGACACCTCAGATCGCAGATCTCACATCACAGATTCACACACCGCGCGGAACACACCTGCAATTCACTACGGCTTGCCGACCCGGCCCTTTCGGCCGCCGAGGATGGGCAGGTAGCGATAGTAGACTTCCAGGGTAAGCGTGGCCATGGCGGTGGTGTAGATCTTTCCGCCGCCGTTGTGCCCGGCGTACTTTCCGTTGGCCGGCCAGGAGCCCTCGTCGGAGCCTCCGCGGCGCTGGAGCGTAATCAGGTAGTCCCGTATTTTCGGGTTCCACTTCTCCCAGGGCTTTCCGCCCATCTGGAACAGCGCCAGGGACGTGTAGTACCAGCAGTAGTAGTTGTCCCGCTGTCGCCCTTCGCGTATCAGGTAGGTGCCCAGTTCGTTCTGCTGGGCGTCGGTGAGTTCCTGCCCGAGGAGCATGCGTGAGAAGGCGGCCTCGGCGCTCATGGCGGGGCTGGGCGACCGGCTCTGGTATCCGGCCAGGACGCGCGTCCTGCCCCCGCCGACGCGGTGGAGGTACCTGAAGGCCCCGTCGCGGGTCTTGCGGGGAATCTTCATGCCGAGCCGTTCGGTGCTGTGCAGCGCCATCACGCACCACCCGACGACGGAGGTATCGCCCCGCTCTCCGGGCGCATATCGCCATCCGCCCCCGCTGCGGTGCTGCGCGCGGAGGATGTACTCGGAGCCTTTGAATGCGGCCTTTCGATACGTGGGGTCTGAGGTCATGGCGGCGGCTTCGGCCAGGGCGAGCGTGGCGATGGCGTGCCCGTACATCCTCCCGCCCCCTTCCCACAGGCTGCCGTCGGACCGCTGCCTGGCCATCAGGTAGTTGAGTCCCCGGCCGACGGTTTTCTGGTAGTCGTTTGCCGTAGCGGGGGTGTATCCGGCGGCGAGGTTGCACAGGACGGCCAGGCCCGTCAGGGCGATGTCGGACTGTCCGGCCTTGCGCACCCGCCGGGTGTGCCGGTCGGTGACGGTGGTCCATCGCCCGTTGCCCTGCTGCGTATCGGCCAGGTACCGCAGTGCCCGTTCGACCGCCCGCTCAGACTTCTCCGTTCCGCCCATCGTCTTCACCAGCCGGGTACGCTCCAGGGGTGAACGGTGGCTCAGTTTCTCCGGCGAGACCAGCACGCCGGGGGCCAGGTCTTCCGGGGCGATCGGCGGGGCCAGGTCCGAGATATCGGCGGCGCCTGGTCGCTCGGCCGCACGGGCCGGCCGCAGTGAGTCTTTCAGGCCGATCAGCGAGGTCGGCCCGTCCGGCCGGTCCGTCAGCATGGCCAGGCGGACGGCCTTGCGGGCCCCCGCCGGGTCCGGCCTGGCCGGGGTCCGGGGGGTGATGACGGCTTTGCCGGTCTCGGCGGCGGAGTCCGGCGGCGCGGGCTCGTCGGTGGCGCGGACGGGCTGGTCGGCCTGCGGCAGGCGGATCTTCGGCGGGGAGGGATCCCGGGGCGCGCCCAGCGCGATCTCCTCGGCCGCCGGCGACGCCGGACGTTCCGTCCCGCCCAGGGGCGTCACGCTGGAGGAACTCACCGCCTTGGTGCGTAGGGGTTTGGGCGTGATCTGACCGGCCGGTGCTCGCACCGACTCAGGGACCGCCCGGCGAGACACCGTGCCGGGGCGGGGCGGAGAAACGTCATCCGAGACGGCCTCGGCCCGCACCGGACCGGGCGATAGCTTCGGAGCAGCGAACGTCGGCGCCGACGCCAGCATCTCCATGTCCGGCGGGGACACCTCGGCGTCGGGCTCCGCGGCGTCGGGCTCCGCGGCATCACGAACGAGCGGCTCGCTGCCGGCAATCGACCGCGCGGGCGCCGACGGCGCAGGGGGCGCGTCCAGCGCCACCGTCTTGGCCTTGGCCGCCGGCATGGTGGTCGGCCGCCGGAAGGGCGCCGGCGGCGGGTCCGGGGACATCGAGACGACCCGTTCGCCGCGGTCGATCCTGACCGTCCGAACGTCCGCCGGCGCGGCGGGTTTCGGCTGTACGTCGACGAGATCGGTCTTCGGGGGCGGGTCGCGCGGCACCAGCCGCTCAACCGGACGCTCGACCACTGTCATTTCCGCCGTGCTGTGCACGGGGCGCACGGGGGCGACCTCCTCCGCTCGCGGGGCCGTGGCCTTGGCGACGCGATCGGGCACGTCGGCCCGGCGCGGCGCGGGGGTCTCGCCCTCCGGCGGGGCCACGTCGGGCATGGCCTCGTCGCGTGCAACGGGCGCCCGCGCGAAGTCCATGTTCAGCACGGGGGCCACGGGCATGGGCGTTGGCGTGGGCGGTTCGACGGCTTCGGTCGTCTTGGGGCGGTCCTTGCGGCGGGGAACCACAATCTCCATCACGCCGGACCTCGGGGGCGCCGCGCCGGTGGGCATCTGGGCCGGCGGGAGACTGACCGTCTCCAGCGGCGGAAGGTCGATCTGCGAGCGCTTGACGGCGGCCTGTTTCGCCTCGGCCACCGGCAGGTCGCTGACCTGGTCCCTGATCTCCGAAACGACCTCCACGCGCCGGGACAGGTCCAGGTTCAGCGCCACCTCCATGTCGGCTTCCTTGACGTGCCTGACGATCTGCCTGGACAGCTCGTGCAGCGAGAACATCAGCGTCAGCAGGACGTGCAGCAGCAGGGAGACGACCGCGCATTTCTGGATGGTGCTGAGGTGCCTGTACCCGCCGGCCTTGAGGAACAGCAGCAGCGGCACCAGCAGCGCCACCGCACCGAGGAACACCCAGACGCTCCAGCCGAGTTCGGGCAGGTCGCGGCCGGTGCGGTCGGTGTAGACCTCCCGCGAGGCGGTCCTGTAGAGGTCGTAGTTACCTCGGCCGGCATCGCGGTCCGAACTGAAGTACATGGTGAAGCCCGCGTCGGCCAACTGCGGGTCGGTCTCGTTGGCGTCGGTGTTGACTTCCGGGCCGAGGTTCTCGGGACCCGGCCAGTCGGCGGCGGTGATCCGCACGCGATACAGGTCGAACCCGCCCGATCCGCCCGGACGGTTCGACGCGAAGTACAGGAAGTCTCCCGCGGGCGAGACGCAGGGCGCGCCTTCGTGACTGGGGGTGTTCACCCCGGGCACTTCAACGGCCTGATCGCACACCAGGGGCGCCCCGCCCCGGGCCGGGCGCGTTGTGGGCCGGCCGGACGGACGGGTCGCGGGGGCCGGCCGTTTCGCTTCCGTGGTCGACTCTCGGCAGGCGGCGACGAACAGGTCGTAGTCGCCGATTTCGCCCTGGCGGATGGTGGCCTTCCACTTGAGCGCCCCGCCGGCGCGTTCGGCGGCCTTGCGGTTCGTCGCGAAGAACAGCCGACGACCCTCGACGTCCAGCGCCGGGCCGTACTCGTTGTGGGGCCCGTTGACGGCCGGGCCGAGGTTCACCGCCGGGCCCCACCCCTCGTCCGTGCGAGCCGCGGCCCAGAGGTCATACCCGCCGAGCCCGCCCGGGCGGTCGGAGTAGAACAGCAGCGTCCGGGCATCGGGCGACAGCCGCGGGCCCAGCTCGTCGTGCGGCGTGTTCACCGACGCGACCGGCTCGGGCGTGCTCCACTGCCCCTCCCGCCGCACGCTGACGTACAGGTCGGCGCCCTTGCCCGGCAGGCCCCGCACGAAGTACATTTCGCTGCCGTCGGACGACAGGCAGACCTCGTATTCCTCCCCGGGCGTGTTGACCTGCTCGGCCATCGGCTCGGGGGGCAGCCAGAGCACGTCGCGCGACTGGGCCCGGTCCCGCGCGACGGTCAGGTCCATGCCGTCGGTCCATATGCCTCGCCCGCGGACGTAGATCGCCCCGGCGACAAGCAGGCCCACGACGACGGCCGCCGCGAGCCCCCCGACCCACCACCACAGTTTGGACCGTCGGGTTGTCCGGTGCGGTTCGGTCATGATCCGGAGGCTTGTTCTTTCGGGACGTAGTCCGCCACCGTCTTGGGGTCCTCAACGATGTACCCGATGTTCACTTCCGCGATGCCTCGCTGCCGGGCCTGCGCCACCACCCACGCGAAGTGCGCGTGTATGCTTCGCTTGTCGGCCCGGACGAGCACGTTGCGGTTCGGCTCGTCCCGCGCGATCTGCGTGAGCATCTCGGCGACCTTCTTGCGGGTCATGGTGTTGCCGGAGACCGTGATCGTCCCGTCGTGCAGGATGTTGACGATGAACTGCGGGGGCGGGGCGGACATCGGCTTGATCGACCGCGACGCGCCGGGCAACTGGGCCTTGATGTCCAGCTCCTCCTGGTGGAACGTGGTGGCCACCAGGAAGAAGATCAGCAGCAGGAAGACCATGTCGATGAGCGGCATGAGGTTGGGCGGCGCCTGGGTGTGGAACCCGGTCTTGATTCTCATGATGTCACCCTCACGCTTCGGCGCCGGCGGCGCCGGGCGTGTAGAGGTCCACGAACTCCATCGTCACGTCGTTCATCTGGTGGACCATCTGGTCGATCTTCCCGAGGAAGTAGTAGTAGAGGATCAGGACGGGAATGGCCACCACCAGCCCGGCGAAGGTGGTCACCAGGGCCTGGTAGATTCCCGTGGCGAGCTTCGAGGCCTTGCCCAGCCCGGCGATCGAGGCCACCTGGAACGCCTCGATCATCCCCCAGACCGTGCCCAGCAGCCCGAGCATCGGCGCCACCGCCGAGACGCCGAACAGCAGGTGCATGTTCCGCCGAAGCTTGTCCACCTCGATGGCGCCGGCGTCCTCGACGGCGCGTTCGACGGCCTCTTCGCTCCTTTTCATCTTGCGGATTCCGGCGGCGACGACGCGGCTCAGGGGTGAGCGGTGGGCGTTGCAGTAGTCCAGGCCGGCCTGGGGGTCGCGGTGCTCGCCGTTGAAGACACCCTTGAGCCCCGGCATAAAGCTCCTGGGAATCACCGCGCTCTTGCGCAGCGCCAGCAGCCGCTCGATGATGATCGTCAGCCCGACCAGACTGCACAGGCCGATCGGGATCATGAACTGCAGCCCGCCCTTCTCGAGCAGTTCGAGGAAGGTCATTTGGGGCGTGCTCGTGGCCTCGGTTTCCGCGCCGGCGGCGGCCCCTGTCGCGTCGTCCTGGGCGCGGCAGAGCCCGGCGCCGGCGACCAGCACCACGGCCGCCACGATCAGCCATACCGGTACGATGCTGAATACTCCAGTCTTCCGTTTCACGTTCATTCTCCTCAAGGGACAGCGTCAAGCACGAAGCTCGAGCTTCGATATTCGTGCTCTGCCTTTGCCGTTCTATCAGTTTCCAAGCTTCTTGAGTTCTGCCGCGGCCAACGCGGCTTCTTTGCTCTTGGGGTACTTCTTGATGCACAAGGCGTACTGGCTCTTTGCGGCTTCGGGGTCCTTGGCGGCGCGGAAAACGTTGCCCGCTTCCAGCAGCGCCTTGGACGACCAGGCCGGATAGTCGTACACGGTGTCGACGGAGATCAGTTCGGCCGCCGCCTTCTTGTAGTTGCCCTCGGCGAAGTAGGTCTGCCCGATCTGGTACTTGGCGCGTGCGGCGGTCGGGCCGTCGTGGGTCTTCTCGACCAGGGCGTACCATTTCCGCGATTCGGGGTACTTCTTGCGCCCTTCCAGCGACCAGCCGGTCCCGAACCGCGCCAGGTAGGCCCACTGGCCCTTGGGAAACCGCCCCAGGTAGTCGGCGAAGGTGGCCTCGGCCTGCTTGAAGTCCTGGCTGTTGTTCTGGACCTGCCCGAGCTTGATCAGGGCGTTGGGCACCAGCTCGTGTTTGGCAAAGCCCTTGACCATCGCGGCGAAGTGCTTGCTTGCCTGGGCGTACTTCTTCAGGTTCGTCTGCGCCACCCCCGCAAGGTACAGCGCCGAGGCCGTGTGCTCGTGCTTCGGATACGCCGACGCGAACGCCGACATCGCCGAGGCCGTCTTCACGTCGTCACCGGTCTTCTCGTAGCAGCAGCCGACCTGGTACCGGGCGGCCTGGAGCAGGTGCGGCTCGGCCTTCTTGTCGGCGATGACGGCCTCGAACAGCACCGCGGCGGCGGGGTAGTCCTTCGCGAGGTACAGCATGCTGCCCAGTTCCGTCCTCGCCGCGGTCAGCAGGGCGCTGTCGGGATAGGCCTCGATCAGCCGGCGGTAGGTGGCGGTGGCGGCCTTGGGGTCCTTCGTCTCGCGCTGGGCCCAGGCCAGGTCGTACAGCACGCCGTCGCTGACGGTCTTCCGGTCGCCGGCCAGGGCGACGAGGACCGCCTTGGCCTCGGCGTGCTTGCCGAGTGCGGTCAGGCACTTGCCGACCTCGTACCTGGCCTCGGCGGAACTGTCGCCGGCGGGGTAGGCCTTCACGTAGCCCTGGAACAGCGTCAGCGCCGCGGCGTGCCGACCGGCACGCTTGGTGGCCACCGCCTGCTGGTAGGCCGCGTCAGACGCGCGGGGATGCTTGGGGTAGGCCTTGACCATGGCGGCGAACCGCTCGGCGGCCTGGAGGTACTTCTCGTTGCCGTAGTCAATCCACGCCAGCAGGTACGCCGCCCCCCCCGCCAGGTCGGGCGTGGCGGTCTTGGCGGCCAGGACCTTGCCCAGGGCCGACGCGGCCTTGTCCATCTTGCCCTGTTCGTAGGCCAGGTGACCGTACTCGAAGGTCGACCGGACGACCCACGGGGAGCCGTCCGGGCCTTTCATGCCCTTCGAGAACGCCTTGGCCGCGTCGTCGGTCTTGCCGGCCCGGAGGCAGGCGATGCCCAGCCTGCACCGGGCCCGCGCGGCGTGGTCCTTGCCCACGTCCAGGTAGCGGTCGATGGTCTTGATCGCGGCGCGGTACTGCTTCAGCGCCAACTGCGATTCGCCCAACTGGAGAATCGCCTCCCGGAGGGGGGCGCTGGCGGCCAGCTTCTTGTCCCCCGCCAGCGGCGCCAGGACCGCCACCGCCCGCTCGTGGTCCTCGGCCAGGTGGGCGCATTGGCCCCGGCGCACGCTGAAACGCAGCGCTCTGGCGCCGTCCTTGGCCGCGATGGCCGCGGCGGCCAGGGCGGCAAAGGCCTTTTCGGCCGGGCCGTACTTGCCCGCCAGAAGCAGGTTCTCGGCGGACAACTCGGCGGCGGCGGCGGCGATCGGGCCCGGCGGGGTCTTGGGCACCTGCTCGCAGAGCGCCTGGCTCTGGGCGTACTTCTTGAGCTGGTGCAGGCAGAAGGCCTCGCGGTACAGCGTCTCGACCGCGCGGGGGCCCTTGGGCCAGGCCTTGCGGTAGGCCTGGAAGTCGGCCGCGCCCTGGGCAAACTCCCCGCCCGACAGCGAACACATGCCCGCGTCGAAGGCGATCCGCTCGCGCATGACGCTGTCGGTCTTCTTGTTCTTGGCCAGCGCGAGCAGGGCCTTGCGGGCCTCGGCGTGCTTGCCGTCGGCCATGTCGCACCGCCCCAGCCAGTACTGTGCCCGGATGGCCCGCGCCGCGTCGGTCTTGGCCACCGCCGTGAAGGTGGCGCGAGCGTCGGGTATCTTCCCGGCCTCCCACTGGGCCAGGGCCAGTTGCATCCGGGCGGCGGGAATGTACGGGCATTTTTTGACGGCCAGGACCGCCTTGCACTGGGTGATGGCCTCGGTGTACTTTCCGGCGTCGTAGAGGACCAGGGCCAGCCCGTAGTATCCCCCGGGGCGCTGCGCCGGCGGGGCGACCTCGAGCATCTTCCGGTACATGGTTTCGGCCCGATCGTACCGGCCCAGGTCGCGGAGGCACTGGGCCGACAGCACCATCGCGCCCACGCGGCGGGGATCGTTCGGCCGGTCGACGAGTTCTTCCAGAGCGGCGACGGCCTCGGCGTTCTTGCCCAGCTTCCGCAGGCTCTGGCCCTGGAAGTACCGCGCGATGCATCGCCCGGGCGCGTCGGGGTAGGCCTTGACGTACGCCTCGCACGCGGCGCCGCACTCGGTCGGCTGGTCGCCGAAGAACAACGCCTGGATCAGGTTCACGCCCGCCCGGACGGCCTGGGGGCTCTTGGGCGCTTCGGCCATCAGCTTCCGGAGGGTGGCGGCGGCCTTGGCGTAGTCCTTCAGCACGAGCCGGCAGTAGCCCAGGACCAGCATGGCGTCGTTGTGGTGCTTGAAGCCCTTGACCTGGGCGACGGCGGCCATCGCCTCGGCGGCCTTGGCGTACTGCTTCAGGTAGTACCTGCACCCGCCCAGCCCGTACAGGGCGTCCGTCGCTCGCGGGTCCTTGCCGTAGTCCTTGAGGAATGAGGCGTAGGTGTCGGCGGCCATGTCGTACCGACCGGCGGCGTAGTGGGCGCCGGCGGCGCGGAGGACCTTGCCGCCGGGGTCGACCTTGGGGGCGGCCTCCTGCGCCGCGGCCGCGTGGGCGACCGTGGCCAGGACCACCACACCGTAGAGGACAAAACGCGAACCGGTCATGGAGCCACCTCCGTCAAGACCTGGCAGTCCGGCCGCCGGGCCTTCTGCGTCGCCGTTGCGGGCGCGTGATTTCCCGGCCGGAAACCTCCGGTGTGCCCGCGGCGGCATGTTACCGTTGTCCAGAGAACAGTTCATGTTCCTGACATTCGTGCCGGTGAGGAACTGCCGCAAGCGTCAAAGGAAGGCCCGTCGACCTTCCCGTGCTGTTAAACCGTCATATTACGGGGCCGAATCGGGCGCGTGCAAGATATCTTCCCAGCGCACGGACCCGTTACGCGTGGAGGTCGCGGGCCAGGGCGTCGAAGCGGCCTTCGACCCGGGCGACCAGGCGGGCGCGTCCGGCCTGCGCGTCGTATCGCGACCGCCCCAGGCGAACCAGCAGGGCCACCAGCGAGTGAAAGTCGTCCAGGTGGATCTGCTCCGGCGCGATGCGCGTGCCCCGGCCGCGGTTGTGGTAGTTGGCCAGGGGCAGGCATACCGCCGCCGAACGCCGGCCGAATGCCTGGTATACCGTCGACTCGCACGTGCCGCCCGGCATGAGGCACCGGCCAAACGTCCCGGCCCCCTCGGCCGACAACTCCCCCGCCACCGCCGCCACGTGAGCCGTCAGGGACGGATCGAACGTCCGGGCGGCGTCTCCGACGCGGATGACGGCGCCGGCCCCGAGGGGCGCCGCGGGCTGGGCGCGGGAGGCCTCGACACCCACAACCGCCGCCCGAGGCGGGATGCTTCCGGCCCGGCACGCCGCCACCGCACCGACAAACCCCACCTCCTCCGCCCGCGTCAGCAGTGCGGTCACGTCGGCCTCGGCGCCGTCGTCGGCCAGGTGACGCAGCGCGCACAGCACGGCGGCCACGCCGGCCAGATCGTCGCACGCCCGGGCCGAGACCCGCCCGCCCTGGACCCTCACCGCGGGTACGTCCCACATCCCCACCGTCCCGGGCGGAACGGAGGCGGGCCTGTCCAGCCTCAGGCGGACCGACAGCCCGTTCGTGGATCGCATGCGGTCGGCCGACTCGACGTCGGCGGACAGTGGCCCGGCGGGGGCGAAGAACCTGGCGCGGGCGCCGGGGAAATACTCACCCTCCACGGACCCGAGGAACCGGGCCCACAGCGTTCGTCCTCGGCGGGCGGTGGCGACGAAGCCCGGATGGTCCATGTGCGCGGCGAACACCCACGCCCGCCCCGGCCGCCCGCGCCGATAACGCAGCAGGACATTGCCCGCCTCGTCCAGGGCGAACCCCAGGGACGGCAGCTCGGCGAACCGGCGGACATGCTCGACGACGGCCTGCTCCCGGAACGGGGCCGTCGGCACGCGGAGCACCGAGCGGAGCGTCTGGAGGTCCCGGTTCACTGGGCCTCCCCGGCGGCGAGCTTCCGCAGATGGCCCATCTGGCGTCGCAGGTCGGCCGCGGCCCGCGTGTCGGGGAACCGCTCGATCATGTCCCGGGCGATCTGGAGGGCCTCGGGGTAGCGCTGGCGCTTCATCATGTCCCGGAAGTTGTCGCGAAGCTCCCGGACCTGCTCGATACGCGCGTTGCTCCGGAGCGTGGTGAGCATGGCGTTGGCGGCGTCGGCCTCCGAGGAGTCGGGGTGAGCCTCGATCAATCGCTGGGCCGCATCGAGCGCCTGCTGCCAGCGGCGCGCCGAGGCGCTGCGCTGCACCTCGCTGTACAGCCGCTGACGATGGTCTCGCTGGAATACCGCCCCCTCCCGCCGGACACGCTCCACCAGCGCCAGGGCCGCCTGCGACGACGGGTACGACGACAGCAGCCCTTCGGCCGCACGCTCGGCCTCGTCGAACGACGCGACGGCCATCAGGTCCTCCACCTGGCGGGTGGCCTTGCTAATGTCGCGGGCCTCGGCCGTCGCTCGCGCCCCCGACAGCCGCGACGCCATCTCCGCCAGACGCTCGTCATCGGGCAGCTCGCGCTCGAAGTGGCGTATGCAGGTTTCGGCCTGACCGAACTCGTGAGCGGCCAGCGCCGACTCGAACGCGCCCAGAAGGTCCCCCGCCAGCCGGTCCTGGCGACGCCGGCCCTTGGCCTCGCGCTGCGCCGGCGACATCAGCATGTGCACGTTCATCTGCATGACCTCGCTGACCAGACGCTGGAGCAGTTCGATGTGGTCCTCTGCGGCGGCGGGGCCGAGGTCGCTCGGCTCGGCCGCACGAAGCGGGGCGGCCGGACGAAGGACTTCCAGGCCGCTTCCGCTCTCGATGGCCTGGAGGATCCGCTGCTGAAGCACCGTGGCGTAGTACTGCCTGCGAATCAGCCAGCCGAGACCCCAGAGCACCGCCGCGGCCGAGCAGCCGGCAACGAACCACGCGGCAGCGGCCAGCAGGGCCGCGATGGCACGGTCCCCTCCCATGGGTGCGTCCTGGAGGACCGCGCCGCCCTGGGCCAGACCGCCGACGATCAACGCCACGGCCAGAACCTGCAACACCGCCACGAGCGCCGTCGGGGCGGCGATGACACCATCCAGACGGGCCGAACCGCGCTCTTCACTCTCGCTCATACCGTTCTTCCCTTCGTCAAGGGCGACACCCGCGATACGTATTATCTCACGTCGCCCTGACAGGCACAAGTCGCGGGTGTGCGCCGCGCCGGGGGCACTAACGTGTCGGGAGCGCGGACTCCGTGTAGCGCACCGAACTTGCTCACCGGATTCAGCGCGGCGTAGCTTGCGCGGAATCGCCGGGCGAGACGGGAAATTTCGCGCCTCACCGGGGCCTCCCGGCGAGAAAAATTCGGTCGAGGTGAAGTTTTTTTTGGGATTTGTTAAGCATTATGGCTGAATAGGTTGCGGCTGCGTCAGGCCGCAGACTATCGGGCTGATCGGGCAAATAGAGCGAAGAATCACCTGATTGGCGCTTGCATTGTCTCTGCGCGGGCCTATAATAATCTTAAGAAGGGCGATTAAGATAATTGCCTGAAATAAGAGTAACCCTGAAATCGAATCGGTTCCCCCCCGGCCGATTCGAGTAAAGGCGGTGCCTGTCGTCCCCCCCCGCGGCAGGCCCGCCGCTTTTTATGCGCGACGTGCCCCGAAAACCCCAGCGCTGCCCGGGGGGTACGATCGAAGCAGACCGATCTGCTCGCGGTCCATTATCAAACGAGCACGTTGTTCCTTCGGATGTCATGGGGGCACTGTCCATTCACAGACACCCCACGGGTGGTACCCGGGGGCGTTGGGATGGGCGCTACGCCGAGGCAATCGCGGCGACGATAGGTTCGATCACGTGCGGCAGGACGGCGCGCGCGATGAGGTCCTCGCACGTCTGGCGCTGTGCGTCGTAGGATCGCTTCAGGTCGATGACCTCGCTGGGGCGCGGATAGCGGCGCACAGTGAAGTAGACGCTGATCGGCTCGTTGTCGTACTGCCCGGTGCGCACCTGGTGATTGCTGCAGCGCGTCTCGATGGACAAGCGGGCCTGCGTGGCGCACTCCTCGTCGAGCGCTATGACGATGCTGGGCTCGCACTCGGTGGTGCGCAGAGAGATCTCCGAGGCCATCGCCTCCAGCGGCGCCCCGGCCAGAAGCGCCCGGGCGATAATGGCGTCCCGGTTGCCCCGGTAATCTATGTTGAATCCGAACAGCACGTCCAGTGCCTCCACGTCCAGCGGGCTGACGCCCAGGAAGTAGATGCTGGAGTCGACCACCCAGCGGTGCAGGTCCACCGCGTCCGAGAGGCTCGGAGGATTGAAGTACCCCGCCGAGAGCCGGTGGCTCTGGAGTTCCAGCCAACGGTACGTGCCGCTCTCGCGGTCGCCCTCGAGGACGTACTGCCCGTCGTCGCGCTGGTAGAAGTTCGTCATCGAGGGGAACTGCTTTTGCACGGTCTCGCACAGGTGCAGGACCGATTCTCGCGACGTCGGCAGGGCCAGCGTCGTCTGCAGATCCACGTTGACGAAGAAGTCGTCGGTTATGCCGGCATAGTCCACGGTGGGTCTGTCCTGTTCATTCGGGGGTCGTCCGCGTCACCCGCGCGCCTAAGTATACGCGGTGTGCGCGGCCGACACAAGACCAACGCCGCGAGGGGCGGCGTCGGTCGGTCGCTGCCCCTGAACTGCGGGCCGGGTCTCGAGGGCCCGGCCCACGCCCGCGGGCTTCGGTATGGGATACGAAACCCTGTCCTTTGGGTCAGCAGTCTGCCCGGGGCATAGTAATCATAGAGCCCTCCCGGGCGGGCGACCAGAAGGCCGCCTCTGCGTTGCGGCGGGCGCGGCCCGGCCAGGCATCCCGCGGCGCCGATCGCACCGTTCCCGGCGCGCGGGCCGGATCGCCGGTGCAGACCGAGGATGCCCGGCTTGACGGGCCGTTCCTGATGCGGTATAGACAAGATGTTACGATGCTGAGCCGGTCTGCCGGCCCGGTCCGTGGCTGTGGACCCGGGTGTCCCATGGACCATGACAACACTGGACGCCGCTGGCTGCGCTATGCCACCGTGGGCACGGAGTTCGGCCTGACATTTATTCTGATGCTGGCATTGGGATACTGGTTGGACATCCGTGACGGCGAGTCACTGCCGGCCTACATGCTGACGTTCGGCGCGTTGGGCTTTGCGATGGCGCTGTACCGCCTGGTTCGCCAGGCCCAGGAGATACGCAAACAGGACGTTCGCGACGAGGACGCGGCGGGCCACGAGACGGAATGACACGTCGGTTGGCCCGGCGCGTGGCCGAGAGGTGACGAGGTCGATTGTATGGCATCGCCCCGTACCGAAAGCATGCAGATCAGTCTGCGGACGATGTTCTGCTGCGTGGTGCCGGTAGCCGCAGCCTTGTGGTGCGCGGGCGCCTGGCCGATATGGCGCTGGGCCGGCCGAGGCGGACTGCTTGCCCACACGCTGGCCTGCGGGGTGGTGCTCGGCGTGATGTTCGCCAGTGCGGCCGTCGTGAAGGTCTTCGCGGGTATCGGACCGGGCAAGGCCGCCTTCGCATTCGTGGCGGCCAGCCTCGTCCGCATCGTGCTCTGCGTGGGCGTGACGATCGCCTTGTGGGCCGCCCTCGGACTGCCCACCGGCGTGTTGTGCGTCTCAGTGCCGGCGTTCTACCTGGCGACGCTTCTGGCCGAGGGGTTCTGGCTGACCCGCGCGCTGAACCGTGACGCCACCCTCGCGGCGCTGGGGCGCTTGGGCCCGCCCGGGCGACCGAGCCGGACGGACCGCCAGGGGGCCGACCGACCCGACAGACATGATGACGGAGCAGGACGTTGATACTCGCGGCCGGTGACAACCCGATCACGCACGTCTCGGACGTTCCATGGGACGGCTGCCAGGTGGAGGTTCTGGGCCTTCGGCTGACGCTGATGTCCAGTTGCATCGCGGCGATGGTGCTGGTGGCGCTGATCCTGATCGCGGTGGTCGTTTCCGGCGCGCGGCGGGCCCGGCAGACGCCTCGCGGGCTCCAGAACTTCCTCGAGGCCATCGTCGTGTTCATTCGCGACTACGTCGCCCGACCCGCCCTCGGAGAGAAGACCAATGCCTTCCTGCCGTACCTCGTCACCATGTTCCTGTTCGTGCTGGGAATGAACCTCTTCGGCATGCTTCCCCTGGGGCCGCTGTCCCACTGGGCCGGCACGGTGGTGCCCTGGCTGTCAGGCAGGCCTGTCGGGGGCACGGCGACCAGCGTGCCAACGGTCTGTGCGGGGCTGGCGGCGCTGACGCTGCTGACGATCGTGGGCTGCGGGCTGTGGAAGGCGGCCAAGGCCAAACAGAAGAAGGACCGCTGGCCGATGGGGTTGGCCCTGGCGGCCAGCCCGATACTGTGGGTGGGCAGGCTGTCACCCGAGATTCCCGGTCCGGTCGGGCGGATCCTGCTGGGCCCGCTGGCCCTGCTGGAACTGGTGGGCGCCATTGCCAAGTGCTTCGCCCTGATGATCCGTCTGGCGGCGAACATGCTGGCCGGGCACGTTCTGCTGGCCGTCTTGATGATGTTCGCCCTTCAAGCGGTCAGAAACGCCATCGAGGTCCGCATGCTGTACCTCGGCGTCAGCGCCATGTGCGTACTGGGCTCGGTAGGCGTGACGGTCCTGGACCTGCTGGTTTCCCTGCTTCAGGCGTATATCTTCACCTTCCTGACGGCGATGTTCCTCGGGCTGTACGTGGAACCGGCGCACTAGCAGAGCGCCCCCCCAAGCCCAGGGATCGAAATCCCTGGGGCCGTTCGTGTTGATGGACGGAGATGCGGGTCTTCGGCGCGAGACACGAACGACACAGGGACACAACGACCCCGGGGGTTCCGGTTCCCGGGCCTGGGGGGATGATCGAGAGAAGGCGGATGGGCGTGGAAGTTTGCTGGACGCCGCCGGGGTGGGCGGGTAGAGTTATGAGATTGCGCCGGACCCAACCGACGGCCGGCGAGATACCGGACGTACTGACTGCTGGAGAGTGAGTGATGAACAGCCTCGTGAAGATCGGCTTGCTCGTCATCGTGCTGTGCATGGCGTGCACGCCGGTGATGGCGGCGGATGAAGACAAACCGGGCGATGAAGCCAAGGCGGCCCAGAAGTTCGAG
>Ga0180432_10001327_pt1 | contig 39306 bp, 40 predicted proteins | sample SS_ome_10_FD_132414 | JGI IMG/M metagenome (GOLD analysis project Ga0180432, IMG submission 132414) | Hypersaline lake sediment archaeal communities from the Salton Sea, California, USA - SS_1_MS_2 metaG | ecosystem: Environmental > Aquatic > Non-marine Saline and Alkaline > Hypersaline >... | reverse complement strand
TCGCTTCGGCGGCTCGAAGTCTCGGATGAAGTCGCGTCATGTCGTCGTCGAGAATGCACTCGGCGTCGACGGATTCGCGACAGACGTGACAGCCTTCGCAAGCGTGAACCTCCAGGTCTTGGAGGAAGACGATCTCGCTCTCGACGCCACGCTCCCGCGCGGCGTCGGACGCCCGGTTCGCAAGTAGCGCGCAATTGCCGCTCCTGCGTGGGCTGCCGACCAGGATGAGAAGCTTGATGGAATCGGTCATGAGGCCTCCGTTCTCGGGTCGGAGGAGCGTAGGCGGAAATGGGGTGCCTCGCAAGGCCTGGGATTCGCGTTCTCTGCGAATTCTCGCATTGAATGGGGTGGCGTGCGGAGCCGGTTCAGAGACTGAGAATGCTACCCCCACTGATCGTTTGCTCTTCTCCTCGGGAACTCTGTCTTGGCTTGCTGACGGGCGTGATCCAGCTGTAAGATGCTATTGAACCATGCGTGGGCGTGATACAATACGTGGACTTGGTCAAGGCTGCGCGAGTTGCACCGCCTTGAACTGGCTGGGATGCGTTGGGCAAGGCTCTTCGTGGCTTCCGTAGTCGATGTAGTCAGCCCTTCTGGCGTTTGGTCGATTGGCGCCATCGGAGGAGGGGTTCGTCGCCAGGAGTGGCTCTCTGTGGAACTCCTCGGGTACGTTCCTTGTGGAGCAGCCATCGGGCTGAGGGGAGACAGATGACTGAGCAAGGCAGAGGAGTATTCGTGCTGATGCCGTTTCGCGAGGAGTTCGACGACGTGTACCTCGTCATACGTGATGCGGTAAGCGTCGCATCAGAGAGCCTCGGAATGGAGATTCGATGCCGCCGGGCAGATGAGATCGCGAAGCCTGGCAGGATCACCGAGCAGATACTCCACGAGATCGAGAGCGCTGACCTTCTGATTGCGGACCTCTCAGGTAACAATCCGAACGTCATGTACGAACTCGGATATGGCCACGCGCTGGAGAAGACCGCGATCATCATCAATCAGGATGTTCACACTTCTCCGTTCGACGTCAAAGATTTCCGACAGGTCCTCTATGATCGGAATCGACTCGTGAAGGATTGCCGGCCTTCGCTCGTCGCAGCTATCCGGGATGTATTCGGCACAGAGCCAGTCACCGAGTCGGAGGGGACATCGAGCGAAGAGCCGACTCAGGAGACTGAAACAGGATCGCCCGAATCATCAGCTGCCACAGCTCCGCTTCGCCCCGGGAGGAACGCAGTCGCTGTGCTTCAGGCATTGCATCTCCGAATGCAGGTCGCAAACGCCAAGAACAGCCCGAACGAGGTGCGGGCAGTCGCTGACGAAGTGAGGGCTCTGCTCGCACGTATCACCGTTGCATCTGGAGCTGAGAAGAGCGACGTGAACAACACGGCGGCGGTGGCTGGGAACTGCGCTGTCGAAATGGAGAAGGCCGAGCTGCATGATCATGCGGAAACGGTCTATCGCAGGGCACTCGGGCTCTTCCCCGATTACCCCGGTCTGCACATGCAGTACTGCGATTTCCTGATCGACGGGGGCAAGTTCGATGAGGCCAGGCAGGAGCTTGAACGAGCCAAGGCCCTACACAGAGACGAGACAGATCTTCGGCGGATCAAGCGTCTGGAAGTGAAACTGTCATTGAAGACGGGAGCTCAATCTCAGGAGTTGGCGTCCGACCTGAAGGAGCAATTCGAGAAGAGCCCCGGCGATCGCTTGGCAGCGGGGGCATACCTCTTGTACTTGGCGCAGAGCGAGGCCCCCTTGGGCGTGTTCGAGAGCGTCTGTGAACGATGGAAGACAGAGGCACCAGAGGATCAGAAATGGCAAGCAGATCGGGCTCTGGCGGATCATCTGGCCTCGACTCGAGACAGAAGCCAAATCGAGCGTGCGATTGAGATCTATGAATCCCTCCTGGAGTGGCCTGATCAGCCTGAGGATGACCGAGTTGCTGTTCTGCATAATGTCGCGCAGCTGTACGCACAGATTGGGAACAAGGATCGCTCTCGATTGCGCTGGGGCGAGGCGTACAAGCTTCGCCCCACCGATCCCGCGATTCGGGCGATGTTCTCACAACGGCTCGCCAGCTGGGGCCAGATCGATGACGCTATGATTGTTGCCGAAGGCAAGCCGCTGTCTGGATAGCCATCCACTAGGGATGGAGTCACGATCTGATCGACGTGATTGGCTTAGAGGGCGACTGCGCGGGCTGCCGACCAGGATGAGAAGCTTGATGGAATCGGTCATGAGGCCTCCGTTCTCGGGTCGAAGGAGCGTAGGCGGAATCGAACGTGGTCGCAAGGTCGCGACGTTCTGGGAGTCCCGTACTCGCAGCTGAAGCTGAAGCGAGCGGGCTTGCGAGACGAGAGTCTTACCCGCGGTGCGTGAACCGCTTGCGGACTCGCCGCCAAAGGCCGATCGCAATGCTCGCGCGTGGAACGTGCTTCATGTACGTGCGGTATGCGTCGCCGAACTTGCCGATCAAGTCCTTGTCCGCCTTGATCATCGAAAGACGATTGGTCAGGATGGCGACGCCGCCTGCGAGGAAGGCGGCCCAATGCTGTGTGATGCACATTACCGCCACGGCGATGTAGTCCCCGGCGAGGTACTGCGGGTGGCGTACGATCGAGTACAGCCCGGTCGTCACGAGCTTCGTCGTGTGAACGTAGCTGCGCCGCTTGGCGACGCCGCCGCGCAGCCGGAACGCGAGGATGGGGATCCATCCGAGGAGGGCCGAGAGGCCGAAGACGCCCCAGCCGGCGTATCGGAGCCACGGAATGCTTCCCGCGGGGAGAAGGAAGAGGAAGGCAATCTGTGCAGCCAGGGCGATTCCCCAGACGGCGAAGAGGCCCTTCCACATCGCCGTATCGCGCTGTCTCATCCGATCGGTCATGATCCCTCCGACACGTTGCGAGAGCTCCGACGTGGCACCATAGCACTCGTCGGTCGTGGAGCACAAGCGAGCTCGGCCGTCAGCCGTTCGTGGGGTTTGATCGCGAGCCCAAGCCGCGGCGGTCGAGCTGGAGACCGAGGCACATTTGACGGCCAGGAATCCACCCAAGGAGGAACCATGTCTGAGCCAAACGCGGTCATCGACTGCCTGATGAATCACCGTTCGATTCGGAAGTTCAAGGACGAGAGGATCCCGGAAGAGACCATCGAGACGATCTTGCGTGCCGGAACGCGCGCCGCCACGGCCGGCGGAATCCAGCCGTACGCGCTGATCGCGATCGAAGATCCGCAGGTCCAGAGGAAGGTGAGTTACATCCCCGGACCGTTGTCCATCGTCGCCGTCGTCGACCAGTACCGCGTCAAGCGATACTACGAGCTGAATGACGCACCGTTCTACAACGATCAAGCGATCAACTTGGTCATCTCGCTTTGGGATGCGGTGATCGCCTTGCACAACGTCGTGATTGCGGCGGAGAGCCTCGGCCTCGGAGGTGTGTGCATCGGGATGATCATGTCCCAGAACCTCCAGGAGTCGCTCGGCGTTCCCGAGTACGTCTTCCCCGCCGGCCTCGTGACCCTCGGATGGCCGGACGAGGATCCGGAGATCGGACAGCGCCTACCGCTCGAAGCGGTTGTCCACAGGAATCGGTACAGGATCCCCGCGGATGACGCGATCCGCGAATGGTACCGCGATGGCGACGAGCGCTGGCAGGATCGGTTCGAGAATGAGTGGACCGAGGAGCGGCGGAGCGAGATGCGAGCGCGCGGCGTCACTAACCGAGCGCAACACTGGACGGTCGGGCACTACACTGAGGAGTTCATTCGAAGCGAGTCCGAGGCGGTCCACGCGAACATCGAGCGTGCCGGCTTCACGCTGAGCTAGGCGGCCCAACGATCGGGAGAGCGAGAGGCGCCGTCGACGTCAGCGTTGGCTGCGCTCTTCTGGAGTTGTCTGGCGATTGCACGGGGACCCGCCGAGGCCCATGTCGCGGGATATTCCTGCAGGCGGGTGATCATGCCATTGAACTGAGTAGAATGTGCGGACCAAGAGGCCGGGCTGGGACCGACGATGAAGCCTGGTCCGGGAGGCTTGAGATGCCGGATCCGTTTGTTCTCGACGCGTCGCCGCCGCGGATCAGGGAGTTTGCCGAATCCCTTGAGAAGCTCGATGAGGCGATGGCCGCGCTTCTGGATCAGCTCGAGGTTGACGAATGGGATCGCTGGGATACGGACCTCCTCAAAGATCTGAAGGAGGCCAGCAAGACTGCACGGAGACGCGAGGTCGAAGTCAGAAGAAACCATGGGAAGCTTCTGGCTGTTCTCCTCGGGTGGGACGAGGCAGCGGAGCTTCTTCGCTCCGCCCGCGAGCTGGAGAAACGGGGGCGGCTGGCAAGATTCTTCGCTGTCAATGACAAAGATGGAGAGCGGCTGCAAGAGACCGAGGATGCTCTCAGAGTTACGCACATCCCCAGAGCTCGATCCCAGACGAGTTGGATCAAACCTGCTCTACGTTCCGTGAGGCGGGACTGGCCGCTCTACGTTCTCACCGCGCTCCTCTCCTTCTTGACCGGGCTTGCCGTCGAAGCGATCTTAGAGCTGCGCAGCTCCCTCCTCGGGAGGTCCTGACGTTTCATGGGTTCCGCACAGTGTGAGTAGCTCGTGTCCGCTTGGGGCTGCGCGAGCGGACAGCGCCGCCCGCGAGCATCACGATCAGGGCAAGCGTCGCGATCCCGGCCATCAACAAGAACATCCCTTTGAACCCGAGGAGCGGGACCGTGAAACCGGCGAGGATCGGGCCAAAGATGCCGCCGAATCCGCGTGAGGACTCGTAAAGACCGAGCATCTGGCCGTGCTGCTCGTGCGGGATGCGGTCGCCGATGTGCGACGTGGCACCGACGTACAGCGAGCTGAACGAGAAGGCGAGGGTGATGTAGCCGGCGACCATTCCCCAAGCGCTTGCGGCGAAGATGAAGATGCAGGGCGTGAGCACGGACAGAGCGAATCCGAGCATGAAGATCGGCCGACGACCGATGCGATCGGCGAGCCATCCGAACAGGAGAAGAGCGAGAACTTGGGTTGCCGTGTTGGAGGCACTGATCGCTCCCATCACTCCGGGTCCGATCCCGATCGAGTCCATGTAGACGTAGAGCAGAGAGAAGGTCCCGAGGATTGCCATCTGCCGAAGCATCGTGGCGAAGAGGAGGTCCAGGATCCCCGACTTGAAGACGCTCGCCCTCGCGCTGCGTTGATCGCGCAGGCGGACCGGGTTTTCGGAGGGAAGAAGCATGAGCAGAGCAAGGCCGGCGAGAGGCAGGACCGCGCAAATCGCAAATGCAGTGCGGAAGCCGAGAAACTCCAGCGCATACCCCGTCGCGATGGTGCCCGCGGCGAAGCCGAGAGCTCGGGCCGAGGAGATGTAAGAGAGATTCTTCCCTCGTCGGTCGACACGGCTCGCGGCAGAGATGATCGCGACGGAGACGGCGCTGAACCCGGCGAAGAAGAGAAACCGCACGAGGGCCGTTCCGAGGACGAGGTTCATCGGCGGAAGAAACGCGAGAAGGCCGATGGAGGCCGAGAGACTGAGGGCGAGACCGGCGAGGAGGCGGCGCCGCTTGACGAAATCCGAGACCGTTCCCCAGAGCCAGGAGGCGAGGAGCAGGCCGGCGGAGTTGAGCGTGGCGACCAGGCCGATGATCGACGTCGATGCCCCGAGGGACTTCAGATAGAGCTGGACGACAAGACCGAGCCCTCCGACGGACGTCGCGATGAATAGGGACGACGCCGCCAGGGGAATCGCTCGGCGCCGTCCACCGCCTGCGGCTCGGGCTCCAGAAGGTGGTTCCACGGCGGCCGCAGAGTACACGACGCCGTCGTCCGCGTCCACGGGTCTTCCCGGCACATCCGCCCCCGATTCCGGCCGGCGCTCATGGGATTCCGCGTAGCTTGGCAAATCCTCGTAGCGATGCTACGCTCGTGCGGAAGGGAGGAGTTCATGAGGAGATGGAGTGCTGTTGGGGTCTTGCTTCTACTTGGCGTGCTTCTGACGGGGTGCGATCTGCTCGACATCATCACGGACTTGACTCCGGGGGGTGGAGGAACAGGTATCGGCGCGTTCTCTCGGATCATTGTGGAGTACGAGATCGAGATGGACGTCATGCGGGAAGACACAGGCGTGGAGCTCCGAAGCGTCGCCGCTTCGATCGGGTCGATCGGCAGCATCGCCTACGATGCAGTCAACCATACGTACACGGCGCAAACGCCGTTGGGCTCCGATCCGTACGTCCTGATCACGATCAACATGGATCCCTCGGAGACCACGATTGTGTACATCGACGCCTACCGGCGGATGAGCCACGGCTTCGATGCGTGGGAGCGGATCGATCGGATCATCGCCGAGAACATCCCGTACGTTCGGGAGGAGAACGGGAGCACATTCTTCCGCGTCGATGCAACGGACTTCGGTTGGAGCGGACTCCAGATGGTCGAGTACCGAGACTGGTCCAAGGCGTTGTACACGGAAGAGGACCCGATGTACTGGGTTGTCGACCCGCTTTCCGCCCAGGAAGCCTTCAACGTCGACATGGATCCCTACATTGAGATCGAGTTCCAGCCGTAGCCCGGGTCCTCGTGAGCGGGAATCGCGAAAGGAACGCGCCGCAGTCCTCCAGCCGGAGAGACTGCGGCTCATCCTTGGACTACGGACCGCCCACCTGGATGAGGAACCTGCTCTGCGCGTCGCTTCCGATGTTGTTCAGATGCGGTTCCTTCAGCTTGTAGTATGGATCCTGCTCGGAGCCAACGGTCGACGACCACTCTTTGTAGTCGATGTCGTCGAACACAAGGTGGGTCCCTTGACCGACGATCTCGTAGTATCGTTCGCCGAGGATCGTCTCCGTGTACGGGATGTTCTCGCCTTCAACCTCGAAGTACTCGAACCAGGCTCCAAACGAGTAGTTGCGTAGTTGCTTCGCGTAGAAATACTCGACGTTGGTCTCGTCAGCACTCAGCCAGACCTCCATGTAGGTGTTCGAGTAGTCGCCCCCGTCCCAGGTTGATGTGAACACCTTGGTCTGCTCATTGTAGGTGCCTGTGACGCCATAGAAGCCGGTTCCGAGCGGCGTATCCGGCTGATCAACGCCTTCGCGGAGGACCGTGCCGAGGATGTCGAACTCGATGCGGACATGCGTAACCGCCCCGGCCGTCGGCGTGCCGCCGCCCGGCCCTTCGATCCACCCCGTGATCGTGTCCACGAAATCCTGAAACGTGCAAGCGGAGAGAAGCCCCACCCCACACAAGAGCACCACAAGCCATGGCCATTGCTTCATCTGATCCCTCCTTGTCTGTTCGCTGCCGCCCCATGCTACGAGCATCGAACCGGCGGGCCAAGCCGTCCTCGGCGATCACGAGGAGGATTCTTCGATATCGGACAGCGTCAGATCGGTAATGAGCATATGGCCGGGCTCGTGAGTGATCATCCACGGGGTCTTCGAGTGCATGGCAGCTGCCAAGGCAGTGACTCCGCAGGCCCAGAACACGGGCACTTCGCCCGGGGCGACGGTGAGGGGTTCTCCGAAGTCGGGCGCATCCAGATCGACGATCCCGAGCGCGCCCGCGGGACCGACGTGGAGGGGCTCTCCGTGCGTCAGGGGGAGCCCGCGCGCGGTCTCTTGCAGACGTTCGACGGCATCTTGAGGGATCGGACGCATCGATACGACCAGCGGACCGGAGAAGCCTCCCGCCGCTTCGGTCATGCGGTTTGTGATGTACATCGGCACGTTTCGACCGGGCTCAAGACGGCGTGTGCCGATCTGCTCGAGCTGATGCTGGAAGCTGAGACTGCAGCCAAGGAGAAAGGCGACGGAGTCGGCGTGCCAAAGGGTCACGATGTCGGTCACCTGCTCGACGAGCCTCCCGTCACGGATGAGCCGATAGCGGGGAAGGTCGGTCCGAAGATCGACGGTGGGGGCGACCCGAGCGGGCACGGGAGAGCCCGGCTCGGTTCGATCCAGAAGCGGCAGCGCTTGCGAGTTCGCACCGCAGAAGGCCTCGAATCCGCCGGCGGTTTGCTCTGGGACGATCACGAGATTCGCTTGCACGAACCCCGGGGCCAAGCCCGTGGTCGGGACGGTCCATAGACCGGCTCGGATTCGCGCGCGGGCCTCATCGGCTGAGGGTGCGGCATCACGACTCATCTCTCCTGTCTCCTTCGCGCTCTCCTCGTGTCCCGCGAGCGTGCAGGGGGACCAGTGAAGCCCCCGAGGGCAGTGCCGGATTGTATGCTCTGACCGATGTCCTTGCCCGAATTGTCGCCGCACTCTACTCTGGCGATGCCGCTAGAACGGGAGGTCGAGACGACATGGGCGAAAAGATGATTGCCTACTGCGGTCTGGTCTGTAGCGAGTGCGATGCATACAAGGCGACCCAGGCCGAGGACATGGACGCGCTCGAGCGAATGGCCAAAGAGGCGTCCGAGCAACTCGGAGAAGAAATGACGATCGCCGATGCCATGTGCGACGGCTGCACCGCGACGACCGGACGGCAGATCGGGTACTGCCACGAGTGCGAGATCCGGCGATGTGCTGTTCAGAAGCACATCGAGAATTGCGCACACTGCGAGGACTACGCGTGTGAGAAAATCGAGGCTTTCGCCAAGCCTGGATCGGAACACCGGAAGAGGCTCGACGGCATCTACGTCACGCTCCATCCGGCCGGCTGACCTGCTCTGCTAGTCTCGTGCCTCCTCCGGCGGTGCGGAGGTTTCATCGCTCCATCCTGCGAGCACTGCGCGAAGATCGATCGCAAAGGAGGCCTCGACGATCGGACCGCCTGCGAGGGCCGGCTGGCGCGACAGCGGGGTCGCGTTTGCTGTCCAATGGCAGCCGATCGTGAAGAGGTAACCGACGCGGAGCTTCAGGTCGAACCCGTCGAGCGGCCTCTCGTGGGCCGAGACGGACGGGGTCACGCTGTAGATCCAACGAGCAAGCTCCGTCCTGAACGGCTCTGCCAGAGCATCGTCGAAGCTCTCCGGTGTGTGATCAACGAGCGTCAAGGTAGACGTGCCCCCTCCAAGGGCGAGCCCGAACGCCATCGACGCGCCGCGCTCAAGCGTCCTTCCCCATTCGACCAAGGCGCCTCCGAGGGTGAAGAGGAGACGACTCGTCCGATCCTCTCCGGATGTTCCAGACGTCTCTCCGGTCCGAAGGTAGAAGCCGACGCGAAGTCCGTCTTCGGAGCCGAGGGTCGTCCCTTGTCCGTAGAGAGCGATCAGGTCTTGAAGCTCGGGATAGGCGGCGTCGGTCAGGGCATCGTTCAGGTCGGACAGCCCCGCATTCCACAGCGCGCCGGTCAGTCCGGAGAACGAGTAATCAGGCACAGAGGCGGGCACTTCTTGCGCCGAAGCGGGTGCCGCCAACGCAGTGAGAACCACGAAGATCGTCCCAATGGCTTTCCCAATCATCGCGTGCTCCTTTCGGCGCGCGCTCGCGTGACATAGGCCGCTACGAGCCGCCCATGAACGACCAGATGATGGTCGCCCTCTGCGTAGTACTTCTCGAGGACGTCGGCCGCTCCCCGACCGAAGTCCGCTCTTGTCTGCTGAGTCCGCGCGATGATCTCGCACTCGTAGTGCAGTCCACACGCTTCGAGGATCGGAGTCTCGATCTTCTTCGCGGGAGCGAGGCGAAGGCCGGCTTTCTCGACCTTGTCGACGTCGCGTCCCGACATCGATCCGCAGAACGCGAGCGCCGCCGTCAGCTCGCCCGGTCGGGGGACGCAGACGGCGAAACTGTCCGCCCGCCGGATGCAGCTGTGCGTGTAGCGGCTCTCGCGGATCAGGACGGAGACGGTTGGAATCGACCAGACGATTCCGACTTGGGCCCACCCGATCGTCATCGGGTTGGGCTTTCGGTCCGCGTCAAGGGCCACGACGAATGCCCCCCCGGCACCCAGGGCGGCATTCAGCCACTCCGTCTCTTCGTACCATTCGATCGATCTCATCGCGCTCCTCTCCGCGTTTGGGTGCCGCCGCCCTTCGATCACGCGACGAGGGCTTCGGCGAGGCGTCGGGCCATTGCAGGATGTCCGTCCGGAAGCCGCTCGGGTTCGGTGCAATCCGGGAAGACCCATACGCCGCGATCGTCCAGTTTCATGTAATCGGCCACGCGCGGGAACAGGACCTGGATTGCGTCAGCGTTTCCATCGACGCCTCCTCCGCACGAGACGAGGAGGGCCGCCGGGACCCCCTCGACAAACGATCGGTGCTCGTCCGTCGAGTACCCGCGTGCGAGGCAGAGCGTCCGGTCGAAAAGCGTCTTCAGCGGTCCAGCGTAGCTCCACATGTACAGCGGCGTCGCAAAGAGGATCGCGTCGGCGCGCATCATCTCCACGAACACGCGGTGGGCATCATCCTCCAAGATGCATCCGGGCTCATCCGCCGATTCGGCGCAGGTGAAGCATCCCCGGCATCCGCCGATCCGAAGCTGGGCGAGGTCGACGCGTGCGATTGAATGGCCTTCTGCACGGAGCGCCTCCTCAACCGAGCTCAAGAGCGTCGCCGTATTCCCACTCGACCGCGCGCTCGCCTGAATCGTGAGAATCCCCATTCCGATCTTCCTCCCGTGCGTGACTCTACCGGCACGCATGTTCCAGAGCAACGCGGGGACGATTCCAGGAAGGGAGGGACGACTACAAGTATGGGGCGATCTTCGCCTTCACAGAGGCGGCACTGACACAGAGGAGTTCTCTCTCCGGCTCCGAGATCGGAAGCTCGAAGATTCGGTCGACGCCGCGGTTTCCGATGACGAAGGGGACTCCGATCGTCCCGTGAATCCCGTAGGCGTCTCCTTCGAGTGTGACTTGACCGGAGACCAGCGCGTCAGCCCCGAGCGTGATCGTTCGGAGGAACTCCATCGTCGCTCGAGCAGTTCCAATGACGGTCTTCGCCCCGCTGTAGTGGGTGACGAAGGGGCGAACGACGACGCGGACGTCCGGAGGGTACTGGGCAACGGCATCGTACGCTTCATGGATTCGTCCGGCCAGGATCAGGCGTTCGACCTCCGCCGTTGCCTTGGAGAGCGCGACTGGGAACTCCTCGACGCCAATCCTCTGTCGGATGACGGCCACCTCCCGTTGGAGTACCTCCGGCTCGTACCCGTAGACATGTACGCCGCTCCACAGCGGGACGACGCCCGAGCCGTGCTCCCCGGCGATGAAGGCGTGGATCCGCTGTCGGCGGATGCCGAGGTCGATGGCGATCTCCTGGCGGAACCGGAGGGAGTCGAGGAACGCGCCCATCCCGATCACGCGCGAGCGCCCGAGATGCTTCGCGAAGAGCGCGACGGCCAGCTCGTTCGGGTTGGCGATGCAGACGACGATCTCGTGACCGTGCCCGTTCTCCGCGAGGGCCCGGGCCGTCTTCTCGAAGATCGGAGCGTTTCGCTCGGCCAGGGCGTCGCGCGTGAGCGAAGCGGCGCCGAGGGAGGCCGTTGCGGTTGCACCGGCCGCGACGACGATCAGATCGGCACGGATCGCGCTGGGGTCGAAGGCGACCTCGATCTGCGGCGCCACCTCGGCATACGCATCCATCAGGTCAGCCGCGAGGCCGTACGCGCTGCGCGCGCTCTCGCCGTTCGGATTCCCAACGAGGACGAGGCGCTCTTCGCATGCCAAAAGACGCTCGGAGACCACCTGCTGCACGATCTGCCGTCCGACGCTCCCGGCGGCGCCGATCACCGCGATATCCACGTCTTCGCCCTCCGTTCTTGATCGGTTGAACCCCTATCCTATCCGGCCGCACGGGCCTGGTCACCTTCTGCGTAGGTCCCCCTGCCGTGCGGCATGGCCGCCTCGTCTGCGGGATCGCATCATGCCCCTCGCCGGGTGGAGCCCGATCCGCTACAGTTGAATCATGACTTCGGGTGCACAGGACCTCTCCTGGCTCGACGATCTCAATCCAGAGCAGCAGTCGGCGGTGACCCACGGCGACGGGCCGCTCCTCGTTGTGGCCGGAGCCGGCTCGGGGAAGACGAAGACGCTCGCCTATCGCGTCGCCTATTTGATCTCACAGGGCGTCGATCCGGGACGGATCCTCCTTCTCACGTTCACTCGGCGGGCGGCGCACGAGATGCTCCACCGAGCGGCGAGCATCGTCGCACGCGGGACGTCGGCGACCGGCCGCGTCTGGGGAGGCACCTTTCATTCGATCGCCAACCGACTTCTGCGAACGAAGGTGAAGACGGTCGGCCTTCGCCGGGACTTTACGGTCCTCGATCAGGCGGATGCAGAGAACCTGATGAACCTGATTCGTCACGACATGGAGCTGCACAAAGCAGAGAAGCGGTTCCCGCGCAAGCGGACCTGCCTCGCGGTCTACTCGCGATGCATCAACACGTCGGAGGATCTCCATCGGGTGCTCGAGCGTGAGTACCCGTGGTGCATCGGATGGGAGGCGGAGTTTCGCGAGGTCTTCAGCCGCTACGTCTCGCGGAAGCAGGAGCGGAACGTGCTGGATTTCGATGATCTTCTCCTCTACTGGGCTCAACTGGTGTCGAACCAGAAGACGGCGTGCGAGCTCTCGTCCCTCTTCGATCACATCCTGGTCGACGAATACCAGGACACCAACCACCTTCAGGCGGAGATCCTTCGCGGGATGCGAGCAACATCGGACAACATCATGGTCGTGGGAGACGATGCACAAAGCATCTATCGGTTCCGCGGAGCGACCGTTCGGAACATCCTCGACTTCCCAGAGCAGTTTCCGAGGACGACCATCGTGACCCTCGAGCAGAACTACCGATCGACGCCGCCGATCTTGGAGACGGCGAATCGGGTGATCGCGCAGGCCAGAGAGCGATACACGAAAGACCTCTGGTCCGATCGGGGGAGCGGTCAGCTCCCTCGACTCGTCACGTGCCAAGACGAAGGGCAACAGGACGAATACGTCATCGAACGGGTTCTGAGTCACTACGAGCAGGGGATTCCGCTTCATCGGCAGGCAGTTCTGTTTCGTGCGGGGCATCTGTCGGACTCGCTCGAGCTCGAACTGACACGGCGGAACATCCCCTATCACAAGTACGGAGGCCTCCGCTTCCTCGAGGCGGCGCACGTCAAGGATCTCGTGGCGTTCCTCAGGATCATGGAGAACCCGCGCGATGAGCTCGCGTGGTCGCGTGTCCTGGAGATGTTCGACGGGGTCGGCCCGGCGACGGCCGGGCGGGTCGTCGACCATGTCGCCGAGCATCGGAGTGATCCGCGGTCGATCGGAACCTTCAACGCCCCGCCGGCGGCGCAGCAGACGATGGCAACGTTTGCACAGCTGATCGCCGAGTTGGCGCCGATGGGCGTCAAGGAGCCGGCGGTGCAAGTCGAGCGGATCCGGAAGTTCTACGATCCGATTCTCGAGAGGACCTACGAGAATCCAGCGGCGCGGAAGCGCGATCTGATCAGCCTCGAGCAGATCGCATCCGGATACCGCTCTCGACGGCAATTCCTCGTCGATCTGCAGCTGAATCCGCCGACATCGACCAGCGACCTCGCCGGCCCGCCGAGGAAGGACGAGGATTGGCTCGTTCTCTCGACGATCCACTCGGCCAAGGGATGTGAGTGGGACGTGGTCTACCTGGTTCACGCGGCCGACGGATTCCTTCCGTCGGACCTATCCACCGGGTCGGAAGAGGAGATCGAGGAGGAGCTCCGTCTGACGTACGTGGCCCTGACGCGAGCCAAGGACTTCCTCTACGTCACGTGGCCCTTCCGGTACTACCACAAGTGGTATGCCCTCTCCCAGGCGCACAGCTACGCTCAGCTGTGCAGGTTCTTTACTCCGTACGTTCTCGAGACCCTCGATGAGGAGCGGATCCTCGGGCCGGAAGAGCTGGAGGAGCAAGGGCCGATCGACATCGAGGTCGACGTGGCAGACCGGATTCGTCGGATGTGGGAATCGGGGCCGGGCTGATCGAACGCGCAGGGAGACGCATGGAGACTTCGATACACGAGACCGAGCGGCTCATTCTCAGGCCGTTCGACGACGGCGACGCGACCGCGCTTCATCGGATTCTCAACCAGGAGAAGATCTTGCAGTACTTCCCCGACCCAGGAAGCCCGACGCTCGAGCGAGCTCGGCGGTTCGTCGACCACCAGATCGAGCAGTGGCGGCACGTCGGGTACGGCTGGTGGGCGGTCGAGGAGAAGGAATCCGGGAAGCTCCTCGGCTGGAACGGACTTCAGTACCTTCCCGAGACGGAGGAGACCGAGATCGGATTCCTGATCGACAAGGACTACTGGGGGCGCGGGTTGACGACGGAGGCGGGCAGGTTCGCGCTCCGCTTCGGGTTCGAGGGGCTGAACCTGCAGGAGATCGTCGCGTTGGCCCACCCCGAGAACGGAGGATCTCAGCGCGTGATCGAGAAGTTGGGGCTCCGCTTCGTCGAGGAGGCGATCTACTTCGGCATGGCCGTTCGGCGGTACGCGCTCGATGCGGAAGGCTATCGCCGCGACGCGAGCCGGTCTTGACCTTCCAATCTATAAGCCTATACTGAATCCGGGTCTCCCTCGGGAGAGGCAAATCCCAAAGGAAGGGGTGAGACGCATGGAGCAACACAACGCCCCGGCGACGTCACCTCTGGCCGCGAAGAGTCGGCCGACCCAGCATTCCGGGTGGACGCCGGTTCCAGACTAGGTCAGATGTGGCGCCCGCCGGGCGCCCCTATCGGTATCTCTATCGCGGGCCGAATCGGCCTCTCTCCAGACGGGCGTTCCGTTCGAAGGGACGAAGGCGACGCGGGGTGACGACGGATGGCAGTCGAACGACTTCCCGAGGGCCAACGGTGGCTCGACGAGCCGATCGTCTACGACATCGGTCCTGTAGCTCCGGTTGACCTCGAAGCCTACCGCCTTCGCCTATTCGGGGCGGTCGCGCATCCGCTGACACTGACCTGGCAGGAGATCGTCGCCATGCCGTGCGTCGAGTTGGTCCGTGACTTCCATTGCGTAACCGCGTGGAGCGTGCGGAGCATCGCGTGGCAAGGGGTGCGTGTTCGCGATCTGATCGATCGAGTGACGCCCGACCCCGAGGCCTTGTGGGTGCTGGTCCGCGGGCGGGACGGATACTCGACGAACGTGCCGATCGAGGACTTCGCGCGCCCGGACAACCTCCTCGCGTATCGGATGAACGGCGTCCCCCTCCCCTCGAAGCACGGGCACCCGCTACGCCTCGTTCTTCCCGGCCTCTATGCGTGGAAGAGCGCGAAGTACGTCGAGACCATCGAGTTCCTCTCGCACCTGAAGCGAGGGTTCTGGGAAGAACGGGGATACCACGACCGAGGAGATCCGTGGCGTGAGGAGAGGTTCAGAACGTAGGGAAGGCCGCTACAAGAAGACGTAGTAGCAGACGTGCCATGCGGTGTTTGCCGTGAACATGATCGCGAGAGATGCATTGAAGGCGAGCGCGATTCGCTTGCCTTTCGCCACGATGTAGATCGGGACTACGAGTGCGACCAGCCGAAGAAGAATCAGGAACGTGAGTTGCCAGCCCTCGCCCTGGAGCCAGGGCAGGTAGACCAGGCCTTGGACCATCCAACCGACGGCAGACATGCCGACGAAGACCCACGGATTCAGGTCATGGCGCTTCGCAAGCCGCCACCCGCCGGTGAACAGTCGCACAATCCATCGAAGGGCGCTTCCGGGAAGGAAGTAGGGGGCTGGGATCGCAGCTGTCGTTGTCTGTTGCAGTTTCTTCACCACCGGACGTGAGAAGGCCCCGACGCTCGGAGCCTTCTCGAATCTATCGAAACCGGCTCCTCGGGTTCGAGCCGGATGATACTCGACGAAGAGAATCTTGTCCCGACGATGTGTATGTCTTGTGAAGGCGATCGGCCGATTCGGTGTTTCCGTCGGACCCTTGACGTCGCCCCGATTGCGGCGTAGGCTGGCGAACCAGACTGCCCAACGGAGGTGAGCGACGTGACGACGGATCGGCTTAAAGCTAGAGGTGATTGCGTTTGTCGATCGCTCACCTCATCGAACCTTCGCTAGTCCATCGCCGATCGCAGGCCCGTCTCAGGAGGTCAGCATTCGTTGGCCCCGCAACGGCGCTGCAAAGGGGGTCCGAATGAAGGCTGCGGATTCGATCCTCGACTCGATCGGAGGAACTCCCCTTGTCGAGCTTCGCGCCACGGACACAGGAAGAGCGAAGAGGCTGTATGCGAAGCTCGAGCGGTTCAACCCTTCGGGAAGCGTGAAAGATCGGATCGCGCTGTCCATGATCGAAGACGCCGAGCTCCGAGGGAGACTCGGTCCGGGTGGCACCATTGTCGAGGCGACTTCGGGGAACACGGGGATCGGTCTGGCCGCGGTTGGCGCTGTCCGGGGGTACCGGGTGATTCTGACGATGCCGAGGACGATGAGCATCGAACGTCGCAGGCTCCTGCGTGCACTCGGAGCGGAGCTCGTTCTCACGCCGGGTCCAGATGGCATGGTCGGGGCGGTCGAAGAGGCGCGGCGGATTGCTGGAGTGACCGCGGGTGCGTTCATTCCAAGCCAGTTCGAGAATCCGGCGAATCCTGCGATTCATGAGCGAACGACCGGACCGGAGATCTGGGAAGGGGCGGCAGGCGACGTGGATGTCGTCGTCGCCGGGATCGGAACCGGAGGGACGATTACCGGGGTCGGCCGATATCTGCGGAAGAGGAACCCGGCGATACGGCTGGTCGGCGTCGAGCCGAAGGAGTCGGCGATCCTGTCCGGAGGGCGAGCCGGGGCGCACAGCATCCAGGGGATCGGCGCCGGCTTCGTTCCCAGCATTCTCGACCGTGGACTCCTCGACGAGATCCTGACCGTGTCGTCATCGGACGCGTCTCGCTCGACGAGGCACCTGGCGCGCAGCGAGGGAATCGTCGCGGGGATCTCGTCCGGCGCGGCGCTCGCCGCAACCTTGGCTTTCGCTCGCCGACCCGACGCCGAGGGGGCTTCGATCGTCACGATCCTGCCCGACGGCGGAGAGAAGTACCTATCAGAATCGTTCTGGGAGGCGACGGGAGATGATCAACCGGATCGCTGAGGACGTCCGCGCACTCAGGGCGCGAGACCCAGCCGCTCGCTCCACCCTCGAGGTTCTCCTTGCATACCCGGGACTTCGAGCGATCTGGTGGCACCGGCTCAGCCATTGGCTCTGGGGGCACCGGGCGAAGCTCCTCGCAAGGCTGATCTCGCACGGGGTTCGGCGTCGGACCGGAATCGAGATCCATCCGGGGGCGAAGCTCGGACGACGCGTCGTGATCGACCATGGAATGGGCGTCGTGATCGGAGAGACAGCCGTGGTCGGCGACGACGTCCTGATCTATCAGGGAGTGACGCTCGGGGGGGTCAAGGCGAACGGGGGCCGTCGGCATCCGATCGTCGGCGATCGTGTGCTGCTCGGAGCTCACTCGGCTCTTCTGGGTCCGATCGAAATCGGCGACGACGCCCGGATCGGCGCCTGCGTCACGCTTCGCCAATCCGTGCCGGCCGGAACGTCGGTTCGCGAAGAGGTTGCGATCATGATGCGCCCGCGCAAGGATCCGGGCTACTCCATCTAGACCCGCCGAGCGGCAAGGTTCGAATCGGCAGGCTTCGATCAGGGTCGGCGGAATCGGTCTGCGAGTCGGTCGACGCCGGCCTCCGAGGCCTGGTCGGAGGCGACGTGGAGCCACGGCTCGAGGGGATGCAGGTGGTAGTCACGCCGGAGGAGAGCGTCGTTGTTGCCGGTGATGTTTAGCAGGATGGACTCGTCGTGCAGAACGGCTCCCGAGGCGGCTGCCTCGGAAAGCGCAGCGACGGCCGCTCCGGCCTCCGGACTGATCGGTGGCCCCTCGGATTGCTCGAAGAGGCTTTGGGCGGCGGCGATCTTCGCATTGGTTACGGCGTAGGTCCGTCCCGACGTGGCGTGAAGCGCATCGGCAACGCCTCCGGGGATCGAGTATGGAGGATTTCGATTGGCCAAGACGTCGGCGACGATCGCCCGAATCCGCGCGAGTTGCTCGGGAACATCTGTCTCCGGCCGGATCGGCGTCCCAGCGCTCCATGCGTCGTGGATCGGGGTGAACGGCGCGTTCTGCGCCAGGTGGAGGGTGGGGAGTATCGCGCCGAAGCGGCCGGATCGAATCAGTCGGATGGCCGCTTCCCACGCCGCGATCGCCCCCGTCCCACTGCCGACCGCTTGCACGTAGTGGCGCGGAAGCTCCCCGACCACTCGGGCGAACTCGAGGACGCTGGTCCCCATTCCGTCGCGTCGCGCGACGTTCCGTGCTCCCCCTTCGGGGGCCAGGCCGAGCCGCTCGGTGAGAAGCGCCGCGAAACGAATCGCGGCCGTGTAGTCGTGGCTTCCGGAAATGACGACCAAACGAATCGCTTCCGTCGGACGAATGGGGATCCAGAGCTTCGAACGCATCGCCTCGGGGACGACGAGGTAGACGGGGAACTCAAGGAGTGCACCCGCGTAGGCGAACGCGCGAGCGGTGTTCCCGGCAGAGGCGACGACGATCGACGTCTTCGCCTCGTCCCGGAACCGCAAGAGCGTGGGGAGGGCTTCGAAGTCCTTGAAGGATCCAGTCATGTTCCGAGCTTCGAGTTCGGGGGCATAGCCGTTGAACGCCACGTAAAGCCGAGATAGACCGAGCCGTTCCGCGAGGCGTTCGGAGCGGTAGACGGCCGGACCGATCGGGGTTTCGACAGCCTCGGACGAGGGGAGCCAATCGAGGTACCGGAAGATCCCGGGATGATCGCTCGGAGCGAAGTCGCTCTTCCAGTACTCCGTCCGAACGAGGGCATCGGGACAGCGGGAGCACCGCGATCCGGTGACCGGCCCTCCGCAGGCGGCGCAGACGAGGCCGTACTTGTCCGTCATTTCGCGCTTTCCATCATCCATGGGGTTTGTGTCCAATCGTCGCTGCGAGGCGCAGAGGATCCGGGAACGCCGGCGGAACTGCAATGGCGACCGAGTCGCCGTGAACGGCGGATCGTCAGCCTGTCTCTTCCGCCCACTCGATCAGCAGGTTCGCCCCGATCTCGGAACCGCCGGCCGATCGATAGAGACGCCGAGCCGCTTCGTTTCCGCGGTCGGTCAGGACCCAGATCTTGCAGACCCTGTGTTCGCGGCCAATCCGGGTCAGTTCATCGACGAGCCGCCGGCCGACCCCGCGCCGTCGTGCGCTCGGCGACACCTCGATCTCGTAGAGGAGGACCATCGGCACGTCTCGATCGACGCGATCCAACAAGTAGGCGACAAGGTATGCGATCGGCCGCCCGGCGTCTTCGGCGACCAGGAGGAGATTCCGATCGTCCGCAAGGAATGCATTCATCCCTTCCGGCGCCACCTCGCGCCCGCGCCTCTCGCCGGTCGGCTTGAGCGTGGCGAGGGCCTTCCAGGCGCGTTCGGAGTCGCCCTGCGTCATGCGGCGGACGAGCATCTCACTCATTCCTCCCCCTCCACGCTCTGCTCTGGCCTCGCGCGGACGGTAGCCGATCGGGCCCGTTCGCTCCAGCCGGTCGGGGTAGGATGGGGCGGGGACGCACCATCGGCTAGACTGTCGTCCCATCGAGGAGGGAGCGATTGGAGACGCGATCCGAAGGAAGGAAGGGAATCCTCTTGCGATTGGGCACCGCCTTTCTCTGGGCGGCATGTCTACTCACCGTCACTGTCGGCGCAGCCGGCCAGACCGCGCCGACGCTCCTAATCTACGGGTTCCAAGCGCTTCCGGGATTCCATCCGCCTCAGCTCTGGGCGGAGATCGGGAAGGCCTTGAGTGGGCGAGGGCCGTCGGAAGCCGAGACGATCTGGCTCGATGCGTGGCACAGGCTCTACCGCCTGCCGGCGCTCGACTCGACATGGCGGGACGTCTTCATCAGCGACTACGCGGTCCCGTACGAGCCGACGGTCCGTGACCTTCGCTATTACGCTGCAAGGCTGGACGAGGAACTCGAATGGATTGAGCGCAGCGAAGGGGTGCCGACGGTCGATCTCGTTGCGTTCAGTCTTGGGGCTCTCGTCGCTCGCTGCTATATCGAATCGGCGGACTTCGACACGGCGCTCGACCGCGCCGGGTTCGAGGACTATGGGACCGTCTTTCGAGAGGACGTGGAGACCCTGATTACGATCGCCGCGCCCCATCACGGCGCCCAATTCGCAGCGATCGGACCCTGGTTCGGGCCGCTCCCCCAGCAGCTCGATCCGGCGAGCGACTTCCTCGCGACTCTCAACGCCGGAGAGGAGACGAAAGCGACCGGGATCCGTTCCGACGTGCGCTACGTCTCACTCGCAGGCCAGAGTTGCTTCGGCTATGGCTGCTCGATCCGAAAAGATGTGGTCGGCTGTCGTCGGATGTGCGTCGAGGAGGGCCTTGGCTGGGCCGGGCACGATCTCGTCGTACTGATGTCATCGGCCTTCCTCTCCGGCGCAACGAACATCGCGTGTATCGGCATGGATCACATCAGCATGCGGACTCACCCTGCGATTGCGGAGGCCGTCGTCGGATTGCTGAAGGGCGACGATGTGGGAGACGTCATCTACGGATCGCTCGACCTCGAGCGGGCCGCGCCATAGGTCATGACACCGAGCGACTACATCAGACCGAAGCGATTGAGCGGCCAGACACGCAAATACGGAACACCGATGACGTCACGCTTGTCGACGAATCCCCAGTAGCGCGAGTCGAGCGAGTTGATCGAATTGTCTCCGAGCATGAAGTAATGATCTTCCGGCACCAATGTGGCCTCGACACCGAAGTTGAATCCACGACCCTCGATCACGTAGTCGTGATCGAAGCGCTCCCCCTGGAGGGGTTCGCCGTCGACATAGACATCTCCGTCGATGATCTGGACCGTCTGGCCGCCGACGGCGATCAAGCGCTTGACGTATCGCATCCGGCGCTCGAGAATGATGATCCCGAGGTCCTCGAACGATGAGACCCCGGCCTCCTTCGTTCCGAGTTCGTACTGCCTTCCATCGAACGTCGTCAGGCGAAGCGGCGTCCCCTCCGACCACGAGACGAGTTCCCCCTCGGCGAACGCCTTCGTGTAGACGGGAGACGTGTTGAGGTACAGAAGCCGCACATCCGACTCGACCCCGGCCAGATCGGCGACCGAGCCTTCGACGACGCGATCGACCCAGGTCTCCTCCGGATGCCAGAAGACGACGATGTCTCCGGGTTTCGGCTCACGGAAGTGATAGGTCAGCCGGTCGACGAAGAAGCTGTCCGCCTTGAAGATGGACGGATCCCCATTGATCGTCGGCCACATCGAATCGGTCGGCACGTGCATCCGCACGGTGATGAAGCTCATGATGATCGCAGCCAGCGCCCCGGCGACCGCGAGAACCTCGATCCACTCGAGTACCTCAGTCATCACGCGACCCGGGTCGTATCCGAATCTTCGGACAAGACGGATGATGACCGCGGGCTTCTTGGGCTTCTTCGGCTTCTTCTTCCGTCCGAACATGCGATTCGTTCCTCCCGATTGGCGCTTCATGAGTTCTACTTGATAGCCGATCCGTCAGCCCGGAACAAGGAAGGCCCTCCACGGGTCAACGGGTCTGGGCCCTTTCGGCCTGCGCGGCGGAGACGCCGGCGCCCCGGTCGCACGCGTACCCAGTCGCGGACAAGCCGATCTCGAGGGCACCGATTGCAGAGAGAAGGTCCCCGAAGGTCGTGGCCCCCATGTGGCCGATCCGGATGTACCGCGTACGGATCTCGGGGTGGAGTCCGCCGGCGAAGATCGCACCGGCTTCACGAGTTCGCAGCAGCAACGCGGCCCCGTCGATGCCCTCGGGCAGGCACGGCGCGGTCAAGGTATTGGCTGCGTGTTCGTCCCTTGTCGGGATCTGGCGCAAGCCGAGAGCACGGATCGCCGCGCGGCAGGCTTGTCCCAGACGCCGATGTCGTTCGACGCGGGCGGCCATCCCTTCGGCGAGGATCTGCCCGAGGCTGACGTCCAGAGCGCGGACCAGGTTCACCGCCGGGGTCCCGAAGTAGCGGGGCTTCCGTGCCTCGTAGGCCTCCATGATCGGGAGCCACTTCCCCCAATCGACGTAGTAGTTGGCGACCTTCGAGTGGCGCGCCCTCCATGCGTTCTGCGCCCTCGGGCCGACGACCAGCAGAGCGAGGCCGGGCGGAACGCCAATTGCCTTTTGGGATGCCGTCAGGACGACATCGATTCCCCACTCGTCCTGTCGGATTTCCTCTCCGGCGACCGAACAGACGCCATCGAGAAGCGTCAGAACCCTGTGCTCCGCTCCGAGAGCACCGAATTGCTGCGCATCGATCCGAACGGCCGTCGACGTGTCCACGTGCGTCGCCGTCATCAGCTTGTACGAGCCTTCGCGCAGAGCCTGCTCGACCGCCTCGAAGTCGACGGTTTCGCCGGCCGCAGACCGGAGGGTCGTCACCTGGGCCCCGTAGCGACTCAGGAGATCGGCGAAGCGATCGCCGAAGACCCCTGTGCTCAGGACGAGGGCGCGATCTCCCGGCTCGACCAGGTTCGCCCCGGCGGCGTCCATTGCAAGAGTGCCCGAGCCGGCGAGGATGATCGGCTGTCCGGTCGGTGCCTTCCAGATCCGGCGCATTCGCTCTAGAGACCGTCCGAAGACCTCGATGAAATCGGGATCAAGGTGACTCGTGGTCGGAGCACCGAGGGCGCGGAGCACTTCCGGATCGAACTCGACAGGGCCGGGGATCATCAGCAACGGTCTTTCCTTCATGGTCCCTCCTGGAGCGTCGGCGTATCGGTGGTGGCCGGGATGCGCGAAGCGGTGCCGGCGACTCGGATCGACGGCTTACCCCTCCCGCGTGACTGTACAGGAGAGTGATACGGCACGCGAGGGCCGCCCAGGGGAGCTTGTCGTCCGCGCTTGCGCGTGGTAGGGTTTTGCGAGGTATGCCAGGCAGACGCCACCCAGCCTCAGGCCGGGTGGCGTTTTGCCGTCTTGGAGGTGTGTATGGGCGTTCGGATCGCAGTCGTTGTGGGGTACTTCGTCGTTCTGCTGTGCATTGGATGGATCGCGCGGACGCGCGCGAGGCGCGGATTGGAAGACTACTTCGTTGCGTCGCGAACGACGCCGTCCGTGATCCTCTTCCTGACGATGGCGGCGACCAACTTCAGCGCATTCACCGTCTTCGGGTTCTCCGGCGCCGCGTGGGAGGCGGGCTACGCGTACTACCCGATCATGGCGTTCGGGACCGGGTTCATGGCACTGACGTTCCTTCTGATCGGGCTTCCCGCATGGAGGCTCGGGAAGGAGCACGGGTTGATCACACCTCCCGAACTCGTCTATCACATGACAGGGAGCTCGGGCCTCCGATTCCTCTTCTTCCTCGTGATGACCGTCTTCACCCTTCCGTACCTTGCCATGCAGCCGATGGCGGCGGGCTATGCTCTCGAGACGCTTCTCGGGATCCCGTATTTCGCCGGCGCGGCACTGATCACGGCGGTCATGCTCCTCTACACATTCCTCGGCGGGTTCCGCGGGGTCTCCTGGACCGACGCGCTGCAGGGAGGGATGATGATCGCTCTCCTTGTCGTTGCCGTCTCCTTGATTGCCAGCCGTTTCGGCGGACTCACTGCGGCGAATCGCGATGTCGCCGCTGCGGTTCCGGAGCTCTTCTCACGTCCCGGACTCGGAAGGATCTACTCGCCCGGCGTATGGCTTGGATACATGCTCCTTTGGTTCCTCGCGGATCCGATGTTCCCGCAGCTCTTCCAACGCTTCTACGCCGCACGCAGTTCGCGCGCTCTGGCGACAACGGTCTCGCTGTACCCTTTGCTGACCGCGTTCCTCTTCTTGCTTCCCATCACGATCGGCGTCCTTGGCCGGCTGAGCTTCCCGGTCCTACCGGAGGGCGTCGCCGCGGATCAGATCCTTCCACTCATGCTCGGGAGACACGTACCGCCGGTTGTCGAAGCTCTCGTGCTGACGGCCGCGCTGGCGGCTCTGATGTCGACGCTCGACTCGCAGCTTCTGACTCTTTCGTCGATGTTCACGCACGACGTGTGCGAGCCGTTCTGGCGACGGCTGCGTGGAGCGCGGCGGGGAGATGCGGACCCGGGTGATGCACGATCGGTCCCGGCGTGGATCGGGAAAGCGTTCGTCGTCCTGCTCGCGTTGACCGGCCTCGCCATCGCCTACCGTCCGCCGGCGACGTTCCGGGTGATCGCGACCCAGACGTTCACCGGGCTCGCCGTTCTCTTCCCGGCGGTCGTCGGAGCCCTTTACTGGCGGCGGATGACGTCGACCGGTGCGATCGCCTCGATCCTCGTCGGAGAAGGGCTGGTCGCCGCTTACTACTTCGAGTGTCTGCCGCGCTTGGGAACGCTCCCGATCGTTCCGATCCTCATGATCACGGTCGGCATCCTCATCGCGGTCAGTCTGGTGACGCAGCCGAGTCGACCCAAAGGGAGCCGGGTCGGGCCGTGGATTCGGATCAGTCGTCGCGCGAAGCTCACCTGGACGATCGCGTTCTGCGCCCTCTTCTTTGTCGGCCAGGACGTTTGGAATTGGGGCGACGGAAGGTTGTCTTGGCTCGGGTATCCTTGGTGGCTCTGGGCGTTCTCCGGCCTCTGCATCTTGACGTCGATCGCCTTCTGGACGTTCGCGCGTCAAGCGACCGATCCCGCACGATCGCCACAGTCCGAGACAGACGCATGACCGGCCCGGCCACCTCGGCCAGGCTGGCGCGCGCCCGGATCGACTAGGACGTTCCTTCCGCGTCGGCGGACGGCGTTGGAGCCTCGATCGTGATGTCGGCGTTGACGTCCGTCAGATCCATGCGCCACGTGACCGTCCCGCGATTCCCATCCTCGTCGATCCCGCTGGCGGTGAAGCGATAGCGGAGCGGATAGCCGGCTTCGGCGATCCAGACGTCCCCGGACGCGTTCTCGAGATTGCCGGACCAATAGCCGCCCCACTGAGCGTACGTCGAGGTGTAGTGGTGTGCGCTGACGCCGTTGATCGTCTCATCGCCGACGTACGTCGCTGACGGCTCCAGTTCGCCGAAGATGCCTCCCCAGGCGACGGACGGCGCGTAGACCAGAACCGCCTGGCTCATCGCCTCGGCGACCATGACCGGAGCTTCCTGCCATCCTTCCTCGTCGAGGATCCAGGCGCGATCCTCGATCTGGATGATCTCGAATTCCTCGTCCTCTTCGAGGTCCCGCCAGATGAGATGCTTCCGATTCGGTCCGGCGATGACGCCAGTCAGCTCAATCGAACCCGACTCGACCTGACCGCCCTCCTCGCTGACGAAGGTGAACTCCGTGGAATACCGGTAGCTCTTGAGCTGAGCGAGCGCCTCTTCAGCCCCACCGAAGGCGCCTTCGGGCGCCATCGGACCGGCCTCAGGTTCGCCCTCGGCGGCCGGCGTCTGCGGTGTTCCCGGTTCCTCTTCGGTCGCCATGGGCGACGGCGCTTCCTCTGGCCCTTCCTCGACGATCGCTGTCGGCCCTGCCGGGGTCGTCTCCGTCACTTCCTCCGTCACGGCGGGCTCGGAATCGGAAGGGCCTGCCTCCGGCTCGCGATCTCCCGAGCAGGCTGCGAGCCCCAGAACCAACACTCCCAAGAAGAAGAGCAGCCACCATCTCTTTCGCATCCCCTACCTCCTTCTCGCCCGGTCCCGACAAGGGGCCGGCCCTTTACTCTAGCCGGTCTGATGACAAACGAGCAAGCGCCTCAACGGCGGAACCCGTGGGCAAGATCAGCCTGCATCGAAGCCGCCGGTCGATCGCAGAGGAAGGCGAGACGGCGGTCGCCCGCGCGTCTCGCCCTAGATCAGGAGGCGCAGACTTCGATCCTTGTGTGCCCCCCAGCGGTTCGTGGCATCTTCCTCCGTGGTCGCTACGGCTCGCAGCTCCAGACTCCGCCTCGGACCACGCCCCGAGGCGTTCGCATCATGAAGCCGACTCCGGAGGCGTCGGAGTTCTCGCCGAGACGATTCATCGATCTGCCGGCCAGTCCCGATCCAATCCTCCCGAATCCGTCGTCGAGGCGACGGCGAAGAAGCTGAGCCTGTTCGTCAGTCAGCCTCCCTTCGGCGATCGCCTCGTCGACGACCTCCCGAATCGCACGTCTCGCCTCGATGCCGCTTCTCATGGCCTCCGCTTGCTCCTCGTTGATCCGTCCGGCGGCGAAGGCTTCGTCGATTTCGGCGAGACGCGCCTGCTCGATTGCACCAAGGAGCGCGCCCTCTCCGATACCGAGGATCCCGGCCAAGCGTTCAAGGAAGCCGATCGACGCCGTCTCGGAGGTTCCGACCTCGCCGTCCTCCGTCCCCTGAGCGAGGACGAACCCGGCGGCAAGGCCGGAGAAGAGAACGGCGATCATCCCGAGCACCAGGAGTCTCTTCCGATTCCTCATCTTCCATTCCCCTTTCCCGTGGTCTTCCCAATGACCTGCGCAGGAGAAGCTTCACCTGAGACTGTGGAGAGGCTCGTCCGAGACTGTGGCGGGTTTGTGTGCTCGCGGGGAGGGCAACGCACCTTCAGGACGTCTATCTGAGCGCCGCTTCCCCTTCGAACGGGCGGTCGGGCGAAAGCTCGTCGAGGGCCGAACGGTCCTCCGAGGTGACGTCGTCGCGCACGAGGCGATCCAGGAGTTCGCCGAGTCCGGGGCCGAGCATGAATCCTTGCCCGCACAGGCCGATTGCCATGGCGTACCCGTCGATCTCGTTCGACAGGCCGACGATCGGCGAGCCGTCCGGCGTCATCGGGTAGAGCCCTCGCCACGTTCTTCGAACGCGAAGGTTCGCAAGCTTCGGGATCAGACGGACCATTCGCCGGGAGACCATCGGTAGGAAACCGCTCGTCGCCGTACGGTCGAGTCCGGGAACCAGCGGACTCGGCGTGATGCAGAAGACGACCTGGCCGGTGGCGTGCTGGAAGAAATAGTAGTTCGATGACCCGGGCGCGGGGCTGATGTCCACGACCATCGGAGCGAGGAAGGGCGCTACAGGTTCGGTGATACCGCCCTCGTGTGCATCGGGCTGGACGGGATGGTCGAGACCGACCATCGACCCGACCTCGGCGGCCCAACCGCCTGCGGCGTTCAGGACGATCGGCGCTTCGTACGCGCCGCGATCGGTCGTCACACCTCGAACCCGCCCGTCGCGGACGTCGATTCCGGTCGCCGTCTCGTGGAATCGGAAGGTCACGCCCTCGGCTCGGGCTCTCTCGAACATGGCGTGACAGAGGAGAAGCGGCGAGCAGTGTCCGTCGCCGGGGGAGTACGTCCCGCCGACGAGCCCGTCGGGGTTGAGAGAGGGAATGATCTCCAAAAGCTGTCGCGCCTCGTACCAGGCGATGTCGAGGCCGCTCGCGCGCTGGGTCTGAAGGAGGCTCTTGAGGATCGCCTCCTCACGCTGCGAGACCGCAACAAACGAGTACCCGCCCGTCGACCATTCGATGTCGTCGCCGTAGGTCTCCTGCCAGGTGGACGCGATCTCGAGCGATCGCAGCCCGATCCGGATCTTCGCCGGCTCGGAGTGCGTCGCGCGCATTCCGCCGATCGCCGACTTGTTCGATCCTTGTCCGGGGCTGGCGAACCGGTCGAGGACGAGGACCCGCAAGCCGGACCGCGCCATCGCCCAGGCGGCCGGGACGCCGACGCTCCCGGCACCGATGGCAATCACATCGTAGGCCCTAGACACGGCGCCCCTTCTCCTGTTGTGGGAATGAGCCGCTCGGCGACCGATTCCAGTCGAGCCCGGCGAGGGTTCCGAAGGGCACCTCAACGAAGAGCGGGCGCGGGACGTTCTCGGTCACCTCCTCGAGCGAGATCCCCTCTTCTCGAAAGAGACGCATGATCAGGGGTAGACACGTCTTCCCGCCACATGCTCCCATCCCGGCTCGAGTGACCGCCTTGATCTCGTTCACGTCTCGATAGCCGGCACGGATCAACCCGCGGATCTCCCCCGCGGTCACTCGCTCACATCGACAGACGATGTCGGCATCGCACAGGGGGCGAACAGCGTCCGGAAGCGGTTCGCCGACCGACGGCGCCTGAACACGAACGCCTGCGATCCGTCGAGCGATCGCCCGGGGAGCCCGAAGCTTCAGCAGGACGGTCCGATCGTTGCCGGGGATCTCGTCGATCGTTTCGATCGGAGTCGATCCGAGCACATCGCCCACGGCGTCGCGCGCCGTGACCTCGTCTCCGACGGCGGCGCGATCGGCCCCGAATTCGAATGGGATCGTCACGATCGGCTGATCAGGGTCGTCACGACCATCGACGAGCGTAATCGCCAACCCCGGGCAGACGGTGACGCAACGCGCACAGCCGATGCAGGCCTTTCCGACCTGGTCGGCCATGAAGCGAGGAAGCTTTCGGATGTCCTCCTCGTTGATCCGTATCAAGTCGTGCGGGCAGACCGACGTGCACGGGTTGCACGGAATCTCCTGGGAACAGTGGAAGACCGGGAAGACAGCTCCCGACGCTCGATCGTCCGGGCGCAATGAATCGATTGAGGTTCGATCGATCGTCCTGCCGGGCTTCGACTTGAGGATCTCGGCCGTCCTCTTCCAGTCGGCCGGGACATGATCCTCCGTTGCCCCCACCATCTGTGCGATCTCGCGTCCACGAATCTTCCCGGCGAAGATGGCCGCCGACGCCTCCGCGATCTCGTCGGCGTCTCCGGCGGCGAGGGCCGTCAGGCCGGTCGCGCGTGCGGCGTCAATGAACTCATCGACCGGGTCGAGGCCGACAGCGATCAGGACGGTGTCGCAGGCGAACGAGCGCTCAGTTCCGCGGATCGGCCGGAATCCCTCGTCGATTCGAGCAATCGTGACGGACTCGACTGCGTCATCCCCGTTCGCGCTCAGGATGGTATGGGACGTGTAGATCGGCACCCCCATTCGGGCCAGCTTATCGCGATGAACCTTGTATCCCCCGCACTTCGGAAGCGCTTCGACCAGCCCGACTACGCCGATGCCCGCTTGAAGCGCGTGATACCCCGCGATCAGGCCGACGTTCCCACCCCCCACGATGAAGAGGCGATCGGCCGCACGGACCAGGTCGCGGTTGACGAGGGTCTGAAACGCGCCGGCGCCGTAGACGCCGGGCAGGGTGTTCCCAGTGAACACGAGCGACTTCTCGCGTGCTCCGGTGGCTACGAGGAGGATCTCGGGCTCGACGAGGACATACTGCTCGCCCCGGAGCACACCGACGCGGCGGTCGCCGAAGACGGCGAGCGCCGTGCTGTCGAGCCAGACGCGAACCGTATCGAGGGCCGCAACCTCTCGAGCGAGCCGGGTCGCGATGTCGATCCCTCGCGTCCCGGCGTAGACGGCGTCGATCGATCCGAAGAAGCGGTGGGTTTGCAGGACGAGCTTCCCTCCGAGGCGGTCCTTGTCGTCGACGAGGATCGTGCCGATTCCGTGGGCGCCCAACTCGATCGCCGCCGACATGCCGGCCGGCCCGCCGCCAAGGATCAGGACCGGAACGCGAAGCACCTCGATCTCCGCCGGCTCGGAAACACTCGAGACGTCCGGTAGGTCCGGAAGGCGATCGAGCGGCTCGACGGACATCCCTTCACGCACCGGCGTCATACACGCCTTCACGGGGCGGCCGTCGGCGAGAACCATACATTGAGAGCATTGGCCGTTGGCACAGTAAAGGCCCTGCGGCGAGCCGTCCTTCGGATGGTGGCCGAAGACGCGGACCCCATGGGCAAAAAGGGCCGCCGAGATCATCTCGCCGGCGATCGCATCCATCTCTCGCCCGGCGAAGCTGAACCGGATCTTCGGTCGGTCCGGCTGGGGAACGATTGGATGGCGTTCGATTCGAGGCATCGGGATCAGCTCCTCACGCCGGGCAGGTCGATGAACCGTTGGGTCACGGCCATCAGAACGCGAGCACCGCCGTCCGGGTCCGTGCGGTACCCGTGGGGCTCGGAGGCCGAGATGCGGTAACTGTCGCCGACCTCGAGGCGGTGCAGGTCGCCGCTGACGACGAGGGTCAATCGCCCCTCCAAGACGTAGCCGAGCTCCTGGCCCTCGTGGGTAGAATCATCCTGCCGGAATGCAGCGGGAAACTCAGCAATCAGAAGCTCCTCGATCGGCCCGGCCGGCAGCTGGTTCGACAAATAGCGATAGGCGATCGGTGCCGAGCCGATCTGGATGTGGAGCTGATCGACCCCCTTGATCACGCGAGGAGCGGCCCGGTCGATCGGGCCACTTGCCGAGAACAAGTCGGCGATCGGCAACTCGAGCGCGTGGCAGATTGCCGAGAGAGAGACGATCGACAGCGTCGACAGACCTCGTTCGACCTGAGAGAGGAACCCCGTCGACAGGCCGCAGCGTGAGGAGAGCGCCTCGAGCGTCCAGCCGCGTCGAGTTCGCTCTTCTCGCAAGCGCATGCCCAGGTCATCCATGGATTCAGTATATCAAAGAGGCGTTTCGATATTCAATCGGGGCGACCGAAGCCTCTGCCCGGCTGCCGCGAGTGGCAGTCTGCCGGGAGCGGCTGTAGACTGTCGAACAGGAGAGGTCTCAAGGAGGAGTCAACGTGAAGAAGGCGCAGCTGGAGTTCCTCGAGAAGTTCATGGGCACCTTCTGCCCGACCGGGTTTGAGGAAGAGGGGGCGGCGGTCTGGAAGGCCGAAGCGGAGGCGTTTGCCGATCGAACGTGGAAAGACGTACTCGGGAACACCTTCGCGGTCATCAACGAGACGGGAAGCCCGAAGGTGGTGCTCGCTGGCCACGTCGACGAGATTGGGCTGATGATCACCTATGCCAACGATGAAGGGTTCCTCTCGTTCCAGACCCTCGGTGGATGGGATCCTCAGGTCCTTCCCGGTCAGCGGGTGCGGATTCGCACGAAGCACGGCGATATCCTCGGGGTGATCGGGCGGAAGGCGATTCACGTGATGACGCCGGAGGACCGGAAGAAAGTCGTTACGATCGAGGATCTCTGGATCGACATCGGCGTTGCCGACAAGAAGGAGGCCCTGTCCTTGGTCGAGATCGGAGACCCGGCCGTCCTCGACTACGGGTTCGCTCCGATCCGCAATGACATCTACGTCGCCCGCGCCTTCGACGATCGAATCGGGGCGTTCATCGTGCTCGAGGCGCTTCGGCTCCTCTCGAAGGCGAAGCCGTCGGCAGCCGTCTACGCCGTCGCGACGACCCAAGAAGAGATCGGGGCCCGCGGGGCGACCGTCGGTGCTTTCGGCCTTGATCCGGGCGTGACGATTGCGGTCGACGTCGGGCAAGCGACCGATACCCCGAAGATGGCCGACGCCAAGATCAAGCACGGCGAGCTCTCGCTCGGCAAGGGACCACAGGTCACTCGAGGTCCGAACGTCAACCCGATTCTCTTCCGACAGATGATGGAGGCCGCGTCGACGAACGGGATTCCGGTCCAAATCGAGGGATACCCTCGGGCGACGCCGACCGACGGCGGTCGGATGCAGGTCGTGGGGGCCGGGAACGCGGCCGCCGTCATCGGGATTCCCAACCGGTACATGCACAGCCCGTGCGAGCTCCTTCATCTCGACGACGTCGAGAACGCCTCGAAGCTGATCGCGTTCACGGTTGCAGGCTTCGACGCCGAGACGTCGTTCATCCCGGAATAGTCGGCGAAGCGGCGTTGCCCCGGGCGAACCTCGAGGACGATCGGGAGGGCGTCATCACGCGGGCCCTTGTGTGAGTCCTTCCTGTCGTGTAGGCTGTCCGTGCGGGGAGCTCAGGATGCTGGGCTGAGAGGAGGGAAACCTCGACCCACTGAACCTGATCTGGGTAATGCCAGCGCAGGGACCAAGAGAATCCCGGAGCTCCCGCGGAGCGCCGGGATCATCCTTTCGTGGGCCGCGAAGCGTCCGGAGCCCTTCGCCGAACCATGGCAGACGAAACGATTCTGATCTTGGCGAACGGCGATTGGTCGGGGATCGAGCGGCTCGGTGCTCTTGCGGCCGAGGCCGATTGGATCGTCGCCGCCGACGGCGGATGCACCAAAGGGCTCGAGGTGGGGCTGCAGATCGATGAGGTCATCGGGGATCTCGACTCGATCCCTGCGCCCGACCGGGCCCGGCTGGCCGAAGCCAATACGCCGGTCGTTCACGCCTTCCCGCGCGACAAGGACGCGACGGATCTCGAATTGGCGATCGAACACGCCCTTCACCGCAGGCCCCGTCGGATCGTGCTTTTCGGAGCGCTCGGGGAGAGGATCGACCACACAATCGCAAACCTCCACCTGTTGGAGAAGGGGGCGGAGACGGGAATCCCAATTGAGCTCATCGTCGGGCGCGAGACGCTCTTTGCCGTCCGCGGCGAGCTGAAGCTCGAGCGGGCCAAGGTCGGCGATCGCGTCTCTCTGATCCCGCTTTCGGAGGCGGCGCGCGTTTCGACGACGGGACTGCGCTATCCGCTTTGCGACGAGCTGCTCTATCGAGCCGGGTCCCGCGGCGTGTCCAACGTCGTCTCCGCAGATCGACCGGCCCTCCACGTTTCCGAGGGACTCCTGTGGGTCGTTCACGCTTCAGGTTCGGAGGACGAGAATGGCTGATCGAGTGAATCGGGGGACTGCCGATAGACTGCGAACGCATCGGTGGGTTCTGAGCTTGGTCCTGTTCGTCGCCCTCTGGCAACTGGCGACCTCGGTCCTCTCGATCCCGGCCTACCTCGTCCCGTCTCCGGCGGCCACGGTTCGCGCCATTCTTGGCGACCTCTCGTTCCTCGGTCCGCACCTCGGGATGACCATCCTCGAAACCGCATCGGGGTTCGGGCTGGCTGTCGCTCTCGGGCTGTTCCTCGGAACGGTCATGAACGCGTCGGTCTTGGCGAAGGATCTTCTCTATCCGCCGCTCGTCCTGTCGCAGGCTGTTCCGCTGATCGCGATCGCTCCGCTGGTTCTGATCTGGTTCGGGTTCGGAATCCTCTCGAAGATCCTCATCGTCGCGTTCGTCTGCGTGTTCCCGATCGCCGTGAACACGTACGAAGGCTTCCGGACCGTCGAGCCAGCCTATCGCGAGCTACTGGAGACGTTCGGCGCGTCGACGCGAGATCGATACCGGCACCTGTACATACCGGCAACGCTTCCCGGGATCGTCGCCGGGGCGAAGATTGCAGCGACCTACAGCGTGCTCGGGGCGGTCATCGGAGAGTGGCTCGGCGGATCGAAGGGGATGGGCGTCTACATGACGCGCGCGCTCAGCTCGGTGCGTGTCGACCGCATGTTCGGTGCCATCCTGATCGTGATGCTCTTGAGCTACGCGATCTTCAAGTCAGTCGACGGGCTCGGTCGGGCCCTTACTCCGTGGATGAAAAGGGGGAAGGCATGAAACGAACGCTGGGGCTCATCACGGCTCTCGTCCTGACGTCGGTCGTGTGCATCGGAACGGACACCGTGCGGGTCGCGCTCGACTGGACGCCGAACACGAACCACACCGGGCTTCTCGTCGGAAGAGATCGCGGATACTACGATGCAGAGGGTCTGGATCTGCGCTTGATCGAACCGGGTCCGACGGTCGCCCTCCAGCTTGTTGCGCTCAGGCAGGCCGAGTTTGGAATCTCGAGCCAGGAGTACGTCACGATGGCCCGTGCGCAAGGAATCCCGGTCGTCTCGATTGCCGCTCTGTATCCACACAACACATCGGGGTTCGCATCGCCGGCCGACCGTGGAATCCAAACGGCGAGCGATCTCGTCGGCAAGACCTACGCAGGATGGGGAAGCGAGATGGAAGAGGCGATGATCCGGACGGTCATGCAGCTTCACGGGCAGGATCCGGAGACCGTCGCGGTGACCAACATCGGGACGATCGACTTCACGACCGCCGTTCGCCTCGACATCGCCGACTTCTACTGGGTCTTCTACGGCTGGCAGGGCGTTCACGCCGAGCTGGAGTCCATCGCCTTCGACTTCCTTCCTCTGCCGGACTTGGCCGACGTGCTCGATTACTACACCCCGGTTCTGATCACCAGCGAACAGCTGCTCGACAGGGACCCGGAGCTGGTCAGCCGGTTCCTGCGGGCGACGGCGGGCGGATACACGAGAGCGGTGCGGGAGCCTGAGAGCTCGGCCGACCTGTTGGTCGGGTACGCACCGGAGCTCGATCGAGACCTGGTGGTTGCGTCGCAGCGATGGCTCGTCGGAGTCTCGGTCTCCGACGTCGACGAGTGGGGGCTGCAAGAAGAACGCGTCTGGACGCAGTTCTCGACTTGGGCCTTCGAAACAGGCCTGATCGACTCCCCGATCGATCCGCTCGCCGCATTCACCAATGAGCACTTGCCCGGAGCGAGTGGTGGCGCCCAATGATCGCCAGAGCCGAAGGGCTCTCGAAGCAGTTCGGCAACCTCCAGGTTCTCCGAGAGATCAGCTTCGAGATCGAAGCGGGCGAGAGAATCGCCATCCTCGGGCCGTCCGGCTGCGGCAAGACAACCCTTCTGCGGATTCTTCTGGGTCTCGAATCGCGTGGGGGAGGCCGGATCGAAAGCCGCCTCTCACGTGCCGGATACCTTCCGCAGGAGGCGCTTCTCTTCCCATGGAAGACCGTGATCGAGAACGTCGAGCTTCCAATGCAGATCGCTGGCGCCGATCGGTTGGCGCGTCGCCGCGCCATCGTCGAGCGGCTCCCGCGCTTCGGCCTCGCCGGCTTCGAGGGCGCATACCCCCACATGCTCTCCGGGGGAATGAGACAGCGTGCTGCGCTTCTTCGCGCGGTGATGACGGGAGCTGACTCGCTTGTCCTCGACGAACCGTTCGGCTCCCTCGATACGCTCACTCGGCATCGACTTCAGATGTGGCTCGCAGATCTCGCCTCCGAACTAGCCGGCACGCTGATCTTCGTCACGCACGACCTCGAGGAGGCGGTCGTGCTGGCCGAGCGGATCATCATCTTGAGCGAGCGTCCGTCCATCGTCCTCGGGAGTCCTTCCGTGAACCTGTCGGCTGCAGAGCGGAGCGATCGGCTCGGACGGGCATTCACCGACGCGAAGGACGACACGCTCGGAATCATCCTGAAAGGAGCCCCGGATGGTCTGCGGCAACCCGTTTGAAACCCGATTCCGGGAGTACGACGCATGGTTCGACCGGAACGCGAACGTCTTCCAATCGGAGCTTCATGCGATCCGTGCGCTTCTCCCGGAGCCGGGTCACTGGGTCGAGATCGGCGTCGGATCGGGACGTTTCGCGTTGGCACTCGGAATCGATCTCGGTGTCGAACCGGCTGAAGGAATCGCGACGCTTGCGAGGGCGCGCGGCGTTCGCGTCGTCAAGGGCTTCGCGCAGGATCTCCCGCTCGAAGACGAGCACTTCGATGCGGCATTCATGATCACGACGCTCTGCTTCGTCCGCGACATCGACCGAGCGTTCGAGGAGCTTCATCGGGTCCTCGTTCCGGGAGGGTGCGCCCTCGTCGCCTTCATTCCATCGGACAGCCCGTTCGGGGCGCTCTATCAGAGCGCAGGAACGAGCGATCCGTTCTTTCGTTCATCCGTCCTGCGTCCTCGGACAACGATCCTTGAGGCTCTCAAGCGGGCCGGGTTCGTGATCGACCGCGCAGTTCACACGCTGACAACCGGTGTCGCCTCGGCGAACGATCGGCCGGAGGAGCCTCGGGAAGGATGGAAGGGGGGCTCGTTCGTCGTCGTGCGAGTGGTGCGGCCGCTTCCACCTCAACGCTCGCGCCCTGGCGATCCTTCTTGACACAAACGAGACGACCCGCGTAGCATCAGTCCATGGACGATCAGAAGTTCTTCCTGATCGTGAACCTGATTGCGGGTCACGGTCGCTGCAAGGAACTCTTCCCGAAGATCCGTGCCGAACTCGATCGCCGCGGCGTCGACTACGAGCTGCACTTCACCAACGAGCCTCTCGAGGCGACCGACGTGGCCAAGATGGGGATCGAGGCCGGCTTCTCCCGGATCATTGCGATGGGAGGTGACGGCACGGTCAACGAGGTCGCAAACGGGCTGAACGGCGTCGATGCGACGTTGTGCGTGATCCCTGCCGGCAACGGGAATGACTTCGTGCGGACCATTGGGATTCCAAGCGATCCGATCCATGCGCTCGACGTGCTGGGAAGCGGGGTGGAGCGGACGATCGACCTCGGCCTCGTCGCCGATGATCGCTGTGTCATCAATGGGCTCGGTATCGGGATCGATGCTCAGGTTGCACGGGACGTACTCGAGATGGATCGGTTGCGTGGTGTTCCCGCGTACCTGACGGCGGCGGTCAAGGAGGTCTTCCGCTTCAAGGCGTTTCCAATCGTGCTCACCGTTGCAGACTGGAAACTGGAGCTGGAGTGCCTCTCGCTGGGGATCGCCAACGGTCCGTTCTGTGGCGGTGGATTCAAGCTGGCACCGCGGGCCGAGGTCGACGACGGTCGGATCGACATCGCCGCCGTCGGCGACTTCCCTCGTGTCGAGAGACTCATCCGGCTTCCCCAGGCGAGAGCCGGGAAGCACTTGAGTCTCTCCCGTGTGCACTATCGCCAGGTCGAGCGCGTCACCGTCTCGTCACCGGCGAAACTGGTCGCCCACATTGACGGGGAGCCGTATCAGTTGCCACGAGAGCCGTTCGACGTGGCCGTCCTCCCTCGCGCGCTGCGGGTTCTGGTCCCCGGCTAGGTACGGCGGAACCTTCGATCCAGGTCGTCTCGCTCGATGCGGAAGACGATCGGGCGACCGTGAGGGCACGTGTAGGGATTCTCGAGCGTCATCAGGGTTTCAACCATCCGTTGAGCCTCGGTCAGGGTGAGACGTTCCCCGGCCTTGACGGCTGCGCTGCAGGCCATCTCACTCAGCAGCCTATCGAACATGGCCGTCTCCAGATCGGTCTCCTCTTCGAGCGCATCGGCCAGTTGCTCGGCGAGCTCCTGGAATCCCCGTTGGGATTGCTCTTCGGCAAGCATCCTCGGGTATTCGCGGAAGAGGAACGTCCCTCCTCCGAACTCCTCGAGGACGATCCCGACGCGCTGCAGGCGGTCTCGATGAGCCGAGAGGACAGCGGCCGTCTCGAACGAGACCTCTACACGTACCGGCAGAAGAAAGATCTGTCGGGGGATCCCCGACTCCTGAGCTTGCCTGCGGAGGCGCTCGTAGAGGATCCGCTCGTGTGCGATGTGCTGGTCGACGATCTCCAGTCCCTCAGGCGTCTCGACGAGCAGGTAGGTGAACTGCAGTTGGCCGATCACACGGCGATCGCCCTCGACCCTCACTTTTTCCGCCTCTCGCTCCCGCGACGCCGCTCCCACGGCGGAGCGCAAATCGAAGGAAAGCGCCTTCGCATCCGTCTCGCGAACTTCAGTCGGCGCGGCTGACGACGCTCGGGCTCCCTCCTTCGACGGAAGGAGCGGACCGACGACATGCGGCGTCGACAGCGCGCGGTGGAGAGCGGCGGCGAGCGTATCCTGAACCTGGCGAGGCTCGGCGAATCGCACCTCCTCCTTGCGAGGGTGGATGTTCACATCGACCTTCTCCGGCGGGAGGTCGATCTGGATGAAGGCGACCGGAAACCCGCCCGGTCGAAGAAGGCCGCGATACGCGCTGGAGAGCACGTAACCGAGGCCTCGATCGCCGACGAGGCGGGCGTTCACCATGAACAACTGGTCTCTGCGGTTTCCGCGACGTAGATCGGGGCGGCTGACGAAGCCTCTCACTGAGGTCTCTCCCCGTCCTCCCTCGAGGGGAATCAGGGCTTTTGCGACATCGGCGCCGTAGAGCTGCCCGATTCGTTCGATCAGGCTCGAGGCCGTCGGCGCATCGAAGATCAGCCGCTCATCGTGCGTGAGCCGCCATCCGACCTCGTAGGCCAGAAGAGCTGTCCGCTGGCAGATCCGATTGACGTGAAGGAACTCCGTCCTCGGCGTCCCGAGGAAGCGAGCTCGAGCGGGAAGGTTGAAGAACAGGTCCCTCACCTCGACGGTCGTCCCCGGGCCGCGCCCTTCCGGTCCGATGCTCCCGACAACGCCGGCTGACGCCTCCAAAGCGCACGCTTCGGTCCCCTCCGGCTCTCGCAGACAGGAGACGATCCGAAGATTCGATACCGCGGCGATGCTCGCCAACCCCTCTCCGCGAAACCCGAGCGTGTGGATCGATCCAAGGTCGTCCTCGGTGCTGATCTTGCTCGTCGCGTAGCGCTCCACGGACAGGCGCAGATCCCCTTCGCTCATTCCGACGCCGTCGTCCCGAACGACGATCGACGTCGCCCCCCCGCCGACGATCTCGACCTCGACACGCTCACTTTTCGCGTCGATTGCGTTCTCGATGAGCTCCTTGACGACCGATGCGGGACGCTCGATCACTTCGCCGGCCGCGATCTTCCGAGTTAGCTCCTCCGTCAAACGTACGATCGGCATGGCCAACGAAGGCTACTCGATCCCCTCGCCTCGCACAATCGCCGTTTGCCCCCCGTATGACCCTCGCGTATCGTTCTTGGCGAAATGCATACCATTACAAGCCTTCGAAAGGCCCTTGACCTGTCGACGACGAATCAAGTGCGCAACCGCATCGACGCCGTCAAGGACGTCCTGGCCGCTCACTTGCGGCGAGGGCCGAACAACCAGATCCTTCTGACCGACGAAGGGCTTCAGATCCTTCGGCGACTCCAGGAGCTGTACGATAGTGGACTAACGATGACCGAGGCGAGCGAAGTCCTGCGCGCTACAACCAATAAAGACGGTTATACGCGCGAGGCGGTTTCGTCGCGCACGATGTTAAACCAGACTATTCCAAGTCAAACGGGGGATCTGGTCCGGGCATTGCGCGACGAGATCGCGTTCCTCCGCGAACGCGTCACGTTCCTCGAAGCGCAGCTTCGCGCGCAACGTCACAAGATGGGGGAGACGGCGGAATCGCCACGATGGTGGGAGCGGTTACGGGGTGAGATCGATGCATCTTAGAGTTCCGACACGAGGAAACGAGACCCTCGAACGACTCGTCGAGCGCCTGGCGGCGTCCGAGACGCTCGATGCGCTCTGGACGGCGTCCAACGTGACGGCGATCGATCGGATGGAGATCAACGACCACGGCCCGATCCACGTGCGAATCATCAGCAACATCGCGCTCAAGCTCCTTCGCTTGCTCGTCGAGGCCGACGTAACGCCGAGCGTTGTTCGGGATCACAAGCTTCGGACCGAGGACGCCGAGGTCGTCGTCGTCCTCGCGTCGGCCTTGCACGATATCGGGCACGTCATCCACCGATCGGATCACGAGGCACTCTCTCTCGTTCTGGCCGCTCCGCTGATCGACGAACTTCTCGAGGATCTCTATGACGAGCGGACGCGAACGATCATCAAGGGAGAGACGCTGCACGCGATCTACACGCATCAGCGAGAGCTCCGGCCGCTAACGCTCGAGGCGGGGATCGTCAAGGTCGCGGACGCGCTCGACATGGAGTCGGGACGCGCGCGCATCC
>Ga0180432_10001326_pt1 | contig 39321 bp, 54 predicted proteins | sample SS_ome_10_FD_132414 | JGI IMG/M metagenome (GOLD analysis project Ga0180432, IMG submission 132414) | Hypersaline lake sediment archaeal communities from the Salton Sea, California, USA - SS_1_MS_2 metaG | ecosystem: Environmental > Aquatic > Non-marine Saline and Alkaline > Hypersaline >... | reverse complement strand
TCATCGTTTCTTCAAAATACTTACGTGTATCTTGGTTGATCTCTTTCTGTTTCGCCAAGCTGAGTTTCTCTTCCTCCATAGCCATCTTACGAGCCTTAGCTTTATCCTCTTTTGATGGTCGAGGAGTTGCGAGTAGCTCTTGGAATGTCTTTTGTCTTGTTGGCTTGGTCTGCAATCTATAACCAGGTTCAGCCTCCTTGCTTGCTCCTATAGGAACACCGCTTCTAAGACGCTCTATTTCTCTCTTTAAGATACTTTTATCTGCAGGAGATAGTTTATTCACCTGGTCCTGTACCTGTTGTCTTATTTGATCAGATTCTGGTTGCATTTGCGGTCCAGGTGCTCCTTCTTGAGGAACTCCTTCTGGTTGCATAGCTTCTGGAGCTAGTCCTTCAAGCATTTGACCTGCTCCAGGTTGTTCTCCTAAGCCTTCTGGAGACGCTCCAAGCATTTCCACTAGGCCCTGTTGAGCTTGAGGCATAGATGCTTGTGATCCAAAAAACTGCTGAAGAAACATTTCTTGCTGCTTCTCTGGAAGCAATCCTATTTTTTGACCAACTTCTGCCGGGACACCTAGGGCAGCTAGGCCTTCCCCTATATCAAATGCCTTCTGACGCTTTGCGTCTTGAGCCATTTGTTGTTGTATTTCCTGCTGTTTAGCTAACATCTTATTTTGAGCCAGCATCTGGAGTGTTTGGCCTAGGCCTTGTCCTAATGAGGCTCCCAGTGATGCCGACCTAGATCCATGACCAGCCGGCGCAAAATATACTGCCATTTATACTCCTTATAACTGTATACCTTCTAAAATCTTCAGTAATACAGGATTAATTCCTCTTCTCTGACCCTTAGGTTGACCAGGAAGATACTGACCCTGTGGCGGCGCATACATTGGAGGACGCTGATACTGAGGAGTTCCTAAGCCCATCATACCTCCAAGCTTTTGACCTAACATACCACCTAAAGGAGACATTATACCTCCAAGTAAACCTTGAGATCCTGGTGTCATAACTGTGTCGAACTGAGGCTGTAATCCAAATCCTAATTTCTGCATACCTGACTGATGACGAAGTCCTGCAAGTTGTTCCATCAAGTCACCACCACCTCTTCTTAAAGATTCTTCAAAGGCGCTAGAGCGCTGCCCACCACCCATGGCAGTGAACCTCTCAGCTAAGTCTGGAACGACGTCCCTTTCAAATAAACTTCTATATCTTTTCTCTAAACCTTCAACGTTTGTATCTGCCATTCCTTGGCCTAAAAGCTGATTGAGAGCAGCTTCCTGACCTGGAGTGAATCGCTTTACTTGTTGAACTTTTGGCTTACTGCCAAAGAACATTCGCCCTAGCGATTTAAATAATCCCATCTCTCTCCTTTCCTATTGCTTTAAGTACTCAAGCACAACGTATGTCGTATCATACGTAGAATAATTCGCCGATGTTGTTATTACCACATTTGTTGCATTTACTGTTATTCGTATATCTGTGTTTGCATTTGGTATCGGCGTATACACTAAATTAGTTGTATCAGATGCACATCCATAAATTCTAGTAAATGTATAACCAGCTGTAATATCTATTTCATGTGCAACGTTTTTTGTTGCTGTATTAGGCAATGCTCCAAAATAAATCATCTTTCGAAACACTTGCCTTCTGTTTATTGCCTGCGTGCTTGAAGAGCCTGCAGTTGAACTAGGAGGAAATGAATGACCATTAACAAACTCATTCGTATCGTAGTAGGCAGAATCTTTCACGTTTAAATTAAGCTGAATCAAATTAAGATTCTGATACAACCGAACCAATAAATCCTTAAACTTCTGACTTGTAACATCAATGTCTTTTATCTCACCAACATCCCATACAAACGTCGTTGGAACAAATGCACCTAAATTCTCACTTTGTGCCATTACTGTAACCTTTCAGACGTTTGTCTCGCAAAAACAACAAGACCTTCAAGCTTAAAGTCTTCTGCTGATATATCAGGATCCAACATCTGATCATCACTTAGATATATACGTATCTGTACACATTCACCTTCAGTCTGGAAATAGACTGGATGCCATAAACGTTTCTGTGATTGCTCTAATGGATACAAATCATAAGGTGATGTTTCGAGAATGTTATCTCCTAAAATCATACCTGTTGCCTGTGCGCTATCTATCATCGAAATCTCTGTTGCAGACGGATAGTAATCTATAGTTACTTCTCCGTTAGAAGTCTTCTCTACAGCAAAATCTATCTTTGCTAAGAAGAAGTTTTTTCCTTTATCTATATAGAAATTCCATTGCTTAGAAAGAATATCGATACGAGAAACTCTCGCAGCCCTAGCACCACCATCGTATGTGCCAGTCATCGTACAATCTAGAATATTAACTGTATCAGAATCTACGACGGCGATTTTATATATACCTGAACCGGTAAGGGTTACACCCTCATCGATGATACGTATAAAGTCGCCATCGTTCAGCGTGTGATTGATTATTGTGCAGTGCAGATCAGTTCCCACATAGGCAAGGTTCGTAATCTGCATTACAGCCTCATTTGTAGAAATATCTGGATCACACACGAACATGAAACCCTGCTGATTTCCAGCTATAATCTGCCTAAACTTCGTCTGAGTTGTTCCACTATCCCACTTGAAATTAGACTCAGACCAGTACAGTTCTGTTGACTCCCAAGAGACTGCGTTCGGTTCTTCAAAATACCCAAAGGCTGTGATGGTATCATCTGCCGTCGCCCATGCATCATCAATATAGTTGTAAACAAGCACCTTGTCGTTGAATATCTGAGAATTTGTGTCAGCATTTACTGACGGAAATGCCCAATAGACAAGTTCTGTATAATAATCTCTTATACCTGCGACACGCTTTAAACCATCATTACTATTACGTATTTCGAATACCTGATCTGATATTTTTTCATCTATCTTTGAAACATTTGCTCCAGAACAACCATGAAGTTCGTTCCTTCCAACTGCGAAAACAGCCTTATCAAATGGAACTGGAGACTTAAGAGACTTTGATCCAAGCTCAGTGTTTATCTTCTGCCATACAAACGGTTGTACCTGGTTACCTGTATAGGCTAATTCCCACGTACTTCTCTCAAAATAAACGATTAATCTATCCTTGATGAATTCTGCAGATTCAATCTCTTCTTCAGTAGGAGCGTCTATAAATCCTGCTCCATCAGACCTACGTGTTGTTCCACCTATTGTCCAAGTCTGACTTCCTTCTAACCAAGCATTAGATACCGCAGCTGCAACGTTATCAGGAACGTCAGCTGGAAATGGAACACCGTTATGACAGAACCTGCATCTGTTAACATGCTCCACATTAGTATTAGTACTAACGTCATACTCGATTGTGTTAAGAAGAAGAAGCCTATCCTTAAAAGGAATAACTAGCTTAGCTGTTGCTACATACTTTGATGGAAGATTAGCTGCAACCTCAAAAACAGGCCTAAATTCAACCCATGCACTGTTTCTATAAACATACAATGGGTCGTCAGTAGCTGCTGGGGTACCAACGGTTGCATTAAAGTTCGAAACAAACAAAGCCGTCTCATCAAGAGTTCTTCCAGTCCAGTTTGATGCCCAAAAGAAATCTGAATTAGATCCTTGCCATACAGGACCACTATCTTCATTCCATGAACTACCGTTATATCGATAAACAAATTGAGTATCGAAAGCAAATGCAGGATTACTTGCTACTTTATTATCTTCAAAGTGAGTAATCCCCATAACAGGCTGTGATGGATAGAAGTAAACATTTGCATTAGGAGCAGCTCCAACAAAGTTGTATGCCCCTGTAGATGTATTATACGTTGCGGTAGGAATTGGGAACCCTTGGTCCAGGAGATTACCAGGCGTTCCCGTTACAGCAACAGTATATATATTATCATCTATAGAGAAAATCTGACCTACTTCAAACACTGTTCCAGGAACAGTTCCAGATGCATTGCCAGAGCCGTTAGTAATATCTACTAACACCCTTAATCGAGAACGAAGTTGATCTTCAACTGATGTTGCGCTGCTTTCTCCCATAAGCTTTGAGCCGAATCGCTTTCTCAGCACTCCCTTATGGACGTAAGCATTATTTAGCTTAGCGTATGCATCCTCTGGTATCTGCCACGGACGAACGTCCGTTATTAAACCACTCTGTATTGGTGATATAAGAAAACGATCGTAAGGCATATTAGACTCCTATAACTGTATAGAAGAACTTCTTGCTAGCATCTGCTGTGTTAAACACTGTTATAGAAGACGTGGTGTAACTCTCGTAATACAACACACCGGTTTCACCTGTCGTGCCCTGCCTTGTTACTTGCACATTATATACAGTTGTAAAGGTCGGTACCCCAGCACCTGTGGCGAAGTTGACAGTAGCCGTTGTGTTAGCATTTACAGTGCCTGATCCCCACTTGAATATAATTCCAGAAGGGAGCATTGCGTATCCCTGCTCATTTTTTACTGCTGATGTGAACTCATATGTAGAGCCTGCACTCTCATGTGAGAACACAAGTTCAGGATTCCCAGTAAGCGTAGAAGTCTGACAGTAAAGCCCTACTTCACCAGCACCAGTGGTAGGAACTGGAGACTGTACTGGGAGCTGAACAAAAGAGTGTTTTCCTTGGTCACCGGCATCAAATGTAACGTGGTTTATATCTACCAACGTCTTGATACCTGCAAAATTATTTAGAATGTCGTCTTGCGACTGCGAAAGGAGATCAGTCGCTTGCGGTATATTATTCTTATATGCCATTATCTTCCCCTTTTATGGTCTCTATATATCTTGTATCCCAAAAACCCAACAACAAAGAAAGAGACACCGTAGACTACTCCAGTCTCATTCATGTAGGGTTCTAGAACCTTAAAAATCGTTTCCATCGACATAGAATCCCGATCCTTGATTCGTATAAATAGTTGCCGTTCTCTCTTCTGACTGCTGGACGACGAGTTTCTGTAGAACGAGAGATCTTTGTCGCATAAACTCAGGGGTAATGGCTTCAACACTTTCGACATCCATCCTATCTTCAAATATCTTCTTCGCTGCTCCGTACGCTATGTACTGCCACCATTGAGCCTGATCTGGCATATCTGTTACGTTAAGTAACTCAGTAGGCCTCTTAAACGCATCAATTTCTACTCGATACGTCTTGTCTGGAACAGGTCGGAATGTAAACTCTCTATTTTCATAAAGTACAGATCTAGGAATTCCTGTTTGATATACATATGCCTGAGCAACAACATTCTCTCCTGTGCCAGGAGCTACAGGAAATGTGAATGCATATACACCTGAAATGTAATCAATAGTTCCTACGCTTACCGTAGAGTCAGGCTCAACCAAATCTCCTGTACTTGTGATAATTCCGGTAGTTCCATCTACCTGAGGAACATCCTTCAAGACAATGGCTTCACCGTCATCATCAATGGAACTAAATGTAACCGTCCGGGCAAGTACAGGAGTCTGAGCAAGAGTCCCCGAAAATGAGACTGTTACACTATCCCCGGTATCTACATTTTCAGATGTCTCGTACTTCGGATACTTCCTGTAGAACTCTGTTCTATTCTCTGAGACACTTATCTCCTGTCCTGCCACATAACATGGATTCTTAACACTGAGATAAACATTCTTAAAGTTATAGAGCGGCGAGTCCTCATCAACCGTATTAGTTCCATAAACATCAACATTAGGTGACAAGAAAAATGTCAGCTTATTGTCGATTGTAAATTCAGGAAAATCGTACAAGACAAATGTGTTTACGTATTCATCAATCTGATCGTCTGTTAGTTGAGACGACGACGGACTTCTTGTAAGCCTGCGTACTTTAGTCCTGATCATGCTAAGCGCTGAAAGCGTTGAATCTGGCGTTGCCATTGGCTACTCCTTATTTAATACACAGGCTATCTGTGTTAAACGTTTTCGACGGTTATTATAGCTTTATCAGCCGTCTCAAAGTCATCTGGATCAACAAACTCCATACTCTGAAACGCATACCTTCTTACTTTCTTACCAATCTTAGCGATAGACTTTCCATCAGCATTCACTGCATGTGCATGCTGTGGATACCAACCACTAGTATTCAAGTGCTTAGCAACCCCTAAAGGTATTTCGTATATCTGGCCATCTCTGAGTTTAAATCTTTCAGGCTGATCTTGTGGATACTTTTTATAAACGAAAGCGAGCTCTCCGCCAGGTACCTCAAAATTACGGAAAACTCCCTTAACCTTCTCGCGCTCTTTATCGCGCATATACTTCATATTCTTTTTAGGCTTACTTACACTCGTTTGCTTCTCTTCCATATATCTCCCTTTCTTGAAGGGAGGCCGAAGCCTCCCTATATTTGCGTGACTTATGCTATATCAGTTGCAAATGACTTACCTGCAACCCACTTAATGGCGTCTCCGCTTGTTCCACCAGGACTTCCTAGCGCAACACCAGCTGTTGCACTTGTTCCGAGAACAATTCCGATGAATGCACTGTTAAGAGTTGCATCATCAAGAAGGTTCACGTATGTGCTTGAAGCTGTTTCACCTACAGGTATTGACTGTGCAGGTGTATAAGGGACGGCCGAATAAATTGGGAATGCAAATGCTGTGTAACCAGATGTATCAACACCAATTGAGAATGTTGATGCATTTACTCGTGTGACAGTTACAAGAACATCGTTCAGTTCTGTCATTCCACTACCTGCAGGAACCTTGAGGCGAATTCTTTCACCTGTTTGGTAGGTGTGGTCTACGAGTGTTGTAACAACACCAGGGTTTGCCTGTGTGATGTTAGCGATTACACGGCTACGTGGCTTGAATGTTTCATAGATAGTCGCATTCTGAGCCACAAGTCTATACGTACCATTAGCACCTGCAATTCGCCCTGGAGCTGTTGCAATTGTGTTAGCCAACCTAAAGCTTGTATCCGCTGTGACTGTGTCTACAGAGAAGTCTAAGCCGTTAAGGTTGTTATGGTTCGTATTTTGGATTCTGACAATGCTGCCATTGATCATTGTTCCTGTATCAGCAGTGCTGTAAACAGGTTGTGTAACGTTAGTACCAGCTGTAACGGCAACCTCACCACCAAGGGTTAGGTTTGATGTATCTATGAGGGAGATACCTCGATAGGTAGCACCGTTATAACCGATAGTTGATGTCGACATAGAAACTGCCTGAGATGCTGCTGCATGGTATTCCGTTACAGAGTCATCGGAGGTCATTTCTTTCTGCCACCACCACGTTAAACCTGCATACTGTGTTGTTCCTGAAATGTTTGTGAGGTTATAAACCTTTACCCAATCAGCACTAGATCTTAAAGGAATGATCTTATCTGTTCCATCAGAGGTGAACGCACCTTGTTGGATTATTGTGTTATCTGACATGATCTACTCCTTATGATAGTGTTGTGCGTAAGTTGATGATCCACTCGTCATTAAGGATTCGTGGAACCTCAGCAAACTTATATCCAACAGAAGCATTAAGCGCTAACGGACCATCATATATAGGTGGTCTGTAGATGAACTGAGCAGAATATTGATTCTGTTCAATACATGCATAAGCTTCCATACCAACACAGAAAATATTGTAGACGTCAGCACCCAATGCAGAGCCTGCGGTTGTCTTAGATCCAATGGAAGATACCAAGAATCTAAGGTTACCGATTGCACCCCATTCAGATCTAAGAGCGTTCATAGGTGCTGGGTACTGGTTCTTGTTAATGAAACCAGAAACAGCATCTAATTCACCTGTAAGATCTGTGTTACAGAGAGCAAAATAGGCATCACGTACTGGAGCTGTACCGAACTTATTTTCACCTTCGATGTTGTCCATAATTGTATAAGCATCTGCAGAAAGAAGGGTTCTAACTACGGTATCAACGTCAGAACGTGTTAGTTCTGTTGGGTTGTCGCCATTTACACCGCCACCACAGTTAATGAAAGAAGCGGTTGCTGCCAACATGTCTCTTGTTAATTGGTCTTCGGTTTGACGAAGAGAAACACCAAGTCTCTTAGCTGCTTCATTCAAGACAGGGTCTTGGTTCTGCAGTGTGACTTGTTCATTCAATTGAATGTATGTTCCATAAAAAGAGATTTCGGCATCGATATCAACAGCAGTCAGCTGCTGAGCTGGAGGTGTTACACCTGTGTTACCAAGTGGCACCATCGCAGTATCAAGTGGATTATAGCGTCGCATCCTAAGGGTTGTTCCACCTTTTGCAGGCATGGTTTTCATTACTGCAGGAATTTTGTGGATCATATTAGGAACCGGCACACTTAGCAACTTCATAGAAAATGATTGTTGCACTGGTGCAGGCAGCACGCTCGTTGTTGTTATAGCCATAGGTTTTATTCCTAATGATTACAAACAAACATGATTCACGCCCATGCGTGAAAAACAACTACGAGTGAGTTGACGAGTCTCTTACGTCTGGGGTGACGAGGCCCTTACGTCGATGGGTTGACGAATCCCTTACGTCGATATGATTGTGAAGGCATAACCTTCATTGAAGGCGCGACCCTTCTTACGCATAACTAGTATAACGCTCTTAAAAATTGAGATGCAAATATTTAGAAAAAAAATTAGGCCCCTCGGTGGCGAGGAGATAGAGTCCGTTCCACCGAGGGCATCGCCCGTGAAGCCAGGCGATGTGTAGTAGTATAGTGCTATATTTTCTTTGAAGCGGCCTGCATTTCTGCCCAAAGCTGTTTCTTAAGCTCAGGAGTTAATCCACTGGCAAACGCGTTGGCCATCGATAATGGGCCGTCTCCTGTCTGAGGAGAGACACTGTTCATTGGACGCGGCTTGTTCACATTCTCTTGAGCCTTCTGGCGATCCTTCGCGTATCTATCATCTAGATTCAGCTCTTTAATGCGTTTATACGCCGCCGCTCCCCTTGCATAAAGAGAAGCTTGTGATGTAGCGATCGTTTCTGCTGTTTCAGGATCTACTTCTCTGAGCTTAGCAATCGTATCGTTATTCACAACCTGCTCGAAATCTGAGTATACCGACTTCAGTCGCGACTCATCCGCTGACATGGCCTGTTGCTTTTGATAAGATTCGAGCTGCTTCTTAACAGTCTCAACCTCTTTCTGAAGTCGCTCAGTGTCATCAAGAAACTCTTCTGGAGTCTCTTCTTCTTGCTTAGTTTGATTTCTATACGCTTCAAGCTGTGCCTGAAGTTCTTCCTTTTCTCTCTCTGCTCGCTCTTTAGCTTCCCTTAAACGAATAAGATTAGTCGCTTCTTTATTGTAATCATAAGAACCCGAATCCTGAGCAGGGGGCTCCTGATTATTCTCAGGAACGGGTTCAGATGGAGCTTCAGTTTGAAGCGTTGTTTCCAATTCTTTATTTGCTTCTTCCATATCTCACCTTTTTTCTATTATGTTCGAATCCCTTTTCTCCATATTCAGCTTCTTAGCAAGTCTTAATAGAGAACCATCAACAAACTGCAATACATATCCAAGTAGCTCGTACTTATCTTGACTAATTGCGTGTGGATTGTTCTTCATGAAGTTCACTGCATCAGCTGCTGGGAGAACCCATAAAAAATCTAACTTATCGTCTGCTTTGATGTATCTATAAACTGCTTGATCATAGTCTGGAGTAGGACACGACTGTCGCGCAAAGAAGTAGTGGCGTAACACGTTCTGCATTAGCTTCTCCTTCTTTGTAATGACCACAACATAGAAATCGCCGAGAAACTTACGCTTGTTCTTTCTGATGCACTCATGGATGTTTGCTTCGTAATCATCCAATTGTTCACGCATCTGATCAACTGCTGTGTGTGTTCCCGGCTCTTTCTGCAAAAGCTCTAAAGCTTCTGCTCCTACTGTCTTCCTTTTTGTTGCTTCTTCCATACTCTCCTTCTTCCACTCTTTTACTACTTACGAGACATTCTATCTGCTAGTCGTCTCGCTCTCCTTTTTGCAATCATATGCTCCAATAGCTGGAGGATAGGATTAAGAATTCTTACTAGAAGCATAAGAAACCTTTCCATCTTCCCAGGAGGCTTGATTTCCTCCTCGTCAACGATCGGTATCTCCTCTTTAGACTCCGGTGCTTCTTTAACCGCTACCTTAGGTTCTTGTACGTTTACCTCAGGTTCAGTTTTTTCATCCTCCTTCTTTTGATAATTAACGTTTCTTTTTTTCTTCATTTACCCTTCTTCTTCCTTTTCTTTTTCTTTGATATCCCAGCCTCCGAAAGAGCGATAGCTACCGCTTGCTTCCGACTCTTCACTTTCTTGTCGCTCTTCCCGATGTTCAACTCTCCAGATTTCCACTCTTCCATTACCTTTTTGACTTTTTTCTGCGCTTTCTTCTTCTTGCATCCGGCTTTCTTCGCCATTATTATCCTTTCTTTTTCTTAGACTTAGGATCCAACTCAGGCCACTTTTTATAAACTTCCCTACAAATACCTTCAGGGCTTGGAGCAAAGTGCGCCCTTGCGAGTGCGTTTCTTGCTCTTTTAATAGTGTTGATCGGAAATGAATAAGGGGACGCACCTCCGGAGCGTCCTGCGAAATTGGCAGGTGATACATTTGTATACTCACCAGAATTAGATGAGCCAGGCTTACGCTCGAGTTTCTCGCTTTTCTTCTTCGGAATCTCGACTTCTTTCGCAACCTTAACTTCTTCAACAGGCTTCTCGACCTGATTTTTCTTACCAGCGTCTGTCTTTTTTTTGGATACCGCTCCAGAAGGCTTTGCCTTTGATCTTTTCCGGGTCGATTTCTTCTTGATAGAGGGTTTCGGCATCTTTAAGTTCCTTCTTCTTTACATACCTTTTCTTGTTCCCAAAAGCATCGTAAAGGCCTACAGAAGGCTCTCCTAGTATGTTCAACGCTATACGACGCGCCGCATCATCTTTTCTTATATTTACCGGCATAATTCCTCCTAACTAAGGGCGGGGAGTGCATAAGCACCCCCACAGCCAAGAGAGTAGTAATGAAGCAAATTAATATTTTGTTGGTGATAACTTCTTCTTTGTATCACTCATATCTCCACCGATCTGCTTATCGATGCCACTCATGCCATCGTTAAGGTTTTCTGGGAGATAGCTGCCATCTTTTGGATAATATTTCATGACAACGTCTTGTGGCATAAGCGCGATTCCAAGCTTTCCGGAGATCATGCCTCCCTCCATCTTGGACATCTTCTTATCGTAGTATCTCTTTTTGCTGGCCATAATAAGCCCTTTCTTTGGAAACTGCCGGAATTACCCGGCAAGGTTATAAATAATACCTCTAACCACTCATGGTTGTTCGTGTTGCATTTTGGGCACGTTCCATAGCACTAGCTACAGAACCCATCTGCTTCTTATCTACTGTATTTTCTTCAATCTCTTTCTTCGCGCTTAGCATACGAGCTAACATGATAAGCTTCTCGAGCTGCTCAATGTCAATACCTTCGATTTCTTTCATTGCCTTAACAATGTTCAAGGTACCCATAGCTCTATCTTTCTCTGCTTCAGCTCGTCTTTCTACCGCAAGAGCCTCATTCTCACCTACACGGCTAAACCTCTCAACACCAAGACCTTGATCTGCAACTGTACGTGCCTTAGTAAGCCCGATGTTTGCTTCATGCTCTGCAAGCTGTGCCTGCAGTTGCATCTGCTCCATCTGTTGCTGCTGATCTGCTTGATTCTGCATTGTTTCGATAAGATCTTTCTTGTTCTGAATGGTAGCTGCTTCGATGATAACAGTGTCAGGGATCGGCAATCCAGCCTCTTTAAGATGCATGAGTTGTGCGAACTGCATCTGTCTCTGAGTTGTTGTATTTACCCCTTCTTCTACCGCTGCGTCGTACTTGCCAAACGCTTTGTTATAGAACTGAGCTGTTGGTTGCTCTTCTATAATCTTCTGCACCTTACCAGGAGTGAAATTCGATTGAACTATATCTAACATGAGAGAGCCAAGTAACTTCTGTGACCTATCAAGCTGGTCAAACAGTATCTGTAAGGTGGTCAGGCCTGCACCTTGACGCAACATCGAAAGAATACCGGCCTTCTCATCAGTCGCTGAACCGAGCAACTCTTCATTGACCCCAGAGATCTCTTGTATCTCTCGACCAAGAATTTCAGACAACTGAATCATTGAAGGCGGTATTTGGGGAGGAAGGATCTGTTCTACGTCTGTCATTTGCGCGTCTTGCTTGAGAGCCAATCCCCTGCCCTGACCTGAAAGGAATACATCCTTAGGATTTACCAGAGCATCAATCTTATATTTAAACCCGGAGTTGATCTGACTTTCGAGAATGTCTAATTCAATAACTTTTCTTCTATTGTAAAGGTACTGGGAGTCTCGGAGTCCACGTACAACTCCCTGTATCCTCCACGAATAATCGGACATCTGCGGATTATAGTATCCGAATACTGGGACAAATGGATAACGATCCGTACCTATTGGGTTAGGACCGTCATACATTACAGCACCCTGTACGACGACGGCTAATTTAACCGTAGGTATCTCACATTCCGTAACCGTGACCTGAGGGTAAAACCTTAGATATTCCTTAAGCGCGTCTTTGTCTCCGCGCCACTCCATTGTTTCACCAGTAACTGTATCGATGAGCATCTTCTGCGTACGATAATCTTTGTAATAGTACTCGTCATATGCCATGAGATCCTTTGGACCTACATTGAAACTTTCAGGCATATAGTTAAATTTACCGTCCCTATCATCCTTTGCAGGAAGAGACATGATTTGGTCTTCTTGCTCTGGCAGAAGCGAAAGTACCTCGCGGCGTGTGAGGTACGAACGCTTCCATATACCATTGCAATCAGAGAGATCTTTCTTACGGAAGTAAGGATCTATTAGAAATGTATTATGTGCACAGTTATCTACCTTGATAGAACCTGAAACAGGATCTGTTCTATAGTCTACCCACACCTGTAGTAGGTTCATACCTGTGACAAGTGAGCCATGAAAAGCTTCTGAAACTGTTTCTAGCACCCCCTCCTTCTGATTAATCCACATAAGTATCTTTGTGAATTGATCAGAGGTCTCCATATCACCGTTCTCAACTGGCGTTACAACTGTCGATTTTCTGTTTCTACGCTGCCAACCAGATATCATATTTACAACACGACGTATACGATTGAAATTGAACTGCTTGCGTCTATTTTGTGGAATAAGCCCGTACATGTCAGTCCAGAGGGTTTGATCTCCCGCTTCGAACCTCGTGTCGATTTGAGCTTCTTCCCAAAAAGATTGATTGATCGTGATACTGTCCTTGTAAAAGGTAGACATTCTGGCCAAAATAGCGTTGTCGTTCTCCTCATAGAACTGAGGACCCAATTCAGGAAAAAGCATATTTCTACCCTCGCTTTTTAAGTCGCCCTTTTTAAACGACTGTTCTTTTTACAATAGTAGCATAGCCATACTATTCTTTTACATGCAACACTTCGTCTCCATAGATCTCATCTATGTCTGACTTTTCTTCTTCATCCGTAGACCAATCCTCTGATTTATCTACATAAATAACTATGTGTGGTATTCCTCGAAGCCTATCTAACATAAACGTCGCACGCCTATCCAATATAGACCATATCTCCTTGCATGACTTTTTAATCTCAGCCCTGTCTCTCTGGTCGCAGTGATACAAAATCATAAAAGCGACCAAAGAGAAGGCTAAAAATATGTACTTAAACACTACTCAGCGTCTTCACCTGTGGTGCACTCGACCGCAATGCAGCATGTATGATCTTCTTTCATTACAGGCTTCGCATTTATGGTCACTTCTTCCTGCGTTTCGATGACTTCTTTTACCTTAACACTAGGTCTTTTTTTGTGCGTATGTGGAGCGTGTGGCTTAGATGCTTTCGCTTTACTCTTAGTGATAAATGGCACAGCCATCCGTGATGGAATCTTAAACCAAGATGGCTTGGGAATGAACTTCTTGAAGGTATTACCCATTGTCTTCATGGTTGCCTTCGATACATCAAGTGAGGTATCTACAACCTTAGCCGCTACAACCCCAGCTACAGCTGTGCTAAGGGTTGCTATGCTTGCATTAATCTTCTTGCGCTTATTACAAGCCGAAAATGCTCCCAACATCACGATCATGCAACACAATGTTATTGCACGTTTCATACAGAGTCTCCTCTTTTTCACCTGAAAAAAGGCGGTAACGAACCTTCTCCACCATAGATTGCTTCGTAACGCATCTTCTCAAGCTCTTCCGACGTTAAACTATCTCTCGTCTTAGGCAACGATATACACAAGTAACGCATCGCGTCCGCCGCGTGACTGTACTTATCATGAAGTGGCGTGTCCTTGTATACCTGCCTCTTCGAATCATACTCCTGCCTATAGTTCTCCAACGAACGAATAAGACCAGCACATTTAGTCTCATCCATACGTATCTTACTTAAAGCAGAACGTACTGATTCAATTCCATCCATGATGGAAACTTTTGGTGCAACCGTAAACCTAATCCCGAGCTGCTTCGCCTTCTCTATACGGGTCATGCCAGAGCCAAACTCCTTAACCTGTATATCGTGAGGAGCTATGTGCTTACCGTAGGTGTAATCCTTGGATAGCACATACTTCACGTAATGCTCAAGACCTTCTTTATTCTTCTCATAATAGTCTATTATTCTCACACTTTCCCCTATCACCTGAAAAAAGATGATAGTCGTGGAATCCCTAACCCCTATATCCCATGCAGTGTGAACTTTGAAGCCACCTTCCCATGGAACATCAGTTATCTGATTGTTCAATCTCATACGATCTATGTACTTACAGTAGAAAGAACCCTCAACTCCCGCATCAAATGAGACGTAGTACTCTTGCTGAACTAGATCGGGGCTCATTAATCCTTCTTCAATCTCCCTGTCGATCTCTGCTGGATCTATATGCCTTGTCTCATTTAGACCCAACCTACACGTCCACCACTCAGGAGAGTTGAGGGCTAACTGATATAAATCCCAAAAGTGATTCCTTCCTCGTGGCGTCGACTGAAATATCGCCCAACCCTTGTTCGCCGCAAGAATCGGAGACATCAACGCATATATACGCGGATTCTGTAACGCATACTCAGAAAATACTACACCACATGGGTTCGTTCCAACTATTCTATCTGGATTATCAGAACCAATAATCTGTATAATAGAGCCATTACTTAAAACGACTTTCATTTCCTGGGAGTTAAGAGACTCGATCAACTGCTTGGGAACGTAGTCAAGAAACCTAACTCCCTGAATTGTGACTGACGACCACAAAATCTTCTTACCTTGAGCATACGTAGGATAAACAACGTAATAAACTCCAGGCTTCGTTACCGCCTCACGTATAACTATGTTCCATGTACATAGATCCTTACCAGCACGACGACACATCACTATAACTAGCCTTCTAAACCTATCCTCAAAAAAAGCCTTAAAGATAGGTTCCTGATAATCCCTAGGCTTAAACCTGTTAAGGTGTATCTTCACTTCCACTTGTGACATCGTACTCCTTAAGCGCACTTGCTACTTTCTTCAAATACTCCATCGTTATCAAAATCTTATTGATTTCTTCCCTGTTGTTTCTCAGCTTTGCATAGTAAAGATGTGGCTTGAGATCTCCAAGTATAAGATCGATGTTACTCTCTATAAATCTATAGTGATCTAACGGTGAACGAGTAAGGAAATCACTCTCAAACTTTTCTACCGTTCCTCCTGCCTTATGACATGCAAAGCAATAGTATATGTTTTTGCCAGGAGAATAGGTGAACGACTTACCGGGATCCTCGCAAAAGGGACATTCACCAGAAAGATACGTTCCATCATTACTATTATTCTCGAGTACAACTATCGCTTTAATTGCCTTCAACAAATCCGTCATTCTTCTTCTCCTATTAGGTCCCGCCGGAAAAACTGGGAGAGTCCAAAAACCGGCGGGGTTTACATAAAGGCTACTTCTTATTAGCAAGATTCTTCAAGTACATTCCCAGCTTGTAAATAGACAACGTCCCGTACGTTGTTCCTGCTATAAACGTCAAATACTTGCACATCTTGATGGTACTCTTCGTATCCTCCAATGTTTGTATCTCGTTCTTTGTGAGCCCTTCCCTTTGAAGCTTTTCCTCTAGCTTCGACTCACGGTTAATCAAAAAGACCATAAACGCGATACTTGTCATCGCTCTCAACCCATAGTCAGCTGACTGAGACAGCCCCTTATATGGATTCTTAGTTGACTCGTAGACCTTATCTTCATCGTCCTCAGTGGCAAAGCGGACCTTCTGCATCTGCTTTTCCATCTTGTTCAACTTATCAAAGATCTGCTGCTGTTCCTTCTTGCCTCCTTCAAGAGCCATAGGGAACACAAAAAAGAGCGATATAACACTACATATGAGAGTCTCGTGTAACATCATTAGGCTTACTCCTAGATTTCTTAGTCTTAGACATCCTTTTCTTGCGTGCTGCTTTCTTAGGTGCCTTCTTCAACTCCTCTAGGGCTTCCCTGAGATCACGTAACTCTATGCGAGTCGCTTCGAGTCGATCTCTTAGCGAAACAACCTCCTCTCGCATATGATGGGTATGCTCACTGCAACCTCGTGACACTCCCTCAGCGCTCAACAAACGAGCCTGCATGTTCTCCCATCTCTTTTCCTGACACTTAATCATTTCATCTCTATCAAAGATATGTTCCTTCAACTCCCTGTCGTACTTTCTCTTAGTCCTGTACTCCATGATGCGGCTAACGGCTCGGCTTAAGATCCAGAAAAAACTAAACATTGCTAACATCAAAGCCAAAAATACTGCCGCATAAAACATCAACCACTGCAACTTAACGTACGCTTCCATCGAATGCATGCCACGGTTACAAATGGCATACAATGCTCTTGCTCTATGCATTCTATCTCCTCTTTAGACTATGCTTTTTTGCTCCTGTGCATGCTTAAAGGCCCAAACTAAATCACGTGATACCCGTATAGTTTGCATCAAGTCAGGCGCTATAAAGTCATCGCACTGGATTAACTCCTCTGATATCTCTATATACTTATCTATATCTTTACTCTTTGGCTCTCCGTCATAAATCTTTTCGTAGAGCTCTGTTAACTTCTTACGCTTCTTCTCTATCTCTTTTACTATCTCTTCACGCAAGTCGTAAATACGCATGTCTACAGCAAGATCGTGCACCTTCAACTCAGGTCCTTTCAACAGCTCTCGACTTATGCGTCTAAACTCTTTGTATTGCGCTTTAAACTCTTTATTTTTCTCTACTAAATTCATCCCGTATAATCCCTTATATCTCCAAGAATAACTAACATCTCTTTTTCAATAAGATGGTGTAAATCATAAAGACGTCCCTGTACTGCATCTACCCTATCTTCCATGACAGATAACGTATTCTCTATCTTAGTAAATACCTCTGTCATCTTCTTTAGAGATTCTGCTATGTCATTAAATGGTGTGTCTTTGTTTATAAATGCTTTTGTTATATTTCTTAGATTGACTATAAGAGTATTTAACTCATCGCTTTGTATTGGATCATTCATCTTCTTCTCCATACGCTTCCTCTATCTTCTCAACCCTCTCTTCTAATACATCACAAATAGACGCTGTTATTATCGGTGGTAATACAGCGTACCTAAAAATATCGTAAGTATCGTAAACCTCCTCAATAAACTTGTGCTCACCTAGGCTTATTAAACGCTTAGTAAGATCATCAAGCTTCTTACCCGCATTCCTCCTCTTCTTCATCTGTCTTTACCTCAAGGATAGGAGACACTCTCGTTATCTTATCTATGTGCGATCTTATCTCGGTTAGTTCCTTTCTATGAAGCGATGTAACGACCTTTTTTAGAACATAATAATTACTTTCTATCCTTTGCAATCTTTTACTGATATTCCAGATCGCGTAAGCTGCTACTTTTAGCTGTGCAATAAAGAAAAGTATGATTATCGTGTTGATCTCCATTATGCCTCGTAACACTCTTCGTTATTACCACAACTCTCACAGTTGCATTCCTGGGCCTGTACCTGTTCAAATTTCTCAGAGGCTACCTTAATAGCCATACGTATACACTCTGCAGGATCATCGTAAAGGTTAAAGTCTCCATTTACATATACCTTGCCAAGAGCATCATCAGATACGACGACGTTTATTTCATCATCGTTCTCTTTTGCCTGATTAACAAAGTTATCGAATCCCTCAACACCTATTAATTCAACAAGTGAATTGTATATTCGTTCAGCATCTGGTGCCTTACCTGGTGTTTCTAAGTAGTTAGTGCAAATAACACCCTTACTTGTCTTTATCGCTGCTATTGTCTTTACTTTTTTTAGCACACCTAGAACTCCACCATGTAAAAATAAACTTACCTGCTACCTTTGCCACGATTAACCCTATTCCAAGGGCCGCTAGTACTATCTTAAGTATTAGCATTATAAGTGCTGTCTCGATCATTATTCTTCTCCATCAAGTTTAATAAACTCTTCCATTTCTTTGCATAGATCCCGTATGGCTCGAGCAATTTGCTTATATATCTGATATTTTGGAACTCTTTCTCCTGCATCAACAACAAAGCATCCTCCTGTTAGTGCAACTTCTAATCGCATTCCTATACATCCGAGCTCTATATGAAGCGTCTTATTCTTATCTTTAACAACCATATCAGCCATTTTTTGTATCTTTGCAGCAGGATATTCATAAACAGTTTTTTCATCTGGTTTACCTTTACAAACAACAGACGAAAATGTTTGTAAATAAAAAAATACTGCTTCTTCTGGAGTCATATCTTCTTCGAACGTTTTTTCTAAACCGTATTCCTCATCCACTCCGTCTTCATCGTCAACATATGCATAAAGTGATAACTCTTTATATTTCAGGTTTAGTTTCTTTTCCATCTTTCTCCTTCTCTGCGTAGCTATCTACTACTATTGTGTATCTTACATTCTCATCTGACTTTGATTGTGACTCAGCTTTAAGCTTTGCTCTCTTCTGTTCTAAGCTCCACCACTCAGCGTCGTATCTTGCCTGTTGTGACATTACCATTGTTGTGTTGAGTTTGTTTTGAAGAGCGCCTTTTTCTCTCCTATTAGCTAAAAATAGAAGTGCTGTTTGATGCGCTTCAGTTAGTATCTTATGATCTACTATTAACTTGCTATATGTTGAGTGAGGAATTCCCCGGTCTAGGTAGAATTCTGAGATAGTAAAAGCGTCTTTTGTTTCCTTTGCCCACTTGATTAGATCGGCTGCCATTCTTTCTATTGTTAGTTTAGTTATAGGTATTCGTTTTAGGGTGTAAATATCGAGGTATTGGTCTACCCATTCACATCTTTCACGTTTTACTGATGTGGTATGCTCGTTAGATGGTTTCTCCATATCTCTCCTTTAGCTCTTGTTTTTCCTCTTCGGAGGCGTGTTCGAGAGCTTTACGAATCATGTTGTTTTTGCAGGCGTAGAATGCTTTTTTGCCTTGAAAGAGGTTGCACCTGTGTTCGAAGTCTGGGAGTTTTTCGGTGCGTTCAAACTTTAATACTTCCTGGTAGTAGTCTATGTTGTCTTCTTTAGTTTGATACGGTTTGTATGCTGCTGGCAATGGTTTTTCTTTTTGTTTTGCTTTGATGTCTTCTTGTAGTCGTTTGTAATGTGTGTAGAAACCTGGAATATGTGGTTCTTCGTCGTACTGGAAGTCGTGTTTAAGTTTGTACTGATCGAAGATGTGATAGTCGGGTTCTAGGTTAAGGATTTTGGTAGCGTCATTAGCTCGGTTACATACGAAGCCGTAGGGTTTGGTTATTTTTTTACCTCGTTTTAGGTTTGATTTGAAACTCTTCAAGGCTTCGCGTATAGCTATCGCAGGGTAGATAGTAAGTCTAGCTTTCCCATAAAGAGATAGCATGAGCACTTTGCTAGCTTCTTCTACTGCATCGGCTCTCTCTTTTACTTCTTCTGGCGTCATTACTCTCCTTTTTGTGATGTAGCCAGGGACAGGTCCTGTTTTGCTTGGACAGACTGGTGGTGGGAATTTTGGGAGAGTTTTTGGAATTTTGGAAGTTTTGAACAAATTTTGGATTAAATCTTGGGTCTCTCTCTTTCTAATGTAAGTCAAGTACCTGTACATGACATGACATGCTTTTTTATATAAATATTCTCTAGTAAAAAAATTTAATTGTGTGAGGTAGTGGTAAGAATTGTTCCTGAGGGCTGTTAGGAGTTTAGCGAGTTGTCGTTTGACACGTTTTAGGGAGAACAGAGAGCTCACCTTGTAGACACTGGTTTGAAAGTGTCGGTAATTTGTTTTGATGAGCCCCCATGTTCTCAGGCGCGAAATACTTCGGTTCACCTCCTCTCGTGATGCCCCGAGGTGACGGGCAATGGTTGATTGAGCAGTGTAGAGCTGTTTGAAGACTTGCTTAAAATGTAAGATATAATTTAGGACCTTGCGGTCGAGTGGTGACAGAACGGTCTTAACGAAAAAAGCTGGCTTAAAGCAGAAATCCTCAACAGGGCGAGGATCTTTCCAGAACTCAGGGTCATTCTTTCTATTACAAACAGTACTTTTCCCCGTATTGATGGGGTTTTTTCTGTTTTCTTTTGTTGACATCGGGAATAAGTAAGGATACATTTAGACCTCATATGTTATATGCCCCTCGGTTGATTGATCTCTTTATGAGGGGTACTAGAAAATTAAAAGATTTCCGGAGAGGCGTCAATGTTTCTCCGGATCTTTTAATTTCTAGCAGGAGGGCTGAGATACACAAGACGCCTCCTGGTGGGCCTAAACCACTCCTTGTATGTGATAGACCTGAACCCTGGAGTGGTCAAAACCCACTTTTCAACCAAAAACCACCCTTTTTTTTATACTCTTGACTACATATGTAGCTGATGATACACTATAAATAGTTAATAATTGGCTAAAAATGAAGGGATAGGGACATGGAAAACAAAAACAGAATCGCAATAATTATACTCGCTCTTTTTATGATGTGGGCCGGTAGCAAGATCACACAGATAAGACAAAACACTAGTGAAGATATCTGCATCATCGAACGAGAATTAGACAGACAGAAAGATAAACGCAAAGAACTTAAACAACAAATCGAAGACCTTAAAGACGAAATCAGAGAACTTAAAGATGAATTGGATAGTAAATGAGTGAAGAGCTAAGAGCCGTTAATATTAAAATACCTGCTGACGTCTATAAAAAACTTAAATTCCTGGCCATTGTAAACAACGCAACCATGAAGGACATCATCATAGAAGCAATCATAAAGTTCCAAGAAGTCCCTAAACTCAAAGAAAAGGTCAGAAACCTAAAACACATGCTCTATAGACTCAAGCGAGACCGGGAGTTTTACGAATGATAAATATCCATACCCTTGATTTCATTATGAACTCTTTAATCATGATTGGATGCATGAGCTGTATTCTCTACATGCAATACAGATCTCACGAAATAATCATGAAAGAACTAGGAGAAATAAAGAAAGAAAATAATGGACGAAAATAACCAAATGAGACAAAGACTAGCCGAACTCTCAGAACTTCAAAAATACGCCAAAATCGTCGCAAAGAGAGAGATGTTCTACAACATATCTTCGTCAGACACCAAGGACATTAGTAAGGCTCTCAGCGAATTCAAAAAAGATGCCCCAAACCTCAAAACAGATAAAGCCGCCGGCGGACGATACAAATACCAATCTCTACCAGGACTACTTTCAGATATCAACCCCGTCCTAGCAAAACACGGACTATCACTACTACAACCAGTACACACAATCGGCGACAAAACTTACGTCATAACCATAATCACCCACACCTCAGGACAATGGTTCCGATCTATAACCGCAATCCCAGAACAATACACCATGATCAACAAACTAGTTAAAACATACGAAAACCTCCAAGCCATGGGCGGAGCACTAACCTACACAAAACGACACGCCCTCAAATCTATGCTCGGCATAGACGCAGACGAAGATAACGACGGAAACAGCCCATACACCCAAGGACAACGATATGGCTCTTAATAGAAAAATACCAAAAGAAAAAAGAGAACAACTCAACAAAATCCTAATAGAAGAACTCGGACCAGAAATGGCACAACGATTAATTGATGGAGAAACAATCACCAACGAAGAAATGGTAACACAGGCCCTAAGAAAATTCGTTGAAGGTTGCTTAGAACCAGAAATATTAATCCAAGTTTTCATAGATGAGATGTGTTGGAACTGTATTGAAAAATTAGCAACAAAATTTGGAGAAGCCATCAGAAACGGCAAAAAATAAAACAATCCAGAAAAGGAGAAAGCAAATTATGAAGAAGGAAATGATAGCAGCAGAGACTCTTAAACGATACATACACTGCCTGAAAGAACTAAAAAAAGCATACGGGGTTGATGATATCCAACTCCCATACCAAATCATCGGAGAATTAGGATCAGAATTCCTAAACTTTCTAGAAGTAGAAGCCGAACTCGAACCAGACCTTGAATACATCGACCCAGACGACGATTTCGAATGGACAGAACGAATGTTCGATAGAGAAATAGAAAGCTCACAAGAGATAATAGACGACTACCTACAGTCAGACGCAACCAACATAGGAAGACAAGCATTCATTAAACTATGGCACTACTTCTGGCTACTAAAAACATTCATACAATTCGAAGACTACCAAAAACTATTAGACGCATCTCTAGCCGTAGACGTAGACAAAGAAGGATACGCTTTCTTCAGAGAACTAAAAGACGACGAAAAAAGAACCGAAGACGAACTCAAAACATTCATATTCGACAAAATAGGATTCGATTTCGATAAATTCTTCACTGACTACATATTCCTATTATCACTAAATTCACTAATAGAAGGACGATGGGGCCCTGTATACATGGCAGTGTAATGAAAAATAAACCAAACGTAGTAGAGATTGCACTACTAATAAAAAGACTAAGAAAAATCCTTCAGAAAAATATACAACATGAAAAGGAATGTAGAGCTCTTCTACATTCCCCAGCTCAAACAATTGTCAGAGGGAAAAAAATAAACTTCAATATGGGATACGTAAACTCGTCAAAAAAAAGAAGACGAGACATCCTAGAAATACTAAACGATACCCACGCTAAGATAGAAAAATTAAAAGAACTCATAAAACAAGGACATGAATATATAGAAAAACATACAAAATAAGGAGAAACCATGGAGAAGGTATACATGGACGAATACACAGATGAAGAACTCGAGTACCTCAGACAAATAAACCACGCACTCAGAAAATACGAAGACCCCGTAGCAATATGGGAACTAGCAAAGACATATCTTTTCAAAGGACGACAACAAATAGAATACCGAATGAGACGTAAGTGCAAGCCTCTCAAAGTACTCAAAATAAACGACCGCCTCTTCTTTATGAAAAAAGATATCATCGACCACCTAATCACTCACAGACGAAACCCATTCCTCGCATTAAGAGAATCCCAAAAACAAGCTCACCGTAAACTAGAATACGCCATGAATCACTACCAGAAAAAAATGCCAATCTCAGACTTCGATTACTCAATTGGAGACGACTATATACTAGAAGAACTCAGACGATTCCCAGAACTAATGACATCTAAAGACCTAGTAGAATTAGGAATATTCAAAGACGTAAGAGATGCATCAATAACCAGGCAATGGGGACAATCTCCATTCCCATGGTACGTTACTAACTCAGGACGTATATTCTATAGCCGAAAAGACATAAGCGATTACCTAAGGAAAAAAGCAACCAGAAAAACAATAAAAATAGATAGATACAAAATACCCGTACACTTCTAATCTTTTATAAAAAGGAGAGATTATGGAGAATATTGAGAACTTTTCTCAACAACTAAAGTATTTGGATGAACTCAAACTATACATCCAAAAAGAAGCTAAAGAACAACTCAAACAATATCGTCCTGATCCTTACGAGTCAGACAAAACAGACCAAATAAACGCCGCACTCGCTAAGGCTCAGGGCGATTATCCTACAATAAATACCAACAGAAACAATAGATTCCTATTCAACCAATACACAGACTTAGACGGTATATTGAGAGCCGTACGACCTGCCCTGTCTGTTAATGGATTATCTATAACTCAACAAACAAAAATAGACGACGATAAAACCATACTAGTAACAACACTAAGACACGAATCAGACCAGTTCATACAAACTCGATCCCGTATCATACCATCAAAGAATGACGTGCAGGCTTACGCATCTAACCTTAAAGCCATGAAACGTCACGACATAATGTCACTACTCAATATCACCATCATGGAAGATATAGACGACGACGACGGCGAATTAGATATGGAAACAGTAAGACAAGAACGAATCAAAGGAGTAGCTCCTCACGCAGACTACAGCGCCAGAAAACAATCCTTCGAACCAATCACAGAACAACAACTCAAAGACCTCATAGAAGACATCAAAGGATACGAAGACATCGCTGAAGACCTCATGAAACGATTCAATATCCAGACTCTAGCAGACCTTCCTCAATCCAAATACAACAGCGTCATGAGACAAGTACGACAGTTCGTAGGAATCCGAGAAGGAAAGTAAATAAAGACCGCTCTGACCTCGTTAAAGACCAGAGCGGCACCCATACAAGGAGATAATGAAGAAGCCCTTTAAAAATTACTATTAAAGTTGTTAGACGATCCTCCTAGGATAATATTTCCACCATCATCAACCGCACATGTAGCAGGAATTGTTCCCAAAGGACACGACTTATCACCAACATCCAACCACTTTATTCCATTATATGAAATAGCTCCTCTAGCAGGTTCTGATGCACCACCGGTCCTATATCCACAAAAGAAGAATGAATTCGTAGAATCCCATTCAACAAACTGAATGTCATAAATAAACGAAAGTGGATTAGACCTGTTAGTCCATGTAATACCATCCGCAGAAGTTGCTATACATCCTTCAGCTCCAACTGCCACAAACAAAGTAAGCGCAGATGAATATGTAACAGCCAATATATCTCTATCTGACCCACCACCTGGATCTTCAAAAGTAGACGTTCTAGACGTCCAACCAGCCGTTATATCAGTAGTAGATGCAAGATAACCATTAGCCCCAACTACAACCCAAGTACCATTACCGTAAGTAATATCAGCAAGTGTATCTGTTCCTAAACCTGTGGTCATCTTGGTCCACGACCCACTAGGATCTGCCGCTGAATAATATGTCGCTGGATTAACACCGGCACCCACAGCAACCCACTGAGTTCCACTAGAGTAAACCTCAATAAAAACCGCATCAGCATCTGCATTACCAAACTTAGCAGCCTCAGTCCAAGCACCAGTTGGATCTGCCGCATACGCTATTACACCAAAGTTAGCTGCACACGTAGCAGGAACTGCAACACAGAAACCTGCCGTAGCATCACAATGTATCGCCTTAGGCTCACTAGCAGAAATAGTAGACGTATACTGATGCTCCAACGTCCATGTTGTTCCATCAGCAGAACTGTAAATCAGATTATTAGGCGAAACTTCCCTACCACAAGTAACCCAACGACTAGTTCCAGTATCAAACGTAATTCCATTTGTAGAAGTCATAGGAGTAGGAGGACCTGCTGGATACTGAAAACCTCTCTGACGCATGTTATAAGTCAATCCAAGACCATCAACCGACTCTAAATTAATACTATTAGCACCATTGGTTATAAGTATAGTTCCAGAAGCAGAAGCTAAATTAGCCCACGCAGGAGCTGCTCCAGTAGCGCCTATTATCAACTGACCATCATTTCCTGCAGTAGAGGATACGACGCCGGCACCATCTGTTTCCATAATACCAGCAGTAAAACCACTCATGGTTAAACCGCTAATCGTTATAGCATTATCAAGATTGACCGTTACCGTACTACCTGCACCTGCCGTGTTGATATTTGTACCACCTGCTATGGTGATCGTGTTCCCCGCGATAGTAGCTGTGCCAGAATCAGTATCAAAGTCTTGAGCACCTAAATACCCTCCCGCTATATCCAAATTCAACGTATTAGCACCAGCCGTTATGGTTATAGTACCACCTGAAGACGTCAAGGATGCCCATGCTGGCAAGTTTCCTGTAGCACCAATAATCAACTGCCCATCACTTGCCGCAGTATGCCCTATCGTCAATACATCCGCAGCACCAGTTGTTGTTAAAACACCCTCACCAACAATATCCATCTCTGCATCCACAGACGTTGCCGATCCAGTATTACCATTAACAACCAAGTCATCAGTATCTATACGAATCCAATTAGCAACATTAGAGGTAATATCCTCCAACATCCAAATGTTATCGTCCGTATAGTTAATCCAAATTGTTCCAAGATCAAAATTATTCTGTTCAGTCGTTGGATCATCATTAGCCGTAATTACCTGAGGAGGAGTCGTTGCCTTCACACCCATGTATGAAAGAGGCTCCTGCCCCGTCGCCCTTCTGGGCTCTCTTTTACCTCTAGCCATCACATCTCCTTTTTAAGATTTTTAGCTAAAACTTGTATAACCAGCTGAACTGTTTCCTACATAAACAAGGAATCCATCTCCGTATTCCAAGTCCCACATATTTGCAACACCACCTGCATCAGAAATCCATGTTATGCCATCTCTAGAACTAACAATTTCAGACGCATTAGTAACAGCAACAAATACTTCCTTAGTAGCATCCCATTGAACCGTTGTGATAATACTAGACCCATCAACAGGATTAGTCCTCTGAGTCCACGTTCCTGTAGGATCACTTGCCGTTGCTATCTTCCCTGAACTTCCTACAGCACACCACAAAGATAATGTTGATGAATAAACAACGTACCTAATAAACGTTGTTCCAAAAGAAGATGTTCTAGACGTCCACGTAGAAGTAGGATCAGTTGCCGTAGCAAGTATTCCATTATCTCCAACAGCAACGTAATAAGTAGAACCATCATAGTCGCAAGATCTTATCTGATACGAACTAAACACAGTACCTGCGCTAGAGTTAACCGTCCATGTGCTTGTTGGATCACTGGCGGTAGTCATAACTCCACTTGAACCCATAGCAACCCATGTAGAACCAACATAGTTAACACCAGCTATGTTTGTAGAACCAAACCCAGATGTCCTAGACGTCCACGTACCTGTTGGATCTGTAGCCGTTACCATGTAACCAGAGTCGCCTATAGCAACGTAGTGCGTTCCATTAGCATGAACATCACGCATAACATTCATTCCACTTTCCTGATTAGTCCACGTTGTCGCATCAGTAGAAGTTGATATGTCAGAAGATCCTGCAGCATCTGCGCTCACTGCTACCCAGTAAGTGCTTCCATCATAAGTAACACCTCTAAGTGTAGTACCACAGTTCATCGTCCTAGACGTCCAGTCGTAATGAAGCTGAGTTGTATCTGGCTCAGGAGCAGTACATAACTTTGCAGATGCAGCAGTACACACCCAGAAACCATCATCACCATACGATATGCCCAACGCATTGCTTCCAGAAAATGGATCCGTATTCTGTGTCCATGCAGAATCTGGAGCTAACGAAGTAGCAATAATTCCCGTAAGACCAGCTGTTCCTGTTCTTCCAAGATCATTCTGAGCAACACGCCTAAAGTCATCACTAGAACCAAATCCAGTTCCAGTTGTAAGTGCCCAGCCAGTCGTTGCATCTGAAGTTGTAGCTATCTCACCATCGTAAGCAGTAGCAACCCAAAGACTATTGCTAGAATCGTATGTTACGTCTCTAACATTAATGCTAGAAAAAGGAGAGGTTCTCTGTGTCCACGTACTTGTAGGATCAGGTGCAGTTGCTATCTTTCCAGAGTTACCAACTGCACACCAGATACTATCATCGTAGTAAACACCATAGATATTATCTGAACTAAAAGATGAAGTTCTAGATGTCCAGGTACTCGTAGGATCAGTAGCCGTTGCCATCTCTCCACCAGAACCTACAGCCGTCCATGTTGTGCCATCATGATACACAGATGAAATAAAATCTCCTCCTCCTGAAGAGAATGGATTAGACCTCTGTGTCCATGTTCCTGTAGGATCTGTAGCTGTTCCTATTTTTCCAGAAAACCCAACAGCAACCCAATACCCATCAGAACCATAATGCACATCAAGAATGAGGGTAGTACTAAAACCAGGAGTAGATGCTGCTGTCCACGTACCTGTTGGATTAATTGCCCAATATATCTTTCCATTTCCACCTACCGTTACCCAATACGTATTGCCGTCATACGCAACATTACTTATTTCATCTGTAGTAAACCCGGACGTCCTAGACGTCCAGGTCAAAGCTACTACTGCAGCACTTCTTCTTCTAGAAGATAGTACCCCAGGTAACGACGTTATCATGCTAAGTCTCCCCCGATTATCCACTCATCAGTGGCAATCTTTGTAGCAGAGACAACTGCATACTGACCAGCAGTATCCAACAGAGATCCTCTAGACCTCAAAGTCACTCCACCTTCTGGAGCCAACGTAACAGTACCAGCACCATTTTGAGATATAAGAACATTTGTTCCTACAGGAAGAGCAACGTCTGCATTAACAGGAATCGTAACTGTAATCGCAGATGCGTTTGTACACGTTACTATCTTTCCATTGTCAGCAAGAACAAGCTCATACGTTGTACCAGTCTGGTTGTTTACCGCAATCGTTCCAGTAACTGCCAAGTCTATAGTTCCTGCACCACCAGTAACTTCTATAGAACCATCCGCAGAAGCAACAGTTGCAAACACCGGATCAGCTCCAGTACTTCCAACTAATACTTGCCCATTCGTTCCAACAGCAAGCGCCGTTATAGCCGCTGTAGTTCCTGAACCAACCAAGACTCCATGATCAGTTTGTGTTCCAAGCTTTGCAGCAAGAGAACTAGGAACAATAGGACGAGCAGTATCAGAACCAGCTATTGCTTCAGCATCAGTAGCCAACTCAACAGAACCAAGCTGACTATCAGTTGCCTGTGTTCCAGTAAGAGCTAACGTGCCAGCACCACCAGTTATCGTTATAGAACTATCCGTGCTAGTTATGGATGCGAATACAGGATCAGCACCATTTGAACCAACAAGAACCTGTCCGTTAGTACCAACCGCCAATGGAGTAATTGCTCCAGAACCAGATCCTACAAGAACACCATGATCTGTAAGAGACGAAACCCCTGTACCACCATACTGAACTTCAAGGTCGGTAGACAGCTGTAGATCGTCTATAATGACCTGACCTGTTCCTTTTGCAGTTATATTTATATCTATGTCTGCATCGGTACCATCAGCTGTCAACGCAGTTCCAGTAAGAGTCACACCAGCTGCAGCAACATTAGTATCAAACGTTGTTCCATATACTGTTGTTGCTGTAATAGACGTAACAGATGGCGTAGCAGACCAGCTAGGATTAGCTCCTGTATTTCCTACAAGAAGCTCTCCTGTTGCACCTACTGCAAGAGCCCCTAGGGCAGCTGTATTACCAGCTCCAACTATCAATCCATACTGAGTCTGTGTTCCAAGCTTTGCCTTCAACGACGACGGAACGATTGCTCTAGACGTATCAGCACCAGCTATAGCCTCTGCATCTGTTGCAAGCTCAACCACACCTTCCTGTGCCGTTGTTGCATCAGTCCCTGCTATATCAAGAGTACCTGCACCAGGAGTAAACGTTATTGTTCCATCAGCAGATGCCAATGTTGCAAAAACAGGATCAGCTCCTGAAGAACCTAAAAGAACCTGACCGTTTGTTCCTACTGCTAGAGGAGTAATTGCTCCAACCCCTGAACCTACCAACACACCATGATCTGTTAACGTCGTTGCACCTGTGCCACCATAAGGAACTGTGAGAGCTGTTGTAAGCTGTAAGTCATCTATGATAACTTGGCCTGTTCCCTTAGCTGTTATGTTTATGTCTATATCAGCGTCCGTACCATCAGCCGTAAGAGATGTTCCTGAAAGTGTAACACCTGCAGCTGCTACGTTAGTATCAAACGTTGTACCGTAAACTGTTGTAGCAGTAAGAGATGTAACAGCAGGAGTTGCACTCCACGATGGATCTGCACCAGTATTACCAATTAGTATCTCGCCAGTAGCACCTACTGCGAGCGAACCAATAGGACTACCAGTCCCATTCCCAACAAGAAGAGCATTATTAGTAGATGTTTTTCCCCACTCATCAATAGTATCCAAGGCTGCTTGAACGTTCGTGTCAGCAGCAGATAAAATTCCATCAAAGTTAGCTGTATTAGTTAATACCAATGCTGCATCGTTAGTACCAGCTCCAGTAGAAACAGTCGATCTAAGCGTATCTTTCTCTATAATTACGTCGACTATTGTAGATGTTGATTGCTGATACAGAATATAACCAAGCTGAGCAAGCTCTAGCTTTGCAAGCTCACCACTAGTGCCATTAACATCTCCATTAGAAACAGCAGTCTGAGCTAATGCAAGATTATTATATTCTTGATCATCTAATACTGCCCAGTAAGTAGGAGTCGCAGAGTTTGCATCATCCTTAGACACATACAGCCTATACGCACTAAACTTTGTTCCAGTTGGAGCTGTTGCTGTACCTGCGCTATTCCAGTACCCATCAAATGTATCTGAGGAAGTATACGTGGCCCACTTTCCAGAACCGTTTGTATACATTTGCTTCCAAGTAACACCAACACCACCAGTATCTGAAATTGTTGTATACAATCCATGGTCAGATAAAACATCTGCACCAGCTATAGATATTTTTTGTGTTCCAGAAAGAGTAATGTTTGCACCATTAGTCACGTTTTCAATAATTGGACCAACCGTTTGATGCAAGAAGTAAGAAACTCCAACCTGGAAATCATATGGATGGTTCTCTCTTACTGTATATTGGATGTTTGTTCCAGTAGAATCTCTCAGACACTCAAAAAGAACTATATAATCTTCATATAATGCTTGGTTAAATGTCGTCGTCTTACCTATTGTTCCAGTATCATCTATATAGATAGCGTATGTATTTCCAGCTGTCATTCCAGTTACTGTTTGACTACCAGCCCATGTAACAGGAAGACCTTTTATGTAACCAGTTCCACCCTGTAAAACATCAAATTGTCCTAGAGTCGTATCGTCATAGTAAGGTCCTGCACCAGCCCATGCTTCAAAACCACTAGGTGTTAAAAGACTTCCAGATGCATATACGTCACCACTACTGTCAGCAATGAGTCCACCGTCTGTAATACTAGTAAATGTTACGTCGGTACCTACTGTTAATGTCGTACCAGCTTCTAGTGCTCCAGCAGTTGCTGTTATATCACCCACATCTGCGACGATATCACCAGCTGTCGCAACAACATTACCTGCAGAAGCTGTTACGTTTCCTGTCGTTGCTATGACACCTGTACCACCAGTTACTGTCGTTGTTGCAGATACTGTAGTCCCAGCAGAAAGAAAGCCTGCTAGCGTAACATCGTCATCTAAAATGACAGTCACAGTGTTACCTGCACCTGTCGTGTTTATGTTTGCACCACCAAAAATATTAGTATCACCTGCTACCGGTACAGCCGTTCCTGCATCTGTCGGAAAGGAATCAGAGAATGCACCAGAGTGTGCAATGGTTAAAGTCCCAGGAGTACCAGTTACTGATATCCCTGCTCCTCCTACAATGTCGATATTGCCAGCGACTGGTGAAATCGCACCGCCAACATCCCCTGTAAGAGTCTCTATTAACCCACTGCGATAAAATTGACCCGCTTGGCTCATATCGCCTCCTTATAGTGTTTCACCATGATAAACAGTTACATAAACACTACCTGAGGTAGGCGTATCTAACTCTTTTACATACATACGTGTTCCCTCTGCAAAAAAACAACCCTGCTCACGAGAAGCATTAGCTGTCACATCCAACAAAAGAAACGCGTTAGCTGCAATGGCTTCATGGTCGTAAATACCATCGAAGGAGAACCATAATGCGGCATCAGTTAAATTTTGAATTCTAATTATACGAATTGGATTTTGAAAAGCTGTTCCTACTGCAGCATATGCAGCACCAATAGAACCAAACGCTAATGAACGCGCTGGCTCCGGAACAAGCCTTATAGCTTGCGATCTGGCCATTCTCTCTCCTATTTAACCCTCTGTAGAAGCCATGGAGAAAACCCCTACAGAGGGCCCAAAGTAGTTAATTATTCTTTATTCTCTTCTTTCTCAGCAGCTTCTTCCTGTTGAGCTTTCTGTCTCTCTGCTGCTTCCTTAAAAAGACGAGCTACTTCATTGGCTGCATTGCAAGCTGCATAATAGGCTTCATCGAGCGGTGCTCCAAACGGAATCTTAAAGGTATAAACATGTTTCTCACCCTTAACTCCGATCACTACCTCGTTATGAATAGACTTCTCTAACTCAGGTAGCTGCATCTCTTTCTTTTCTTCTTCCATCATATCTCCTTATTGGTTATGGGTTTTTCTGATCTCTATAATATCCAACTAAATGTAATCTTCCTGTTCCTTGAGTTTCTCCAGCTGCATACACAATCGTTCCAAGAGGTAAATTAGCCCTGTCTGGCTTCAAGTCTGGAAACGTGAGCGTTACACTCTCACCAGTTCTGACATAGTCATGTGCATGAACACCGTTGTAACTAATAATGCAATCAGTATCTGAATCGTTTACCAGCCGCAAAATGAAAATTGCATCTGGTAATCCTTCATCATTAATCGCAAGAAAGTCCTCAGTGCCTGTAAACGTAGAAACATCTATAGATATTTTTCTAATAGCATGAACTGCATTACGCGCTTTCATATCATCTCCTATTTTTACGGGTCCGCGACCCAAGGTTGTACTTAGAATGTAGCATCCACCCGTAAGCAGATGCTACATCTTGTTGGTTTGGCCATCAAACCAAAGGAGAAAGTTAAGCCGCTATAATCCAGAAAGTAATAAGAACATCTCCGTTCAGAGCAGCAGCACCATTGTTAGTCAACGTTACCGTGAATGACCCTGCACCTGGAGTTACTCTTGTTACCGTCATCTGTGCATCATTAGCACCTAAGTTCGATGCACTTACGAGAATTGCAGAACCTACAGTGCATACAGAGTTAGTAATTGTAAACACCTGGGTTGCTGCAGAAGCAGTTGTTTGTCCAGTGAATGTTGCTACACCAACGTTAGCATTAATTGTTAAAGAAACTCCGGCAACATTTGCTGTTGCTGGAACCACATCAACAATACCTGCAGCTTCAAGAGAGATACCACCTGTACCAGACTGAATTGTTGTAGCAGATGTTGTGTTAGTAGAACCAACTGTTACAGGACGAGCCGCAGCACCAGTACCAACATTAACAGCTTGAGCATCAGCATCTGTACCGATGTTAATAGCTCCGCCATCAGAGTTGATTCCTATTGTTGTGGCTGCATCAATATCAATAGCTCCAAGGCCATCAATCGTTAAAGCACCTGTACCTGAATATATATTTGTATCAGCTGCACCTGTTACAGAACCAACTGTTGTTGTATGAGCAATCGCATTTGCCCCAATCTCAACATTTCCAGTTCCTGCATTGATAACAACTGATGTTGCATCTGTTGCATTACCAATTGTTATTGTTCTTGCAGCAGCCCCCGTACCGACATTGATATTTTGCGCTACAGCATCGTTACCAATTCCAATAACGTCTGCAGATGAGTTCAATTCTAGAACACCCGCAGCATCAACAGTTACATCTCCACCACCGTTAACAATCAAGTCACCTGTACCTGCCTGAACGGTTGTTGCACCCGCACCAGTTGTTGTACCGACTGTCGTTGTATGAGCAACTGCGTTTGTACCTATGTTTACAGCCCCTGTTCCTGCATTAAGAACAACGGATGTAGCACCTGTACCATTACCAATGGTGATTGTTCTGGCTGCTGCGCCAGTACCAACGTTAATATTCTGAGCAACAACATCATTACCCATATTGATAACGCCAGTAGAGGAATTGAGGCTTAAAGCCCCGACGGCATCAATATCACATACACCGCCAGAATTGACTGCGATTCCACCTGTTCCAGATTGTATAATTGCGTTACTTGTCGTATTTGTTGAACCTACAGTAACGGTGTGAGCTGTTGCATTCGTACCTACAGTAATGTCTCCAGTTCCACAATTGAGGTCTATAGCTGTTGCATCTGTTGCATTACCTATTGTAATAGTTCTTGCGGCTGCACCTGTACCTATATTGATGTTCTGAGCGACAGCATCATTACCGATACCAATCACACCAGCTGATGAGTTCAACTCAAGCACGCCAGCTGCATCAACCGTAACAGCATCTGTAGACGTAAGAGCTAAATCTCCTGTTCCTGACTGAACTACTGTTGCAGCTGTTGTGGTTGTCGATCCAACAGTAACCGTGTGGGCTGCTGCGTCTGCTCCAATATTTACTGCCCCTGTTCCAGAAGCAAGTCTAATTTCACCGTTTGCAACCTCACATATAAATCCGCCTGTGCCGCAGTCTACATCTATGCCACCAGCAGCATCTGATGCATTGATGTTAATAGCGTCAGCGGATGCAAGGCCAGATGCGACAGTAACACCACCAACATCCGAGTGAACGTTGATCGACGCTACGCCGGTTCCCTGGTCCGAGTGGATATCAATCGTTTCAGATGTTCCACCGTCAGCGTGAAGGTAAATTGTTTGTGCACCATCAGTGTCTGCTGAAATTGTACAGTCACCAGATGTCATATTAAGGTCAACACCTGCTGTAAGAGAACCAGCTACGGAAGGCGACGCATCAAGATTAACTGTAAGTGTTCCTGCTGCACCAGCTGTCGTTATATTTGTTCCACCAGCTATTGTAATAACACCAGCTACTGGGGTTGCGGTTCCAGCATCACCATCAAGAGAGGTGAGAGCTGCCACACCAGCTGCTTCAAGGTTAATTGTATTTGCACCATTGGTAATTGTGACAGACCCACCAGTAGATGTTATGTTTGCCCAGGCAGCTGCTGCTCCTGTAGCACCAATCCAAACTTGTCCGTCTGTTCCTGCAGATGGAATATCAACTAAGTTTTCCCAGTTTCCTGCCCCAGCAGCAACACTCGTAAGAATGTATGCAGCATCTGCACTCTGATCAACCCAAACAGTACCAATATCAGAAAGGTCTGCAGTTGTAGGTGCACGATTCTCATTAACTATAGGTGATTGGTATATCCCACCTAGCTGGTCGGGATTGAAGACGTTATAACGTAAATTTTTCCTGTTATTTACAGCCATCACTCACTCCTTTTTAAAAATGAATAGATTTGTCGATATAACCGTAACACCTGAAAAACTAAAAAAGCGAAGGTTTAGGAAAGTTTGTTGACATAAGTAATAAGTAATGATATCGTTTTTACCAATAGAAATCGTGTAAGTAGCCATTTTTTAGCACGGTTTTTATTGCGTATACTTGGGGAAGTAAGGGCTGGTTTTTCAGGGAACACCACGCCCACTGAGTCTAACCGCTCTTACTTAAGGGCTTTGAAATAGGGATAAAATATGAAGAAGATTATAGCATTTTGCTTATGTTTTGGCGTTATTACGCCAGTTTTTGGAGTAAAGAACAGCAGAGAATACATCGAGATGGTACGCGCAAAGCGTGCAAAGCGTAAAAAACAACAACAAAACGCTAAGACGAAAGCAGAACGACGACGAGACAGTAAAGCAAAAAGGAACGAGGCTAACTATGCAAAGTGGAAGAAGCACACTGAGCATGCAAAGAAGAAGAAGCCTCACGTAGTAATAAGAGCAACGAAATCGATCTTTGGTAAAACGTTTTGGATGTCACTAGGTGCTGGAGCCCTATATTTGGCTCTTAATCCAGAAGTCATCAAAGCTGCGATAAGTGCTATCACTGGCGCATAATGCTTTCTGAACGACAACTCAGAGAGATTCATGCCGAATTCATGGCTATTCCTTTTGTGGCCGATGTTTTCGTAGAAGAGATAGGCATGGATATCGAAGAGATTCCTAAAGATCAGTTTCGTAAATATCTAAAGCTTGCGAAGAAATTTCGCGAACTAGCTTGCGAATTCGCAATCGTAAAAAGCTCTAGATTACAAAGCAAATCTCGAGAGAGAGGAAGCGTAAGGATGAGGAAATGGTGAAGATAGGTATGGCTAAAAGAGCCAAGATTTTGAAAACCTTGGAAAAATTTAGGGTCCTTCCAGCAAACGAAAACGATTGCTTTGGCTGGAAGGGCGCTTTGAGGGAAGGATTACACCCTCGGGTATACGTAGATGGTAAAAGTATTGGTGCGCATCGAGCAGCGTGGCTTGTACTAAAAGGTAATATACCTAAGCATCATTACATCAGGCATGTGTGCGATAACAAGGTGTGCACCAATCCTCGCCATCTATACATATCTAGAGAAAAAGCTGAAAGAGGCTGTTCCAAACGTCTAGGGCGGGAACGTCTTTCACTAGACCTTCCAACAGGATTAATAAGAGAGATTAAACTGGCCGCAGAAAAATACGACCAAACCGTAACAAAATACCTCCTCAGGCGGTTGTACGAAGTTGTATTGTATGAAAAAAAGGCCTAAATTACACTATATACAGTTGCTTGAGGGGGAATAGTTCCAGTCCTGTCAGGGTATCATGAAAGACTCATTTGGAGAGATAGTATATAAATGCAGACAAAGAAATGAATGGACCGTAGAGCAATTCATAAAAATACTCGGAGAAGATCTATCTCCTTCCTATATCACAAAGATCGAACTTCACGGTGAAATACCACGTCCTGAGCTTATTTGTAAGATATCATCAGTGCTAGGTCTCGATAAGCGAGCAATGCTAGAAATGGCAAAAAATAGCAAAATACAGCAATTCACAGCAAAAATAGATAAAAAGTATCGAAAATTCATGTTATTCATTCTCTTAATGCTGTGCTATTCATGTACTCTATGGTGCAATCAGCACAAAAAAGATCAATTATGGCTACATATCGAGCAAATCGACAAAGAAATACTAGAGACAGCCCGGAAAAGAGCCGAAAACTTCCAGAATTTGACCGAAAAACTACTGAAATTAGACGAAAAGAAGCAGAAATTACACGATGAATTAAAGAAATTGTATAAATGAAATTAATTTGTTGACATAAGTAATAAGTAATGGTAAGATATTTATAACGAGTCGGGGGGACTCAGTTAGTTAAACCGTCCCGGGGGGGACAAACAGAAGGGACTACCATGAACAACTCTAAAAAAACTCTATTATTTTTGTTGTTATTGTCAGTTGCTAAGCCAGCTTTTGGTGGTGGAATAGGTTCAGGAATCGGTGCCGGCATAGCCGCAGCAGCATCTTGGGTTGCTCCAGGTGCTACAGCAGCGCCAGTCACTCCAGTTTCAACATCTTGGACTTCTAGCGTAACTAATGCACTCTCTAGCGCAGGTTCAGCTGCAGTACCAGCACTTGGTGTTGTAGGCTCAGTAGCTGCATCTTCGTTGATTCCTTACGGATTAGGACCTATTGCTACAGTAGCTGCTCCATATCTTATTGCAGCAGGTGCTAACTATGTTACAAAGAAGGTCTCTGGTATAGATATTGCTCGTCTTAAGTATGAAGAAGAACTTAAGGACGAAGTTGCACACCTTACAAGAATGATGGAACGTCGAGATAGAAAATACGAACGCATGATGAGAAAAGCACGAAAACTACGAAGAAAAAGAAAACAGCGTGAAATGATGTGCGTCGAAGAAGATCTCGATGAAGAAGACGAAGAAAGAGAAGAGGACTTAGAGGACAACAGATAAGTATTAGAAAAAATCCGGGGGGATTATCATGAAAAAAACATTACTAATGTTAACTATGTTATGTGGAGTTGCTGGAACAGGTGTCGCTGAATACAAAGCATCAGTATCGTATGACTCAGAAGATTTTGCTTACAGATCAGCAATGGCAGCTAAGAGTTATGCTCGCATGAGTGCAACCGTTGCAGCAAATAAATTAACTAATACCGTACTCGGTAGTCCTATGTTGTTGAGTGCTGCGGCAGTAGCAACCGGCTTGGCAGGTTACTGCACATACACCGCGATTGCCGCTAACCCAGCACTAGCAACAACAGCAGCTGCCGTATTTGGTGGCGTACAAGCTATCAGGTTTATGAGATGGCTCGCTTCTCATAAAGAAGAAGAGAAACTTGTAGAAGACCTTATAGTCGAACAACCTAAGAAGAAACAAGTAAAAAAAAAAGAAGAAAAAGAAGAATCAACTCCTTTGAGTGAACTAGAAGAGGAAGTTATTGAAGAAGATTATGATGACATCATGGTATACGCCCAAGAATAACCATCCATCATAATCCAAGAAATAAGCTGAATTTGTGGAGTACCATTCCATAAATTTACTAAGATACGGGGGCCTATATGGCTCCCGTTTTTTTCGTCTATTTTTCGTGCCGACTCGGCTCGACAAGCTGGAAAGGTTGATCTATGGCCTACCTTTTAGGGCTCATTTGTTTTTTACTAGGAATTTACTTCGCTAGACCTAAGCATTATCGTACTCTACGATCATTAAAGTTACCGAAATATTTTAAATCTAAAAAAAAGAAACGTAGGAGGAGATAGATGGCTGCGAAAATTATCTTTATGGGTATCTCATGGTTTGTTCTAAGTGTCCTGACATGCATGAACATGGAGAAAAAAAAAGATGAATGGAAAACAAGAGAGAGAGAACCTAAAAGAACCATTGTTCTAAAAGAAAAAGTCAAAAGAATGAAGCGAATAGATCGTTGTTATAACATCAATAAACTTGCAGATGAAGCAGAAAAAATGGCCAAGTGTTTTCAAAACCGCACTTGGCCAAAAGAAATGTAAGTAACGATTTTCGTTTACCCACAAAAAAGGAGATTATGATTCCATCCAGTCCTTAGCTGCTCCTATACCTGAGAATATTCTTCCTAGTATACCGGACGGAGCTTTTTTCTTTTTCTTTTTACCTACCGCAAAGTCTTCAGCAAGTTTATCTAGCTGAGGTCCAACCTTCTTTTCAACGAGAGCTTCTAGCCCTGCAGGTCTTCTTCCACCATTCATTTCAATGATATCAAGCATAGCTTTCTTTTTAAGCTTTCCGGCTTTATTCAACCTATCCCAGTTTCTTAAAACCCTTCTCTTTCCTTCATCAGTTTGAGCCAATGTAGGAATGGTTTTCAAAAAGAGCTGAATTTCACTTTGTGTCACTCTAGATCCGAAGATATCTTTAGCGTTCTTAGTGAAGTCAGTAGATAGCTTTTCAAATTCCTGTGAATCTGGATTCATTAGGAACTTTAAGTTAATACCGAAACCAAAAATACCCTTATCTATCGTATTTAATATATTATAGAAAGCTGGATTAGTAAGATTACCCTTCTTAAGAAGAGTCTTCATTCTATTAAGTCTCATCTCATTCTCACGAGACGCCTTACCCGCTTTCATCGTTTCT
>Ga0180432_10001325_pt1 | contig 39342 bp, 31 predicted proteins | sample SS_ome_10_FD_132414 | JGI IMG/M metagenome (GOLD analysis project Ga0180432, IMG submission 132414) | Hypersaline lake sediment archaeal communities from the Salton Sea, California, USA - SS_1_MS_2 metaG | ecosystem: Environmental > Aquatic > Non-marine Saline and Alkaline > Hypersaline >... | reverse complement strand
CTCGCACGCGGTGGGGTTCCTCGGCGACCAGGGCCGGGGCACGCACGAGTACCGCGGGGTCCTGGACCGCGTGGACATCATCACCGGCACCCTGGGCAAGGCCCTGGGCGGGGCCACGGGCGGGTACACGGCCGGCCGCCAGGCGGTGGTCGACCTCTTGCGCCAGCGGTCGCGGCCGTACCTGTTCTCGAACACCGTGGCTCCGTGCGTGGTGGCCGCGGGGCTGAAGGCTCTGGACTTCATCCAGCAAAGCGGCGCGCTGCGAGAGAAGCTCTTCGAGAACACCCGGTACTTTCGCGCCCAGATGGCCGCGCGCGGGTTCGACATCCCCGAAGGCGGGCACCCGATCGTGCCCATCATGCTGGGCGAGGCCGCGCTCGCGCAGGACATGGCCGCGCGCCTGTTGGACCGGGGCGTGTACGTGGTGGGGTTCTTCTACCCCGTGGTGCCCAAGGGCGCGGCGCGCATCCGGGTGCAGGTCTCGGCCGCGCACTCCCGCGAGGACCTGGACTTCGCGGTCCAGGCCTTTGACGAGGTGCGCCGCGCGGCGGGCCGGTGACCGCAGACCGGCGCGACGCCGGAGAGGCAGACGAGCGCTCTCCGGTTCCCTCCCCCTTCGGGGGAGGGCTAGGGAGAGGGAGAGAACGGAGGCAGCCGCGGTCCCTCACCCTTACCCTCTCCCGGGGGGGAGAGGGAACAAAGGCTGCGCACTTGGTTGCGCGTTGGCGGGGGCTTCGGTACGTTCGCCTGTCGCCCAGCGTGCGCGCAGGAGCGCGAACACAACGGCGCCCCCCACCCCGGGCCTCCGCCGGGGGGAAGAGGGAGACGAGCGCTCTCCGGTTCCCTCCCCCTTCAGGGGAGGGCTAGGGAGAGGGAGAGGTAGCCGGCGGCCGCCGTGCACGCGGCAGCGGTTACGTTTCGCACGGGCCTTCAGAAAGGAACCGACGCATGCCACGACGACCGAACATCCTGTGGATCATGACCGACGAGCAGCGCGCGGACACCCTGGGCTGCTATGGGAACGCCTGGGCGCGCACGCCCAACGTGGACCGCCTGGCCGCGGGCGGGGTGACCTTCGACTGCGCCATCGTGCAGAACCCGGTGTGCGTGCCCTCGCGCGTGTCCATGCTCGCGAGCCGGTACGCGCGCACCGTGGGCACGATGCGCAATATCGACCGCCTGGACACCCGGGGCCTCGTGTTCCTGCCCGAGGTCCTGTTCCAGGCCGGGTACGAGACGCTCAACATCGGGCGCATCGACTGCCTGCGCGGCCGGGTGGACCGCCGCCGCCAGGAGGGCATGGTCGGGTTCTACGGGGGGCACATGGGCAAGGCGCGCAGACCGGCCCTGAGTACCTTCCGTCCCGAGCTCACGGGCCCGGAGCGGGCTCAGGCCCTGGGCGTCACCTGGCCGCCCGCGGACCGGGAGGTCGGGGCCAGGACGCGCGAGCGGGTGATGCTCTACGGCACGTACCCCGGACCCGTGGCCGACACGCTCGAAGCGATCCACACGGACATGGCCATCGACTATTTGCAGACGCGCACGGACGACCGGCCGTTCTTCCTGCGCGTCTCGCACCTGAGCCCGCACACCCCGGTGCTGCCGCCCGCGCCCTTTGACCGGCTCTACACGCCCGACCAGGCCCGCGTTGCGGACCCGCCCGCGGAGGCGCTCGCGCGCAAGAGCTCGGCCGAACGCGCGCATCGGGACCTCTTCCACCTCGACCGAGCGTCCGAGGACGTGCGCGCGCGCTACCGGGCGCACTACTACGGACTCGCCGCGCACGTGGACGGCCAGGTGGGCCGCCTCCTGGACGCGCTGCGCGACCTTGGCCTCGAACAGGACACCGTGGTCGTGTACAACACCGACCACGGCAGCATGGTCGGCCAGATGGGGGGGCTCGTCACCAAGGGGCCGTTCGACTACGACCACACGAACCGGGTGCCTCTGCTCCTCTCCTGGCCGGGCACGCTGCCCGCGGGCGCGCGCGTGGCCGACCCCGTGGAGATGGTGGACCTGTATCCCACGCTCCTCGGGCTGGCCGGCGTGGACGCGCCCTCGGGCCTGCACGGCATGGACCTCGGTCCGGTGGTGCGCGGCCGGGCCCCGGGCCGGGACGCGGCCTTCAGCGAGGGCGGGGACGGCAACCCCGACCGGCCCGACTCCCCGGGCATGCGCTACACCGTGCGCACGCGCACGCACAAGCTGACCGCGTATCCGGCGCTGGGCCAAGGCGTGCTCTACGACCTGGCGGCCGATCCTCAGGAGATCGACAACCGGTTCGACGACCCGGCCCTGGCCGAGGTGCGCGCCGCGCTCCTGGGCCGGATCCTCGACTGGCTCGAGCAGTACCCGGGCAAGGACTGGTGCACGGATCGCGCGGGCGTGGCGCGGCTCGCGGGCTGAGGCCAGGGACGCGGAGAGACCCCATTGCGCAAGCGGCGCATCGTGCTCACCATCGGCGACCCGGCGGGCGTGGGCCCGCAGATCGTGGTCAAGGCCCTGTCCCGGCCCGAGGTGCGCAAGCGCGCGCGGTTCCTGGTGCTGGGCAACCGGCGGGTGCTGGCCGAGGCGGCCGAGCGCCTACAGGTGGCCCTGCCGCTGCGCGTGTTGGCAAGGGACGCGGCCCCGGCCTGGGAAGAGGAGCCCGCGCTCCAGGAGGTCGACCGCCTGGGCGCGGCGCCGCTCTTGCCCGGTCGGTCGGGCGCGCGCACGGGCCGGGCGAGCCTGGCCTACCTTCTGCACGCCTTGCACCTGTGCCTGGAGAACCGAGCCGACGCCATGGTCACCGGGCCCGTGAGCCCCGCGGCCCTGCAACAGGCCCGGTGCCGGTACCCGGGGCACACCGAGCTGTTGGCCGACCTCACCAATGCGGAGAAGGCAGTCCTCGCCGCGGTCCACGGCCCCCTGCGCGTGGCGCTTGTGAGCGGGCATACGACGCTCGCCGCGGTGCCGCAGATGGTGACCCGGGGCGAGGTCTTTGCCACGATCCTCATCACCTATCGGGCGCTGCGCGAAGGCCTGGGCCTCAAGCGCGCGCGCATCGGGGTGCTGTGCCTCAACCCCTGCGCGGGCGCGCAGGCGCCGCCCGGGTCCGAGGAGCAGCGCCACTTGCGCCCGGCCGTGGAGGAGGCCGTGCGCAAAGGCGTGCCCTGCGAGGGACCCCTGTCCGTGGACCAGGGGTTCGCGCGCATGCGCGCGGGCGCGCTGGACGCGGTGGTGGCCATGTACCACGACCAGGGCATCGGGCCCTTCCAGGTGCTCGCCCCGGACGCGGGCGCGGAGCTCACCCTGGGCCTGCCGGTCGTGCGTACGGGCGTGCTGCACGGTCCGGACTTCGCCGCCGCGAGCGGGACAGCGGCCAGCGACCGGTCCCTGTGCGACGCGATCGACCTGGCCGTGCGCCTGGCGCGCGCGCGGGCCCTGGGGGCCGCGCGGTGAGCCCGCGCGGCACGGGCGAACGCCTGGCCCACCTGCGTGCGCAGTTCGCGGCCCGGGGCATCCGGCCCCTGCGCAGCCGCGGGCAGCACTTTCTCCTGGACCCGAATCTGTTGGCCGCCCTGTGCCGGGACGCCGACCTCGGCGCGCAGGACCTGGTGCTGGAGGTGGGCGCGGGCAGCGGGTGGCTCACGGAAGCGATGCTGGCCGCGGGCGTGCGTGTGGTTGCCGTGGAGGTCGACCGCGGGCTGGCCGCGCTCGTGCGCGAGGCGGTGGGCGCGCATCCGCGCTGCGAGCTCGTGGAGGCGGACATCCTGGCGGGCAAGCACCGGCTCGACGAGCGCGTGCTCGGTGCGCTCGATCGGTGGGCCGCAGACGCGCCCCATGCGCGGCTGAAGACCGTGAGCAACCTGCCCTATTCGGTGGCGAGCCCCTTTGTGGCGAACCTGTGCGCTGACCCGCGAGCCTGGTCGACGGCCGTCTTGATGGTCCAGCAGGAAGTCGCCGAACGGCTGACCGCCGCGCCCGGGGGCCGCTCCTACGGGACGCTCAGCGTCGCCGTGCGCCTGGCCTGCGACCGCGTGGAGCGGGTGCGTACCGTGCCCGCGCGGGTCTTCTGGCCCCGGCCGCAGGTGGAAAGCGCGGTGGTGCGTCTGCATGTTCTCTGCGCGCGCGCGCGCGCGGCCGTTCCCTGGGCCGCCGTGCGCGAGGTGGCCGGCGCGGTCTTTCGCGCGCGGCGCAAGACCCTGCGCAACGCGCTGCGCGGCCTTGTATCGGATGAGCCCGCCCGTACACTGGACGCGCGGCTCGCGGACCTGGGGCTCGACCCCGGCGCGCGCGGCGAGGGCCTGGCGCCGGAGGACTTCCTGCGCCTGGCGCGCGCGTTCGCGTCCGACGATCCGTCCGCCCTCCCTCCGGGAGGGGGTTAGGAGAAGGGACGGAAGGAGGGCGAGCGTCTTCCCTCACCCTCACCCTCTCCCGGGGGGAGAGGGAACAAAGGCCGCGCGCCCGGTTGCGCGTTGACGAGTGTCCCGCCACGGTCCGCATATGGCCTGGCGAACAGGACGGGCCGCCTGCGTGTCCCCTCCCCCTCCGGGGGAGGGCTAGGGAGAGGGAGAAGGACGCGCGTCCCGTCGCCCCGTTTTGTGGGGCTAGTGAGGTGAGAAGAGTGGCGCTCCAGTCCCCGCTCTCTCCGGGAGGGGCTAGGGGCAGGGACGGAAGGAGGGCGAGCGCGGTCCCTCACCCTCACCCTCTCCCGGGGGGAGAGGGAACGAAGGCCGCGCGCCTGGTTGCGCGTTGACGACGGAGACGCTGATGCGTTGCGGCTGGCTGTGCATTGCACTGGGGGTGGTCGCCGTCCTCGTGTGCGCGGACGCGGCGCGCGCGGCGGAGGCAAGCGCTGTGCAGCTTCCCGCGCCCGTGCGCGAGGCTGCAGCGCGCGCGTGCGACACCGAGCCGCAGGCCCTCACGCCCGCGGACCTGGCCGGGCTGCGCGCGCTGTCCGTGCCCAACGCCGCGATCGAGGGCCTGGATTGGGTGGAACAGTTTCCCGCGCTGCGCAGCCTGGACCTGGAGCACTGCTGGCGCGTGCGCGACCTTACGCCGCTGGCCGGGCTCGACCACCTCCAGGCCCTGGACCTGAGCAGCACAGCGGTCACGGATCTCACGCCTCTCAAGGGGCTTTCCCGCGTGCGCCGTGTGGAGCTGCGCCATACCGAGATCGACGACCTCACCCCGCTCGCGGACCTTGTCGGTCTCGAGCACCTGGACCTGCACGGCACCGAGGTCGCGGACCTCGTGCCCCTGCGCGGGCTCACGAACCTGGAGTGGCTGGATCTCGGCGAGACCCCGTTCCAGGACGTGGCGCCCCTGCGCGGGCTCGTGCGCATGCGCCATCTGTGCCTGTCAGGCCGGCGCATCTATAAGATCGGGGCGATCGGGAACATGACCGAGCTCAGGCACCTGGACCTCAGCGACATGTCCATCTTCCACCTGGGTCTGGTCGAACCCATGCGCAAGCTCCAGGTCCTGGACGCGAGCGGCAACCGGTGGATCGACGACCTGCGCCCGCTGGCGGACAAGCGCGACCTGCGCGTGCTGCGCCTGCGGGGCACCAAGGTGCATGACCTGCGGCCGATCAAGGAGCTCTCCAAGCTCGAGGAGCTGGTCCTGCGCAGCCGGACCCTGCGCGGAGAGGAGGTGGACAGGCTCCAGGACTCCCTGCCGCCCATGCCCGTGGAGCCCGAGGACGCGGACGTGTTCTGACCCGCCGGGCGGTGCAGAAATCCGTCCACCCTGTCCGGAACGCCAAGTCCCTTCGAAAGAAGAACCTGCGTCCGCCACAAGCACGGTGCGGGCTGGGCGCGCGCCAGGCTGGAGCGACCGGCTCTTGCGAAACGCGGCCGCCCGAGGTACAAGCGGGGCCCGGCCGCGGCGGGGTTTCCGGGCGGGGTTGTGGACCCGGCCCCGGGGGCGGTCGATAAGCGGAAACGAGTCGCCGGGCGCCTCGTGCGTTCGGCCGGGCGTCGGCCCAGGCCGCGCGCCAGGATTGGGCCCAGCTCCTTGGCGCAGTCTCCAGAAGCCTCGCGCTCTGAGGCCTTGACGGAAGATCGACCCCGCAGGGACGAGCCCATGCACGGTTTGCGCACCTCGGTCCGGTTCGCCCTCCTGACAGGGATGCTCGTGGGCCTCACGCTCGCCGCGCGCGCAGGCGAGACCGACCGCGGCGAGGTCGCCCTGGCCCGCATCGCCCACGAGCGGAAGCTGACCCTGCGCACGGACCGCGCCACCGACCGCCATGCCCTGACCGGCGACGACCTGGAGATCGTGCTGGTGCCGGGGCTTCCCGTCGTCACGGTGAACGGCAAGCGCCATGCGCTCGCCCGGGCCCCGCGCTTCCACGGCGGGGCGCTGGTGGTGCCCAGCGACCTGGTACGGTTCTTGCCCGACGCGTCGGCCGCGCAGGGCCGTACGGGGGCGCTGTCCACGGACGTGGTGGTGATCCTGGACCCCGGGCACGGCGGGCCGGACCCGGGCGCCCTGGCCGCGCGTGGCGTGCGCGAGAAGGACATCAACCTCGCCGTGGCCCTGCGCGTGCGAAAGCTCCTGCGCGCGCGGGGGGTGGAGGTGCGCATGACGCGCGCGGACGACTCGTTCCCGAGCCTGCGCGCGCGCGCGGAGCTCGCCAACCGAGTGCCCAACTCGATTTTCGTGAGCCTGCATGCGAACGCCGCCCCGGACCCGAGCTCGCACGGGGTCGAGACGTTCGTGCTCTCCGACCGGATCAGCGACGGATACCGCGCGCGGCGTGCGGCAAGCCGGTACACGGTCCAGACGCAGACCGGCGCGCCGGGCTACCACGGCGAGCGGCGCATCCTGGACCGCATGTGCCGCGACGCGCGGCGCGAGAGCGTGGACCTGGCCCATGCGATCCACAACCACGTGGTCTCGGCCACGGGCGATGTGGACCGCGGGGTGCGCCAGGAGAACTTCCACGTGCTGCGCGAGAACTACTTCGCGCCCGCGGTGCTCGTGGAGATGGGGTTCCTCACTCATGCGGCCACCCGGCGGCGGCTGGTCACGAGCGCGTACCAGGACGGCATCGCTCGCGCGGTCGCCGACGGGATCTGCGCGTACCTCGCCGCGCACGAGCCCGCGGACCGCACCGCCTGGGCCGGGCCCGCGCCGCTCGCGCGGGCGCGGTAGGCGTCTTCAGGTTTCAAGTCCTGGCTTCAATCTCCGCATGCTGGCGCACACGCCACCTGCAAAGGCGGGCGGTGTGCTGATGTGTCCGGCCTCTGTGCTCAGTACGCGCCCTTGTTCCCTCTCCCTGGCCCTCCCCCGGAGGGGGAGGGGACGCGCGTAGCTCTTGTGCGTGTGCGTGCGCTGACAGACGTAACGTGCTCGCGGGGTACTGAGCGCGCAACCAGCTGCGCCCACTTCGTTCCCTCTCCCCCCGGGAGAGGGTAAGGGTGAGGGAAGCGATGCAGAGAGCGCGCGGAGGTGGACGGCCCTCTCCCTAGCCCTCCCCCGGAGGGGGAGGGGACGCGCGCCTCACGCCAGCATGCCGCGCACGCGCAGCCGGGTGTGGCGGCTCGTGTACGCGCCGCTTCGCAGGATGCGGTACGCGCCCAGGATGGCCCGGCAGTCGCCGACCGACACCTGCAGGGTGTTCGGCTTGCCCCGATAGTGGCCCTGGCCCACGCGCGTGCGGCATCGGGCAATGCCTAGGATCATCGTGAGCTGCGGCCGCTCGCCCTTGGACACCATGAGCGGGAACCAACGGTCGTTGTCCGCTTGGTCGTCGTCCGAGGGCCGCCACCCGCGCGTCTCCACCAGGGACTCGAAGTCGTCGTACGGGTGGCTGTGGAAGTCGGCCACAGCCTGGTAGTTCGGGAACAGGGTCCTGGCCGCGGCCAACAGGGCGTCGATGCCCTTCTCGCGCCAGGCCACACCGCCGAACCCGCCTTCCGCGGAGAGCTGCGGCTGGCTGCGCATCACGTAGACGTAGCGCACGGTCGCGCTCGATCCGGACCGCCGGGCCGGCTGCACGGTCTTGACCATGCCGAGGTTGACGCCGCACACCTCGAATCCCTTGCGCCGGCCCGGCCGGGGCGCGTACAGGCCCTCCACCGCGCACAGGAGCATGTCGTCGAGCGCGTCCGGATCCAGGATCACCTCCACGGACACGAACCGCTCTTCCAGGGCGTCGTGCCAGGGGTACTGTTCGAACGGATGGCGCGCATAGAGCAGGTGAAAGGCGTTCGGCGCCTCCAGCCGCCGGGCCAGACCGTTGACGTACCGCCACTCCGAGACCCGCACGCCCCACTCGCGCTGAGCGCGGCCGGGCGACTGGCCGTACAGGTAATGGCAGCACAGGGCCTCGGGCAGGTGCGATTCGTCCGCCAGGAACGCCTGGAGCCGGCGCAGGGACGCGCGCAGGCGGTGGACCTCTCCGCTCTCGGCCAGGGCGTCCAGCCGCGGCGGGACCTCGGCCGTGGCCAGGAGCACCACCAGGTCCTCCAGGATCTGCTGCAATCGCGCGGGCCGGCCGGCGAAGTGGTTCTCGATGCGGTCCCAGACCGCATCCGTGAGCGTCACGAGCCGCGTGCGCGCCATGGGGACCTCCTCCAGCGGCCCGGTTCGACCCGCAGCCGGCCCATCCCGTCTACCGTCGCGCGGCCCGGCTCTGCTCCCGGCCGCCAGACCCCGTCCGGGTGAGGTAGACCGGGTTTGTCACCGCCACCGGTCCCTCGAAGCCGCGCAAGTGCGCGAGGACCACGATCCACCCCGGCACGCCCACGGTGACCCGGTCGCGCGCACACAGGCGCATCGCGGCATTGGAGTGGGGAGGGTACACCCAGCCTTGGGGCTCGGTGCGCAGGGGGCCTTCCTCCCAGGTGCGCACCGTGCGGCCGTTGTGCACCAGGCAAACCCGTGCGATCGGCCAGAGCGCCTCCACCTCCGCGGCCACGTCGATTATCGCGCGAGGGCCGGGCAGGCGCAGCGTGGCGCCCGGCTCGCGGCCGTTGGCCCGCAGCCACACCAAGGCGGGCCCCCATGCGCAGAAGCTGCGCCCTGCCGCCAGGGCGCGCACCACCTTGGCCGCCGTGGGCCGGCCGCGCACACGACAATAGACGCGTTCCGAGCCCGGCGGATAGAAGTCCGCGAAGTGCGTGTCCGTACCGGCCAGGCCCGCCAAGCGGCGGCCTTGATTCAGGGCTCGGAACCACAGGGCGCGCACCCGGGCCTTGACGGCGGGCATGTGGTTGCCTGTGGAGATCTCCATCGCGCGCAGCCCGGAACACGCCCGCAGCACCCGTTCGCCCTCACAGTCCTGGTGCAGCGGGTGGTTGTACCCGAGCAGCACGGGCCATGGGGGCGCAGCCTGTGCGTTCACTTCGGCCAGGACGTCGCCGACCGTCTTGCGGCCCGTCCAGCGGCTCCGCCCTTCCGGGTCTACTGCCCGGTGCTCCGGCAGGATCGGCCGGCGGATGTTGAACGCGTTCAGGTGCGCGGACGGGCCGGCGCAGCCGGTCTCCTCGCCGGCGAGCCCGAGCACCCGACCGTGCCGGCTGCAGGCGCGGACCTGCGCCAGGCCCCAGGCGAGCAAGGGATCGTAGCTGCGGTTGGCGTGGTCTGTCACGGCCAGCCAGTCGAGCCCGCACGCCTCGGCCATGCGCAAGAGCTCCGGGATCGTGGCCACGCCGTCGGAGACCGTGCTGTGGACGTGGGTGTCGCCGCATATCCACCCGCGGCGCGGCCGCAATCCCCGGTGCAGGCGAAACCGCACCGCGAGCTTGTCTCCGGGCGCGACGACGACCCGGTGCCGGTCCGGACGGTACTCCAGGCCCCGTTCGGCCTGGAGCGTGTACGCGCCGGGAGGCAGCCACAGGCGCGCGCCGCCGGGGCCGGGATACGCGGCCGTCCACCACGCCCTGCCGCGATACACGCTCACCCGCACGGCCAAGCGCCGACCGGATGCGTCGCGCGCTGAGACGCGCACCTGCGCGGCAGGCGGGCGGCGTGCGGGACGGTGCAGGAACATGCGCAGGCGCCGCAGCGTGCCCACGCGCACGGGGGCGTCTCCTGCGCGGACCGTCAACCGCAACAGGCGCGCCCCGCCGGCCGGGAGCCGGACGGTATACACGAACCGGTCCGTCGCGGAGGCCTGATAGGGCGTGGGGTTGACCGGGACCAGGCGCACGCGCCCACCGCGGCGGGCCAGCTCCGGCGCGGCGCGGGCGCCGGTGACGATCAACCGGAAGGCGGTCAACCTCTCCGGCGCCTCGATGTACACGACCGCGCGTCCGTTCGGGGCCGCCCGGATGGCCAGGGGCGCAGCGGGGTGAGGATGCACGTGGGGCCCTTGCGAGCCGGCGGACCCGACGTGCACGTACCGAGCCCCTCGTTCGGTGCGCACCCTCCATAGGCCCGGTTGTGGGCCCCGGCGCTGGATCAGCCGTCCGCGTGGAGGGACCGTGACGTGCGTACGCTCGCCGTCGGGCCGCTCCAGCACGAGCCGCATGGCCCGCCCGTCCGCGGGACGCAGCCGCGCCCGCCATCGCGCGGCGCCTCGGCCGACCCACCAGCACAGCGCCGGCGGCTTGAGGCACACCTCGCCGGGAAGCGGGTCCGGTTCCAAGAGCACGGGGACGGGCCCATTCGCGCCTCGGGGCGCGCGTGCGGCCATCACGGACTCCGATGCACGGCACGCCTCGCGGGCGCTACATCCCGCCCAGCGCGCGGAAGAGCACCCGGTAGCAGCGCAGCACCCCCTCGGGGTCGGCGCTCCCCGGGATCTCCGCGAGGCAGTACCCGTCATACCCCGACTCGCGCAACAGCGCGAAGAGCTCCGCCCACGGGTAGTCCTCGCGCCACAGCTCGTTGATGTGCACGAGCCCGATGCGCCCGCGCAACAGGTCGAAGTGCGCGCGGATCGACCCGTTCTCGTCCGGCTCGTTGCGATTCGAGTTCCAGCACGCGACCACGTTGGGGTGGTCGGCCGCGTCGAGCATGGCGCGGATGTGCGGCGGGTGGCAGGTCTCGGGGCCGTGGACCTCCAGCCGGATCTGGACCCCGTGATCCGCGCCGAAGGCTCCGGCCTCGCGCAGGCACGCGCCGATGCGCTTGATCGTGGTCTCGCGCGGCACGTCCGCAGGAAAGGCGTTGGGCCGCACCTTCACGCCCGACGCGCCCAGGTCCCGGGCCAGGCGCACGTAGTCCTTGGTCCCCTGCACGTGGCGCGCGCGTTCCTCCGGGTCCGGGCTGTGGAACTCGAACGTCGTGCCCAGCCCCACGAGCGCGACCGGCCGGGCGTCGAACTTCGCGCGGACCTCGGCGCGCGCCTGGGCGGACAGGCCGGCCTCCACCCCGTGCGCGTGACCGGTGCGAAGCTCGACCCCGGTGTAGCCCAGGGCCTCGCACCGGTCTAGGAGCGTGTCTAGGTCCCAGTCCTTCGCGATGTTGTAAGTGACGATCCCCAGGTCCATGAGTCGGGTCCCCCTCGCCTGCGGGCCGCGGTGGGCGCGCTTCGCGGCACAGAGCGTATGCGCTTCGCGCGGGCGTGTCAACAGGCGCGTGACCGGCCGCCGCAGGGCCTGGCGCGGCCGCGCTTTTTGCTTGCCTTTGCCCGGGGTGCGCGTCATCATGAGGCAAAGCGACTGGGCACGCCGTTGTGGGGAGAGACGCCCATGGCTGCAACCGAGTGCCCGGACTGCGGGTCCGACGTTCCCGAGGGCGCGCCCGCGTGTCCGGCCTGCGGGTGCGTGGTCAAGAGCGCAAGCCAGGACCGTCTGCGCCAGGCCGTGGCCGACGAGCCGGAGCGCGCGCGTAAGGTGACCGTGCGCCCGGGGCAGGGCGCGCGCATGGCCGAGGGAAAGCGCGCGTCCGATGCGAGCGAGGAAGAGGAGGCCCGGGCCGCGCCGGCCGGCGCGCGAGTCTTGATCGTGGACGACTCCCAGACCGTGCGCAGGATGATCGCCAACACCCTCACCACGATCCACGCAGCCTGCGAGGAGGCCGGCGACGGCACCGAGGCCCTGCGCGTCCTGCGCCAGTCCCTCAGCCACGGCCCGCCCTTCGGCCTGGTGATCCTGGACTTGAGCATGCCCAGCCTCGGCGGATACCGGACCCTGGAGCAGATTCGCGCGGACGCGGCCCTGCGCGACATGCCGGTGGTGCTCCTGTCCACGCCGAGCGAACGCGCGCGCGTCTACGAGTGCGCGAAGCTGGGCATCAGCGGGTACGTGGTCAAGCCCCTGAACACCGCCAAGATCCTGGAGGCCGTGCGCGTGGCCCTGGCCGTGGGGCACTCCCTCGTGCCCGAGGGCGGGCAGAGCGCGGAGTTCTTGACTCACGACGAAGTGCTGGAACTCAAGCGACTGCTCGCCGACAGGGCCGCCGAGGCCGTGCGCACCGGTGCGGCGAACGTCCAGGATCCGGCCCAGGAGCCGGTCTTCCGGGCCTTCTCGGAATTCGTGGACTCCCGGTGCGGCGCAAGATGACGGCGAGGTCCGGGAAGCGCTCACTGTCGGGACCGCAGGCCGCGGGGCGCCGCGCCGCGCGGCGGGTGCTCGCCTTTGTGCCCGGTGCGAACTCGGGGTCGGCTCGCCGGTGCCAGGGGGCCTGTCATGAGCGCTGACCGCGCGCCCGTGTACCTGGACAACGCGGCCACCACCCGGGTCGCGCCCGAGGTGCGCGAGGCCATGGCCCCGCACCTGGACGCGCAGTACGGCAACCCGGCGACCCTGTACACGCTCGGCGACCGAGCCGCCCGCGCAGTCGAGCGCGCGCGCGAGCAGGTTTGCGCGCTCGTGCACGCGCAGGCGCCCGAGGAGGTCGCGTTCACCTCGGGCGGCACGGAGAGCGACAATTGGGCCCTGGTCGGGTCGGTGCTGCGCGCGGACAAGCGGCACATCGTGACGAGCGCGGTGGAGCACCACGCGGTGCTGGAGACCTGCGCGTACCTCCAGGCCCGGGGCCTGGCGCAGGTCACGGTGCTGCCCGTGGACGGGGCGGGGCTCGTGGACCCGCAGGCCGTGCGCGACGCGCTGCGCGAGGACACGGCGCTTGTGAGCATCATGCACGCGAACAACGAGATCGGCACGGTCCAGCCGATCCGCGCCCTGGCCGAGGCGGCCCACGAGCGCGGCGTGCCCCTGCACATCGACGCTGTGCAGACCGTGGGCAAGGCGCCGGTGGACATGCAGGAGCTGGGCGCGGATATGCTCAGTCTCTCCGCACACAAGTTCCACGGGCCCAAGGGCGTGGGCGCGCTCGTCGTGCGCGCGGGCACGCGGCTCGACCCGTACCTGCACGGCGGCGGCCAAGAGCAGGGCCGGCGCGCGGGCACGCTCAACGTCCCGGGCATCGTGGGCCTGGGCGCGGCCGCGGCCCTGGCCACGCCCGAGGTCCTGGCACATGAGGACGCGCGCCTGCGGGCGCTCGTGGACCGGCTGTGGCAGGGCATCGAGGCGCGTATCCCGCAGGTCACGCGCAATGGGCACCCCGAGCAATGCCTGCCCGGGCTCTTGAGCGTGTGCGTGGCCGGCGCGGAGGGCGAGGCATTGCTTTTGTACCTGAGCCAGCGGCACGACGTGTGCGTCTCCTCCGGGAGCGCGTGCACCACCGGGAGCCTGGACCCTTCGCACGTGCTCCTGGCCATCGGCCGGTCCACGGAGCTCGCGCACGGCAGCCTTCGGTTCAGCCTCAGCCGGTATACGACCGATGAAGAGATTGACCGGGTGCTCGACGCCCTGCCCGCGGAGGTGGAGCGGGTCCGGGCCATGAGCCCCACCTGGAAGGGATGACATGGCCGAACCGGGCACCACCCAACAGCCGTCCTGGTGGCCGTTCCAGCGCACCGCCCAGCGGGAGACGGGGCAGGCGTGGTGGTACGTGGCGGTGGTCCTGTTCCTGGTGTTCGCGGCGCTCTTGGCGCGCAAGCTCCTGGAAAACCGCGCCCGCCACCGCGCCTGGGAGCGCTTCTGGCGCAAGATGTACGAGATGTGCCGCGCCCGGGGCATCGCCGCGCCCGCGGCGCGCGCGTTCGTGCAGACGCTGCGCGCGCTCCACCTGCGCCATCCGCGCAACGCGGTGAACTCCATGAGCGTGTTCGACGACGTGGTCTCCGACCCTTTGCAGGAGAAGATCGGCGCGGACGGGGTGGACAAGATCCGCTACGCCCTGTTCATCGCGCCCACCATGGAGGTGCCCACCTCCGAGACCCTGGCCGCGGCCGAGGGCGAAGCGGGCGAGCGCCTGGCCGCGGATACGTCCGCGGAGGTGGCGTCCTGGACCGAACCCGCGCCTGCGAGGCCCGCGTCGGCCCAGGCCGCGCCAGAGGCCGCGCCGGCCCAGGGACCGCTGGAGAGGACCGAGGACCTGGTGCCCGGCCAGAGCCTACAGGTGCATTTCGAGGGCGCGCGCGAGGCGTATCCGTGCGGCGTGCTGGACGTGGACGAGGACCGGATCCTGGTGACCGTGCGCCCGGACCTGGACGAGGGCGCGCGACCCGCCCCCGGCCAGCGGGTGGAGGGCCATCTCGCGCAGGAGGACAAGTACTACACCTTCCAGAGCGAGGTGCTGGAGGTTTTTCCCCTGCTCGCGTGCCGGATCCGGCATGCGGACGAGGTGCGCGAGCTGCAGCGGCGCGAGTTCATGCGCGTGCGCATGGACGTGCCGTTCAAGTTCCTCCATTATCCCACCGCGGGCGAGGCCCCGCCCGACCCGATCGAGCTGGCCGGACGGCGTCACGGCGTGAAGACCGGGGTGTTGCGCGACATCAGCGCGGGCGGGTGCGGCATCCAGACCGCGGACAACGACCCGCCCATCCACGCCGGAGACACGCTGCGGTTTCCGGTGAGCCTGCCCGACGCGCAGGCGCCGGTGACCGTGCACGGCACGGTGCTGCGGGTGGTGGGTACGGCGTCCGAGTCCGCGCCGGACGCGGTACCGCGGGCGCTCCGGGAGGCGGCCGCCGCGCGCGTGCACGTGCAGTTCATCGGGCTGGAGGAGGCCGTGCAGCACCGCATCGTGCGCGCGGTGTTCCAGCTGCGCGAGCAGGCCGAGCACGCGGCCGCAGCCAAGCGGGCCACGGAGAGCCTGCCGCGCGCGGACACCCGCCTCATCCGCCGCCACGCCCTGCGCGCGCGGGACGGCTCCTCTCAGGGCTCCGCCGAGGAAGAGAACACAGCGCACCCGCGCGGCGGCTGAGTGATGCCGTGCACGGCGAGGCGGGCGCCGAGGAGCGGTCCATGTACAGCGACAAGGTGATGGACCACTTCAGCAACCCGCGCAACATGGGCGAGGTGGAGCGTCCCGACGGCGTGGGCGAGGTCGGCAACCCGGTGTGCGGGGACATGATGAAGATCACCATCCGGGTCCGCGATGGCCGCGTGGCGGAGGTGCGGTTCAAGACCCTGGGCTGCGGCGCGGCCATCGCCACGAGCTCGATGATCACCGAGCTCGCCCGGGGCAAGACCCTGGAACAGGCCGAGCAAATCACCCGCGACCAGGTGGCCGACGAGCTGGACGGGCTGCCGCCGAACAAGCTGCACTGCTCGAACCTGGCCGCGGACGGGCTGCGCGCGGCCATCGCCGACTATCGCGCGCGCCAAGCGTCGCCCGAGGTTTCGCCGGACGCGCACGACGTACGCGGGCAGACCCATGCCTGAGGCACCGCGCGCGCGCCGCTTCCTACGCGCGGCCGTGGTCGTGGCCGTGGCCGCGGGCCTCGGGTACGGCCTGTGGCGCCACCTGCGCGCCGACCTCGTGGAACGCAACGCGGTCGTGTTCGGCGGGGCGAAGATCAACGCCCGCTTCAAGCTGGCCGTGGGCCCGGGCCGCGCCGAGGCCGCCGACCAGGCCCTGGACCGGGCCCTGTCCGCCGTGCGCGAGGTGGGCGAGCGCATGAGCGCCCACCGCTCGCAGAGCGAGATCGGCCGGCTCAACCGGCTCGCCCCCGGCGAGGCGCTCGCCCTCAGCCCGTCCACGTACACGGTGCTGCTGGAGGCCATGCGCTACCACCGGCTCTCGGGCGGGGCCTTCGACGTGACCGTGGGTCCGCTTCTCGAGCTCTACACGTTCGAGGGGCAGCTGGTGGACGGCCTCCCCCCGCAGGAGCGCGTCAACGAGGTGCGCGCCCGCATGGGCAGCCGCCTCGTGGACCTGGACCCGCAGGAGCGCACCGTGCGCGTGCGCAGGGCGGGCGTGCGCGTGGACCTGGGCGCCATTGCCAAGGGGTATGCCGTGGACCGCGCGGTGCTGGCGCTGCGCGCGGCCGGGTTCGCGTCCGGGTTCGTGGAGATCGGCGGCGAAGTGCGCGTGTTCGGCCCGCACCCGTCGCGGCGCGCGTGGGCCGTGGGCGTGCAGGACCCGCGCCGCGGGGGCGAGGCGGTGCTCGAACGCATCGAGCTCGTGGACTGCGCCGTGGCCACGAGCGGCAACTATCGGCGCTACTTCGTGCACCAGGGCACGCGCTACTCGCACATCGTGGACCCGCGCACCGGCCGGCCGGTCAGCGGGACGCTCGTGGGGGTCACGGTGATCGTGCCCGAGGCCGCGCGCACGGACCCCTATGTGTGCACGGCTGCGGACGCCATGGCCACCACGGTTAGTGTCCTGGGCGTGGACGCGGGCCGGGAGTTCCTCTCGCAGTTGCCGGGCGTGGAGGCCATCCTCCAGGTCCAGGCCCCGGACGGCGAGGTGCGGCTCGTGCGCTATCCCGACGAGGACGCGCCGGCCCAGGCGCCCTGAGCGCCCCGCGCGTCCCCTCCCCCTCCGGGGGAGGGCTAGGGAGGGGGATTTTCAAGTACGCGGCGCGGGCGGGAAGCGCCGAGCACGTCTCGTCCATCTTCCCTCGCCCTCACCCTCACCCTCACCCTCTCCCGAGGGGAGAGGGAACGAAGTGCGCGTCCCGGCCGGAGGTAGTGAGAGCGAAGATCACACCGCAGGTTCATGCCGACAGATTGGAGAAGCGAGCGTGCGGGCCCCACACTCGTCCCCTCCCGGGCCGGGGGAGGGGTAGGGAGAGGGAACGAAGGACGGGTTGTCGGACAGCGAAGGGTCGCACTCACGGACGGGGCGCGCTTGTGCGCCCGCGCGGCGCCTTAGGCGAGCGGCTTGCCCGCCGCGGCGAGCGCCGAGCCCAGGTCCGCGTTCATGGCGTCGACCGCCTTGCGCGCGGCCTGGGCGACGTCGGCGTCCGGGTCCTGCTCCCAGGCGTACAGGACCGAGCGGCTGGCGTTCACGATCGCGCCCCGGCCCCCGGGCAGAAAGGCGTCGGTGACCTGCGCGCCGCGCGCGCCCTGGGCGCCGTACCCGGGCAACAGGAGCACCGCCCGCGGCATGAGCGCCCGGAACCGCGCGAGCGCCCCCGCGTGCGTGGCACCCACCACCGCGCCCACGCTCGAGAGCCCGCAGGCCCCGCACAGGTCCCGGCCCCAGCCGTGCACAAGCCCGGCCACGCGCTCGGCCACGGTGCCCCGTTGCGCGAGGGCGAGGTCCTGGACCTCGGCGCTGGAGGGGTTGCTCGTTTTCACCAGCACGAAGAGCCCCGCGCCTCGCGCGCGGCATGCGTCCAGGAACGGGCCCACCGCGTCCGTGCCCAGGTACGGGTTCACGGTCACCGCGTCGTGCGCGGCCAGCGTCCCCGGCCCCTCGCCGCCCAGGTGCGCGGCCGCGTACGCCCGGGCCGTGGACCCGATGTCCGCGCGCTTTACGTCGCCGATGACGAGCAGTCCGGCCGCATGCGCCTGGTCCACGAGATCCGCGTACACGTCCAGGCCCGCGGGGCCCAGGGCCTCGAAGAACGCGATGTTCGGCTTCACCGCGCACACGCGGTCCGCGACCGCGTCCAGGATGCGCGCGCAGAACGCGGCCACGGCCCGGGCCACGGCCTCTCTGTCCGCGTCCGGCGGCGGCGCGAGCGCGGGCGGCAGGCGCGCGGAGCGCGGGTCCAGGCCCACGCAGGCCACGCTCCGCTTGCGGCCGATCGCCTCGTCAAGCGCGTCCACAAAGCTCGCGGTCACGGGCAAGCCTTTCCTCGGTGGGTCGGGTGAGGACCTTGGGACGAAGGTGTGCAGGACTGCGCGGCCTTGGCGAACAAGCGGTCAGTCCTCGGCGCGCTCGCGCTCGTGTTCGAGTTCGGTGTCCGCCTCGGGCTCCGAGGGCTGTTCGCCTTCCTTCTCGGGCGGGGCGGGCTCGGCGGACTCCTCCTCCGCGGCCGGTTCGGGCGGCGGGGACAGGACCTCGCGCAGCCGGTCCTCGGTGGCCTCTTCCCACTGGCCGATCGCGCGCAGGCGCTCGTACCGCCGGGCGAGCAGGTCGTCGATGGGCACCGCGCACAGTTCGTCCAGGGCGCGCGCGAGCACCTCGCCCAGGATCCGGCCCATGGCCTCCGGGTCCTTGTGCGCGCCGCCCACCGGTTCGGTGATGATCTCGTCGATGAGCTCGAAGCGCTTCAGGTCCCGGCTGGCGATGCACATGGCCGCGGCCGCCTCCGGGGCCCGCGAGGCGTCGCGCCACAGGATCGCCGCGCACCCCTCGGGGCTGATGACCGAGTAGTAGGCGTGCTGGAGCATGTACACCCGGTCGCCGATCCCGATGCCCAACGCGCCGCCCGAGCCGCCCTCGCCGATGACCACGATCACCACGGGCACGCGCAGCCGGCTCATCCGGCGCAGGTTCGCGGCGATGGCCGGGCCCACGCCGCGCTCCTCGCCGCCCGTGCCCGGATACGCGCCCTTGGTGTCGATCAGGGTCACCACGGGCAGGCCGAACTTCTCGGCCAGGTCCATCTTGTGCAGGGCCTTGCGATACCCCTCCGGGTGCGGGCAGCCCGCGAACCCGACGCGGCGCTCCTCCACGGTGCGGCCCTTGTGCTCGCCCACGAGCAGCACCCGGTGGGCGCCCACCTCGGCGAAGCCGGTGACAATGGCGTGGTCGTCGGCGAAGGCCCGGTCGCCGTGCAGCTCCACGAAGTTGCGGAACGTGGTGCGCAGGTAGTCGCGCGTCTGGGGGCGCATGGGATGGCGCGCGACCAGCACCTCCTGCCAGGGGGTCAGGTTCGCGTAGGCGCGGCGGACCATGGACTGCTGCTGCTGCTCCATGGCCTCGATCTCGGCGTGCAGGTCCACCTGGCCGTGTTGCGCGGCCTGGCGCAGCTCCTCGATGCGTCGCCGGATCTCTTCGAGCGGCTTCTCGAAGTCCAGGTTGAAGCTTTGGTCGGGCATGGCGACTCCTCGCGCCTGCACGCCTCCGTACGCGGCGGGGCGATTCTACCGCGTGGACCGGATGCCGTTCAAGCCGAAAAGGCGCACCCCGGCACGTTCAGGCCAGGATGTACATGTCCGCTGAGGACAGGCGGCGCAGCACTTCCCGCGCGCTGCGGGGCCGAAGATTCGGGTCCTTGGCCAGCAGATCGGCCACCAGCCGGTCCATGGCCGTGCTCACCTGGGGGTTGAGCAGGCTCAGGCGCGGCGGGGTGGTGGCCACGTGCTGCTGCATCACGGCCTTGGCGTCCCGGCCGGTGAACAGCGCCCGGCCGGCCAGGACCTCGAAGCAGATCACGCCCAGGCTGTACAGGTCGCTGCGCGGGGTGATGCGCTCGCGGCGCAGTTGCTCCGGGCTCAAATACGCGGGGGTGCCGTGAATCTTGCGCGAGACCGACAGCCTGCGCTGCCACCGGGTCTGGGCGATGGAGAAGTCGATGAGCCGCACCTGCCGGCCCTTGCCGATGAGCACGTTCTCGGGCTTCAGGTCGCAGTGGACCACGCCCAGCGTGTGGATGTACTGGAGGGCCTCGGCGACCTGGGAGATGATCGCCGGGGCCGCGCCGCGCACCGCGCCCGCGTCGTCGGTGAGCAGCCGCCGCAGCGACTTGCCCGGGAAGTACTCCATGGTCACGTACGGCAGGCTCCGGTGCGTGCCGTACCCGTAGTACAACAGGAGCCGCGCGTGCTCGAACCGGCGGGCGATCTTCCACTCGTGGCGGAACATCTGCCGCGCCTCGGACGACTGGGCCGCGTGCGGGCGCATGATCTTGATCGCGGCCTCGGACTCGGGGCGGTCGGCCTCGCGGCCCCTCCAGATGCTCGAGAACCCGCCGATGTTGATCCGCTGGACCAGGCGGTATCCGCCCACTTGGTGGTTGGTGAAGTCGGCCGATTCGGGCATCGAATCCGCATGCCTCGCGCGCCGCGGCCGCAGGCGGGCCGCGGCCTCCTCTGATCCTGCCCCTGGCGGGCATACACGACCCGCCCGGGGCCGCCCCTATATACGGGGTTTCGGCCGCGTACGCAACCGCAAATGCTCTCAGGTGCGCGCGAACCCCAGGGGCGCGAGCACCCGCTCGACCACGTTGGCGCCCAGGGCCTCGTACCCGTCGCCGTTCGGATGGAGGTCGTCGGGCAGGCAGCGCGCGGCCAGGTCCTGGCCGAAGAGCTCCCGGCCGTCCACGTAGTGGAGGGTCGCGTCGCTGCGCACGGACGCGTACGCGGCCACGGCCTCGCGCAGCTCTGTGCGCATGTCCTCGAGCGTGAACCCGACCGCGTTCTTGGTTTTCTCGCGCGGCGGGGAGAGGATCGGGCTGACCACCACGACCGGCGTGTCCGGGTGGCCCTCGCGCACGATGTCCAGGAACCCGAGCAGGGCCGACCGGAACGTGCGCGGCGAGAGCGACCCGGCGCCGTAGATATTGATCCCGCACTTGAGCGTGACGAGCCCCGCGGGCAGCCGGCGCACGACCTGGGCGACCAGGGGCTCGAGGTGGCAGCTCCCGCCGAACCCCAGGCAGGTGAGGTGCAGGTCCGCCGCGCGCGCGGCCAGGGCGGGCCAGGTGCGCGCCGGGCTGTGCGCGGCCGCGCACTGGGTGATGGAGCTGCCGTAGACCACCCAGCGGGTGCGCGCGTCCGCTGCCGGCTCGAGCTTCGCTTCGGACGGGGCGAGTATTGCGGTCAGCCGCGTGGCGCCCTGCACGGGCAGCCAGAGCTCGACCACCTTGTCGCCCGCGGGCAGGCGAGGGAACCGGACCTCTTCGCCGTTCGCGGGGAACGCCTCGGTGCGCACGAGGTCGTTGTCGATGGTGAGGTCCACCGCGCGCGGGCCCTGCTCGTCCGGGTCGGGCACGCGGCGCAGGCCCAGGGCGGTGGCGTCCGTGCGCACGCGCAGGCGCACCCCGGCCGCGGCCCCTGCACGGTTCTGCAAGGGCTTGGAGAAGAGGTCCAGCTCCTCATGCGGCAGGCGCCAAGGCCGCACGCAGTCGGGGCCCGCTGGCGGGTTCTTCCCTGCGTTCCCCGCGGGCGAGGAAGGCGCGGGCGCCTGTGTGGTCTGCACCGAGACCGCGCCCTCGATCCAGTGCGCACGAATGGGGAAACGCTGTAGGTCCATGGGGTTCCCTTCCTTCGTTACGGAGACCGGACGCTTGCGCCGCGGTGGCGAGCTCATACAAGAGTACAGCGTCAGCCGCGGCCCTGCTGTGCAGCCGTGTCCTCCCCTTGCTTCGCGGGCTCGCTGTTGGGCAACCAGTCTGCGATATCCCGGAGGACCGAGGTGCGTTGCGAGAAGAAGAGGAAGTGGTCCTCTTCGGGGTAGACCAGGCAGGCCACGGAAAGCCCTTGCTTTCGCAGCATGTCCTCGCTTGCATGGATGCCATCCACCGAGATCCTGCGATCTCTCTCGCCATGGATCATTAGAAAGGGCTTACCTGCCGAGCTCTCCGCGAAGCCGTCGGAGGAGAGTACCTCGGGTTCGATCACGGCCGAGAGCAGGATGAATCCCTTGTATCGGTCGCCAGAATGTCGGATCGCGCGGGTGACGCCGGTTCCGCCGTTGGACAAGCCTACCAGGTAGATGGACTCCTCGTCGAGGACGGACGCGTCCAGGCAGTGCTCGTAGATCGCGGTGACCACCGAGCAGTCCCGGTCCAGGTACCAGTTTCCGCAACCGTACGTCGGCGCGATCACGGCGTACCCCTTGGAGTCCGCTAGGCGCTTGAGCACCCAAGTGTAGCCCTTAAAGTTCCCAAGGCTGCCGTGAAAGAAGACGAGAACCGGGTAGGAGTCGCGCGCCAAGTGCCGGGGCACATACTTGTAGAAATGAAGCGTGCGACGTCTGCCGCTGAGCATGTCCTCATAGCACAACCCAAGGGCCGACCCCGCCCGTACAAAGGCGCCGTCCTGTCGCAGCTCTCGGTAGATGTCGAGAAACACGCGCCGAACCCTCTCGGCCTGTCCCTGGTCCATGACTGGGTCGAGATGTGGAATCAGGTATGAGCCAAGCTTGAGCTGATCGATCTCCGGGACCAGATTCGCGAGTGCGTGCTTCTCGAAACGAGCATCCCCGGTGTAGTGTTGTGTGAAGTTGCCGTGCGAGACGAGGTCGTGCGGTGCCAGAGAAGAGGCGCCGGCTAGGCACCCCAGCGCGCCGATCAGCAGCAGGCCGATGGCCATTGCACCCAGACGACGCGTGCGTCGATGTCGCAGGAGCCACAGGGCCATGCACCCGCACAGGAGCAGGGTGAAGCCCGCACCTACGAGTCGCCCGCCCCGTGTCTCCGCGTGCGCGAAGAGGTTCCAGGGAAGGTAGAGCAAGAGAAGCATTGCGGCGAGGTGTCCCAGGAAGGCCGCAAGGAGGAGGGCCCGTCTGAATCGCATCGTGGGGCGGGTCATCTTTTGACTCCAAGGATCGCCGGACACGCGTCGCCTGTCATCACGGGGCAGCGGCTGTGTTGCTTGGCTGGAGGGCCCCGACCGCCGACTAGGAAGTCGCCTCACCTGCAGGCCGCGACCGCGCGGCGGAACATGCGCACCCCGTCGCCCTCGGCCGGCGGGCCTGCGCGCCCGGGCGCGCGCCGGGTCCACCGGGGATGATGATACCCGAAGAAGTGGCGCTCCGGGTGCGGCATCATGCCGAAGACCCGGCCCGAGGGGTCCGAGATCGCGGCGATGTGGCCCACGCTCCCGTTCGGGTCGGCCGGGTACGCGGGCGCCGACCCGTCGGGGTTTACGTACCGGTAGGCCACCTGGCCGTTCTGTTCCAGGCGGTCGACCACCGCGTCCGAGCGGGCCACGAGCTTGCCCTCCGCATGCGCGACCGGAAGCTCGATGCGCTCGCAGGGCTCCGCGAAGAGGCTGTGGCAGTTCGCCTCGGCCTGGAGGTAGACCCACCGGTCCTCGAACCGGTGGCTGTCGTTGTGCGTGAGGGTCAGGGTCCGGTCCGCGGCCCGGGCGAGCCGCGCGTCGGGCAACAGGCCCATCTTCACGAGCACCTGGAACCCGTTGCAGATGCCCAGCACCAGGCCCCCGCGGTCCACAAAGGCCTGGAGCTCTTCGCCGAGCGCGTGCATAAGCTCCACGGCGAACACCTTGCCGCTTCCCACGTCGTCGCCGTACGTGAACCCGCCGGGCAGGGCCAGGATCTGGTAGTCGGCCAGCCGGTGCCCGCCCGCGGCCAGGCGGTTGACGTGCACAAGCTCCGCGCGCGCGCCACAGGCCTGGAACGCGAACCGGGTCTCCTCGTCGCAGTTCGTGCCCGCGGTGCGCAGCACCATCGCGTTGACCGTGGCCATGGATGCGGTCCTCTCTCCGGGCTCGCGCGGCTACCAGTCGAGCGGCGCCCGCCACGCGGCCTTGAGCGCGTCTACGGGTTCGTTCACGACCGTGGCGCCCGCGTGGTCGCGGACCGTCAGCCGCCGCGCGTCCGTGACCGTGCCCACGCGCGCAAAGGGCGCCCCGTGCCGGGCCAGGGCGTCCTCGAACGCAGCCTGGTTCTCGGGCGCGACCTCGGCGAGGAGCCGGGACTGCGACTCGCTGAAGAGGCGCGCCTCGGTGGAGAGCGCAGGTTCGTTCTCGTCTACGGGCATCGCGCCCAGGTCCAGGTCCAGGCCCAGGCCGCCGGCGAAGGCCGTCTCCGCGGCGGCCACGGCCAAGCCGCCCTCGGAGCAGTCGTGCAGCGCGCGCGCGAGCCCGCCCGCCGTGCACGCGGCCAGGCCCCGCAGCACGCGCAGACCCTCGCCCGTGCGCACGCGCGGGACGTTGGCGCCCAGCACGCCGCGCGTGCGGTAGTACTCGCCCGCGCCCAGCTCGTCGTAGGTGCGGCCGACCAGGTACACGGCGTCGCCCGCGGCCTTGGCGTCCATGCTCACCGCGCGGGTGACGTCGTCGACGACCGCCATGGCGCTGATCAAGAGCGTCCCCGGAATCGCCACCGAGCCCGCGTCGGTGGTGAATTCGTTGTTGAGCGAGTCCTTGCCCGAGATGAACGGCGCCCCGTACGCGCGCGCCACGTCGTAGCAGGCCCGCGCCGCGCGCACGAGGCCGCCCAGCCGGTCGGGCTTGTCCGTGTTGCCCCAGCAGAAGTTGTCCAGGACCGCGCACCGGTCCAGGCCCCCGCCTGCGGCGACCACGTTGCGCAGGGCCTCGTCGATGGCGGCGGCGGCCATGGCGTACGGGTCCAAGTCCGCGTACGCGGGCTGCAGCCCGCAGGCGACCACCAGGCCCCGGCGTTCGCCCGGGCGCGGCGCGATCACGGCCGCGTCGCCGGGCCCGTCGTCCTGCGCGCCCACGAGGGGTTTCAGCACGCTCGCGCCCTGGACCTCGTGGTCGTACTGGCGGATGATCCAGTGCTTGGAGCACACGTTCCACGAGCCGAGCACGCGCTTGAGGTCCTCGCCGTAGTCGGGCTTGTGCGCCGGGGGCGGCTCTTCGGCGGCCGGGGGCCGCCACACCGCCTCGCGCTCGATGCGGGGCATGCCCTGATGCAAAAACTCCATGTCCAGCCGGCCGACCTCCACGCCGTCGTAGCGCAGCCGCAGGGTGCGGTCGTTCGTGAACCGGCCGACCACGGTCATCTCCACGTTCTCTTCGGCCGCGAGCGCGCGCAGCGCGGGCAGGTGCTCTTCGTGCGCGGCGAAGACCATGCGCTCCTGGGCCTCGCTGATCCAGATCTCGGTGTACGAGAGGCCTTCGTACTTGAGCGGCACCGTGTCCAGGTCCACGGCCACGCCGGTCGCCTCGCCCATCTCGCCCAGCGCGCTGGAAAGTCCCCCGGCCCCGCAGTCGGTGATGCAGGTGTACAGGCCCGCGTCGCGCGCGCGGACCAGGAAGTCGCGGACCTTCTTTTCCTCGATCGGGTTGCCGATCTGCACCGCGCCCGAGCTCACGCGCTCCGAGTCCTCGCGCAGCTCCACCGAGCTGAAGGTCGCCCCGTGGATGCCGTCGCGGCCCGTGCGCCCGCCCACGAGCACCGCGGCCTGGCCGGGCTGCACGGCCTTGTCGACCATGCGCCGGGGCAGCAGCCCCACCGTGCCGCAAAAGACCAGGGGATTGCCGATGTAGCGCGGGTCGAAGCACACCGCGCCGTTGGCTGTGGGGATGCCCATGCGGTTGCCGTAGTCGCGCACGCCCCCGACCACGCCCTTGATGACGCGCAGGGGGTGCAGCGCCCCGCGCGGCAGGTCCTCGCGCGCGGTGTCCGGCGGCCCGAAGCAGAACACGTCCGTGTTCATGATCGGCCGCGCCCCGAGGCCCGTGCCCAGGCAGTCGCGGATCACCCCGCCGATGCCCGTGCCCGCGCCGCCGTAGGGCTCGAGCGCGGAGGGATGGTTGTGGGTCTCCACCTTGAACACGGCCCCGTACGCGTCGTCGAACGCGATGACCCCGGCGTTGTCCCGGAACACGGACAGGCACCACGGCCGGGCGAGCTCGTCGGTGACCCGCATGACCGTGCTCTTGAGCAGGTTGTCGATGAGCTCTTCGCCCTCCGGGCCGCGATAGCGGATGCGGCCCTTGAGGGTCTTGTGCACGCAGTGCTCGCTCCAGGTCTGGGCCAGGGTCTCCAGCTCCACGTCCGTGGGCGCGCGGCCCAGGCCGAGGAAGTGCGCCTGGATGGCGCGCAGTTCCGCGGGGCTCAGGTACAGCTGCTTGTCCACGGACAGGCGCGCGAGCGCGTCCTCGTCCAGGTCCGCCAGGGGCACCTCCACGCGCCGGAACCGGTACCCGGACACCGGGGCGCGCTCCGCGGGCGCGTTGGCGCCCACGGTCACCTCTTCGATGACGTCGTTGGCGAGCAGCTTGCGCGCGGCCCCTTCGACCGCGTCTGTATCCGCGCGGCCGCCGACCAGGTACTTCGCGGACGTGCGCACCCAGGCGCACGCGCGGCCCAGGTGCCCGGCGCCCTGCCGGGCGCTCGCCTCCACCGGGTCCATGACCCCGGGCCGGCGCACGACCTCCACGATCACGCGCCCGTCCGCGGGCAGCACGTCGCGGTCCACGGCCCAGGCGTCGACCACCGCGTCGGCCAGGAACTCGCGCGCCAGGTCCTCGGCCTGCGCGCGGGTCACCCCGGCGAGCGTGTACACGCGCACGGTGCGCACGTCGGTGACGCTCGCGAGACCGTAGTGGCGCAGGTCCTCGGCCACGGCCTTGCCCGCGGAGTCCAGGGCCGCGTCGCGCACGGCCACTTCCACGCGGTGGACCTCGTTCATGGCGGCTCTCCGCGCCCCCCGGCGCGCGGGCGGGCGTCCCAGATGGGCGTCATCACAACCGGCAAGCGGTCAATGGGTTAACGGTGCCGCCTGTCTAGGCGACGCGCCGCGGGCTGTCAACTTTTTTCTTGATCCGCTCCGCGGGCGAACATAGACTTAGCGCATTGCAAACGGGCCGGATTCCCGGGTGTACCCGCTCTGTGCGAACGGGGTTACGTCCGTGGGATCGCGGCGGTGTTCCCGCGCGTCAGCGGGGGGTTCCCACATGAAATCCATGCGCGTGACTGTGGTGTCGTTGTTTCTCGCCGTGTTGGCGGCCGGCCTGGTCGCCACGCCCGCGCGGGCCGCGGAGGGCGAAGGCCTCTCGTTCTGGGAGCGCATGAAGGCGAGACGCGCCGCCGAAGAGACTGCGCCCGCGCCGCGCGCCGTGCCCGAAGACGCGGCGGTGCTCTCTGACACGGAGTTCACCATCTCCTATGCGGTGCGCGACGTGGTGGGCCTGGGCGTGGGGCTCGCCAAGATCGAGCTGTACGTGACCACGGACATGGGCCGCACCTGGCAGCTGTACGGCGAGGACCCGGACCGCGAGAGCCCGTTCGTGGTGTCCGTGCCCGGCGCGGGGACCTACGGGTTCGCGCTCGTGGCCACGGACTCGGTGGGCAACACCGAGCGTCCGCCCGAGCCGGGGCAGGCGCCGGACACCGTGGTGGTCGTGGACACCACCCCGCCGCGCGCGAGCCTGTTCACGCCCGAGGGGCGCGTGGGCCCGGCCGATGCGCCGGTGACCCTGCGATGGCGCACCGAGGACGAGCATCCCGCAGAGGCGCCCGTGGTGGTGCAGGTCTCCGCGGACGGGGGCGCGACCTGGCGCGAGGTCGCCTACAACCGCCCCGCCGACGGCGAGTACGCCTGGACGCCGCCCGCGGGCGCGGCGGGCACGTACCGGTTCCGCATCGTGGCCCGCGACCGTGCGGGCAACGCCGCCCAGGCCGTGGCCCCGGGCATGTACGTGGCCGACAGCCGGCCGCCCACGGCGCGCGCCACGGGGCCCCGCCAGGCCACGGGCGATACGATCTCCGTGCGCTACGAGGCCTCGGACGAGCCCGGCGGCAGCGGACTGGCGTGGGTGGAGCTGTGGACGAGCGCCGACCGCGGCCAGACCTGGTCGCGGTTCGGACGCGACCGAGATACCGAAAGCCCGCTCGTCTACGACGGGCCCATGCCCGCGCGGCTGGGCCTGTACGTGCGCGCGGCCGACGGGGCCGGCAACGCCACGCCCGCGCCGAGCCCCGGCACGCCGCCGCAGGTGTCGGTCGTCTCAGACACCGAGGGCCCGCAGGTCGCGCTCGAACCGTTTGACGAGCGGTTCCTGCGCGGAGGTACCACGGTGCCCGTGTCCTGGCAGGCCACGGACCCGAACCTTGCGCGCAACTCGGTGACCTTGAGCTTCTCCGCGGACCTGGGCCAGACCTGGGAACGGCTCGCCAGCGGCCTGCCCGCCACGCACACCTATTCATGGCGCGTGCCCGTGGAGGGTGACCGGTCCCTGCACCAGTGCCTGCTGCGGGTCACCGCGCGCGACACCCTGGGCCACACGGGAACGGCGGTGAGCGCGCAGCCGTTCAGCATCCTGTCGCGCCCGGCCTATGAGACCGAGCCCACGGACGTGCAGCCCGTGACGCCCGCGCCGCGCGAGCCGGACACCGGCCCCGCGGCCGTGGAGCCCGCGCCCGGCGAGGCCGAGCCCGCTACGGGACGCCCAACCGAGCCCGCCGTGGCGCCCGCGCCCGCGCCGATCGAGGGGCGCCACCCCTCGGACATCGAGCCCGGGCCGCCGCCTGCGCCAGAGCCCGAACCCGCGCCCGAACGCGAGCCCGCGCCCGACCGGGTGCCCGGCGAGCCCCGGCCCGTGACCGGGGACATCGGCGAGGCCCCGCCCCCGCCGGAGGAGCCCGAACGCTGGTCGCCGCTTCGGTTCTTCGAGCGCCGCCGCCCGGCCGAGGAGGAGGCCCCGCCCGCCGAGGAGCCGTCCGCCGAGGAGGCGCCCGAACCCGCGCCCGCCCCGGCCGAGATCGAGGCGCCTGCGCCCGTCTCGCGCGCGCCCGAGCGCACGACCCCGGTCGCGCCCATGGAGCCCGCCGAGCCCGCACAGCCGCCCGCCGAGACCGGCATGGCGCCCGTGCCCGAGCCCACCGAGCGCGAGGCGCCCACGCCCGCGCCCGCGGCACCGCCCGCGGAGGAGCGCGAGGAGACCGTGCTCGCGCGCGTGCCTTCGTCGCTCTTGCCGGGCGAGCGCGCGCCCGCCGAGCGCGCCCCGGCCGAGACCGGCGCGGCGCGTGACCAGGCGATGCTGCTCGCGCGCCAGGCCGAGGTGGCCCTGGAGGACGGCGAGCTCTTGCAGGCGAAGCTGCGCGCCGAGGAGGCCCTGGAGATCGACCCCGAGCTCGCCCGCGCGCGCCTGGTGCTCGCCAAGGTCGCCAGCCGCGAGCAGGAGCCCGACACCGCCCTGCGCCACGCGGAAGAGGCCGTGGCCGAGGACAGCCGCAACCCCGAGGCTTGGCTGGAGGCCGGCAACGTCAGCCTGGAGCTCGCGCGCGAGGCCCAGACCCGCTACGACGAGGGCGTGGTGCTCCAGGCCGAGCCCCAGGAGCTGCGCCAGGCCCGCGAGAAGCTCCAGCGCCACCTGCGCGACGCGGTCAACGCCTTCCAGACCGCGGTCGAGCTGCGCCCGGACTACAAGGAGGCCATGGACCGGCTCGGCGACGTGCACTACTTCCGCGCGCGCAAGGCCGAGGACCGGGCCGAGATGACCAGCGCCTACCGCAAGGCCGTCGACGCGTTCGAGGCGGCCGCGGCCACGGGCCAGCCCACGTACAAGGAGATCTTCCACCTGGGCGTGAGCCACTATCGGCTCGGCGACCTGGACGCCGCGCGCCGGTACCTGACCGAAGGCGTGAAGATGAGCCCGCCCGGCCGCCGGCCCAAGGAGTGCCTGTGGTACCTGGCCGAGCTCGAGACCCAGGAAGGCCACATCGACAACGCCATCCAGTACTGGGAGCGCACCGCCGAGGCCTACGACGTCGGCGACCCCTCCGAGCGGCGGTTCCACGTGCTCGCCCGCGACTACGCCCAGCAGCTTCGCGAGCGGCGGGGGTATTAGGGGGGGGCGGTCTCTCAGCTGCCCCGCAAGGGACAATGTGCGCTGCATCGTGCAATGCACCCAAGTAGCGCTTTGGGCGACCTGCGTCCCAGAAGCTCGTGGCCCCTCCCTACGACTAAATGGCCTAGGCATCAAATGTGATGCCGGTCGCACGGCCAGCTTTTTCGCACCGCCTTGGCACTCATGGGAGGTGACCTTGCCTCATCCGCCCCGCACGCGGGACTGAGCCCCGGCGGGGAAATATCTCAATTTTGCGTTGACAGGAAATCGCAATGATGCTATATTCGTAGGTATATGGAGTCCGCCTCCAGCGGAGAGCGTCGTGCCGAAGGTGCAGGTTGTGTTCTATAAGGACGACAGGGGGAGGGCTCCGGCCTTGGAGTGGCTCGACCAACTGCCCCCGAAGGTCCGAGACAAGTTCATTGTGCGGTTTGAGCGACTGAAGGAATGCGGGAGCGAGTTGCGACGTCCAGAGGCAGACATGCTACGGGACGGCATATATGAGTTGCGGGTCAGGCGCATGAATGTCAATTATCGTGCCTTATACTTCTTTGTGGGCTCTTGCGCGGTGGTATCGCATGGTCTTACGAAGATGGACAGAGTTCCCGACAAGGATATTGATCGGGCGATCGCGTGGCGGGGGGCGTTCGTGCGTGAGCCCCATAGGCACACCCACGAAGAATCTGGGAGGGCAGACTACAATGAGGGAGAGAAGGAGGACTACCGATGCTGTTGAGATCCTCCACCGGCGGTATGTCGGGGAGGATCCCGAGAGGAAGGCCGCTCTAGAGACGGCTCGTGTCCATGCCGAAGTTGCGCGCACTATCTATGAGCTTCGGACAGAGGCCGGTCTGACGCAGCATGAGTTGGCCAAGGCCGTCGGCACCACGCAGTCGGTGATCAGTCGCCTCGAGGATGAGGACTATGAGGGCCACTCACTGGCCATGCTGAACCGGATTGCTCGCGCGCTGAACCAGCGGGTCAGTGTATTGATGACTGACGGAGACCCGGAAACCGGTACACTCCGGTACGCATTGCAGCTTGCGCTTCAAAACCTGCGCAAAGCGCGTAAGCTGACCATTGACGAGCTCGCTAAGCAGACCGGCATTGATCGCGGCGAGCTGGTAGCAGCCGAGCGAAACGCCAGCTACAAGCCGACGCCAGCGACACTGCATAAGCTCAGCCAGTTTTTCGGAGTCCCTGAAAAGACGCTGGCAACGCTCGCGGGCGCCTTCGCCAACGTGCCAGAGCATATTGCCGATCACGCTAAGCGTTACGCGGCGCAATCGGAGAGCTTTGACAAGCTGACGCCTGAAGAGAAGAAGGCGCTCGATCAGTTTGTAGAGGCATTGAGGTCAGAGAGCTCAGACGCGGCGCAGTGATGAGTCAACGTGCCGGACCCAGCGAGCAGACGTTCGCTGATCGAGCCTTGATCGGCGTGCCCTGCCTTGTCTCTGGCGGCCTGCTCCACTGGCTTGTGTATGCGCACGCCCCCAGTCCGCTGGAGGATCTCACAGCACTCGGTGCTTGGCTGGTGTTCGGATGCTGGCAGGTGGTTGCAAATCTCTTTCTGCTTGTCGCCGCAATCAAGTTCTTCGGCCGCACGGGATGGGTGCGCCGCCAGCTGGCGCACGCCAGGTGGCAGCTCGTTGCGCTTTTCGTGGCGGTTACGATTGTGACCAGCGCAACTGCGCTGATGTATCTGGCCCAGACGGCGGCACATGGGCCTTGATAGTGGGACGACCACGATAGGCCGCGGCGCATGCCGCGCGCTAGCGATCGAGGCACGTCGCCGCTGCGGATACCCGTTGGCGGCGAACGAGAATCGGTTGGCCGTTATGTGGATTGGGCGTGGGCTCCTGCTGGCATGCGTTCTTGCAGCCGGGTGCCAGGATACCGGGCAGGATCGGCATGGCGTCGACGACCTGCCAAGGGTCTCCATCGAGGAGGTGTATGGTACCTGGGTCGTATATGATGCTGAGGGGTATCGAGGCGACGCTGTGTGGCAAGACGGCTCCAGCAGCGGCTACATCGGCGAATCCATTGAGGTCTATGCTGACCGATACAAGCCGATCACGACCTCCTGCAAGAACCCGAAGTATGAATATGAAGAGATCAAATACCCCCATGAAGAAGGAGAGGTTCCTAACTGGAAGCAGAGGCGGACAACTGCATTTTATGGGCATCATTACCAGAGGGATACCATCCAGATATTCCACGTATACTGCGAAGGCGGCGAGAGCTACTTTGGTCCCTTCGAGTACCTCGGGGATCACATCGCAATCTTCCACAAGGATTGGATCCTCGCGGCAAGAAGGCGCGCAAGTCGCCCTGCCGAACGCCCCTCATAGAAGGAAGGGTTAGGTGAACAGCTAGCCTTGTTCCAAGACGAGGAGAAGGGCCGTGGAATGGGGCGGTTGGAACGGAGCGGAGGCGTAGCCGCAGCACGGTTCCAACCGCCTGCGGCCCGACCGCACGTCCGGCCTCGCGTGCGCACCGGGTCCCCGCGCCTCGCCCCGCACGCGTGACCGGCCTACCGGCTGTAGAACTCGATGACCTTCTGCTCGTCCACGGGGCAGCGCACGTCCTCGCGCTCGGGCAGGCGGGTCACCCGGCCGGTGAACTCCTTCTCGTCCACGGCCACCCAGTCCGGGATCTCGTAGTCGCCGACCTGGGCCAGGGCGTTCTCCACCCGGGCGCGGCTGTTCTGGCGGTCGCGCACGCCCACCACGTCGCCCTTGTCCACCCGGTAGCTGGGGATGTCCACCTTGCAGCCGTTGACCAGCACGTGCCCGTGGGCCACGAGCTGGCGCGCGTCCGCGGTGGTCACCGCGAAGCGCAGGTTGCAGACTACGTTGTCCAGGCGCCGCTCCAGGAACTGGAGCAGGTTGTGCCCCGGGTTGCCGCCCGCGCGGGTGGCCTCCTCGTACGCGCGGTGCAGCTGCTTTTCGCTCACGCCGTAGAAGTAGCGCAGCTTCTGCTTCTCCACGAGCCGCAGCCCGTACTCCGAGGGCCGCCGGCGCCGGGTGCTCGGGGGGCTTTCGCGCCGCGCGAACGCGCGCGCCACCCCGGCCTTGCGGCTGGCCGCGAACCCGAGCCGCCGCGAAACCTTGGCCATGGGGCCACGATGCCGTGCCATATACAGTGTCCTCTCAATCGATCGCGTACGTTTGCCCGGGCCCGATGCGAACGCCGCGCACGGGGTCGCGCGCGGGCGGGCCCGCCCATCCACGCGCGGCGGCCCGCCTCCGAACGGCCCGCCGCCTGCCCCTTCCGTTCATGGGCAGCCGCCGGAAGGGGACAGAACAGTGTACCGCACGCCCGCGCGGATGCCAGGGAAAAATGGCCGCTCTTGCATACAGGGCATGCGTATATACGACGCGCGGGTGGCGCGACGGGGCCGCTCAGTCCGGGTCCTGCGGCCAGGCGGCGCGGATCTCGCGCGCGAACCCCTCGTCGGTGAGGTCCAGGGTCAGGGGCGTCACGGACGCGTACCCGGCCAAGAGCGCCGCGGCGTCGTAGTCCTCGGACGGGTCGTGGGACAGGAAGTTCCCGTCGATGCGGAAGGCCTCGGGCTCGTCCGCCGCGTGCGGGGTGAAGAACTCCTCGAAGCCGCTGGTGCCGTGGCGGGTGACGCGCAGGCCGCGGATCTCGCGCACGGGCCGTGCCGGGACGTTGAGGTTCAGAAGAAACGGCCGCGCTGCGCCGTGGCGCAGGTGGGCCTCGGGGTGGCGGCGGCGCTCGTCCTCCCAGGCGAGGGCTTGCTCGACCACGCGGCGCCCGAAGTGGCAGCAGGCCGACCAGTCGTAGATCGCCTGCACTTCGCTCGAGACGCCCACCGCGCTCACGCCGTTGAGGACCGCTTCGTAGGCCGCGCCGATCGTGCCCGAGTACAGCACGTTCACGCCCACGTTGGGCCCGGTGTTCGGGCCGCTGACGACCAGGCGCGGCGGGGCGTCGAGGTGATGGCGCAGCGCGAACTTGACCGCGTCCGCGGGCGTGCCGCTCACGCACAGGCGGCGCACCCCGGCCGGCCGGGGCGCAAGCTCGCGCACGCGCAGGGGCTCGCGGATCGTGACCGCGTGGCCCACGCCGCTCTGCTCGCGCTCGGGCGCGGCGATGAACAGGGGGCCGAGGTCGGCGAGCGCCTCGGCCAGCGCGTACAGGCCCGGGGCCTCGATGCCGTCGTCGTTGGTGAGCAGGATCGTCATGCGCGCGAGGGTCCGGCGGCTAGAGGAGAAGCAGGGTGGCCGCGCCCAGGTACAGGGTCTGGGTCACCACGTCGATGACCACGGTCACGAACGGGCCGGCGGCCAGGGCCGGGTCCGCGCCGAACTTGTGGCAGCACAGGGGCGCGGCCGTGCCGATGAGCACGGCCACGAGCACCCCGCCGAGCACGGCCAGGCCCAGGATCGCGCAGAACTGCACCAGGTCCTCGACCCCGGCCGCGGCCGCGCGCCCGCCCAACAGCCCGTAGGCCGCGAGCCCCAGGGCCGCCGCGCACGTGAGCCCGATGACTGCGCCCACCAACAGCTCTCGCCGGATGAGCCACAGCACGTCGCCCACGCCCACCTCGCCCGTGGCCAGGCCGCGCACGGTCACGGTGGAGGACTGGATGCCCACGTTCCCGCTCAGGCCCGCGAGCACCGGGGTGAAGAACACGAGCGCGAGCACCTTGTCCAGGGTCGGCTGGAAGTACGCGATCACCGCGGCGAGCGCCACCCCGCCCACGAGCGTGGTCGTCAGCCACGGCAGCCGCTTGTACGCGCGGCGCATCGTGCCCTCGGCAAAGGGGTTGTCCGCGCCGATGCCCGCCAGGCGGAACAGGTCCTCGCCCGCCTCGTCGTGCATGACCTCCAGGATGTCGTCCACCGTGATGATGCCCAACAGCCGCCCCCGGTCGCCGACCACGGGCAGGACCTCCAGGTCGTACTTGCCCATCAGGTTCGCGGCGACCTCCTGGTCGCGGCCGCCGTGGATGGTGACGATGGCTCGGTCCATGAGCTCGCGCACCGGGGCCTGGGGCGAGGCGGACACGAGGTCCTGGAGGCGCACGGACCCCAGAAGCCGCCGGTGGTCGTCGACCACCAGGATGTGGTGCACGGTCTCGCTCTCTTCGCTGCGCCGCCGCGCGGTCTCCACGGCCTCGGCGGCCGTGGCCGTGGCGGGCACGGCCAGATACGCCTGGGTCATGATCCGGCCCGCGGTCTCGGGCTCGTAGGAGTGCAGCTCGCGGATGTCGCGCGCGTGGTCCTGGTCCAGGAGCGCGAGCACCGCCTCCGCGCGCGGCTCGTCGAGGCGCTCGACCGTGGCCGCCGCCTCGTCCGGGGGCATGCGGTCCAGCATCTCGGCCAGGCGGTCGATGTCCGTGTCGGCCAGGACCTCGGTCTGGGTCTCGTCGGCGAGCTCGTCCACCGCGCCCACGAGCTCGTCCAGGGACAGCAGCCCCACCAGATCCGCGCGTTCGTCGGGCAACAGGTGCTCGACGGCCGCGGCGATGTCCGCGGTGTGCAGCCCATCGAGCAGGGCCGCGATCTCGTCCTCACGAGCGCCCGCGCGCACCAGGTCCACGAGTCGCTCCCAGGGCGGGGGCGGCGGACGGTCGTCCATGCGGGGCCTCCTGCGAGCTAGGCGCCGGGGCGCATCGCGGCTCTCGAATGATCGTGCAGCTGCCCTCCCAAGCTTCGACCAAGGAGGGGCCCTGCGTATTGTCCGGCCAAGGCACGCGCACGCAAGCCAGATTCTCCTTTTTTGCGCTCGGAGCGGTTCTCAAGTCTTGTTCACGGCATGCGCCGTCCTTTGTCCTCTCTCCCCTCGGGAGAGGGTGAGGGAGTTCTTGCGGGAAGGCGCGCGGCGTGGCTTTTCCCTTGCCTGGGGCCGGGTGCGTGCCGATCATGGGGACAGACGCATAGTCGTAACTGGGCGAGAGGATCGGATGAGCGACCCCCTGCCCGCCCCGGCGCGGGCGTTCCTGGACTACTGCCGCGTCGAATGCCGGCTGGCGGACAACACCCTGCAGGCGTACGAGCGCGATCTGCGCGACTTTCTGGCGTGGCTGGCCGGCCGCCGCAAGACGCTCGCGCGCGCGGGCGCGGACGAGGTGCGCGCGTACCTCGCGGCCCTGGCCCGCCAGGGCCACAAGGCCGCCACGCGCACCCGGCGGCTCGTGACCCTGCGCATGTTCTTCCGGTTCTGCGTGACCGAGAAGCTTCTCGCCCAAGACCCGGCCGCGGACCTGGACGCGCCCAGGCGGTGGAAAGCCCTGCCCGAGTTCCTGACCCGGCGCGAGGCGAGCGCGTTGCTCGACGCCTCGCAGCCGGCGGGCGCGCTGGGGCTTCGCAACCGCGCGGTGCTGGAGGTCCTGTACGCCGCGGGCGGGCGCGCCTCGGAGCTGTGCGACGCGCTCTTGAGCTGGTACGAGCCCGAGGCCGGACGCCTGCGCCTGCGGGGCAAGCGCGGCAAGGAGCGCATCGTGCCCCTGGGCGAGCCGGCGCAGGGGGCCCTGGCCGCGTATCTCAACGGCGCGCGCCCGCAGCTCACGCGCGCGACCAAGGCTGCGCACCTGTTCGTAAGCCGCACGGGCCGCAGGCTCGACCGGGCGTCCGTGTGGCGCATCGTACGCGCCGCGGCCCGCCGCGCGGGCCTTTCCAAGCGCATCTATCCGCACCTCTTGCGACACAGCTTCGCCACGCACCTGCTCGAAGGCGGGGCGAACCTGCGCGTGGTGCAGGAGCTCCTCGGGCACGCGGACGTGTCCACCACCGAGATCTACACGCACGTGGACGCGCGCCGCCTGCGCACGGCCTACGACGCGTTCCACCCGCACGCCTGAGCGCGAAGGCGCAGGGCGCGGAACCTGACACAAGGGGCCGGACCCGGGGCGCGCGCGGCCCGGTGCGGTGGGCGCGTCGCTCCGTTCCCTCTCCTCCCGGGAGAGGGATAGGGTGAGGGAAGCGCGCGAAGGCGGTTGCGCAGGCGGCCTCGAAGTCCGTGTGCGAGACAAGCCCTCCCCCTAGCCCCTCCCGGAGGGAGGGGGGATCCGCGTGACGGCCGCCGGAGGGAGGGGGGAACGCGCCAGGCGCTCGTGGCTGTGCGCCGGGCGACATGCGGGCGGTAGCAGCGTGCCCGTCAATGCGCCGGGACCGCGCGCGGTTCGTTCCCTCTCCCCCGGGAGAGGGCGAGGGTGAGGGAGAGAATCGACAAGGCCGGCCGTACGAGGGGCCGCCTCCCCTATCCTCCGCGTCTGAGCGGGAAAGGAAATTGCAGGGAGTCCACGGGAGCACGGGACGGACCGGAATGCCGAACAAGCTATTGACCAAGGCCCGCGAGTTGCCCGACGAGCCGGGCTGCTACATCATGAAGGACACGCGCGGCCACGAGATCTACGTGGGCAAGGCGCGCAGCCTGCGCCGCCGGGTGGCCAGCTACTTCCAGGCCAAGGATCGCCTGGGCAAGGAACAGGCGCTCGTGGAGAACATCGCGGACTTCGAGTACGTGGTCACCGACAGCGAGGTGGAGGCCGTGCTCCTGGAGAGCCGGCTCATCAAGGACCTGCGGCCCCGGTACAACTTCCTGCTGCGCAACAACGAGCAGTATCCGTACCTGGAGGTGACCCTGGGCGAGGACTTCCCGCGGGCGCTGGTGACGCGCGAGCACCGGCCGGGCAAGAGCCGGCACTTCGGGCCGTTCCCCTCGGCCGCGGACCTGCGCGCGGTGCTCAGCCGCCTGGGCCGGGTGTTCAAGTTCCGCACCTGCAACCTGCGCCTGCGCGCGGACGATCCGAAGGCGCGGTTCCGCCGGCCGTGCCTCAACTACCACATCGGCCGGTGCACGGCCCCGTGCGCGGGGCTCGTGTCCCGGCGCGAGTACCGCCGGCAGATCGCGGGGCTGCTGCTTTTCTTCGGCGGGCGCAAGCGCGCGCTCGTCAAGTCGCTCGACCGGGAGATGCAGGCCGCGGCCAAGGCCCTGCGCTACGAGGAAGCCGCGGAGCTGCGCGACGCGCTGGCGGCCCTGGAGCGCATCCACGACGCGCCGGCCCTGGACCAGGAGCTCGCGCCCGCGGTGCCGATCATCGACCCGACCAAGGGACTGGAGAGCCTGCGCCGGGCGCTGGGGCTCGAGCGGGCGCCCCGGCGCATCGAGGGCGTGGACATCGCCAACCTCCAGGGCGGCGAGATGGTCGGCGCGGTGGTCACGTTCCTGGACGCGCTCCCGTTCAAGGACGGGTACCGCCGCTACCGGATCAAGACCGTGGCCGGGCAGGACGACTTCGCGTCCATGGCCGAGGTGGTCCGCCGCCGGTACACCCGGCTGCGCCGCGAGAAGGGCGAGCTGCCGGACCTCGTGCTCGTGGACGGCGGCCGGGGCCAGGTGCGCGCGGCCGCCCAGGCCCTGGCCAAGGCGCGCGTGCGGGTGCCCGCGCTCATGGGCCTGGCCAAGGAAGAGGAGATTCCCCTGCTCGCGGGCCGGTCCGAGCCCGTGCGCCTGTCGCGCCGGTCGGCGGGGCTCAAGCTCCTCATGTTCGTGCGCGACGAGGCCCATCGCTTCGCCCAGCACTACCACCACATCCTGCGCCGCAAGGCCTTGTTTCAGTAGGGGGGCGTACGCCGTCAGGCAGGCTCAGGCGCACTTGTCCAGGGCGGCCTCGAAGAGCTTGGTGTAGCTCTCCACCAGGTACGGCCGGTCGAGCAGGCCCTTGAACGTGTCCGCCAGCGACCGGTAGCTCAGGGCCGTGATCTTGGTCTCGAACCGCACCAGGGCCTGGGCGATGGCCGCCGCGTACAGGATCGACCCCGTGCGCTGGGTGGCGGCGGGCAGGGGCGAGAGCATCATGAGCTTGCCGTAGTCCTTCAAGGTGCGCAGATGCCGGGTCTGCACCTGGGGGCTGAACAGGGCCTCGGAGAGCGTCTTGCCGCGGAAGTACTCGGCCTCCTCCTCCGCGAGACCTGTGAGCCGCGCGAAGCAGAACGGCCCCTCCTCGTCCGCGCGCATCGGGGTTTCCAGGTCGCGGTACAGGTGGGCGAGCTTGGTCATGTCGTCGCGGCTGTGGATGCGCTCGAGCGCGCACCAGTTGTACTCGGGCCGGGCGAACACGTCCTCGCGCTTGAGGAAGACCGCGCTCATGCGGCGGTTCTCCTGGGGCGCGCGCCCGGAGAGCACGTCGATGACCGGCCGGATGCCCAGGTGCTCCTCGAAGTACCAGGTCAGCCACCGGCTCGGGTCGGCGTCGAGTTCTTGCCCCGTGGCCTCCTGGAGCTCGTCGCGCAGCCGGGCCGTGTCCTCCTCCGAGTCCGAGGCGCACAGCTGCTGCAACAGCCGCACGACGCGGCCCTCGCGCTCTTCGGCCCACAGGTTCGGCTGAGTCTGGCCCATAGCGGCTCGCTCCCGACCAAGCCCGCGCCACTGTACAACGTTTTCGCACGCGTTGCAAGGGGACTTGTGCGCGGATTTGCGGCGCAACGCTTGCCCGCGCCGGTTCTTTGTCCCCTCCCTCGGACGGAGAGGACGGTTGGGGCCTCGCGTCTCTTCGTGCCCTCTCCCCTCGGGAGAGGGTAAGGGTGAGGGAAAGGGGGAAGATGCACAGCGCGGGCGCGTAACGCACTCGCCCGAGCGCATGGCGCCGCCCATGGAAGAACGACCCCCTCCCTAGCCCTCCCCCGGAGGGAGGGGGACGCGCGAGTACGTGCGCCTTCTTTGTTCCCTCTCCCCCCGGGAGAGGGTGAGGGAGAGGGAGAAGATGCACAGCGCAGACGCGTAACGT
>Ga0180432_10001324_pt1 | contig 39350 bp, 27 predicted proteins | sample SS_ome_10_FD_132414 | JGI IMG/M metagenome (GOLD analysis project Ga0180432, IMG submission 132414) | Hypersaline lake sediment archaeal communities from the Salton Sea, California, USA - SS_1_MS_2 metaG | ecosystem: Environmental > Aquatic > Non-marine Saline and Alkaline > Hypersaline >... | reverse complement strand
GAGACGACCGGCGCGCCGCAGGCCATTGCCTCCAGGGCCGGCAAGCCGAACCCCTCGTGATGCGCCACGCACACCACGGCGGCGGCCATCCGATACAGCGTCGGCAGATCGGAGCGCGGCACGCGAGTTCCGGGCGCGGCGTGAGCTGGACGGGCGCGGCCACATCGTCGAGGACGAGCAGACGCTGGGAGGGAAGGTCAAGTTCTTCAGGCCGACGGACAAGGGTCTCGCCTGGGCTGAGGGACGCAGGGTCCGCGTGAAGAAGTTCAAATCCGGCATCGTTCACGAGTACCTGTTCTGCGAGGTGGGCAAGGCGATCGGCCGCCTGGGTTCGAGGTGGCGACTGCGGCGCAACACGTCGATTGCACGGGATCAAGGTCTCCAGCCGGACATGCTCGTGCTCGCTCCCGACGGGGAGCGGTTCGTCGTCGAGGTTTGCTGCAGCAGCGTCGGCTACGACGCGGAGAACGTGATTGCCGAAGCCGCGATCGCCGGCGTCGACAAGCTGATCGTGGTCACGCCTGATAAGGGGACAAGAGATGCCGTCAAGAAGGCACTGCAGAAGCACGCTGCATTCGAGGGTGCAAGACAACGTGCGCCTATCGAAGTTTTCGACAGCGGAGAGTGTCTTCGCAAGGACTTCGACTGGGCCGGCAGGCTCTCGAAGCCTCTTGTGTAGACGCTGACCTCAAGAGACGTGTGCAGAGCGCAATACTCCAGCGGCAGGGAGTCGATTCATGGCTGCGGATCCACTCAATCCCCGCGAGGGGCAACCCCCGACGGATCCCTTCGAGGATCCGCTGCTGGACGAGATCGAACGGAGTGTCGAGCGCCCGCCTGACCTCGGTGATCCTTTGTTGGGTGATGACGTGGGACATATAGACGACCTCGGACGGTTGCTCGGCGGTCTCGAAGGCATGGTCACGATCCCGCCGGCGGCGGGGATGGCCCCAACGACACCGCAGCGCCCCGGCGAGATCAGTGAAGACGAAGTCAAGAAGACTGAACCGATGACAGCGCCTGAGACCGCCCCGCGTGATGAGGACTGGCCCACGCGAGGCTACGAGCAGCATCCGCCGCTGCCGCCCGATCGCTCACCAGAAGAAGGAGGACATGGCCTTTCCCCGGCGCTGCTGCCACGGCGAGGTGGAGGCGGGTCCGGCCGACGGCGAAATCGTGCTATCGATCGCCGGCGTGGACGGAAACCGGTCAATCGCCCTGGCGGCAGCATGCAGCGCTGGTGCCATGAGGCGCGAGACCTCGTTGACTGGGAGATCTGCGAGTCGTGCGACAAGTTCCGGCACTGGCCGGACGGCACCGACGAGGAGCCGCGCGAGTGCTGGCACGACTGGCAGGCACGCCAGGCGGCGGAAGAGTCGGATGAGGAGAACGAGTAGCCCGGGAGGCGCGCGAAATGGAGCTGCTGACTGTCGAGGAGCTGAGCCGCCTGCTGAAGGTGAAGAAGAGCTTCATCTACAACCTGACCCACCTGGGGGAGATCCCTCATTTCAAGGTCGGCCGGCAGCTCCGGTTCAGGAAATCAGAGATCACCGAGTGGCTCGAGCAGAGGCACCGTGAAGAGGATAGGACCGATGGGGACCGTATTCTGGAGGGCGAACAGAAACGCCTATTACATAGACTACACCGTCAAGGGGAGGAGAATCAGACGAAAGATCGGACGCTCGAAGAAGTTAGCCGAAAAAGCCCTGCAAAGGATCGAAGCCGACATGCTCAACGACAAGTACGAGCTCGCGCTCGAGGAGGAACAAACAAGGTTCAACGAACTGGCCGACTACTGGCTCAAGAACTACTCAAAGGTGAACAACTCACCCTCCCAATACCGCAAGAACGAGGAGAGACTGGACAAACACCTTCGCCCCTTCTTCGGAAGAACAAGAGCCCAGGACGTCAACGCGAAGATGATCGACGAGTACAAGGCGTCCAAGCTGGGCAAGCTGAGCCCAGCGACGATCAACCGGACGCTGGCGCTGCTGAAGAAGATCTTCAATGACGCGGTGCGGTGGGGGTTCATGGCGAAGAACCCGGCGCGTGGCGTCTCGCTCCTCCACGAGGAGGAGACGGGGTTCGAGTTCTGGTCGGAAGAGGAGGCGGATGCGTTCCTCGCCGCGTGTGCGCCCAGCGTGTATCCGATCTTCTGCTGCGCGCTCAACACCGGCATGCGCATCGGCGAGGTCCTCGGCCTGCGATGGGCGAGCGTGAACCTCCGGCACAGGGTGATCACCGTCGAGCGGAGCCGGCTCGGCACCACCAAGACGAAGAGGGTGCGTCGCGTCTACATCAACGACGTGCTGTACGGCGCGCTGCGAAAGCTCCAGAAGAAGGCGGTTGGAGAATATGTCTTCCCAGGTCGGGACGGGAAGATCCGCAAAGACGTAAGAGGGGCGTTCAACGCGGCGATCAAGAAGGCGGGTGTGCGAAGCATTAGGATCCACGAGCTGAGGCACACCTTCGCATCGCATTTCATAATGAAGGGCGGCAACATCCTGACGCTGCAGCGCGTTCTCGGCCACTCCACGCTGGCGATGACGCTGCGGTACGCCCACCTCGCGCCCGACTTCATGAAGGACGAGATGCGGAAGGTGAGCTTCGGCGCCGCGGGGTGATTTTGGTTTGTTTACGGCACCAGGACGGCACCAAGCGGTTTTCGCGGCGCCGATGCGACATCGCGACTGAGTCGTAAGTGGTTGGGAATGAAGAATGCCGGGGGTGGGAGTCGAACCCACACGGGCTGTGGCCCAGGGGATTTTAAGTCCCCAGCGTCTGCCGTTCCGCCACCCCGGCGTCAGCACAGTGTAACGCGAGGATTGCCTCACGCAAAGGCGCAAAGACGCGAAGGGGACTCGCCTCCGCTGTCGCTCCGGCGAGAAAGGGCCGTGGCCGGAAGGCGCCCGGGCGTGGCTCGAGGCATCGGCTTGATTGTGCGGTCCTTGTTCCGACCCGTGGCGAAGCCGCGGTTGCTCTTTGTGCTCTTGCGCCTTTGCGTGAGATCCGCTTCTAGCAGGTTGCTGAAAAACGCCGTCCACCCCGAGAAGCCGTCACAGCTTTGCAGATGCTTCTGCCGCCCCTCCGGGGCTCGGATTGTGTGTTTTCTCGTCGTGAACCTCACGCAAAGGCGCAAAGACGCGAAGGGGACTCGCCTCCGCTGTCGCTCCGGCGAGAAAGGGCCACGGCCGGAAGGCGCGTGGGCGTGGTTCGAGGCATCGGCGTGATTGCGTGGTGCTTGTTCCGATCCGCGGCGAAGCCGCGGTTGCTCTTCGTGCCTTCGGGCCTTCGCGCCTTCGCGCCTTTGCGCCTTTGCGCCTTTGCGTGAGATCCGCTTCTAGTGCTCGAGCCAGGGGAAACGGAGCGCGTCGATCCTCGCTTTCGTTTCGTCGGACAGGGGCACGTTGCGGTAGCGGGGATACTCGTGGCCGAGGACCCACGGCCAGACGTCGGGGTCAGGCAGCGACGTGGGCCACATCTTCGGGAAGAGGGCTTCGAAGAGGGCGGCCTCGGCCTCCGGCAGTTCGAGCGGTTTCATGTCGAGCTTCGCGTCGTCGGGGGTCCGGCCATCGCTGCGGTCGCGCGGGATTGGGCCCATGGCGAGCGCGTCGCGGCCGGAGTGGTAGCCGATGACGAGGCGCGTCACGAGCCAGCGCGGCAGGACGCGGTGGATCTTGCGCTTGCGCGTGGCCACGTCGAGCTTGCCGGCCTTCGCGACGAAGCCGACGGTCTCGCCCGCCATCTCGATCGAGAGGGCGGCGTCGGTCACCGGTGAGGCCGCTATGCGCGCCTGGTACTCGTCGCGGAGCTGCTCGGTGAGCGCCGGGAAGTCGATGATGGCGATCATCTCGGCGTCGAGTCCGACGGCCGGACAGGACGGTCGCAGCACGTAGGTGCCACCGAGGGCGAGGATTGCCTGCGCGATCGGTGTCATGTGCGAGTACATGAGGCAGACTTCGTCGCATCCGTCGTTTTGCGCGAGCTCGGCCGCCAGCCGAATCACGGCGAGGGCGGCCTCGCGCGTCTGCACGGTGACGTCGGCCACGTAGCCGATCGGCATGTCGCACTGGTCGGCGCGACGGAAGTCGGCGTTCACGAGCAATGTGCCCACCGCACGGCCGTCCTGTTTGACCACGTGCGGCGCACCACCTTCGATGTAGGCCGAGAGCTTAGGCGCGTACGGGTCGCGTCGGTACGCCTCGCGCGCCCGGACGATCTCGTCGTCGCGCGCCTCGACGATGGTGGCGGTCGTGCTGATCGCCAGCGCCGTCTTGACGGGCAGCGTGGCGAGCGGGTAGTAGACACACGGCACGTAGCCGCAGAAGGCGTGGTCGTACATCGAGCCGTGCACGACGGAGATCGCGACCCCTTGTTCCTTCGCCATCGCGAAGCAGCCCTGGACGCTCCGAACAAACACCGGATCGGGGGCCCCGTCGCCTTCCCTGGCCAGCTCGCGCGGCCGGGCCGCCTTGAGGACGGTTGCGCCGATGCCGAGCCGTGTCTCGTCGTAGAATCCGGCGCTCACCGTCTTGCCTTTCTCGTCGACGACATAGATGCTCGCCTCGCGCGCCGTTTCGACGGTCTCGAACATCTCCGGTGCCCGTTTGCCATGATACGAGTCGCCGAGGATCCGTGTGGCGACCTTGAGGTCCTTCCGGGAGGTGACCCGGCGGACGACGACGTCGGTGAACGTATCGGGCAGGGCGTGGCTCTTGAGGGTTGTGTCAACCATGTCCATCATCCTCTGTTTGAGTTTCGTTCGCGAGTCGTGGAGGCGCTTTTTCACGGTCGTGAGGGGCACTTCGAGGAACTCGGCGATTTCGGTTTGCGAGTAGCCGTTGATGTAAAACAGGGTCGTCGCCGTGCGCTGGTGCTCGGGCAGCGTGCGGATCGCCTCGAGCACTTTTTCTTGAATCTCGCGCCCCTGAGCGAGCCGGTCCGGCCCCTCGCCGTGGGCGGCCGCCTCGGCCGCGTGCTCGATGGGCAGCGTCGGCGGCCTCTTGCGTCGCGTGATCCGGTCGCAGTGCTTGAACACGATGCGCCTCAACCATCCCGGGAACGCGTCGGGCGTGCGCAGATCGGCCAGCCGGCGGTAGCCGTTGATGAAGGCCTCCTGCGCCACATCCTGGGCGAGGTGGAAGTCGCCCAGGATCGAGTAGGCGTATCCGTAGGCCATGTCCTGGAACCGGCGAACGATCCGGCCGAAGGCCTCGAGGTCACCCGAGCGCGACCGTTCAATGAGTGATTCAAGCTGTGTCACGCAGCCTCCACGATGTCTTCGCGTACAAGACCCAGCTTCGGGCCGCGAGGATACCACGGAGCGGCGGATCGAGCGTCGTACGGGCGGAGATACGGGGGCAGGTGCCCAGGGCGTGCCGGGGGTGGCGTTCTTCTCCGGGAGGGGGACCGGTCGTTAGCGGCACGCTGTGGGCCCTTGTGCCGGACGGGGCCTCTGGCGGTAGTGGCCCTTTTTGCCGGTGAGCTTCTCGGCGCGGCGGACGATGCTGGGATTGAGGTCGTGGAGGGCGAGGTCGAAGATCAGGGGGTGCTTGGCGGGGTCGAATTCCGGGAGCAGGGCCACGGCCTCGAGTCGCACGCAGGGATCGGGGTCCTTGAGGCCGCGCTCGACCCAGCCGGCGGCGTCCTTGCCGGCGTGCCTGGCGAGCGCGGCGATGGCGGCGCCGCGGACGCGCTTGTCGTCGGACTCTGCCAGGGGTGCGATGGGCTCGGGGGCGCCATCCTCGCAGCGGCGCATGGCGTGGAGGGCGGCGATGCGCACGTCGGGGGCCTCGTCGTCGAGGTGCATGACGCACCAGTCGAACAGGTCGGGGTCGTTCGTCTTGGCCAGGAGAGAGAGGCCGCGCACGCGTGTCTTGGGGTTTGCGTCCATGAGGTACTCGACGGCCTGGTCCTCGCGGTCGCGGGCTTCGTCGGCCGTTGTCCCGGGGTCCACGCCGACCTCGATCGTGCGGACCGTGTGCGAGGCGTGGAGGCGCTTGGGGTCTACGACGACGCCTTCGAAGAACTCGGGCAGCCACCGACGGGCCATCTCGACGAGTTGCGTTTTTGGGATGATGCTCCGGGTCCGGGCGGCGAGGCGGTTGACGACCCAGCGTGAGAGGCGGTTGACGCCGGGGTGGCGGGGGCTGACGCCCTTGTAGTCCTTGAGCCGCAGGAGCCGGTTGACCCAGGCGGCGAGCTCGCGCGGGGTGGTGGGTTGGTCGGCGGCGCCGGGGTGCGAGCGCAGGACGCTGACCGGGACGGGGGCGTCAATGGCGAGGATGCCGCTGCGATAGATCACGCGTTTCTTGCCGTATCGGTCGCGCATCCGGCCGAGGTCGATGTCGCAGGTGAGGACGACGGGCCGGTCGTGCGAGCGGCGGGCCTGGGTCCTGGCGCGGCCCAGGGCGTAGCCGTGGCCCTTGGCGAACCAGACGCGTTTCGATGGCTTCCTGGGCAGAAAGCCTTCGAGGCATATTCGGCCCGCGCGTCGCCGTGTCGTGCCGTGATAGACGATCATGATCCCGGACCTCCGTCGCCGAGCCGCCTAGGAACGCAGGTGATACGTGACGGGCCGGGTGACCTTCTCGAAGCGTTGCCGGGCCTCGGCGCTCAGGCACCGGAACGCCTGGGGCGAGAGGGTGATGCCGCGGCGCCCGAGCCGGGCGGCGATGTTGACCGTCTTGCCGATGACGTCGAAGCGCTCGGCACCCCTGGGTCCGAAGCTGCCCGCGAGGACGGGGCCGACGTGGACGTTGACGTTCAGGTGCGTGTCGAGGCCGTAGCCGCGCGCGGTCCGGCGTGCCTCGGCGGCAAAGGCGCAGAGCGCGACGATGGCGGCTTCGGCCGACTCCTTCGGGAAGACGGCGAGTCCGGCGTCGCCCATGAACTTGACGATCCGCGCGCCGGCGGGCCCGAGGTGTTCGGCAGCGAGCTCGTAGACGTTCTGGAGGAAGCCGGCGACGCGGGCGTCTTCCTCGGACGACATCCACTCGGCCATACGGCTCAGGTCGAAGAAGGCGACGCCGAGGGTCTGGGCTTGGCAGTCGGGCGGCAAGGACGACGTTTGGCCGCTTCGCGCGTTCGTGGAATGGCACATGGCAGGCCTCCTCTGTGATAGGTCATATAACGTTGGTTCCGGCGGGCCACGCTTGGCCGCGGTCCAACAATGCAATTATTCCGGAAAGCGTGCGGAAGGTCAAGTAGAGAATGCGGCTGAGGAAGGCGTGAGGGGGCAGCGCCCGCCGGGCCGGACCTGCCGACTGTGGCGACAATGGCTTGCGTTGTGACCTGGACGGCGGGTAACTTCTTCCTGGTGGCCAAGGGAGGGATCCCATGGACATTGGCGCAGTCGTTATTCTGTTCGTGGTGCCGGCGGCCATCGTGGCGGCGGCGGTGATCGGGTTCTTCTTCGGGCGGAGGGACCGGTCGTGAACGGCACGCTGTGGGCGCTCGTGCTGTACCTGGCCGGCATGGTGGCCATCGGCCTGTGGGCCGCGCGGCGGTCGGGGAGGAACCTGGGCGAGTTCTACCTGGGCGGGCGTCGGATGCGGGACTTCGTGGTGGCGCTCAGCGCGGTCGTGTCCGGGCGCAGCGCGTGGCTGATGATGGGAGTGGTGGGCCTGACGTTCGTCTACGGCGTCCGCATCGCCTGGTTCATCCCCGGCTACGTGACGATGGAGTTGTTCATGTTCCTGTACGCGGGCCGGCGGCTGCGGCGGTTCACGGGCCGGTACGGGAACGTGACGTTCATTGATTACCTGGCGACGCGCTTCGGTGACCGGCGGGGCGTGCTGCGGGTCGTGGCCGTGGTGATCGTGATCATCTTCTTCACGGCCTACGTGGGCGCGCAGCTCAAGGCGGGCCAGATCATGTTCAACGACCTGCTGGGCTGGGAGTCCGTGCTGAAGGGGATCGTCCTGGTGGCGGCCGTCGTCGGGGCGTACACGATCCTGGGCGGCTTTCGGGCGGTGTCGCTGACCGACGTGGTGCAGGCGCTGTTCATGATTCTGGGGCTCGTGGTGCTGCCGATCGTGGGCTTCGCGGTGGCGGGCGGGCCGGTCACGGCCTGGAGCACGCTGCAGGAGGCGGTTTCGGCCCCGGGAAGCGTTTTTGAGCTGATAGGTTTCGGCAGCCTGGCGGGGGTGGTCAGCGGGCTGGGCATCGGGCTGGCCTCGCCGGGCAATCCGCATATCGTGGTGCGGTATATGTCCATTGACCGGCCGGAGCGGCTGCGGATGGCGGCGCTGGTGGGGACGGTGTGGAACGTCCTGCTGGGGTGGGGGGCGGTGTTCACGGGCCTGGCGGCGCGGGCGCTGTACGACCCGGCGGTGATCGGGGATGCGCAGAACCGGGCCTTCCTTCATATGTCCACGGAGCTGTTTCCGCCGTTCGCGGCGGGGCTGCTGATGGCGGCGCTTCTGGCGGCGATCATGTCCACGGCGGACTCACAACTGCTGGTGATCTCGTCGAGCATCACGCGGGACTTGCGCCAGGGGGTGTTCGGCCGCGGACGGGCGATGCGCGACACGGTCGCCGTGACCTGGGGCCGGGTCAGCGTGGGGGCGGTGGTCGTGGCGGCGGCCCTGCTGAGCTGGGTCTCGGCCGGCGCGGCCAAGGGCGGTGTGTTCAGCACGGTGTTCAGCTACGTGCTGCTCGCGTGGTCGGGGCTGGGGGCGTCGTTCGGGCCGCCGCTGCTGGCGTCGCTCTACTGGCGGCGGGTGACCTGGGGCGGCGCGCTGGCGTCGCTGATCTCCGGGACGGCGGGGTGCATCCTCTGGGTCGCATCGGGTCTTAAGGCCCGCACCGATATCAACGAGATCCTGCCGGCGTTTGCGCTCTCGACGCTGCTGCTGGTCGTGGTCAGTCTCTTGACGCGCCCGCCGGCCGAGGCGGATGAGTTTCTTGGGGCGATGGCGCCGACCGGGCAGGGGGATCGTACGTCGGGTGGTGCGTAGTGGTTTGCTCGCAGAACGCCCGCACGAATAAGCCACCGCGTCCATCGGGCCGAGGGGAAGCCCCTGCCTGGGCCTATTCACGGACTTCTTGACAGAACCTTTGGCTCGGCTCGTTGTCGGAGGGCGTATTCACAGGCCGAGGCGGCGTCTCGCGCGCTCAGAGAATTCCATTCGACGCTTACGGTATCCCGGATTCTCGTCCTTGGCTATGTGCTCCTTTTCGTACCACTTGATGAAGTCATCGACGTCCTTGGCCTGCTCGGCAGACAAAGACTTGGCTGCGTCCGAGAGTTGCCTGTCCCATTGTGCAAGGCGCTCAGGCGCCGCACCGGGTCCAAGAGACTCGAATCCCATGGCGAGAAGCAGCTTGGTCCGGGTTGCCGGATCCTCTTCATTCCAGACGGCCACAATCTGGCGGGCAAGATGGAGGCGCCCTTCGATCGGGGTGACCCCGCCGCCAAAGCTATGGGCGTGCGGGTCTTCGTAGTCCTCGGGCGAGGAGGTCGCGATTCTTTCGAGATCCGGCTTGAGTTCTCTGAGGTCCGCGGCCCAGATCGCCCAGAGGATGCCGGAGATCATCCTGTTGGTGCGTTCGAGGTGCGGCCTGAGCAGAGAAAGAAGCTTTTGGTTGAATCTCTGCGGATCACGCTGTGCGATCTGTGTGAGGGCACCAAGCACCTGATCATATACGTACCCGTCCTCGATCCGTGTCAGCGTCGTGTACATCTCATCGAAGTGGTCTGTGCCGCCGCGACGGGCGAGGGCGCGGCAGGCGGCACCGAGTGAGATATTGATAAGGTCGTCGGCGAGTTCCGGATCGAGCAACGCCAGCAAGGCGTCGTCAATCTCTTGCCCCGGATAACGAAGCGGCTGTTCCATCGGGACGAGGAGCTCGATCGCCCGGCCGCGTTCCTTCCAGCCGCTTTCGGGATCGAGGACGACCTGGATCAACGATTCTACTCTCTTTGCCTCATCCGGTATGCCGTTTATGGCGTCGAGGTGAGCGAACGCGGACACACTCAGATCGCCCTTCTTTTCCGGAGCTATCTCCTTCGCCAATTCGGCCGCTCTCTGGGTGTCGGTCCGGGCGATTTCGTCGAACACCTGGCGAGCCCATTCCCCTTCAGTTCGGCTGAGTCGCCATTGCAGCGCCGCAACATATCGCTCCCGCTCCTGCCCCTTGAGGCCCTGGAGCGCCCATTGCCATCCGGGCGCGTCCGAACACGCCCATGCTTCGAGGCGCTGAGCGTCGTTCGCAGCTTCGAGCTTTTTCAGAGCAAGAGTCGCGGCCTCTTTGAGCTTTTCGTCGCTGTCGAGGAAGAGATCGAAGAGGAGAGCTCGCTCGCGGCGACGCTCGGCCAGTCGCGCATCCCACGTCTCGGTGCCAGTTTCATCAAGTGCGTCCGTCATACTGACCCGTTCACGCGTTGTCGGAGGCTCCTCGGGCTCCGGCAGGCGCTCATGAATGTCGCGCAGGGCCCGAGCGAGGTCAGCGTACGCGAAGTCGCCGGCCGCCCTCGCGGCCTCTCGAACGATCGTGTGGGAAAGAAGCCGCTGGTCGGGCGTGAACAGCTCGAGGAACTGCTTGGTGAGCAAGTGCAGGCGAGTCAGTTCCTCATCTGTGTACCGAGGGGTGCCCGTCTCAGGAGCACGGAGATCGTAGAAGTAGGCGGGCTCGAACTGCGACCAGCGTTCGCCCAAGTGTTCGGGGAGCGCGATCGTTACGAGGAATTCCGCAAGATTCAGAAGGACGTCCCTCGTGTAATGCCCGATCCATCGCACGGAGATGTGATCGGCCCATATCGACTTGGCCACGTGGATGTGCTCCTGGCCGTCACCTGAACGCAACACGAGCGTTCCCCTGCCATCAGCCGTCGAAAACATGCCATGAGCGTCGCCGCTGTTTGGCCAGCTTCTGAGCCAGTTCAGCCACCATATGGTGTGGGCGATATGCCGGGCCTCGCTGTAATCCAATTCGCAGTAACGGAAGTCATAGGCGGGCCGGTTGTGGAGGATATTGTAGGAGACTCTCCCGCTCGAACTGGACTTGGCCTGGGCGAGATACGAGCCCTTCGGGTCGGCCCGGAGGAAGTAGTGATCATCAATGGCCACGTAGCTGCGGGAGGAGGCATAGGAGAAAGAAACGGAACATGTGCCGGGCGGCTTCCGGTCGTCACGCGCGTCCACGGCGAGGCGAAAGCGGGCTCGATGGCCAGGATGGCGGTTCGCCTCAGCCAACGCAAGCGCGGCGGCTTGAGGGGGGAGTCTCCAGAAGTCCGGGGGAACGTGGGACTTGATGACGGCTTCTTCCTCCAGATCCGATACGTTCCTTCCCCACGCGACCATGTAGCGGACAATCTCCTCGTTGGAGAGGCCCTTCAGAGAAGCATAGTGATAGGGTTTCGAGACCTCGGCAGGAGAGGGTTCCTCCTTCTTGCCACTTCGACCCCAGGTCCCGGGCCACGCCCCTTCGTCGGGCACAGGGTCCTGATCCTCTGGGAATTCGAGGTGTGACCTTTTCAGCCTCTCCACTTCCTCCGAGGCGTCGCGCGCATCAAGGAGGCGGAAATGGTCGCCGTCGCCGCCTTGGGGCCCAACGTATGCCCTCTTATCCTTGTTCCATTTGTACACGACCTTTGTCTTGATCTGGCCGCCGCCTTCCGGACCAAGCTCGATATCAAAGACACCGTCCTGATCAGCGTCGGTCAGTCTGTAGGACCACTCTTTCTTGCCCCAATTGTAGAGCACGGCAAGGAGGGGCTCGGGCTTCCGACGCACGGCGGCGACGCGGAGGACATCGGCGCGGGAGAACGCTTTGACACTGTATGAGGCGTGATCGGCCCGCTCGACCACGCCGTCGCCGTTGATGTCCGCGATCATGCCAGGGGCCTCGAGGACGGTGCTGTGACCGAATGGCTGGATCATCTTGCCGTCGTGAGCAAACGCCGCGATCGCAGCCATCTCCCAGTTCTTGAAGAACGATCCTTCGATCGTGTCGAAAAGCTCTTGGGGATCGGCGATGTCATAGTCTTCATCCCGGAACAGAGATCTTTTGCTCAGAAATCCATACAGGACGAGGTAGATGGGAGGTTCGCCCTCGGCTTGCGGGCAGACCACGACTTCGGGATCGTAGTGCGATTCGAGGAAGGATTTGTAGCCGGCGTCTTCGTGCCGATTCGCGCGCCGCCAGAGCTCGTAGAAGGCCTCCGAGCACGTGCCGTTGTTGAGGAGGTTTTGAACAAGATCCGACCCGGACATCTGCCAGAATTCCTTGCTGGTCGCGGGCCCCGTCTCCGTGTCTGGGGTGTCGCCGAAGGCTGGCGCAGCGAGGGCACATACCACAATCAAGCAGGAGCAGAATACGCACCCAAACCTTGATGTGCTCGCGCTGCTGTGAGTACCTGGGGCATAGCTTCGGTGGTCCCTGCTCAAAGGCTCAGCTCGGCGCGCTATTCCTCCGGGAGCTGGTTGGCGGTGGGCAGTGCTCATGAGCAACCCCTCCTTGTGTAGGGTCTGCGTCTTCAGCAGAAGCGGCAGTCTTGAGGGTGGGAATCAGGTTGCGGCTCTGAGCGCGACGACTCGTATCTTGCGGCCCCTGTTTCCCCGTCTTCGCATTCACATCCTGTGTGCCTGGAGTCGCGCAGGCCCCCTGGAGATCGCCTCGGACGGACCGAAGCGGATAATATCCACGATCCAGCTTCCTTCGTGTTTATGGTACCCGCTGGGGTAACAATCGTCAACGTGTTTTTCACCACGGGAGAAGCGAGCGCGGCTACGGGTGTGTGGGCTGTGCGTGGCTGGGAGGAAATGGTGCCGGAGGGCGGGCTCGAACCGGGACGGGGTCTGCCCTCTCGGGGAGATCTTAGATTTCAGCTTGCGCGTTTCCCTGGTGGTCTCTGGGCAAATCGGCAGCGCGAATCTTGCAGGTCGGCTGCGACCGGGCCAGCCGTGGCTTCTCCTTATGGGCATGGGGGGTACCTTCTCTCTGGCCGCCGGGCCGGTCAGTAGTCCCATCTCAGCTTGATGCCGAGGCCTGGGCCGCGGTGGGTGCCGACGTCGCTCTCGACGGAGAGGTGGCGCGAGACCTGCTTTTCGACCGAGACGGTGGTGCTGCGGTCGGAGACGCCTTTCTTGACCTCGATGTACAGGTCGTCGCTGAGGTACTTGCCGGCGCTGACGGCCGTGCCGCCCTCGGCGCCGTCGGCTTCGGTGAGTTCGAGCCGGTCTATTTTCATGATCCTGCGCATGCGGCCGAGGAGGGCGAAGCCGTCGCCGCCCCTGGCGAGCGCGTCGGCGATCCGGGCGAGACGCAGCGCCTGGTAGGGTGTGAGGTGGCTGACGCTGCGGCCGAACAGGACCCGGGCGAGGACCTCGTCGGACGGCAGGGCCGGGACGGAGCTGAAGGCGATGGCGGGCTCGGTGACCGGGCCGGAGAGCGTAATGATGGCCGTGATGCCGCCGGTGGTCGTCTCGGCCTTGACGCTCAGGACGGGCACGGGCGGCGTTGCTCCGGCGAAGGAGATCGAGCCTTCGGTCAGCTTGAAGTGGCGGTCCACGAAGTCGAAGCGGCCGCGGACCAGCTCGAGGCGGCCGGTGATCACGGGTGCCGCGGAGTCTCCTGCGACGGTCAGTTCGCCCTCCCACTCGGAGTCGAGGCCGTGGCCGCGGACGAAGACGCGCTTGGGCAGCGCCACAGCCAGGTCGAGGCGAACGGGGCGCATGGGGGTGCGCGGTGCGGGCGGCGCAGGCGGCGCGGCTGGTGCCCCGGGCAGGTTGATCTCGGTGACCGCGAGCTCGGCCAGTTCGGGCAAGGCGCGTTCGGGCAGCCGCGCGTCAATCGGGCCCGTCTCGACGCGACCCGTCAGCAGCATGTCGGTTGCCGAGCCCGACAGGACGACGTCGCCGCCGGCTGCTCCGGTGAGGTAGTCGGTCGTGAGCAGGGCCATGTCGGCGAGGGCAAGTGTGATCTCGAACGGGAACTGCTTGTCGGGCAGGACGTCGAGCCAGCCCGCGGCGGAGATCGTGCCTTTGTGCCCGTCGGTGGCGCTCAACCGGCTCAAAACGAGGCGCGATTGGCTCGGCGCGATGTCGGCGGTGATGTCGTTGAGCACGGTGCCGGTGCGCAGGTTCTCGTAGGCGCCGTCGCGGATGCGCAGCCAGCCGGTGATGGCCGGCTCGGCGCTCGTGCCGGCGAGTGCGAGGTCGGCCGCGAAGCGGCCTTTGAGGCGTTGATCGCCGGTGAAGAGCGTGGAGAGCGCCTCTTCGAGCCGGACGTCGGCGAGCAAGGTGGCCTCCAGCAAGCGGTCGGGCGCGAGTTCCCAGGGCCACGTCCCGGCGCCGATGCGGAGCGTGCCCGAGGCCGTGCCCGCCGCGCTCGTGGCAGTGAACTCGGGGACGGCCAGGACGCCGTCGCGCAGGGCGATTGTGGCGGTGGCGTCGAGGTCGTCAACGAGGCTGCCGGTGTCTTTGATTCGATACGCGATGTCCTCGACGGTGAGCGAGCCGTTGAATTCCGGGGAGCGGTCCGGCGTGCGTGAGCCGTCGAGGGTGAGTGCGATCCGTCCCTTGAGGTCGTACTCGGCCGGGGCAAGGAGCGGTGCAAGGAACGGCGCGAGATCGGCGAGTTCGGCGCGGGCTGTGATGGTGCCGTCGAACGGCGCGTCGGGGTCGAATGTCCACGGCCGGGCGCCGAGAGTCACGGCAACACGGCCTGTGAGGTCGGTGCGGCCCGCGCGCGCGGCGAGGTTCTTGAGTGACAGGACGCCGTCCTTCATCTCGATCTCCACGGCGGCCTCGACGTCGGAGATGGCGGTGTCCGTTGCCGTGTCGGTGTATGCGCCCTGTTGCAGGCTCACGCGGCCGACGAGTTCCGGCGCGTCAAACGTGCCGCCGGCGCGGAGTGTGGTCGCCAGATGCCCGCGCACGCCGTATCGCTCGGGGAGGATGAGGGCGGAGAGCGGGCCGATGGGTGCGTCGGCCGTCAGCGTGGCCTCGAGCTGCCCGTCGGGCGGGAGGTTCAATGCGACGGGAGCGAGGGACAGGGTCAGGGGGAAGCGGAACCGGGTTTCGAGGGCGCCGTTGCCTTCGCCCTGAGTGAGGGACAGTTTCCCGCTGAACCGGCCGTCTTCGAGCCGGGCGTTCGCATACAGTGTTGCGGGGGCAAGATCGGCATAGGCCGGTGCCAGTGGTTTCAACTTCTCGATGGTGAGTTCGGTTTGTATGCGCGGCGCGGATGGCGGGCCGCCGAGATCGAGCCGCAGCGAGGCGAGGCCCTCCGTCTCGGGCACGCCGATCGGGCCGAGCAGCCGAAGCGGGAGGCCCGTGACCTCGACGAGGGCGGACAGCTCGTCATCGCTCATGCGGCCCGAGACGACGACGCGGCCGTCGCCGAGCATGATGTCCATGTCGCTGAGGGCGTACTCGGGACCGATCCAGGTGATGGCGGCGGGACGCTGAAGTTGGACCGGGATCGTCGCGTAGGTGCCCTCGAGCTGCTGGAGCTCGACGGGGCCGTCGAACCGGCCGGCGGCGCGCGCTTCGATGTCGAAGGGCTCGCGGTAGCGGCCTGTCGAGCGGACCGAGGCCTTGAGCGATTCCCGGTCGCCTTCGGCGTGGACCTCGAGCGTGGCGACCTCGAGGTCCTCGACGTGGAAGTCGCTCGCATGGACGCGCGCGCTGCCGCGCGGCTTGCCGAACAGGTCCGTGAGTCGCGCCCGGATCGTGGCCTCGCTGCACTGGCCGAAGCGGCCCGCGAGGTCCTTGACCCGGGCGTCGAGCTCGACGTCCTGGACACCGGCCGAGGGGCGGAGCGTCGCGCGGAACGTGGCGCTGCCGTCGAGGTCCTCGGCCCCGAGCGACGCCAGGGAGGCGAGACGGGGCACGTCGCCGAGCAACTCGCCCTCGAGCAAGCCGGTCGTGATGTCCACTGCGACGTGGCCCGTGACATGGCCGCCCGCGCCCTGGGCCGTGATGCGCGACGCGGACAGGCGGCCCGCGTCGAGCGCGAAGTCGGCCGTGGCGTTGAGGGGGTGTTCTTCGTGGCGCGCCATAAGGCGTACGGTTCCGTGCATGCGCGGGTTCGAGAGCTGCAGGTTGACGGGGCCGGGTTGGAGATCGAGGAGGAAGGTTGAGGCGATGTCGGCCAGCTCGGATGCGGTGGCCTGGAGCTCGGCCTTCCACGCGGTCAGCGGGCCGGCGCCGCGCAGGAAGACGTTGACGTCGCCGGGCTCAGGCAATCCGGCGAGGCGGCCCAGGACACGGCCGTCGGGCTCATGAACGGAAATCGTAAGCGACAGCTCGGCCGGCTCGTCGTGGAGAGTGGCTGAGATGTCGGCGTAGGCGTCGGCATCCGTCCGCTCGATGCGCCACGTCGTTGCGGCGCGTTCCATGGGGCGGCGTGCGGACACGCTCCCGGCGACGTGCAGGACGGTCCTCTCGCCGGCGAGGGCGGGACCGAGGGTGAGCTGCTTGATCTCGGTTTTGCCGACGACGATGGAGGGGATCATTTCGCGCCAGGGCGGGCGGGGACGTTGCGGCGGCCGCCTGGGCATCGGCGGGACGCGTTCGAGGGTGACGGCCGAGCTTGTGATCTCGTGGACGACGATGTGGCCGCGGACCAGGGCGAGCGGCGCCCAGCGGACGTGGAGGTCGTCGAGCTGGAGCCAGACGCCGTCCGTGTCTTCGAAGCGTACGTCGTCGAGGACAACAGAGAACGGCACGGTGCCGCGCAGCGACTTGATGCGAACCTCCGAGCCGGTCATCTTGCCGAGGGCGCGTTCGACGGCGGAGGCGATGCGGCGCTTGGCCCACGGGGTTTGGGCGACGAGGAACAAGACGGCCACGAGCAGCACGAGGACGCCACAGCCAACGGCCAGCCGCCTGGCCCATCGCCGGATCCTGTTTCTTGCTTTCCCCATGCGTCCTCGGTACGGGGCCCCGTTCCGGATTCAGAACGACTGCCCCAGGCTCACGTAGATTTGGAACGTGTCGTCGATGCCGTCGCGCCGGTCGAGAGGGAACCCGAGGTCGAAGCGGATCGGGCCGATCGGCGTTGCGTAGCGCACCCCGATGCCGGCCGCCCAGAAGAGCTCGCCGAACGGATCGGGTGTGGAGTCGGTGAAGGCGTTGCCGGCGTCGAGGAAGGGCACGAGGCCGACGGCCTGGGAAATTTGGATACGCAGCTCCACGGACAGCTCGAACAGGGACTTGCCGCCGATGGGATCTGTGCCGTCGAGGGGCGATACGGTCTGGTAGGCGTAGCCCCGGACGGAGCCGCCGCCGCCGGCGTAGAACCGCTCGTCGGCGGGGATGTCGTCGCGTTCCCCGCCGGCGACAGACCCGGCGGCCACACGTCCGGCCAGGACGATCGAGGGCCCTGTTGATAACGGGACATAACGGGCATACTGGATTCGGCCTTTGACGAAGCCGAGGTCGGCCGAGCGCAGGTCGTAGAATGGGGCGATCTGCACGCCGAGCCTGCCGCCGCGGCTGGGTGAGAGCCAATCGTCGCTCGTGTCCCAATCGAATGTAGCCGGCACGGAGACAAGGCTGAAAAACTCCTTCTGACCGAGCTGTTCCACTTCGCTGTACTTGTATGCGAGGCCGGCGCCCACCGACATGCCTTCGGCCACCACGCGTTTGACGATGGCTGAGGCCCCGATATTCCGGCTGGTGTAGGCGTCGGGCTTGTCTTCGGCCAGGCGCAGGTTCAGGACCAGGGTTTGGTCGCGGCGCCGGAAGTGTGGTCGGCGGAATTCTGCTTCCGCCGCGGCGGTGATTTCGGAGACGGCGGCCGAGAGGCTCAGCCGCTCGGCGTGCCCGCGCAGGTTCCTGTGCTGCCATGAGGCGTTGAGGCCGAGCCCTTCGTCTGTTCGGTAACTGACGCCGAGCCCGACGGTCCGGTGGCGACGCTCTGCGAGGTGGATTTCAATGGGGACACGGCCGCGCTCGTCGAGCGCGTCGGCGGGGGCGACCTGAACGATGGCGAACAGGGGGGTGGCGATCAACCGGGCCTGCGCCCGGGCCAGGAGGTCGCCGTCGAAGCGTTCGCCGGCCTGCCAGGGGACCTCGTTGCGAACGACGCTCTCGCGCACGGAGGTCAAGCCGGTGATCGTGAGCTCGCCAAAGGTGGCCACCGGGCCCGGCTCGACGACGAGGCGGACGGTCAGCGAATGGGTCGCGTGATCCACAACGACGCTGCGGTCGGCGACGGTCGGGTACGGATGGCCTCGTTGCCTGAACCACCGGAGCAGCTTCTTCTGCGAGGAGAGAACGGCGGCCGCTCTCGCCCGGTCGCCCGGGACCAGGCCGATCTCCTGCGGTTCGGCTGGTCCGACCTTGTGGCCTTCGGGTGTCTCGATCGTGGCGGCCGAGAGGAGATAGGGCGGGCCGGGGGCGACCCGGAACACCACGAGGACGGGAACGGCGTCGAGATCGAGCTCGTAGGCGATGGTTGATGCATAGTAGCCGTGTGCTTTCATGACCTGTGCGAGGCGCTCGCGGTCGCGGTCGGCCCGCATCCGGAGCGCGGGCCCGACCACGGGCGCACGTTGCCTGAGCTGGACGCAGTCCGAGGCGGCTTTGAGCGCCTGGCGCAGGCGTTTGTCGGGGACGCCTTCGAACCTCACGCGGTACTCGCCGGGACCCGCGAACGCGTGGGACGGATGCGCAAGAAGCGCGAGCCCGAGGAGGAGCCACGCGAGCGCGGGCCGAATGCGCCGGACCGCCCCGATGAGCGCGGCGACCGGGCGCGCGCGGGATACGTGTCGGTGGCTTGTCGAGAACGTGCTCAAGGGATTCTCCTGCTTTCCGGGAGGTACCGGACGCTGCACCGTCTTGCGGACCGCGGCACCTCGCGGTGGGGGCGGTGCGCCGGGCCTGTGGCCGGCCTTCCGCCCGTCGCATTCCAGAGAGATTCGGCCGCCCTATGTATCTTACCACAGGCTGAGAAAAACCCCAGGGTCGAATGGCGGTGTGCGTCAGTCCTTCATGGACCGGACTGCCTCTAGGTACGCGCGTCCGGCGGGTAGTATCTGGTACCGTACCCTGTCCCCTCTGGCGTCTATCCGTCTGACCAGCTCTGGGATGTCTCTCAGAACCCAGTTCACATGTCTAGCGCTTATGCGTTCCACGTGTTCTGAGTCAGCCGGAGGGGTTTCCCGTTCAGTCCACTCGGCAATCTGCGGACACGAGACCGGCCCATCGAAGTGCTCCAACGCTCGCAGGCAGCGAAAGACGCGCGTCTCCTGCAGTCTGCTTCCTTGCGGCTTCACGTCCGATACGCCTGGCACCTTGCTGTACTGACGCCTAATCACCGCATCTATCTGCGCATGGAAGTCGCTCATCGTGCCTTCGTTTTCGATCCTCACGTTGGCGAGATCGCAGGCAACAGGCAAGAGCCCAAACGCCCACTGCCGCCTATCGTGTTCCTGGAAGTCACGCAGTGTCTGTATCTCATCGAGGCGACCGCGCGCCAAATGCCTCTCAAAGCGCGTCCGCTCACTTGCGTCGATGAATACGACCTTGCAGTCCGGGAGATGGCTTCTTGTGTACTGCACCTCCTCGATGGTCCTGAAGCCGGTTACGACCGTGTCGTGCGCGGGGTCGTACATCCCTACTATCTCGCGAGCGACTATGTCCGGGCCTTGGCGCTCAAGGACCTCTTTTGCGAGGTAGAATGCATTGGGGGCCGTGATGCCGTCCCTCTCAGCGATCATTCGGAGAATGCTACTTGCTTCGATGAAGCGGTATGAGTGATGAGAGGTCGCATACTGCCCCAAGGTCGTCTTCCCGGCACACATCTTGCCTATCACCAGGTAGAGCGATCCAAACAGGCTTGGCCCATCTGTCTCTTTTCTGAGGCGCCTTACAGAATAAGAAGTGCCGCTCAGGTTCAGTATGGCAGCGTATTCCTCCAGTCTATCAATGAGCTTGAGGAAGGCTCTCACGCGGAAATCATGCTCGATGGACTCCTCAAAAGACATCTCACCCAGGCGCTTCGATGCTCCCGCAGGCACAAACCAGCCATTGAAGGTGTCTGGAGTTAGCCATGGCCACTGATCTGACCTCGCGAAAGTTGGGGGGGTGGCAGCGACACGACCAGAAGTGTCACCGTGGATCAACACAACTCGACGAAGACCAGGCACATGCAGGGCGATATCCGACGAGACCGTGGCCTCTCGGTTGTTACCATGAGCACGCAACTCGGCATCAAGGTCGGCGAAGGAGGTACGCGCAAACCACTCTTTGACTTCCAGGCCGGGCACCACCTTGTCCGATAAGCTAAGGGCATCTATCTTCAAAGACGTATCTTCCACAAAGAAGAGAGAGTTCACACCGAGCCGGTTCTTGATCTGTTTGATCGCGCGGACAAGCAACTCTCTTTGGCCGAGATCATAGTCCTCATCATACGGGTCCTGCGAGCTGCGGAAGTGTCGCAACACCAAGCCGCAGTCCTGGAAGACCATGCGTGCCTGGAGGAATTTGTCAGTGCTGGATGTGTGAAAGCTGACTTCGAGACCCTTGGGCGGGTCGACAAACATTCCCCTGACCGTGGGCCTGGGCATTACGAAGCCTCGCGCCGTTCGTGACCTGCGTTGCGGGCTTCACGTGCTCCCAAACACGTCACACCGGCGGCGGCGACACGCTCAGCGGCCCTATCCCCGGCCGGCACCGACACGTTGGCGGGAGCTATAGCATAGACAAGGGGCCCCATGCTGCTCATGCCTGCTGCCACGTCGTCCTGCTGGTTGAGAATCTGCAGAAGCTGTCTCACGTCTTCAGCCTGGCCTTCGAGCTCTCGACGCTTGAAGCCGGTTGCGTGGACGTCCAAGAGAGCCCGCTTTAGCAGAGTGAAGTCCTGAGTCAGAAACGCCGGCAGTATCCCATGGTATACCGCTGCCAAAACCTGACGTGCCTCATCTCCAGGTATAGGTGTGTTCTCCTGGAAAAAGGCGATCTCATCACCACCGGCATACCTGCGTCCACCGGGCAAGAACAGGTGGACTGTCCATTGTGGTGGAAACGGGACTCGTGCAGCCACCGGGGGACCATACGAAGCGGAACCTGCGGAAGACGGCGCGAATGCGGGATGCTTGGTCTGGGGGTGCCCCAGGTCTACTACAACCCCGCCAAGGAAGAACACGTTCACACCGACACCAGACGTGCCCCCCCGACCAGAGGCTTTCTTGAGATCGTTGGGTGCCAACGGGCATCCACACAAAGCATTGCACGCCGTTGCGACTGCAAGCAGCAGAGCTGTCTTACTGCCGAAGCCTACGTGCTGTGGCGGTACTGCTCGGACGCAAGCCGTGAACCGCGCCTCCAAAACGCTCGTGAGTCGGTCGAGTAGGTTCTTCACGTCCATCTCATCGCGTGCGGCGACCTGGCACTCCGTTGTCACCACGTTATTGGCGCTAAGCGCACACTCCACTTCAACTGGGTAGGCGTCTAGAGCGAAGCCGATGCCGCCATACCTCCGGTGGGTCACGCCCGCGAGATCGATGAGCGTCACATGGATTCTAGGAAACGCTCTCGTTGTCACCAGTCGCTTCATCGGGCACCAGCCATTCCTCCGGAACCGCTCGCGAAAAAGCGCTATCGGACCATATAGCTTCGAAGTGATCGACGAATCGACGGTACAGAACCCCACCTTGGCTCACCAGAAACGTGGGGAAGTTCCGACTGACATCACCAACGAGATACGGCCCCCAGAAGAGGTCGCCATCGATGCGAAAGAGGTTGATCGAGGGAAGACAGCGGTACAGCCGGACTCGGAATCGTGCCTCTCCATCCTTAAGCAACTCGGCGCATTCGCGGACGAACGCACGTACGTCCTGTCTGATCTGGCCACAATCGGCCTTCTCCTCTTTGTCGCGTTGATCAGCAATAGAGGATTGCGGACTAGGATACTCCGGATCAAGCAGCAGTATTCGTACCTCTGATCGCTGTGCCCATTTTGGGAACTCCCGATGATAGTCTTCCTTGAGCGCGCGCAGGCCGAAGCCCATGATGTCGATGGCCTTGCGGGCGCGCGAGAGGCGGCTATCGTATTCCTGTCTGATCGCGATGGACCTGCGCTCGAATGCCTGTGTAAGACCAAACCTGGTCAGCACCTGCATTCGCCGGAGATCATCCTCAGAAAGCCAGACTCGAAGGAAGAGGACCGAGCCGGCTACCGCCGTCGCAATGACTGATCCTCCAATCGCAACCAGTAGGGTGCGGCCGCTCATAACAAGCAAGAGCCCCACGAGCAGCAGCACAAGATGAAGCACGAGGTAGAGCCAGTGGTTCGCCTTGAGACGGCGGATGGCACCATGGAGGTTCCATGTAGAGCGCATGGCGAATCCTCCCTGCTTTGGTGGGCAGTTGTCAATTCCCTCAGGGTTTCCGAAACAGAACGATTGTCTCGCGCGATGGCCTGCGTCCGTACCTACCCATCTGCTGGGCACTGTTGCCACGGAATCTCGCGACCAACAGATTGTCACAGGTCAGGCCTGTCTGTTCCCCCAGCTCTGCAGTTAGCTCGTCAACGAGAAGAGACTGGCCACAGTACTGAGCGTTACCGACCACCACCGCAAGGCGCGCGTTCTTCTTGCAGACCCTCCTTGCCTCTTTGAGGCAAAGGTACATGTCTAGGAAATAGCCGGCCAGCATCCTCGGCACTCTCGGTTCTCTCGTTTCCTTCCTGATTCTTCCTAGAAACCTAGATAGCGCGATCGGTTGCCTGTATCCTCTTGTGTCTGGTCTATCGGGGTGAGCCTCTGGGTGGGAATGAAAGCTCTGGTAGCGAAGTTCCTTGGTGCCCTCTGGATCAAGAAACCCGAACATGAGTTCCACGCCGAATACCCGCGTGTAGTCGTGCCGATTAGGATATGGTGGGGAAGTGACCACCGCCGAGTAGGTGCCTGCCTGATCCGGGAGCGTTCGTGCGTCGCCTTGTCGGACATGCCAATGAGAGCGAGGTGGAACGGCGCTCGATCGGAGGTCGGCCAGCATGACGGCGACCTGTCTGGAGAGAGAAGCTGGGATGCTCGAAGCGCTATCACGTTTCTTAACCCATCTTAACCATCCTCCGGTGGCGACAGCACGGCTGAATCGTGGAAGTGTGGAGAGCAGGGCGAGTCGGAAGAACTGACGTTCGGTCTCTGCTGCGTCCAGCTCTGCAATGCGGTTGTCTATGGCAGCGAAGGCCCCCAGAAGCCTTCCGGGAAGGGCTCTCCGCACCAGCAGTGGGTAGGCTTTGGGGGCGCCATCCCATCGGGCAGGATCCATTGCTGCTTGGAGTTGTTGCCATGCCTTCTCCAGGCGCGCCACGCTGTAGTTCGCCAGCTTCACTCGGGACGCCAGGACAGCAAGCGGGGATAGGTCATAGCCTGCACCACGTATGGCCTTTTCCTTGGCGGACAGAAGCGTCGTCCCGGCACCTACAAATGGATCGAGAACGCGGTCGCTTGCGCGAAGGCCCCACTCGGCGATGAGAGTGTGGACCAGTTGGCTGCTAAAGCTGTGCGGGAAAATGAACCAGCGATGCACAGGCTGATCCTCAAGCGGTTTGGACGTGACCCACCGCCGCCAGTGTTCTCTTCTTGTGATACGGTACCTCCTCACCGCCGCTAGCCACCTGACTCCTGGAGAGAGAGCAACCTCTGCTGCCCCAAGCGGGGCCTCCGAAGGGATTTCCCCTCTAAGCCGGGAACATTGCTCCCGGGTGTCGGCAGAATAGCTCACATCATTGAGCGAGGCAAGGGGTATCTAGAGGGCGACCATAATGCGTTGCCCTCGGGGCGCTTGAGTGTGGCGATGAGCTGTGCGAGGCGGTCGGGGGCGTGGTCGAAGATGGCGAGGATGTCGTCGGCGCGGCGCTCGTATCCTCAAGGGCGATTCATTGCGGGCCTGCTCCCGGGCGCAAGCCGGGCTTGGCCTCGGTCGGGTTGCTGAAGACCCGCCAGGTGGGATACGCGAAGTCGATGTCGTCGTGTTTGGCGAACTCGAGGAGGATTTCCTCCCACATCTTCTCGGCGGAGCTGCGCCGGTTTCGCGGCGTGCAGAGGTAGCGAATGGTCAGCGTGATGCCGTTCTCGACGACGGACGTCCAGACGATCGGCGTCAGATGCTGGAAGAAGATCAGGTACTTCTGACTGGCCTTGCGGATCTGCTGGGCCGCATGCTCGCTCTTGACGGCGGAATGCTCGTTGGCGATTCGGCTGAGGATGTCCTTCGCGGCCCTCCAGTTGCTCTCGAAGGTGACGGTGACCGGCAGTTCGTTCCAGATGAAGTTGAAGCCTTTCGTGTAGTTGCAGACCGTCTGTTTGAACACCCAGCCGTTGGGGATATGGAGCAGGCGGCCGGTGCTCTGGTCGGCATCCACCCACTGGCCGATCTCGACGAGTGTGAATTGAAACAGGCTGATGTCGATCACATCGCCCGCATGCTGGCCGACCTGGACGCGGTCGCCCACGACGAGCGGTTTGCGAACCACGAGGTAGAGCCAGCCGGCGAGGTTCGTGAGTGGGTCCTGCAACGCGATGGCGATACCGGCTGATACGAGCCCCAGATACGTGGCAATGCCCGTCACGCCGCCCAGCCAGATGCGAATCAGCGCAATAAGGGCCACCAAGCCGAGCAAGTAGCTGATCGTCTTCGTCGCGGCATATCGCTTGGAGACGTCCTGGATCCGGCGCGCGGCGAAGCCGGCGAGCACGCTGCGGACGGCGAGGTATCCTACGATGACGGCGATGGTCCAGAGCAGCGCCCGGAATGTGCGGGGCCCCATGCCGAGCGTCCGCTCGACGAAGCCCTCCACCTGGGCCCAGTAACCGGCCTGTCCAAGCCAGATGTGCCCGGTGGCAGCAAGCGCGACGAGAGCAAGCAGATAGACAAGCCGTCTGGTCACCACCGACATGCCTGCTTCGTCCCGGAACCGCCTCCGCATGAGCCAACGCAGGAGGAGGAAGAGTGCGCCGAGCCCGGCAACAACCACAACGGTCCAGATCGCCCGGGTCAGATCGCTTGCCCCGGCGATGGGAAGCGGTTGGAGCCGGCTGACGATGGCTTCGCACGGTTGCGACATGTGCGCTCCTTTCCGGAGCCGAGGCAGCGAGCGCTGCTCCCGGCTAGTCGTCTTTCCGCTTGCCGAGCCAGCCTCTGCGCCAGAACAAGGCGATCATCACTGCGGCGGTCACGACCATGATGCCCCATACCGCGGGGTAGGCCCAGGCCCAGTGGAGCTCGGGCATCTTTTGGAAATTCATGCCGTAGATGCCCGCAAGGAACGTGAGCGGGATAAAGATGGTGGCGATGACGGTCAGGACCTTCATGACCTCGTTCATCTTGTTGCTGACGCTGGAGAGGTATACGTCCATCAGGCCGCCGGCGAGCTCGCGGTACGTCTCGATGATGTCGAGGACCTGGACCGTGTGGTCGTAGCAGTCGCGCAGGTAGAGGCGGGTGGCCTTGTGGACCAGCGGGCTCTCATCGCGCAGCAGGGCATTGATGGCGTCCCGCAACGGCCAGAGGGCCCGGCGCACGTCGAGCAGGTGGCGCTTGACGGTATGGATGCGCCCGAGGATCCGCCGGGAGGGCCGCGCCACAACCTCGTCTTCAAGCTGCTCGACGACCTCGCCCATCTGTTCGAGGAACGGGAAGTAGTTGTCGATGACCGCGTCGGTGATCGAGTACATGAGGTAGTCGGCGCCCTGGCGCTGGATTTGGCCGGTCGCCTTGCGGAGGCGTTGGCGGACGGGCTCGAGGCAGTCGCCGGGATGCTCCTGGACGGTGACGACGAAATTGCGGCCGAGGAAGATGCTGACCTGTTCGGTCTCAATCGTGTCTCCGAAGTGGAGCATGCGGACCACGACGAAGAGATGGCTGTCGTAGTCGTCCACCTTGGGGCGCTGGGGGACGCTGAGCACGTCCTCGAGGGCGAGCGGATGGAGCTCGAGCAGCTCGCCGAGCCGGCGGATCATCTCGACGTTGCCGAGCCCGTCCACGTTGATCCACGTGACGCCCTCCTTGCGGAGGTAGGGGGCCAGCTCGTCAACCGTTGCCAGCTCGCGCTCGTCGATCGAGTCGGCCGTGTAGTGCACCATCTGGATCGTGGCAGGGACGTAGGCGCCGGCCGGCGCGGCGAGCGTGCCGGGGGGGAGTCCCGGTCGTTTCGATCGCTTCTTCACCATTGGTCGTCTCCTGTGCTCACCTGTCGCTCGAGCCCGATATTGTCTACTAGGATACTATACCACCACCTTTGAACGCTATCCGTCCGGTTGGCGCGCCGGATTCTCCCTGGAAGCGGCCGGGCGCTCCTCGATGGACCGGCGGCGGGTCCGCTGCACGCGCGGAAGGCTGTGTCGGTCCGCGAGCCGCCAGTCTGGAGCCGCGGCGTCAACGCTTTTCGGGCCCGGGTCCCAAAGGGGTTGCCCTGCAACCTGGCCATGGCCTACCATCCGTCCTAAAAATAGGGACAGGCACCCATTTTTCTGTGGGTGCTGAACACATCTGATGCGCCCTGGCGCGGAAAAATGGGTGCCTGTCCCTATTTTTTTGACGGCTGATGACGGCCGATGACGATGACACGGTTACTGAACGGGGGATGCTGTGCTATGCCGACCGATAGGTCTGCGGATCCGAGCGACACGCAGGAAGCCTGGATGACGCCCGAGGGCCGCCTCAAGGAAGTCCCCATCAAGGTCCTTGCCGCGGGCGAGGCGTACACTGAGGAGGAACTGCGCACGCTCCGCGCCTACTGGACCGAGGAACGGACTCGCGCCGTCGCCGAGTGGCTCGACGAGGGCGCGCCCCGCGACGCCAACACGATGCCCGATTGCCTGCTCGATGCGGCCCGGCCGTTGGATCTGCGCGGCATCAACCTTGCCTCCAGCCTGACAACGCCCCGGACGGAGGAGTCGCCGACGCTCCACCTGGCCATGGCGCACCTCGAGCACGCCTACATCGGCCCGGAGCACCTCGAGCATGCCGACCTCTCGGGGGCGTATCTGGAGCACGCCGACCTCTCGGGGGCGTACCTGGGGCATGCCGACCTCCGCGGGGCGCGCCTGCAGCACGCCCGTCTCTCGGGAGCGCACCTTGAGCACGCCGGCCTCGGCGAGGCGCACGCAGAGCGCGCCAACCTCGACGAGGCGCACCTGGAGCACGCCCGGCTCCTGGGCACGCGCCTGGAGCACGCGCGTCTCTCGGGGGCGCACCTGGAGCACGCCGAACTCAAGGGCGCCCGGATCCTGGAGACTGACTTCGTGGGCGTCTATCTGGATGATACGGTCTTCCGCGACGTGGTGTGGCGGCACGAACAGCGGCGCGATCCCGAGGCGAAGCTGTTCCGCGGTTTCGACGTGCGCGGCATCCGGTACAGCGACCCGTTGTTCGACCAGTGGGTGAGGCAGGCCCACTTCGTCCATGCCAAGCGAGAGGTCTGGTGGAACCCGTGGCGGTTGCTGGCCAGGATGGCGCCCGGGCTCTTCGGCTTCGCCAAGAATTGGCCGCCGCCGCTGTGGCTGGTGTGGAAGGGGACGTGCGATTGCGGGCGGAGCTTCCGCCGGTGGGTGATCGCGTGCGCGGCGGTCGCGGTGTTTTTCGGCCTCCTGTTCTGGGTGTGCGCCGATGTCTGGGGCGTCCCCGTGGTGACGCTGTCGGGCGCCGAGGGGTCCGGCCGAATCACGTACCCGACAACATACCTGTATTTTTCGATCGTGACCTTCACGACGCTGGGGTTCGGAGACGTGACGCCCACGGGCGTGCTGGGCGAGCTGCTCGTCGCGTTGGAGGTCCTGCTCGGCTACGTCGGCCTGGCCGGGTTGATTTCGATCTTCATGACGAAGTGTGTCCCCCCGCGGTAGATATATGAGCAGCCCGGCGTGATTATTCGTTCTCCTGAGGGCCCGGGCGGCCACGTGCGCATCGCGGGTGACGGGGAGGTTGCGCTGGTCTCGAACGGGGAACCATCGCGGCGAAGGCCGGCAGCAGAGTCAACAGCAATAGCGACAGATCACACGTACATGTCGAATGATCGTTCGAGTCCGCGACGGCGCCACAGATGGGCCGTGCTCGCCGCGCCCATCGGCGCCGTCGCTATCGTGATTCTCGGCGCGTTTCTGCGCTTCGAGGGACTCGGCAGGGACAGCCTGACGGGCAACGAGCCGATGTCGCTGCAGTATGCCCAGTGGCCGATCAGCCACCCGAAGCACTGGAACAACGGCATGGCGCTCTATCACTCGGTGCTGCACGGGTGGATCCGCGTTGCCGGGGAGAGCGAGGCGGCGCTCCGCTTCCCGTCCGCGCTCTTCGGCGTTGCCGCCATCGCCTTGATGATCGCGCTCGTGCGGCGGATCAACGGGTGGACGACGGCGGTGGTGGCGGGCCTCATGCTCACGCTCGCCTGGAACCACATCTACTGCAGCCAGTTGGTCCGCTCGTACGCGCTTTTCATTATGCTCGTGGTGCTCTCCACGCTGCTTCTTGTGCGGCTGCTTGAGCGCCCCGGCGCGGGCCGGCTGGTCGCCTACGGGGTGGCGCTCGTGGCGCTCTCGTACTCGCACTATCAGTGGATCTTCGTCCTGGTGTTTCACAACCTGGCGGTGCTGTTTTCTCGTCGGCGGGTGGGGTGGGGATGGCTCGCGCTGCACGCCGTGGTCATTGTCGCCTACGTGCCGCAGGTCGTGCTGGGCATCCTGCCGAAATGGGGCTGGTCGCCGGTCCACATGCCCAAGAACCCGAGCGTGTTTCTGGCGCTCGGCGCGGTGCAGCACTTTCTGAGCCTCGCGCCTCACCAGCCCATCGTCGCCGAGCTCAGCGGCGGGCGCGACGTGAACCTGGTCGGCTTCGTGATCCTGCCGGCCGTGGCGGCGGCCGGGGTTGTGGCCGCAGGCGTGCCCATCGTGCTTCGCCGTTGGCCGGGATTGCGCACGGTGTTCCCCAATCTGACTCGCTATGTCGCGCCCTCGTCGTCGAGCGGCGCCGGCGGCACCCTGGCCTGGCTTCCGGTGGCGTGGTTTGGCGCTGTGTTCATCCTGCCGTTCGCCATCGCTCGGACCGGGAAGCCCGTCTTCCATTATCAGTACGTGGTGGGGGCCATGCCGGCGTACTGCTGGCTGATCGGCCTCGCGGTTGCCGCGCTGCCTCACAGGTGGCTGCGGCTCGCGTTCGGAGTTCTGTGCCCGCTGCTTGCCGTGCCGGCGCTTGTGACGACGAAGGTGCTCACGATGCGCGAGGATTGGCGTGGGTGCGCGCACGCCATCGCCGCCGAGGAGCGGCCCGGCGACCACATCGTGGTTTCGCCTGGCTTCGCCGACAGGAATTTCAACCTGTACTATCACGGGTCGCTCCCGACGACGAGCGTGGCGTGGGGGCACGCCGACGAGGAGATCACCAAGGCCCTCGGGTGGGCCGAGCCGCCGCAGCGCGTCTGGCTCGTGGTGGGGCCGCACCCCTCGCGCAGCGCCACGCTCATTGACTACTTCAAGGCCCGGGCCGACTACCGCCTCACGCGCCGCCGTGAGCAGGAGTTCTACCGCATCATCCTCTTGCTCTTCGAGCACACCCCTCAGAGCAGCAGTCTCGCCGGATCGGGGGACTCGATACGCACGTGCCTCCGCAGCGGGCCCGGTGGACGCTGCGGCGCTTTTCCTCGTCCTGGTCCTGATCGGGCTAGACGTTTTTGTGCCGGCGACAACGTGGTGACATGTGAAGGAGCAGCGCGCTCGGAATGAAAAGCATCATCGTCTTCACAGTACACAAGGCCGCCTCCATGCTTCTCCATGAGCTGACGAAGTGGCTAGCGGGCGCTTGCCGCATGCAGTTCTACTCGATCAACGACGGGACGTTCCCCGAGGTCGAACTGCGGACCGACGCCAGCGCCTTTCTCGGCAAGGAGGGGTGCTTCTGTCCGGTCCGATACTATGCCGACGTTCCGCACATCGAGGAGTATGACATCATCCTGCACCTGCGAGACCCGAGGGACGCGATGACGTCTGCGTTCTTTTCCTTCGCCTACAGCCACCCGCCGATCCCGGGCTGCTGGAACCCCTCAGACGCCGAGCGACAGGAATGGATCCGTCGAGGCATTGACTGGCACGTGCTGACAGAAGCGAACGCGTGGCTGCGCACGTACAGGGAATACTGCGACCACATCCTGAATCGGTCGAACACCATCTTTGTCACGTACGAGGAGATGGTGACCGACTTCGAGAGCTGGCTGCGCAAGTATATCGCGCCCTTCCCGCTGGCGCGCCCTGAGAGGATCATCAAGAAGCTCGTGCGCAGGTACCGGCACAACTTCGAGGTGGATGGCGAAGACGTCTATCGCCACAAGCGCCAGGTCACGCCGGGCGATCACAAGCGGAAGCTCAAGCCGGAGACGATCGCCGCCCTCGACGAGCAGTTCAAAGACGTCCTTGCCGCGCTGGGCTACGAGTCGCTTTCCGGATCAGCGCCGTGTTAGAGAGGATCGCATGACCCAGCGACCCCTGGTCTCGATTGTCACCCCGAGCTACAACCAGGCCGCGTTTCTGGAGGAGACGATCCGGAGCGTGCTGGCCCAGGACTACCCGCACATCGAGTACATCGTTGTGGACGGGGGATCGACCGACGGCAGCGTCGAGATCATCAAGCGCTACGAGGGCGGGATCGCCCGGTGGGTCTCCGAGCCGGACGAGGGCCAGTCGCACGCCGTCAACAAAGGCTTCCGCATGGCGTCCGGCGAGATCGTTGCCTGGCTCAATTCCGACGACCTGTACTTTCCCGACGCCGTCTCGACCGCGGTCAGGCGGTTCGAGGAGCACCCCGACCTGGGCTTGCTTTACGGTGACAGCGTGTTCGTCGATCGTGACGGGGCGTTTGTGCGCTACTTCACCGAAGCGGAACCGTACAACGAATTCCGGTTACGCAACTGCTCCGACTACATCATGCAGCCGACGGCGTTCTTCCGCCGCGACCGCTTGCTCGAGATCGGCATGCTCGACGAGTCCCTGCACTTTACGATGGACTGGGACCTGTGGTGCCGCTTCGCCACAAGCGGGTGCCGAGTGCACTACGAGCGGACGCTGATCGCCGCCGCGCGCGTGTATCCGGAGGCCAAGACGTCGGCCGGCGGCGGGGCGCGGCTCGCCGAGATCAAGGGGACGCTGAAGCGCCACAGGACGTCGTGGTGGCCGCACGCGTTGTACGGGTACTATGCCACCGAGGTCCGCCAGTTGCTTGAACGGAAGGACCTGTCGTTCTTTCGCCGGCTGTGCCTCACGGTCCGGCTGTTCTGCCTCTACCTGGGTGCCGCGCGCAACGTCATCTTTGCCGAGTGCTGCGCCAACAACCTCTACGGCCTGCGCCGCAGCACACGCGGGATCAGGAAGGAGGCCCGTCTGACGTGGCCGATCTACAGGGACGCGGGCGAGATCGAGATCACCTTCCGCTCCAAAGCCCCGGTGCGGGGCACTGCGGAGCTCGCCGGGGCCGCGCCGGTGGGCTTCACGCTTCCGGGGTCGTCCAACCCGGGATCGGTGCGGCTCGTGATCCCGCAGGAGCCGGCCGGGCACGTGCTTGACGTGGCCGTTGCGTTCGGCCGCCCGAGGAGACGCGGCTTTGCCGCCTGGCTCGAGAAGGTTCAGCTCCTGCCACGGTGACGTTTGCCCGCCGCTTGAACCGCTTGAAAAATGGGGACAGGCACCCATTCTTCTGCGCCAAGGTGTGTCGAAATGTGTCCGGCATCTACGAAGAATGGGTGCCAGTCCCCATTTTTCGCGGGGGCCGGACAGGCACCCGTTTTTCTGCGCCAAGGGGTGTCGAATGTGTCGGGCATCTACGAAGAACGGGTGCCAGTCCCCATTTTTCCGCGCCTTGTGCGCCGTGAGAGATGCGGTCGAGATGGCGCGGCGTTGGGCGTTGCGCCGACACGCTGCGTCGTGCCAGATGCTACGACCTCGCCGCGTGCGGCTCCTTGGGCGACGTCGAAAGACACGTCGAGGAGTTCGTTGCCTGCTGCGGCGCGAGGCGGTATCATGCGGCATCGGTGACCGCCACGCCGGATGATGTCTCGTTCGGTCGCCGCGACTGCATCCTCGGAAGGCGCGCCTCGGAAGGCGCGCACAGTTCAAGACGGAGACGCACCCGGGACGAATGGGGACCGCCGCCGGGAGGTGTGTGAATGGCGAAGAAAGCGTTGGTTACGGGCATCACCGGCCAGGACGGCAGTTATCTGGCCGAGCTGCTGTTGGGCAAGGGCTACGAGGTCCACGGCTTGATCCGCCGCAGCAGTTCGTTCAACACGCAGCGAATCAACCACTTCTACCGCGACCCGCACGAGCTCGGGGCGCGCCTGCGCCTGCACTACGGCGATCTGACCGACGGGGCCGGGCTGCGCCAGGTCCTCAGTGCCGTGTTGCCCGACGAGGTGTACAACCTGGGGGCGCAGTCGCACGTGCGCGTCAGCTTCGACCAGCCGGTGTACACCGCCGAGGCCGATGCCGTCGGGACGGTGCGCCTGCTCGAGGCGATCCGCGACCTCCGGGCCGGCGTCCGCTTCTACCAGGCCTCGTCGAGCGAGATGTTCGGCAAGGTGCGCGAGACGCCGCAGAACGAATCCACGCCGTTTTATCCGCGGAGCCCGTACGGATGCGCGAAGGTCTACGGCTACTGGCAGACGATCAACTACCGTGAGAGTTACGGCATGTTCTGCTGCAACGGCATTTTGTTCAACCACGAGTCGCCCCGGCGAGGCGAGACGTTCGTGACGCGGAAGATCACACGCGCCGCCACGCGCATCAAGGAAGGCCTGCAGGACAAGGTGTACCTGGGCAACCTGGAGGCCAAACGCGATTGGGGCTTCGCGGGCGACTTCGTCGAGGCGATGTGGCTCATGCTCCAGCAGGACGAGCCGGGCGACTACGTCGTCGCCACGGGCGAGGCGCATTCCGTGCGCGAGCTGCTCGATCTGGCGTTCGACCGTGTCGGGCTCGACTGGCACGGCCACGTCGAGATAGACCCACGCTACTACCGGCCCGCCGAGGTGGACGTGCTGCAGGGCGACGCGTCGAAGGCCCGGCGCGTGCTCGGGTGGGAGCCCACGGTGAGCTTCGAGCAACTCGTGGCCATGATCGTTGACGCCGACTGGGAGCTGGCCCGCCAGGAACGGCTGCTCGCCCAGCACGGGCCGGTCGCCTCGGGTCCCGCGGCGCCCGGGAAAAAATAGGGACAGTCTGATATGAGCCTTCGGCTCACCCGCAGAGTATGAGAATACCGCAGCATTTGGAGTTCTCATGCCGCAGCGGGACGCTATTTTCGAGGCAGGATCTGGAGCGGGGAACGGCGGACAGGATGCTTGATGCAATGCTGGACGATCCCGGTTTTCGGGGGGAGTTTCTTCGCAGACTCCGACGTGCGGTTGCCCAAGTCGGCGCGTGAGCCGAAGCTTCTTCGGGACGTGGCGCTGGGAGTGATGGATCCTGTTCGCTGCGAGGATGTTGACACCGTTACTGCCTGGACCCCCTCATCGTTGTCGGAAAGCCTGCCAACCCGTGCACGCCAAAGCTTGCGCGAACACGGCGTGCGCGGTGGCCTTCTTGACTGAGGCATGATTTTCCAGCGACCGAGAGATAGTGCTTGACAAGCGGCTCCCCGATGGTTGAAATAGTGCGGTTGGAAGAGGCATTACTCATCGCTTGTCTGGGCAGCCTTCGTCATGCGCCGCCACCTCTTTGACGGCCGCCCGTTCACCAGTGGCTCACACGCAGATGCGTTCTGCCGGCACATCAACCGTCTTTGAGGTTTGGTGTTGGCTCAGACACTCATTGTCATGTGGCACAAACGAGTAGACCCATGAGTTCTGGGCTGAGAACGTTTGGCGGCACGGCGAGAGGACTCGCGCGCAACCCGCTGGGGATCATTGCGCTGTTCATCGTCCTCGTGTACGGGTTGGCTGCGCTCGTGCTGGGGCTTGGAGGCGACACGTTCGAGCCTGCGGAGCGTGTCCCACTTGTTTGGTTCCTGGTGATTTTTCCTGTGATCGTTCTCACGGTTTTCGGCTGGTTGGTGAGCAAACATCACACCAAGCTGTTTGCTCCGCAGGACTTTCGTGACGAGTCGAACTTCATCAGGGCCGCGCGCCGCGAAATCGAGAAATTCGAGTTCGCCGCGCCGTCTTCCCCCAAAGATACCGAAGGCCCAAAGGGAGACAGCCGCGGGGAACGTAGTACCGCGTCTGGCGAGGAGTATGATCTGTCAACGCCCGACGGAAGATCCCGCCATCGCCATGGGGTCACCAGCGAAAGCCGGGGACTTTTCTTGGCGCACATTCTAGCGCCTTCTCGGAAAAGCGGGCAGCTATTTGATATTTCGGTTTATCTGGTACGCCACCACAGCAGCGATTTCTCCGATGTCGCCAAGGCCGAGTTCTTTTTCGGTCGGTATTGGGGCAATCGTATTTTTTCAGGCACACGAATAGGGGCCTCAATCGGCGTTCGGACATCTGCCTATGGTCCATTTCTTTGTACGTGTCTTGTTACGTTCACCGATGGAAAGCAGGTCATCCTGAGTCGGTACATTGATTTCGAAATGGGCAGGATCATTACGGAGGTCGAAGTGGATAATTCCACATAGCAGGACGTTGCAGTTGGCGTGGGCTGGCTTTCACACACGTCAGACGTTCACTTCTTCGTCAACGGGTTGTAGTTGTTCCAGCGTTGTTGCCGTTGGCCTGCCTGCGGAGCTGAACGTGAGCCATGGGCCGTTTTATCTATCCGGACCCTTGACAAAGAGAGGAGGTAGAACATGGGGAAGCGAGCTATCTGTATCGGGATCAATGACTATCCGGGGACGTACAACGACCTGAGCGGATGTGTGAACGATGCTCAGGACTGGGCGGATCTGCTCAGAAGCGATTTTCAGTTCGGAGAAGACGTTCGAACGATCACCGACTCAGCTGCAACGAAGGACAATATCCTGCAAGCGCTTGGGGACTTGGTGACAGGCGCGAAAGGCGGAGACATCGTGGTCTTCACGTACTCGGGCCACGGCACCTGGGTCTATGACAAGGGAGAACGCGACGAGTCCGATAACCGCGATGAGGCAATCTGCGCGTACGACGGCAACATTCTGGACGACGAGATCCGAGCGGTGATTCGGCAGATGGATGCCGGCGTTCGCCTCACCGTCATTAGCGATTCCTGCCACTCGGGAACCGTCACGCGGGCGATGCTCCAACGAACGCAGAGCGCCGAGGCCGAATCTGCCGAGAATGCGCCGAAGCCGAGGTACATGCCTCCGGTCGAGGACATTGACGCTCTCAGAACCGATCTCGTCCCCGTACGTAGACGATTCCTTTACCCCGAGTCGGACATGAAGGAAGTGCTCATTACCGGCTGTAACGCGACAGAATACTCCTACGATGCCTACATCAACGGCCGCTACAACGGGGCCATGACGGCCATGGCCATGAGGATCATCAAGAGCGATCCTTCCCGGACATACAGGGAGTTTCACGACACGTTGCGTGAGTTTCTGCCGTCGACCCGGTACCCGCAGAGCCCGCAGCTTGAAGGATCGGACGCCAATAAGGATGGACGGCTCTTCACTTGATGATGTTCGGGGACCGCGTGCGAGGATGAATCGTCGTCGCAAGGAAGAGCAGTACGACTGGGCGGGGTCGCGGATCTTGCGCCAGACCGTGATCCCGTCCAAGCGCCGGGTAATTGGCCATGAGGATGTGCTGATTCCCACAGATTTGAGGGAATGGATCACTCCGGCAGATAGCCAGGAAATCAGGAAGGTCATCACATCGCTCGGTCTGCCGCATGCCAAGGAACGCGGAGACTTCGATACGCGTGCGTGGAAGGTCTGGAATTTCGTCGGCGAGAGCATCACGTACAGACCTGACCACATCGCCCAGCGCAAGCCTGACTTCTGGCAGTTTCCGCCCGAAACGCTCGCGCTGGGCAAGGGAGATTGTGAGGACTGTGCCTTTCTGCTTGCGAGTCTGCTCGTCGCAAGTGGAATCAGCGCGTTCTGCGTCCGGGTCGTGTTTGGGATTCTGACCCCCCGGGACGGCTCCAGCGTTGGCCACGCCTGGCCGATTTACAAGGATGAACAGGGGTCGTGGGGGGTCCTCGAGAGCACCCTGGATTCTGTGCCGAAACATTGGCCGTCGGCAGATGACCTGGGCAGAGACGGCTCGGTGCCACGATACTACCCTGACATTTGTCTTAACCAGGAGCACGTGTGGACGGTTGGGCGCCAGCGTCGAATTCGAAACGTTGCGTCGTACTTGCATTCCACAGGGTGGCTGCCGGGCCGCCATTCCATGAAGCGAGCGCTTGCGAAGCACGCATATTGATCTGCTGCTTTTCCTTTGTTGAACGGCTCAGTTGGTGCTTCGTTGTGCCCGGGGAAGTCTGTGGCCTCGAGCCAGTCTGCATGAACGGCATCCCTCGACCACCCCCTTAAAGGGCCTTGCTGCGAACGACCTTATTCATCGTCTCGTCTGCTGCCGCCATGGTATGGCGTCGTCAGACTCCGCTCGCCTTCCTCATGCTCGTTCACCACAGAACACCTTCGCCAACCAGTTCGCGTGCAGGAGCGGCCGACATGGTTTGACGCCGGAGGAAATCGGCACATCGGTTCCCACGCTGCGTCGTGCACAAGAACGCGGCGTTGCGGATCACGGTAGCCGCGGGTCGGCCGAGTAGACCTGACCGGCCTGAGTTGGCACCCGTCGGAACGTGTCTCGTGTCCGTCTGGCCTCGTCTTGCATAGCTACTCGATTGTCGTGTCCACGGATCTGTTCAGGGAGCGCTGAGCGTCATGCAGCTTTCATGACAACGCCGTTTGACCCGCTCAAGTGCATGCGCCCTCCGCGCGACCTTCCCATCCTCCGACGAGCCATGCTCCGGGCTCGCACCCTCCACGGTGCCCGATTAGGAAAGGAGGTGTCGGTGTGAAGAGCCGTACACGTGCTCGAGGTCCGCCTTGCGAAAGGATTGGATGACGGCCTGGATGACGGCCTGGATGACGGCCTGAAGGAACAGGCCCTCATGCTCAGAGGCACACTTCAACACTCAACTCATTTCTGGGAGAGGGAAACAGCCATGAAGATCCTGTTTGTCAACAACGAGGGCGGTGGGTTTGCCGACTCCATCGAGGTCGCGCCGAACACCACCGTCAAGAAGCTGTTCGGCGAGCAGCTTCCCGGGCGGCGTCCGGAGGGCTTTCTCATGCGGGTCAACCGCCAGCCGGTCGCCAGTGACTACGTGCTGCAGGAAGGCGACCGGGTGACGATGACGCCGACGAAGATCGAAGGCGCGCTCGCTGCCTAACGACCCACGGCGTCAGCCATGGAGGGATGGCCGGCTCGCACGCTTCGGGTGTACGGTTGGCGGGAAGAGCCGGCCGTCCCTGCCCCCAGTATCGAGAAGCGTGAGTTTCACCAGATGCAACCCGCTGTTTCTGGGGAGGTGTTAACTAAGAAGGTTTTCAAAGGCCGTTCTTGAACAGATGCAGTCTTTTCAAAAAAGGCTTTTGAGACGCTGCACTCTGGAGGCTTAAAAGGGATAAGAAGCTGGGACGTGGAACCCGCAACATCCGCTGGGGCAGCGTACACCACGCGGCTTGTCGCGTCTGACGGCTGCCCACTCATCAGTTCCCGCTGAGTGGCCGTATGACCTGAAGCGTCACGCCTGTTACGTGTCATGAGGCGCGAGCACATGATGGAGCGGGGAGGTAGAACGAGCTGTCTGCGGCCGTGCAGCGGCGCGGGCACCGTAACGAGGATGTTCTTTGGGGCCTCGCACCGAATGTGGTGTGGGGCTTTTCTGGTTCTGATTGAACCTACGAGCCGAGGTTGATCTGAGGGAAGGAGACGGAGCCATGGCGTTCATTCGCAGACACAGGGTGTTGCTGGTGCCGCTGTTCGTGGCGGCGGTTTTGGGTGCGGGCGGGTTCTTGCTGCTGCGCTCCAAGTCGGAGGAGCCTGACGACGGTTTGCCTGAAGATGCCGTCGTGACGGTTGAGCCGTGGCAGGAGGACGTCTCGGCCCGCACGAGGCAGGGGCGCGAGTATGCGTTCGTGCACACGATCGAGTACACAGACCCCGAGACCCAGGAGACGGTGGTCGAGGAGAGCGTCTCGAGGGTGCGCGAGCGCGCGTCGAACCTCTGCTACCGGGACGCCGAGGGCAACTGGGCGCCGACGGTGGCGGAGTGGGCGCCGGGCGGCCTCGGGTTCACAATGGACCGGAACAACTGGCAGATCGACGTGCCGCTGACGCTGGGGGACGTCTACGACTACACGGTGGGCGGGAAGACGCTGGGGATGTGCGCGCGCTACGTGCTGTGGAGCGACGGCGCGCGGACCGCGCTGCTGGGCGAGATCGACACGACCGTCCGGGGCGCGATTGACGAAAACGATCCCGCAAAACTCGTGTTTGCCGACGTGCTCGGGAAGGCCTCGGGGGTGAACATCGAGCTCGTCGTGGAGCGGGCGTCGCTGCACCAGAACGTGGTGTTCGCCGCGAAGCCCGCGCTGCCCGACGGGCTCAATGCGGAGACGGCGCGGCTCTACGTCTATACGGAGCTCGGGCTCGATGCGCTTATGGTGGACAAGAGCGTCGGGGTGAAGGTGGGGGATGCTTCGGTTGACGTCTCGGCCAACGATCTCGAGACGGCGCTCAACACGGATGAGTCCATCGCGTTTGTGGTGCAGGAGGAACGAGACGGGAAGACCCAAGACGTCGTCCTGCACAGCTTCGTTGAATCCAGCGTGTGGGACAGCGCGGCGGCGCGGAACGAGACGCGCGCGGCCCGCCAGCTCTGGCGCGATCCACAGGACTTCAAGACCTACCTCGTCGAGAGCGTGCCGTACGCGTTCCTGGCTGATGCCACGGGCGCCGTCACCATCGATTACGAGAACCGCAACGGCGACATCGAGAGCGAGACCTGGACGGCGGACGCGACCTACTACGTCTCGAGCACGGTGAACGTCGCATCATACGCGACGCTGACGATTGAACCGGGCACCGTCATCAAACTGGAAGAGGAGGCCTCCATTATCGCCAGCGACGACGCGACAATCATCGCCAAAGGGCAACCATACCGCTATATCGTTCTCACGAGCAAGAACGACGACAACTCGGGCGAGGACCTCACGGACGCCAGCACCTCCGGGTCGGCCGGCGACTACGATGAGGCGATCAAGCTCGGGAGCTCGTGCGGCGATTCCACGATCCAGTACTGCAAGATCGCGTACGCGACCGAAGGGATCGAGCTGCAGTGCAAGCTGACCGATGCGATCGCGCACAACATCATCCGTAACTGCACGACGGGCATTTGCCTCCTCGACAGCTCCGGTAACGACATTGAGAACAACCTGATCGTCTCCTGCTCAACGGGCTTCAGTGCGGCG
>Ga0180432_10001322_pt1 | contig 39368 bp, 36 predicted proteins | sample SS_ome_10_FD_132414 | JGI IMG/M metagenome (GOLD analysis project Ga0180432, IMG submission 132414) | Hypersaline lake sediment archaeal communities from the Salton Sea, California, USA - SS_1_MS_2 metaG | ecosystem: Environmental > Aquatic > Non-marine Saline and Alkaline > Hypersaline >... | reverse complement strand
GTAGAAAACCTTCAGTTTTTTCTTGGTGAGAATTCAATATCCATTTTTCAGGACTATTATATTCAGGATTTAAAAATGTATCATGATTTTCATGAGTAAAATAAGCCGTTTTAAATCCATATTGTTTTTCTAACAACATTTGTATGGACAAACCACCACACTTTGGAACATGAATAAAAATAGATTTCAAATCGTGATTTACCGAACACATTGATTTATATTATTCAGAATTAATATTTTATTTTGTTTATTTATTTCATTTTGTTTTTGTTTTCCTAACAAAAACAAAAATTTGTAAAATTTGTAAAAAATTATAAAAATTCGAAAATATTTATTTATACCTTTTTGTTAGATGCAGTGAAATTGGGATAACTATTAGGATGCTGGTTCATAGTTTCTGTGGGTAAACCATACAAATTCGTGTCTGTGGGAACACAATAAGATTGTCTCACAAAATTGTCTTTTTCCATAATACGGGTGCTAGTGTCATAGGCAAAAGGCTGAAATATCCGCGACGCTTCCTGGGGATTTTCCTGCAATGGCATACGATAACTTTGGTCTAAATCGCGTGCAGTCCAGGCAGGATTGGTTGCCCGTGGCTGGTCGGTGGTTAATTCGCGACTTACGGGATACTCAATCGGTCTGGCTATAATTTCAGGCTTAGGTGTCCGGCCACATTCTGAGCCAGTTGTTTTCAAACAATCGCGGTTCATTGTTTTGTCCAATCCCATCAATGAACTTTGAATATCGACGCTGTGGGTCCAGAGATTACCCGCCCACTTTTGCGGGATAATTTGCGGGTCTTCCATATAAAAGGGTTTGGGTCCATTTCCGGGAACATCTAACATATATCTTCCAGGTTCAGTTGCAATTTGATTGTATTTTTCAATTCTGCATGGGTCATCGTAAAAGCGGGTAAACATGAATGGATTAGTTGTTTATTTTATTTTAATTTAATTTGTATTTATTAATTTATTGTATAACGATATTTATTTTATATATATTATATTGTATTATTGTTTAATTTTTTGTTTGATTATAAAATTACCCATTGTTTCGGTAAAACAGAATGAATACTTACAATAGTAATTGACTCACTGTCTACATTCATAGTTAATGTTGCATTGTCTTGAATGGTATCTGAACCATCGGCATCTATGGTAATAGCATTTGTTCCTGCATTTCCTGAATCTATAATTCGTAGTAAGCGTCCATTATGGGAGGATGCTGCGGGTAAATTAATAGTAATTACACCTCCACTGGTATCACATATAATAACCTCGTCAGTACTTGCAACTGGATAGGGTGAAGCACCAGCAGTAACACCGGTTATATCTAAAGTTTCTGCACCACCAGTGTTGATAAGTTGTCCATTAACTTCACTTCCAGCAGGTAAATTAATTGCAGTACCATTAGTAGTACTGATTATGGTAGCCTCATCTATTTTTATTGATGTTGATGCATTTATTTTTGATACAGTAATTGAAGTAGACATTCCTTTTAAAATTATTTTGTATTTTATTTTGTTTATATTTAAAATAAAAATGAAATAAAAATTTAAAACAATATGATATATAAAATATAATCCAAGTTATTATATTATATTATACACAATACACTATACATAATGGTAAAAAATACACACGGCGGTAGCGGACATAAGAAATTTGCACGCAAAGACACAAATGGTGGTGGTGGTGGAAGAAATGCCCGTTTACGTGTGTCTGAATGTTCCGATGAAATGTACGCAATTGCAACTAAAATGTGCGGAAATAATATGGTTCAAGTTCATTGCTTAGACGATATTTTGCGATTGTGTCATATTCGTCGTAATTTCTCCGGACGTCGTAAGCGCGATAATTTCGTTTCTGTTGGAACCTGGTTATTGGTTGGACTTCGGGATTATGACGAAGGTAAAGGCTCTTCGTCTGCTGCTGCATCAGCAACCGAAACATCAAAAAAAGTAAAACTGCCAAACTGCGACTTATTGGAAGTATATTCAAGTGTTGAAAAAGAACAACTCAGAAACAGCATTGATGCACGATGGAGCATTTTAACGTCCAAAGATACGTCCACATTGTGCAGCGAAGCGACGGGTGAAAATGCAGAGGGTGAAATTCGTTTCACAACCGAACATGACGATGAATTGGACTCTCTTTTGCAGAGTAAATCCAATGCGACACGTATTATTGGTGGCGGTTCTGCGGCTGCCGCAGAAATTGATGTAGATGATATTTAATATTTGTGATAGTCATTGATAGTTATAATTATAATTAATTATGGCAAGCAAATCAATTATAATTCTTTTGAATACAAACGTAAAAATAAAACAATTAAGCAGAACACATTTCACAAATCTCTTCTTTTTTTCCATTTTCTTCATCCTTTTCATCTTGTTGTCCCTGTGCCAATGCATTCTTCGGCGGTTCAATGGTAAATTGCTGTGCATTATGTGCCGGTTTGCGTCGCAAATAATAGATGCCCGTTTTCAGTCCCTTTTTCCACGCATAAATATGCATGGACCCTAGTGTGCGAAAGCTCGGGTCGGCAATCCAAATATTCATACTTTGACTTTGACAAATAAATACTCCTCTATCTGCCGCCATATCTATTATTCGTTTGGCTGGTATTTCCCATACAATTTTGTATTTATTGCGAACATGTTCCGACAATTCTGCGGTTAAATGTTGAATTGACCCCCGATTTTCAATGATACTATTTTTCATCTGCTCATCCCATTTTCCCAGTGAAATCAGTTCTCGCACCAAATACTTGTTTACCATCACAAATTCTCCTGCAATTGTCCGACGCACATAAATATTACTGGTAAATGGTTCGAAACATTCATTGTATCCCAGAAGTTGCGACGTAGATGCTGTTGGCATAGGAGCCACCAGCAGAGAATTTCGCAGACCGAACTTTTGAATATTTGCACGAATTGCATCCCAGTCATATCGCGTACTCAACAGACTTTCTCCGCCTTCCCACAAGTCAAACTGCAATTGTCCCTGTGAAGTAGGAGAGCCAACAAAAGAAGAATAAGCACCAGGATAAGGCGACTGAATAATGCCACCATTTTGTGCGTCTCTTAATCCCAATGTTCCAGCCAATTCTTTCGCAATCTCGCAACTTTTTTCCAAAGATGCGTGGTAAATGGTCTCAAAAATGAGCCTGTTTACTTCTCGGGCAGCCTCGCTGTCAAACGCCATATCCATCATCATAAAAGTATCCGCCAATCCTTGAACGCCAATTCCAATGGGACGATGGTTCATATTACTGCGGCGCGTTTTTTCTGTGGGATAAAAATTAACATCAATAATACGGTTCAAATTCAATGTGATAATTTTCGCAATGGTGTGTAGTTTTTCGTAATCAAAAGTCTTGGTTTCTGTGTCGACAAACGCCGGCAACGCAATGGATGCAAGATTACAGACCGCACTTTCGTCTTTGTCAGAGTATTCTACGATTTCGGTGCATAAATTGGACGACTGAATGGTTCCCAGATTTTTCTGGTTGGATTTGCGGTTGCAAGCATCCTTATACAAGAAATAAGGCGTGCCGGTTTCCATCTGCGACTCCAGCATTTTGAGCCAAAGAGTGCGGGCTTCAACGGTGCGACGTGCTCGACCTTCGGTCTCATATTTTTCGTATAAAGCACGAAACTCGTCGCTATGAGTTGTTGAAAGTCCCGGGCATTCATTCGGGCAAAAGAGCGACCATGTCTTATTTTCTACCACTCGCTCCATGAAAATATCCGAAATCCAAAGGGCATAAAACAAATCTCGGGCTTTTGTGTTTTCATCGCCTTGATTTTTTTTCATATCCAGAAACTCAAACACATCTGCGTGCCAAGGTTCCAGATAAATTGCAATGGAACCCGGACGACGATTTCCCTGATTTACATAGCGTGCCGTTTCATTAAATACTCGAAGCATCGGCACAATGCCGTTGGAAGTGCCATTGTTTCCGCGTATATAGGAACCCGCTGCGCGAACATTGTGAATAGAAAGTCCAATTCCGCCGGCATGTTTGGATATTTGACCGCAGTCTTTGAGTGTATTATAAATGCCGTCAATACTGTCGTCCTCCATGGCTACCAAAAAACACGAACTCAACTGCGGATGATTGGTTCCTGCATTGAATAAGGTCGGTGTTGCATGGGTGAAAAATTTATTAGACATGTAATAATAAGTTTCTTTAACACGCTCCAAATCATGTCCATGAATACCGATGGCCACACGCATCCACATATGCTGGGGACGCTCCATGACAGTTCCGTTGATTTTAAACAAATAATTTTTTTCCATCGTTTTAAAGCCAAAGTAATCAAACAAATAATCACGGGAATAATCAATGCATGCTTCCAATTCTTTGCGGTGTTTTTTCACAACGTCCCAGAGTTCTTGCGAAATAATGGGCGACGATTTTGTGGGATTAAACTTATCCGTCGCATTAAATAACTTTTGCATGACACCATAGAGTGAAGCCGATGTGTTTTTGTGATGATTAGAAATGGTGAGACGGGATGCAAGAATACCATAGTCGGGATGCGTAGCACACATGGAGGCACACTGTTGAGCCATTAATTCGTCCAATTTTGTCGTGGGAATTCGGTCATAGAGCTGGTCAATAACTTTTATTGAAAGCGATGAATAATTAATGCTGGATTGAATGCCCGATTCTTGACCGATTTTTTTAATGCGTTTTAAAATCTTGTCAAATGCAATGGCTTCTAGCTGTCCGTTGCGCTTGACAACATACATGTCATCGTCCGTTGGTGTGATTGATGCGGTTTTAGATTTTGTAGTAGACGGAGAGATGGTAGATGCATCGGTATCTGCATTTGTGTCTGTATCCAGTCTTTCCACAGGAACAGAAGAGTGTGAAAATGAAGATGAAGATGAAGAAAAGGAAGACATAATCACTATATTAATTATAGAGATTATATTTAAGTTGTTTTGATATTTTGATTTTATGTTTTAATATCATGGTTTAAACATGACATATATAATTAATGCATTGCTTGCAATCAGCATAAATTGCTGTATTGTTAGTACTAAATTGGATAGTTTTGTATTGGGTTTTAAATTACTGATACCTACTCCCGCTTGAATAGAAGTACTCAATGATAAATAATCAATGTATGCAGTGGGTCGCTTAACACTGGTGGTCAAATCGAAATCCTTTTCGCCAATCCAATAATACACAAAAGAAAATAAAAAGGCAAAAAATAGGTGAAATAAAAGGGTTGATATAACATATTCATATTTCATTTTTGTTAGCTAACAATATTTGTTTATTTATTAATTATTAGTGTTGTTTATTAAATACATTTATTTTTTGTTTTTTGTTTGTTTTTGATTTACGATTTTCGTGCATTTTCTATTTTCTTTTTTATTTTTTCAATTTTGTCATCCAATTCTTGTTGTTCAATTTCTAATTTAGTTTTGAGTGATGTGTTATTATCACGAATAGATGTTAAATATTGAATGAGACTATTTGAGTGTTCTTGCATTGCATCTGATAAAATATTTTGAACGTTAAGCGTTGATAATATTTCTGTTGTTTGTGAAATAATCTCGTACTTACTTTCTATTTTTTTACAATGGTCTAATTGTGTGTTATTTGCAGTTCTTTCTATTTTTAAAGCATCGCGTTCTTCCTTCAATTTAGGAATGCTGACTATTTTTTGAACATCTTGAACTTGGTTCACAATTTTACTCACAAGTTTAGACATTTTATCAATCAAAACAATAAAATATCCACAATTAATCTATATAACAGAAGGTTTTTATTTCATTTTTTTGAAATTGATTAAGGAAATTTCATTTATAATTTATAATTTATTCCTTCTATTTCGCCCACGTTTTTTGGTAATCAGCAAATTCTAAATATCGGCATGCAATCGCCTTTCCATTTTCATAATAAGAAACAGGATACAAATGCTCGGCACACTTTTGATAGGGCATCAAATGGGCGTATGGTTTTCGCATCGTGCAACAATCATTAAACATAACTGTGTACTGCTCTTTGTCTGCCGTAATAGAAAGTATTTGGGCTCGTTCTTTGGAAGGATTGCGTTTGCATCTGCTTGTCCAAACAAAATCGCCGACGCTGTATTCATTTATCGGCACTTTATGATTTATATTATCAGCAGTGTGTGCGGTTTCATCAGCAGTAACTGTTCCGCATGTGTTTTCATACAATAATTCCGTATTTTTATCCGAACAATCACAACCAGACACCAAAGATGTCGCCAAATCCTTTGTGTTGGTATCATAATCGTCTGGAACACCACCTCGCAAAAGAGGACCCTTGGATTTAAGGCGGTTTAAATATCGCTCATAGCAGTTGTGTTTGATATCCACGCCAATACCACCTGGTGACCCTGCGCCTGGACGAAGACGTGTAATGGTATGACGTGTGCTGCTTGCACCCGGATTAGCGGTTCTTACCTTTTGAATGTGGGGCACCTTGCGGTCGCTCATTTGGTTCCAATTTACTCCGCCTCCGCCTACATACGGAGTGCCTGAATTCCAAATGATTTGCGTTTCTTCTTTTGGAGTTTGACGAGCATTCATTGAGGCTACATTCATTGCATACAATGATGACGCAACTCTCACGGTGTTTTGAATTTGTTTCAGTTTTTGATATTGTGCCGCGGGTGAAGTGGAGGAATGCTGACTATTTTTCCAAAATGCCGCACGACATAAATGTTCTGAATCACAGCACGAAGTTGTGCGAACATTATTGTCATTATTTATAATATTATCATATGCTGTCGCTGCTGCCATTTATTGTATGAGAATATTTATTCTTTTGTGTTTTCTTTTGTTTTTTGTTCGTTTTTGTTCGTTTTTGTTCGTTTTTGTTCGTTTTCTTTTTTAGTTTTGTTAGACAGATGGTTCCCAAATTATTTTATATAATTTAAAAAATAACAATTCCAAATGATAAATGGGACGATAATTATTGTTATACAATTCAAAAAATTGTAATCCAGTATTTATAATTTGGGTGTCCTTATCAGTTGTTTTAGAACTGACATAAGTCAATAATTCCCATACAACATGGCTTATATTAATGTTATAAATGAGTAATTCATACAACACATTACGAATTTCTACAATGGCGGGCATTGTAGATTTGTCAAAATAAGTACATAACAACGCACACGTTGCCTTGTATGGGTGTTGTAATAATTTATATTCATCTTGCCTTTCTTTATTTTTATTATTTTCCAATGCAATTTGGGTCATTTTTATGTTGCAAATGGTTCCCGTATCAAGGTTAGAATAGAGAGAAGTAAAAAAATTGGAATTATTTTTCAAAATGCGTAGATATGCAATTTTGCTTGGGCGTCCAAATGAAATAACATCACTGCAATTTAAAATTGGGTCAGGGAAAAAACTCAATGTTTCTGTAAGAAATATAAATTTGATAGTAATATAAGACTGACATTTATGCTGTAAATAACTATAAAAAATATCCAATAATTCTCCGTGAATTTCGTGAAAATTGCGACACAAAATAAATGCGAATTTATTTTGGCGAAGAGAAATGATTTCGGTGATTTGATTATATATGGCATGCCATAGCGTTTTGGCTGCACATCCTAATTGCGCCATATCAATTTCATAGTGAATATCACTCATTTTTATTTTGTATCCCTGTATTTTTGAATTATCGTCGCGAATAGTGAGCCTTTTTTCGTATTTTAATTCGGTGGGACTAAATTTACTCAAAAAATGGAGTGCTTGACTATATTTTCCTATTCCAGGCGGTCCATAAAAGATGAGATGATTTAAATGGGACAGAGTTTTCACAGATGTATATATGTCTAACATAGGGACTTGACGTGGGTGCAAATTGATTTCTTTTACTCTTTTTACATAACTATGAAAATCTTGTTGTTGTTGTTGTTGCTGGTCTTCTGTTAAAGCCGACATGATTTGTTTGATTTTCTTTTGTTTTTGATTTTATTTTGATTTTGATATAAAAATGAAAATAAACAGAAATGAAAAAATAACCCACAAGAAAAAGGCACTTGTTCTTTCTTTCTCCATTATTCGCCACCAAAATGAGCCAAACTACTGCGACAGCGACTGCTACTGCTAATGCCACTTCTAATTGTGTCATATGCGATGAGAAATTAAACAAGAACACCCGCCGTCCCATTCAGTGTAATCACTGCAACTTAACCGCTTGTGCAGATTGCTACAAGGAATTTTTCAAAACCTGCGATGAACCTACATGTATGTTTCCAGATTGCAAAAAACCCTGGAACCGCAAGTTTTGCACTTATTCTTTCACAAAATCATTCATGGCGAAAACCTATAAAAATATCAAAGAAGAACGGCTGTTTAATCGCGAACAATCTATGTTGCCTGCAACCCAATTGACGGTAGAACAATACAATCGTCATTATCGCCTTTTGGAGAACAGCGTTCATATGTATGAATGGTATGCCGATATACTTAGCGGACAGCAAATACAATTGCTGAGACAATATAACAACAAGCGATTTAAAAAAATGATGAAATTTAAACAAACAATAGATAAACACTACCAAGAATTGCATTTCGACATGCATAAAAATGGTGCGAATTCCATTTTGGGGCAAATTGAAGTGAAAAGTAAAACCCATATAATCTTTCCTCGTCAAGAATTAGTTAATAGTTTCAAGGATAGGTGCAAAATCTGCTATGTATCGCAAGGAACATCCTTGCATCGTTCCAATATGTGTTATTCGTGTCGTCATGAACCATGTTATTTGAAATTGTTGGAAATAGAACAATCCCAAAAACGACGCAAAAGACACGCATCAATTTTGAAAAATCGCCAAATTACCTTGTTGGACGATATTATTGCGGGATACGTCCACTTTATTAACCCTGAACGTGGAATTCGCATGGTTGACCCCAATGAAGAGGCTGGGGCTGATGCGAATGCTGATGGCGACGGCGAAGGAGAAGAAGAGCGTTCCAAAAAAAAGAAGCGAGTGTTTATGCGGGCGTGTCCCAACAACGATTGCCGAGGATTTTTAAACACCAAGTGGAAGTGTGGTCTGTGTGGATACTTTACCTGTTCTAAATGCCACGTTTTGAAGGACAAGGGCAATCCTGATGATGCCGATGAAGAGGACACTAACACTACTCATGTCTGCAATGATGACGATGTTGCCTCTGCAACCTTGATGAAGAAAGACTCGAAACCTTGTCCCAGTTGTGCGTCTAATATTTTTAAAATCAGCGGTTGCGACCAGATGTGGTGCACCATGTGCAACACGGCGTTTTCTTGGAATACAGGTGCAATACTGACACGCGGGATTATTCACAATCCCCATTATTTCGAGTGGATGCGACGGCAAAACAACGATGGCAATGGCGTCGCTGACCGAAACCCTTTGGAAGTGAGATGTGGTCGCGAACTGGATGGCATCTTTGTTCGCGAAATTAGACGTAAAATGCTACAACATGAGTTGCCTGACACCAAAGTCCATAATATTTATACCATTATTCGAAGTGTAAATCATATACAGGGTGTCGCCAACGGAATGCAGGTAAATCAAGAGGAGAACAACGTTCATATTCGTTTTCGATACTTGACCCATAAGATTACGCTGGATAACTTTAAAAAATTGGTGCAGATGGCTAACAAACGCACCGAACATAAACGCGAACGACGCGATATTCTCATCACTTTTGTGCAAACCATGACGGATATTTTGTATGATTACTATGATACGCTGTCAGATGCGAAGCTGGATGAAATTAATGCCTTTGTCGCTTACATTAATGATGAGTGTTTTGCAGAATTGCAAACTGTATATAACACCAGCATGAAATATCACATAAATGTTTATGGTGGGTGGGGGGATACTTATATCACCATTAATTCAAAGACGAAAAAAACGCGTAATATTCATACGTAAATGTGTGGTGGTTGTTGGTCATTGGCTATTGGTTGATTGTATTGTGTATGGTGCTTGTTGTGTGTTATGTTATATCTAGTGTATTGTGTGTTTTTTTATTTTTCTTTTATAAAATTTTTTAATTTTGTTAAAAATAAAAATTTATAAATAATTCTTTATTACCTTGAAATTTTTTAAATGTATAACCTCCCAAAATTGCATTTACATTGGAAACTGAACAATTTTGAGGTGCTGTATAACTAATATATAAAACATTTGTTTCACAACTAGTATTTCCACATCCACAAAGATTAAAAGAAGCACATATTAGGACAAGACATTCTTAATATATTAATATTTCACAATATTAAAATAATATTGTTCAACTTTTTATTCATTCATTTCTTCCAAACATAAATATATTCATCGTAATCTTTGGTGGTATATCCATTCTTGGGACGTGTTTTTTTCTTCAATGGAATGCGTGTCTTTGCTGCACCGAACAATGGAATACACACTTCTTTATATAGCTTAACCGGCACATTCAAAATATAATGTCCGCCTCGTTTTAGATATTTATATGTTTCAGTAAATAACGGCTCATAAAATGCTTCTACCCAGTCTTCTTCGGTTTCATAAGCCACGGGCATATGTTCGTATATTTCTACATCAAAATACGGCGGAGATGTAAATACGCAGTCATAATGAAGTTTAGAATAATTCACACTTAATGCATCTTTAAATAATAGTGTGCTTGTGGTGCGGCAATCCAATTGACTCAACATTTTTTTCATGTCTGCATACGGTTTTTTAAGAGATAAATTGCTGTCAATGCCGATATAATTGGGAACGCCCATCACACAGGCACCCACCAGACGACCTCCCCAGCCCATAGTAAAATCCAACACAGATTGAGGACGATATTTTTGATATATTTCCATCGCAGTTAGCGGTTTAAATAAACTGATGGAACCACAATGAAGACGAAAGATGCGATATAAAATGACGTGCCAGTCATCACCATCCTGATAATCAATCAGTCTTTTAATGTATGGTTTTTTGTGATATTCTGTGTCGTGTATAAAATCAAAATAAGACATTCCTTTTTTGCTTATTGTTTCCAAACGAGGTAAAAAAGTGAAATAATCCACAAACTTATTTCCAATGCGCGTCTCGTTAGAAACCTTGGATAAATCAATATTTTGTAATTGATAATAATCACGTATGGCGTCTTCTTTGGATATGTCTTTGAGTTTGTTTGCAATGGCGATTTTATCCTTCTTTTTCATTTAATTATGTCGTGTGTATGTGTTCTTTTCTTTTAATAATTGGTTGGTTTTTTATTTTGTTTTTCTTTGTTTATAATATAAAAGCATATTATAAAAATCGGTATCATTTTGTTATTATTGTTATTGATTGTATAATTAATTTTGAATGAATAATGACTCACTTTATTATTTAGGTGTAAGTTTCATATGTTTATTTTTTCTTTTGTTAGTTGTTGAGGAAGACACACACTTTCCAAAAAATAAAATTGCAGAACCTTTTGAAACACTTACAAAAAGAAATAAACAGGATAAAATAGATAAACAATGCATAGTATATTGTGTGGGTGATAGTATGTTAAACAATGCCCGATATGTGGATACAAATGAAAGTGTATTGGCGAATTTAACCAAGGATAATAATACCAATACAACTGGCACTGGCACTGGCACTAATTTTAAGTTTAAAATGTTGGCAAAAGATGGAGCACGTATTACGAATGCATTTTCGCAAATGGATACAATTAATGGTGACATTGATGGCATTTGTCATTGCATTGTTTTGTCAGCAGGAGGAAATGATTTGTTAGCTGAGGACGGAGAGCCACGTGAAATATTTCAGCAATTTTTGGATTTAGTGAAAAGTATTCACATAAAATTCGGCAATGCCATTCCTTTGATAGTGTTGGGTTTATATTATCCTCCCCAAAAGCCCCGATTTCATGATCGCATAAAACAATGGAATGTGTGGCTAGATGAATACAAGAGGTCCAAAGAATATAAAATGAATGTTATTCAAACCGCGGATTTCATAACAGATGCCGATGATATTTGCTATAAAATTGAACCTTCGGCACAGGGAGGACAAAAAATCGCTCACTATATTATGCTGGAACTAACAAACAAATGTATAATTTAATTATATATCTTCATTTTCGTCATCATTGTCATCACTATCGTTTTTTTCTGAATTAGAACTTGAACTTGAACTTTGTTCATCTTCTTCTTCGGTGAAAAATGGAGTGCAATTTTCGTCTTTTTGGCGTCTCTTTTTTTCGTGTTGAAAATCCTCAATGTTATCAATACAATTTTGAACAAAGGTATCAAAACTATGTATCACGTTTGGCTGTAATGTTAGTTCATCATCATCGTCGGTGTTATTGTTAGCATCGTCGTTATCCTCATTATTTTCATCATCATTATTTTCTTCTTTTTCTTGCTTATCTGCATTTTCCAGCAGTTGTTTTACGATATCCAAAATTTCCTTTCGAAATTTTTGTTTTTTCTGTGCAAATACATTTTGTTTGTTTTCCTTTTTCGCTGCTTGATATTTTGCATATAATCCCTTGTTCATCATATATTCTATTGAAAGTCGGTCGGCAAAGTTCATTTTATTATTTATTATATTTATAAAGATTTCATAATACGTAAAAAATACATTTTTTAAATATTATCACCCATTAACTAAATTAAACTAAACTAACATGAATTGTGTATTTTTATGCATTTTTAACAATGAAACATACATTAAAATGATATATTTACTTTTAGAGAGCATATATATTTATGGAAATATAGGCGATGATATTGAAATTTTAATATATACTACCACAAAATTTATGGATATAATTAAACAAAGTCATTTATATGATAGACATAAAATTAATTTTGAAATTAATGATACTTATACCAATGTAAAATCTGCGTGCAGCTCCAGATTAGATTTATTTTCATTTAAATCAATTGATAAATATGATAAAATTCTTTATTTAGACACAGATATATTAATAAAGGGTGATTTACATTCAGTTTTTGACACAGTTAAAGAAGACATTTTGTATGTATTGGAAGAATTTGATATCTTAAAAGCCCCTTACGATTATTATGGACGGAGTTTATTTAAAGAGGAAATTAAAAATTATTCTGATACAAGTGGTTTTACAAGTGGAATATTATTATTTAATAATTGTGAAAAAATTAAAACCTTATTTGAAAATATAAATATTAGTATTCGAACTAGACCACATCCCTTTTTCGACCAGCCTCATTTTGTATATAATGCTTTCAAATATAATATGTATAACAATAAAATTTTAAAAGAATATGCTGTAAATCGCGATACAAATATTTATAGTGATAAAATAATTCATCATTTTCCAGGAACGCCCGGACAAACTAATAAAAAAATGCACCAAATGACTACCTTTTTAAATGAATTAAAAGATGACACTATTAATAAGCATATTGAACACGCAAAATTATATATAAATGAGCATTTGATGCCAATAATTAATGAATGTGGTGAAAAATTGGAAGGAAATATTTTTATGAAACATCATACAACACAATTTACAGAAGCATTTATAAATAAAACAAAAAATATAAGCAATGTTGTTTTAAATCAAAATGTGAAAAATGTAATGGAAATTGGATTTAATGCAGGATTTTCAACTTTATTGCTTCTTTTGTCTAATCCTAACATACATATTACATGTGTCGATTTAGGAGACCATAAATACGCTCGCCCATGTTTTGAAAAAATTAAAGAAACCTTTGGTGATAGAATGGAATTAAAAATTGGAGATAGCACTAAAATTTTACCGCAATTTATAGATACTTATGATTTAATTCACATTGATGGAGGGCATTCAGTACAAATTGCAGAAAATGATATATTAAATTGTTATAGATTATCCAAACCTAAAACTATATTAATAATGGATGATTACGATTTCAAACATTTGCATCCGTTATGGGATAAGTATGTAAGTTTATTCAAATTAAAACCATTGGATATATATACATATAATTCTCCTCACCACGACATTAAATTTGTGTAATAACAATAAAATAAATAAAACTTATAAGAAAAATATACAAGGGCAAATAATGCTGGGTGAAACACGGGGATGTATTTATTCGCCACCTTTGATTGATGATTGTTTAAAAGATAAGAATACTAACAAGGGGGGTAAAAAGGGTCAAAAATATAACAAAAATGATAATAACGATGACAACGATAACAATGATGACAACAACAGCAATAACGAACCAAATTATATTTATACCGTAGATGTGAGTTCTTATGAAGTGGAAGTATATAAAAAAATCAAACAATTAATCCCCGAAAAAATGCATCAATATTTTTATTTGTATGATGCTTGTGAAAAAATGCCAAATGGCCGCGTAATTTATCGTTTTGTTAGTTGCGATGTTGATAATGCTAACAACAATGATGATATGGATACCTTTGGCCGCTTTTTTTACAACGGTTCATCTATATCCTGTGAATTCATTCATTTTTTCGTCTATTCATTCATTCACATTTGCGATGCGGTGGATATTTTAAAAGAAATTAACATCATTCACGGAAACATAGATTTATTTTCCAATGTTTTTGTGCGACATCAGTGGTTTCCCATCATTTCGGGCTTTTGCACTCTGGAAGAAATTATGGCGCGACCCTACGAACCATCCAATATAATTGTGCCTTTGGAATTAAACTTAATTCGGTATATGAAACAAAACAAACTGCAAAGTATTTCAGAGCAAAATATAGAAGACATTGTGTGCGACATATATATTAATCATCCCTTATTTGAAGCCATTGAAAGTGGCGAAAATGCGTTTATGGCTCGGCAATACTTGTCTAACTATATAAACGAAAATTACGCAACCATTGAAAAAATGGTGAAAAGCGGGGCTCATACATGGGACATTTATGCTATTTGTATGTGCTTTTTTAAACTTTTGTGTGATTGCCAAAAAATAGGTAAAATACCGAGCAACTTTAAAAAACATCTAGAATTATGCAATGCTTTGTTTGACGAATATACGCATGTGGATGCAAGTTTGCGAGGTAAAATAGATGGAGCATTGGCGCCACAGGTTTGGATGAAAAAAATATTTTGTATACCGAGGTAAATAAAAACAATAAAAATGAAATAAATTATAAGGAAAAAATCAACTTATAATTTATTTATAATGCTTTCTACTCATTTTCTAGAAGAAGCAACCCGCTATGAAATGGGAATTGACGAGGTAGGACGTGGTCCAATGTTTGGACGTGTGTATGCCAGTGCAGTCATTCTTCCTTTGGATAAGGAATGCGATACCGAAAAGAAAAATGATGACGACATGGACAGCGATAGCAACAACAACAATAGATTTAAATACCAATGGATGAAAGACAGCAAAAAATTCACTTCTGCAAAAAAGTTGGGTGAAGTCGCGAAATATATAATGGACAATGCAGTAGCATGGGGCGTCGCATACAGGGACGAAAAGGCAATTGACGAAATGAATATTTTAAAGGCAACCCATTGCGCGATGAAAGATGCAATTTATTCCGCTTTGGCGCAGTTTCGCGAAAAATATCCGCTGACTGAAACAGACGTTGTCGCTACACCTCATTTGCTAGTGGATGGAAATTCATTTAAACCTATTGTTAATCCCGACACGAACAATACGCTAATGGATTATAGCACAGTGGTTGGCGGAGATAACAAGTATTGCTCTATCGCCGCGGCATCTATTCTGGCCAAATGGCACCGCGACCAGTATATTTTCCAAATGTGCGAAGAATGGCCGATGTTAAACGAACGATATCAACTGGTTTCAAACAAGGGATACGGCACCAAAGCACATATGGAAGCGATTAATAAATACGGCATTAGTCAATGGCATCGTCGTACCTTTGGAATATGTGCTCGTGTCTCAGTTAATGTTATTACCAAGGAAAAGGAAATTGAAATCAGTGCAAATGCAGAGGACAAAAAATAAAAACAAAAAACCAAAAAACAATTAATTATATTCACTATATTTTCACATATATCTAATTATTTTTTATTTATAACACATCAACATGTGTCAATACATGACGCCGGCAACAGGGTTTAGTTAAATTCAATTCATCCATTACCTGTCCCTCCACAGTTTTCGACTTTAAATCAGTGGTTAAATACTCAGTTTGGGACGAAAGACCCATGTGTTGTTTTCTTTTTTTCACCTCCGCCAAATAATATCGGTATTTGTTAGCCAGAACCTCTCCGCAAGTGAAACATTTTACGGGAATAATCATTTTTATCTACTTGTCTATCCAATTATATATACTTATCCACTTATCCTTTCTTATTGTCAATATAAAATGCAATGATTTTAATTCATTTTTATCATTAATGCTTTCGGTATTCATTTTTCATTTTACTTTTGCAGAATGGTTTTCCTAACAAAATTAAAAAAGAAAAGAAAGAAAATCTACCGAAATAATAAACAAAAGAAAATCATTAATTGTTAATTGATTTCTTTAAAATAAAAATAAGAATGAAAATGAATAAATTATTGCGATTTATTTTCGTTTTATTCATCATTTATTTATTGTATTTGTTAGCCAGAAGCATTTCTAATCCTACTTTTTTTGATTCATCCAAAGAAAACTATCGTAATATGTTAAAATCTAATACGCGTCCATGGTCGCCCGATTTAATTCGTCGTTTTCAAGAATATCAAACCACTACTTTTGACAATTCATATCAGTTTGATATGGACCAATTACAAAAACAAGCATCTCCCGAAGAAGTAGAATATCTCCTAAAACATGATAAATGGCCTTGGTCGCCAGACACGCAACATTATTATCTAAACGCCATTAATCATAGCACATTGCTACAAATTCTCCCCAAAGAGGCACTAGAAGACGTTCAGCAGATATATAATGAAGCAGCGATGCGACAATTACTTGCATGGAATGACAAGGAAGGTGAGTTTTTACTTAGTGGTGTGAAACTGATGGACAACCAACGAGTGGAAAATGAACGCCCAGAGAATAATTTTGCCCGTGCTTTGGAAACGGACATGTCTATTCGATGCGATGGTTCAAAAGGAATGGTGTGGGCGAGAAACAATAAAAAAATAGAAAATGCAGATTTGCCGGATATTATTCCCGGTTTTCAGTTTGGTAAAAAAGGTGTGTGTAATCCATGCGGACCTTTAAAAGATGTGCCTGATTATAGTTGTCCCTTTACACTGAATATAGATGGAAATGCCACCGTGTCGCCTATTTGGCAAGATTATTTTGCTTAAAGCATACCATGTCCGATGCGATGCATGCGAGTATTATATTTATGCCATACATCTAGTAATAGAGTGCGCACAAATTCGGCTTCTTCCTGTTGTTCCAAAGTTAAATAAGAATTATGTTGTTCCAATACTGCCGTGATTTCTTTCAAAAGGCGAACGCAGTTGTTAGACACTGATATGACAATTGAAACTTTATGTTTTATCAAATAAAATGGTGTGTGGTAAATATATCTATACAATAGTCTCAAAAATTGGATTTGAGTTGAAAATCGTTCCGAGAATGGCGTAATTACGTTGATTTGTGGATAGTATTTAATAACATCACACACTTGTTCGAAAAACTCTTCGCGGGTCAATGGAAGTGTTGGATATCTAAACTTTGGGTGATTTTGAAGAATAGTGTCAATAATTCCTTTATCTTCATCTTCTTCGGTTTCCTGTTCTTGTTCATCTATTTGTTTGCAATTTTCTACATCTATTGATGAAATTGGCGGTTCTTTAAACTTTGGAGTAGGAGGACAAATGGGAACATTATTATTTTCCTCTTCATTTTCTTGTTCCCGGATGTCGGGCGATGATTTATTATTGTCTTCATTGTCTAACTTAACCGACACATATGCAACGTCGTCATTGTCATCAATGAAATGAAAAGTGTCTGTTTCTTTTTTTGACATTTTTCTTTTCTTGTTTCTTTTTATAACTATCTATACAAAATAAGCATGTGTGTATTTTCATTTTTTCAGAAATGAAAATAATATAATATAAAACGAAAAATAAAACAATTACCGAATGGTATCCGGTGGGGCGCGAAGAGTAACAGCCGCCGTAGTTCCGCAACTGCTCGCAGGATTTACGCGAATACCGCCCTGTAAAACACCCGTGCCATTGGAAACAGCATAAGGATAAGGTTTTTGGCTCGGTTTCGGGTCGGCGCATTTGCGCTGAATGTGCAGAGTATGTTGAGACGCAGTTTGTGGTTCATCTAAATTCTTGGTATAAGTGCCATAAGCCGACATGCTCCGCGTGATGGCGGGTTTCGGTTGTTTTCGCACATTCCACATTTTGTATCCCTTCGTAACCACCATTTCAGGAGTGAAGAAAAATGCTGCTTTGCGATATTCCGCTGCTGACTGGCATTGCTCGGACGCCTGGCATGTTTTAATATAGCCTTCATATGTTGCCGTGTCATTTACGCCCACATAACAATCATTGCTCGCACTTTTGTCGTGAATGTAAAGTCCCTGGCTCGCACTCTCTACTTGATTTCCGGTGTAATTGGGCTGGACCCAATTATTCGGGTATCGACCATTATCTATCCAGCGATATCTGCGTTTCAACATTCCGCGATTAGACAACACCGGCGGTTTTACGTAAGGGGCTTGCTCCGTGACACCGGTCAAAACAGGCGTGATATTGAGCGAAACATCGGTCTTATATTGACCACCAAATCCGCCATTTCCCTTTGGATATATACCACGAAAAGGGGTTGCCGAACGACTGAATAAATTATTTTGACCTACACGTCCAATATTGCGATGCGACCCTTCCAAAGAAAATCCCGCATTGGGTTTGGGGGCATCGGCACTTTCTTGATATAACTTGGATGCCAGTGTAGTAGGAAGCCCATATGGTCCCTGATAAATCCAGTTTTGCTCTGTTGGTTTTCCCGAACGACGGGAACCATGCTTAATCACTGATTTCCGTTTAAATGTATTTAATGACATATTTGCTGACTAACAAAAATTAAAAATAAATCAAATAAAAATAAAATCAAAAGAAATGTATTCTTATATTGCACTGGTATTTTATTTTTTGTTAGTTTGATAAGAAGAAATGGATGAATTAAATTTTAATTTTACTTTTACAAATACAGCAGTTTTCGTTCATCTTCGTCGGGGTGAAAGCATCGGTCTAAAAATCCTTGAAGCTTCTGGCGGGACGACCTACCATTGTTCGGACAAAAGGAAAGCATAAATTCCACATATTTTCCAAAACCATAATATCCTGCGTTGGAATGCAGAGTTATGGGAAACAAGTGGTCGGCGATTTTTTGTGTCAGTTCAGGACTGCAAAATTGCGGACCCGTTCCCTTCATGTATATAATTTGAAGCTCCCATTTATTGTGTGTTTTGAGACGATACACATACTGGTCGTTAAATATTGCATATTTGGAAGGCGTGCCGTCCGCGAATTTAATTTGAACGATGTCCTTTGCATCAAAGCCGACATAAGCATATCCTCGACGGCGATAATATTGTATTTGGGTGGTAATGTCGCCTAACAACTGGAAAAAATCAGCACGTGAAAAAGGAACTGATGCGTTCATGCTGATGAAAAGAGGCTGGATAGTTTCTGCGTAAATCAGCAATTGTGGGCAAGTTGGGTCATTTTTGGATTCAATGGATTGCGGAAAGAGCAACAATTCATCTTTCAAATAAGACAATAATATGGCATTCGCAGTGGATACTGTATTAGGATTGGTTGCAGGAACAGTCCATTTAGTATCATCATATCGCTTATATTTTTCATTTATGGATAACATCGGTATTTGTTTTATTGTTTATTTTTGTTTTTCTTTTTTTGTATTTTGTTAATTGTCCATCATCATAACTATATCGAACATACTAGATGACGACGACTTGTCCACATTTTTAATTGATGTCTCATTCGCTTTTGCTTCATTTGCATTAAAAATATGTGTATTTTCAATTTCATATTTAATTTCATCTTTTTTTTCGTTTTTAACCGTATAAACATTTAAATCGCCAAACAACATTTTAACATAATTGATTGGCGAACCATTATTAATTTCATCGAGAACATCATATTTTATTTTTAAGTGTTCATTACGAATTTTATTAACTTTAAACCAATGAGAACAATATAACAAATATTCTTTTCGCAGATTTATTCTTTTATTATTTTTTATGTTAATTGAAACAAAAAAGACTTAAGCCAATCTTTCCAATTTTCAGGTTCTTTTTTTCTACTGCGTTTTTTTAAATAATCATCACATTCTTTATGCATCTCATCTCTAAATTTTGTAAAGGTAATTTCCAATAAAGTACTTTTGACATAATTGTCAAATATTGTATTTGCATAATTTTGTGTATTTGATATATTATTACATAAATAAAACAATTGTTTGGTCAAATAATAAAAATGTTCATATTGAATATTTTTTTCTGTTTTATTGACATGAATATAAGATTCAGGTATAAAATGAACATCACTCAACGTTATTGAGTTAGATATGAATGAAGCATAGTTTTTATGATATAATAACGATGATTGTTGTGTAAACCTTTCAGCAGATACTTTTTTTGCTAATGGAAGCAAATTATCTTTTATTAATTTCTGTAAATAATTATTATATGAATGGTTGGTTAAAATATCTTCAACACAAATAGAACATGTATTTCTCCAAAAATTAAAATAATTCACATTTTTTAAATAATTTTGAGCATCTTGGCAATATTGGTTGTATCTATCTACACAACTTTTGATTTCATCTTCTGTCAAAATTTTTTCAAATGATGCATTTACTTTGCTTGAATTTATATTATTTTTGCAAATATTTTGTTCAGTGTTAAAAGTATCAATAAATTCTGCATTTTTTAAATTTTGTTTCATTTCAGTATACACTTTCATTTTTGTATTTTGTTTTAATTTGTTGTATTTTTGTACCTTTAAAATAGAAATGCATTCCGTGGCCTTTTCATATTCATGCACAATGGAGTCATTTATTGTCCACTGAGATGATATATGGTCAACAAAATCAAAATCTGCACTGTCTAAAATGTTGCGAATTTCTGTAATTTCCGCAAGGTGTTTTTCAAATAATTTTTCAATCATGTTTTATTTAAATTATTTTATTTAAATTGTTTTATTAAACCATTTATGTTTATATTAATTATATTCTATCATTTCTAATTTTGTTAGGAAAAATAAATAAAAAAAGACAATAGAATAAGGAAAGCACACATACAAACACAAAATTATGCCTACGTTGGGGAATTATATATCTTTTTTATATGTAAATCTGGCCTTTATATTTTTAATTATCGCCATGGTTTATTTCAAATCGGCACAAGAGATAAAAGAAAATTGGCCAAAATATCGGTGCAACCCGCCTTATTGGGTTTTTTCGGAGAATATTAGCGAAGATTTCACTTATTGCGTGCAAAATACGCAGATGAATATTATGGGATACATGTTGCAACCGCTTACTAGTCTTATTTCTTCTTTAACCACGGTGGGCGGAGAATTTAGCGAAAATCTAAACGGAATACGAAATATGATTAGTATGATACGTGATTTCCTAACAACCATCGTGCAAAAGATATTCGGTGTGTTTTTGAATTTAGTCATTGAGTTTCAGCGCATGATGTTGGCGATGAAGGATATGTTGGGAAAAACCATCGGTATTGTGGTGACGCTTTTGTATGTGCTGGATGGAAGCATTAAAACGATGAATAGTGCGTGGAAGGGTCCGCCGGGTCAAATGGTCCAAGCAATCGGTTCGTGTTTTCACCCCGATACGCTGGTGCGTTTGTTGGACGGAAGCATGGTTGCGATGAAAGATGTTCCATTGGGCGCTTCTTTGGAAGGACGGGATAATGAAAAGGTGTTTTCAGTGATGAAAATAGATAATAAACATGTGGAGCGACCGGTGAAATGCTATCGCATTAAAAATATGGGCGTGAATGGAACCGATATTTTGGTGACCGGAGAGCATTATATTTGGGACGCTGTATTGGAGAAATATGTGAAAGTGAAAGATTATGTGAATTGCCCGACGGAATGTGTGCTGGACGAAACGGTGGAATGCGATTATTTTTCGTGTTTAATTACAAACAAGGGCAAAATCCCGCTTGGAAAATGCTTGTTTTTAGACTGGGAAGACACATTTATGACGGACAGACCGGATTTGAATGGCGAAAGAAATTGGATTTGATTTTGTTTTGTCTTTTGTTTCGATATTTTTATTAATTTTTACAATAAAAATATTCTCTTTTTGCATTTTTTTATTTGTTAGGTTGAGGAATGTTGGTAAAGGGATTTTTTTCCTCTTTTGATTCGTTGATTTCATTTGTGATAATTTCAGGAACGGGTTTTGGAATGGGTGCTTGAACGGGAACATTTACAGCAACATCATTTGTTTTCGGTTCTTCCTGAACAGACACATTTACAGCAATATCATCGTTTGTTATTGGTTTCTCTTCCGGAACCGACACATTTACAGCAATATCATTTGTTTTTGGTTCTTCCGGAATAGACATATTTACAGCAATATCGTCATTTGTTATTGGTTTTTCTTCCGGAACCGACACTTCCATATCCATAACATCATCATCATTTATTTGCGGTTTCGCTTCCGGCACAGGTTGTTCGGACCCAGGCACAGGCACATCGGCACCCAAGATTTGTTCATCAATATTTTTGATTTGATTTTGCACGGTATCAAACACCTTGGACTCAATGATTGCTTCGTAAATTCGCACTCCATTGGTAAAATCTACTTCACACTGCAAAATGAGTTTGATAATCAGTTCGCGACATTTCACCACTAACTTTTGCAGTGCCTCTTCGGTTAAAGATGAATTAATTCGCACCGTTTTTTTTCCTTGATTGTCCAATGTGTATCCAAAGATTTCGGTCAAAATATCCATCAAGGCTTCCTGATTTTTATTAGCATTCGTAATCATTTCCGTCAAATTTTCGGCGTATTGTTTGAATAACTTTTGACTTACTGTTCCTCGCACATGCTGATTTAATGGTGGATTAACGCCCTGGCATTTAGGCTGGGCATTGTAATCGCGCAATTTAATGTCGCTAAATTTGGAAACATAATTCGGCATTTCCGTTTCACCCGTAAATACCTCGTAAAATATTTTCAAGTCTTTTTCAAAGATTTCGCGTGTTTTGTCCGTCATGTCGTCAAATTCGCCCGTGTCGGGATTGTATTTGTCAAAGTAAAGACGTACGAATTCGGGGATACCGGGTTCATCGGTCAGACGCATCGTTTTGCTGGTTTCGCCTGTTTTTTCATCATTTGTGGTTTCCAATTCCAATCTCCCCCCGATTTGTGCGCCCTTATTGACATTAATATCGCACACTTGCGGATGAACATTGATTATTTCTTGGTTGGGGTCTTCCGACACCTTTCCATGTCCTCTTTTGAGGGATTTAATACGGCGGTCGCATAAACTAGTTTTGTGGATAATTTCATAGGCGACATTGTCGGGTACGCGTTCCTTTTTTTCCAAAACCGATACTTGATTTACTTGACCGGTTGCCGGGTCGGTGTATTCGACCATCGGGTTCATTGTCGTCATTATCGCTGCAAAAATATGGGCGATGGTGATATAGAATTTCGCAATTTCGCGACATACTTCCAGTTTTCCGGCAGTTGAGTCTACTCGGTCATGCAATTTGTCCTTTTCGATGAAAAATGCCTTGTCTAACACTTCTTTTTGGTCATTATTGCTGTCGCCGTCACCATTTTTAATTCGTTCCGCCAAATAGCGAATATCCACACTATCGAAATATTTATTCAAAAGGTCCGTGGTTAAAACCACCATTTTATCGCAGTATTCCTTTTCGTTCATTTTTTTCAGAGCTTTAAAACTGGCCGTAGTAATGTAATTGCTGGCTAAATAATCCATCAATTCTGCCGATGTTTTACTTTTTAATTTTTGCTCGTCTTCATTGGACGCACCAATTCCCATTTTGCGTGTTGAATTGAATGAATTACCTTTATGTATTCATCTATTTTATTCTGGTTGCATTTTTGTTTTTGTTTTTGTTTTTGTTTTATAGTCTTTTTCTTTTTTGTTAGGTTTGTGCTAACAAAAAAGATTTATTCACATAGTTCATTTGTGTTTAACGTCTTCGTTTTTTTATTGTTTTATATTTCATATATTTTGGTTTTTTGGCACGTTTTGATTTTTTTAATGATATTTGATTTTGTTTTTGTTTTTGTTTTCCTCCTTTGTTTTTTATTTTTTGTGTTTTAGACCTTTTGAATTTTCTTTTTATTGTTTTTTTCGTCGTTTTTTTCATTGTTTTAGACCCTTTAAATTTTCTTTTTGCTGTTTTATATTTCTGTTTTCCTTTTGTTCCCCTACGACCACCGCCTTCATATACTTCAAAAATGCTTTCATTATTTGGATTGGCGATAAATGCATCAATGACCGCTCTATTAGCCGCATTATCTGTTCCTCCATTGCGTATATACGCATCCAATATACATTGCTTAAAAATTACCTTTTTTGCATCACTTGTAGGTGCTTCATCGAATTCCTCCGTGCTTGCACAACCCGACGCATACAGATTATTAATAGCCCGTGTAGTTAAATCTGATTCTGCTTCTGCTTCACTTGGACCAAGAATTAAGTCGCATATTTGTTCCAATTGGACTTTGGAATAGTATGTATTGACCTCTTGTTCCAATGAAGTATCGCCATCTATTTTTAAAGCCTTGGGAATATTAGTAATGAGACGCTCTACAATACCTTTTGGACAAGAGATGCGATTGATATCCCCCTCAGGATACTCGGGATAAGCATTTAAACTTTCTTCCATGAAAAAACTAACATAATTGTCTTTGTAAGTTTGGGTACGATTGTGTCCAAAATTTAAAGATGCAACAATGAAATCTTTGGCAGAAACAGAAATCACTTCACCATTAATATTTTTCATATATGAATTTAAATTTAATGCGGAAGCATGATTAAAAATACGAGTTAATTGAGGAATGAATGCAGAATTGGTTTGATTATACAATTGATAAAATAAACTACCTGCGTTGTCGGAAAAATAATCACCCGAAAAGAATGCATCTATTTCTGACGAAGGGCTTGGTGAAAGAGAAAGCAATGGAATTAAGGTTGCATGGTTCGCCAAAGATAGTTCGAAAAATTGATGCACTGCATATGGATTAGTTTGTACTTGTGGGACAGCCTGTGTCCCCGGTGGTGTCCACATAAGGTCCCTTATATTCATGTTTAATATTTCAGGTGGTAAAACCGGCATTAGATTACCTCTTAAATCTAATTCTTGTAAATTAGTTAGATTTGTCATTTCGGGCGGTAAAGAAGTTATTTGATTATCATTTAAATATAATTCTTCTAAATCAGTTAGATTTCCAATTTCGCGTGGTAAAGTGGTCAATTGATTATTTCCTAAATTTACATATATTAAATTAGTTAGATTTCCAATTTCAGGTGGCAGAGCAGTCAATTGATTATTTCCTAAAACTAAGGTTGTTAAATCAGTTAGATTTCCAATTTCAGGTGGCAGAGCAGTTAGTTGATTATTATCTAATTCTAACTCTTCTAAATTAGTTAGATTTCCAATTTCAGGTGGCAGAGCAGTTAGTTGATTATTTTTTGCATACATCATTTTTAAACGAACCACATTTCCAATTTCAGATGGCAGAGCAGTTAATTGATTATAATTTAATTGTATTAATTCTAAACGAATTAAATTTCCAATTTCAGGTGGTAAAGTGGTTAATTGATTTTTGTTTACATTTATTATTTTTAAGTTAGTTAGATTTCCAATTTCAGGTGGCAGACGTTCTAATTTATTATCATTTAAATATAAATCAGTTAAATAAATTAAAATTCCGATTTGAGGTGGTAAAGAAGTCAACTCATTCTCGTCTAAATATAATTTGGTTAAATTGGTTAAATTACCAATATCAGGTGGTAAAATTGTTAATAGGTTGTCATTTAAATATAATTTTTCTATACTAGTCAGCAGTCCAATTTCAGGTGGTAGAACATTCAATTGAGTCTCACTTAAATCTAACTCTGTTAGATTCTCGTGTGGTAAACTTGGATTATCTAACCAAGCATTAAAATTTGAATAATCCCAAGTTTCACTTAAATCTAACTCTGTTTCCTCGGGCGGTGAAGTTGGATTATTCCAGTCTAAACCTAACTCTTCCTCATTCGATAATCTTGGATTATTTAACCAAGAATTAAAATTCCAATTTGCGCTCATTTATTATTATATTATTTTTAATTATTGAATAAAAATAAAATTGATTTTAAAGAAACAAATACAAATATTATTTGTATCTATTACATTAGTGATAATTATAATAATGATGACTGAATGCCACTCTGTTCAAAGTGATTTGTCTAATTTAGAGGCACATATATTGTCTTCCGCTCACAATCCAATTAATAATGCTGAAAGTGAAACTGGAATGGGAAATGTTGCTATTAATTACGACGAAACTAACAAAAATATAAAACATTGTATCCACACATTTTGCAATCGCACATGTGTTCATATTTTCGCTCAAATAACATTTATGAGTATTTTTATGTTCTGGTATGTATTTAATATTTTGGCTGTCATTTCCATATCAGACGCAACCGTTCATCGCTATTGTTCTTCTTCCTTGCTTTGGGAATATATGCTAACCAATGTTGCCGTGGTTGGAGTGTTGTGTTTAAGAGGAATGAAAAAAAGTTTAGAACCAGAAGAAACCAATTTAAGATGTTGTTGTAAAACGGAATTATTCATTATGTTTGGAATAACCACATGGGGAGCGTTGGAGTTATTTATTGTTCCTTGTGTAGATAATGTGCAACATACATTTTTATACAAAATGACGTGTATTAATGTGGTGGGCGTTGCAACAATATATTTCTTCCTTACACTTTGGTTTATGTATCAAAGCACATTGCCTCCTTTATCTACACAGACACAAACAAACAATGAACTTGAAACATAACTATTAAGATTAAGATTAAGATTAAGATAAAAAAATAAAAAAGATGTTCATAATATAAAGGTAAAACATTAAAACATAAACAACAATGGAAATTGTGAGAACATTTGAGGATGCCTTTGCCATTGGCTCGGCGTGTTTGGCCAAAATAAACCCAGCCAAAACTCGTCCGCGTTTGATGGATGATTATACTCTTCCTTTTAATTTGGAAGATGGGCCGTGGGAAATGTCCGAAGATGTGTTGTATCAAACTCTGTCTTATATTATGAATTTTTTAAACCATTCCTGTTATATGATTTGCATCAACGGCGACGAACAAAAGATGGTGAAATTGGAAACACAGGAAACCTCGCAGTTTTTCAAGGATTTACTTTTACAGGATATTCGTGCGAAACAAGATGCAAAAATCAATTCTGCACTTTTGACCGAAACTCAGAGATTAAAGAAACTGCGAATTATGCAGTGTGTGGTGAAACCTTATGCTGCGGAGTCCAAAACCTCTGCCGAATATGAAGCACTTTTTCGCAAAATTCGTGCTCCCGATGGTGTCTATATTCTCAACCTGACAGATGCCGTTCTTTTGCGAAAAAATGGATACATTCCTTGGAAGTTGAACCGCAATGTGAAAATGCCGGTTGCCTATCAAATGGAAAAGTTCATTCCTGTGCTAAGCATTTCGGGTGAAGAAGGATATTGGGACATTCCCATTCCCAATTATGACGATGTGCAATATGTTTTGACAGAAACGCATCCTGACCCGAAATATGAACTGGTGTGGTCGAAAAAGAAAAACAAGGCGGTGTTTCGCGGTGGTCCCACAGGATGCGGAACAACGGCTCAAACGAATATGCGTATCAAGTTGGCGGAAATGGGGCTTAATCCAAAGTATGCTGATTTGTTGGATGTGGGAATAGTGTCTAACAAACCCGATACAATTGACTCAGACGCCATTCGTTATGACCCTAAACTTGGTCTTTCGTACATGCATACCCATTTGAAACCGGTTGCACGCATGCCGATGAGCGACCAAAGTCATTTCAAATACATTATTCACATTGACGGAAACGTGCATGCATATCGTCTTTTAACAACGATGCGAACAGGGTCGCTCATTTTGCGTGTGAAAAGTGATTATCAGTCTTGGTTGGACCATGTGTTTGAAGAATATGAGGCGCGGGGTGAGCGAATGTTTATCAGTGTTCGTGCGGATTTATCGGATTTAATTTCCAAAATTGAGTATTGTAATTCTCATTCAGAGGAATGCCGACTTATTGCTGAAAGAGGAGCAAGGTTTGCTGAAATGGCAATGACACCAGCATATGTTGTGAATGCGATTGAAGCCGTCATGTGGAAGCTTAGTGATAATCTTTTAAAGGTGGGCGATAAAATTGGATATATACCACAACCGAAACACGAGCAATATGCGGTGGTGGGCGACGAAGACGACAAACGATATTTCGTAAAGGAAGAGGGCGAAAAAAGATGGCATTCCGACCCACTCATTCAGTCAATTATGAATATGAATGTCCGTAATTCAGAGGATGTTTTGTGTGTGTTGCAGGATATGTGTTTCAGCACATCTTTAAATTCGGCTGCGGGTACGGGTCCAAAAGATGGCGGCGAATGCATCACAGAAGAAATGGCGGTCAATCGCATTTCCACTGATTTATTTCAGCAGTTTTATCATTATTTCGACAATGCCTATTTTTTGTCCAAAGATGAACTGGATAATTCCATTGAAAAAGAGGCGAAATATAGTGATTATGTGTATCCCATTTTGGAACATATACAGACGGCTGCGCAATTAGTGTATAACAACTCTCAATACCAATTGGGAAAAACAGCCGCTGCTGTTATGCTACCTGTATCGCCTATTCAAGAAATGGTGAATTTAATTATAGCCGACACAGATGAATCACGAAAACGAAGATTGGTTGTTAGTTTGGTCGAAAGTCAAAAATATGTATATCAAGGTGTCGCAACCGAAGACAGCACCGTTTATGCAGGCGAAAAGGAAAATGTGTGGTGGTATTATTGTATTCAAACACACGTGAAATTATTGCCGAGGTTTTTATATGTATTGGCGACTGCTGTTTTGCGAAACCCTCGGGATTATGATGTAATTCGCTCTAATTTAATTCAGGAAATCGGGGAACAAACAGATGACGGCATCTTTGACAAACATACAGGGATGCTTATTGAACGAATACCCTTGGTTGCAATGGAGACTTTTGACGAAAGTGGTTTTAAAATTCAAACGGGTGCGGTGTTTGAAGATGCTGATGGCGATGCAGATGGAGATGCTGATGGCGATGGCGAAATTCGCAGAAATCCTTTGTTAGTGGAAACAGACGAAGAAAAAAGAATTTCCGCAGTGGAAGATATGTTATTTAATGAATTTGAAAATGAAGACGGACATTTAGAACTGGAAACAACCGATGATGGTTTGTTAGATAGTAGAAAACAAGTCTTGATGGATGATGACAACCAACAAATCACTTTGGACATTACCGGTAATAAAATTCTGGATATTCTCAACGACCAAACATTTCGTCTCAAATTCTCTGTCCCCATTGTGGAAACCTTTGATATGTTGATGACTGAATTGACGGATAAATTACCCGATGCGTACGAACAATATTTGCTGAAAAAACCGAAAAATGTGTCTAGTCGCGAAGACTACATTGCTATTCAAAGAACCACCTATATTCTTATTTTGTATATTTATATGGTGGAGTTATTTGTGTCAAAAAAAATCATTTTGCAAAAGATTGGCGACACAAAAGAGGACCGCGAAAGCAATGCATCTCTTACCGACATGCTTACACTTTATCTTTCTAAACGCGTAATTCATATTTTTAAAACGCTGAAAAAAGAACGCAAGGCGTGGCCGGCGAGTTATATGAATTTGATAATGGAGACGTCGCAAAAACACAAGTTAATTGCAGCTTTGATTGCAGCGAAACGCGGCGATGTTTTGAAAGAAACGCTTACCGCTCAATTAAAGCATAATATAGAGCAGGAATTATCATTACGATATGTTGCAAAAACAAAGGCCATGATGCCACAGACCAAATGGCCGCAGTTTTTGCCCCCGCAAAATCCGCAGGATTTATTCGGCATTGAAGCATGTGCCGAACTTGGAATGATTGCTGAGGTAGCAGCGGCTAAACGCGGAAACGCGGTTCAACCCCAGTATTTATTTGCAAGAATGATATTCTTGTCCTTTTGCATTCAAAGAACCATTCAGGCATTGTTAAACACGGATAAATATCGCGACTCGCTACTTTTGAATATCAAAATCTATAATCAAATTAATTCGTGCTGTGTGCAACAAGTGATTGAAGACAAAACAAAAGAGAATGGAAAAATACGATTTGGAGCAACCTTGGAGTTTTTCAATAAAAATAGCCCCAATGAAGATTTAATTGAAAGATATGATGACTTTGTGAAGAAAATAGAGAAGCAACTGGCAACAATGCGGTCAATGTCGCGGAGTTTTTTGTCCAATGTAGACACGGAAATCGCATATCCTATTTTACCACATAGACTGAATGAGATTGTTATGGAGGAGGGAATTGATTTTTTAATGAAAATTGGTCTCATTAAGACCGGTCCAAATCCCGATACAACACTGCAAAAGCAATTCATGCAGGATTATATGTTATTTTCGCGTTTGACTATGAATGCTCCGCCGGAGTTTGCAGAAGTGAAACGACCCATTATTCAACTCATTTCAACTTTAAAAGTGCAGGAAGAAGTGGGGCTGTCGAAAGAAGACCTAGGTTCGCTGTTGAGTGCGTTTTACACGAACGGAACAAAGAATGGTGATGAAAACGACATTTTAATAACTTTGAAACGATTAGCAACTAACAAATTGAAAAATATGAAAAAAATAAAACGCCAACAATTGGAAAAAATATTCAAAAAAATGGATATAAGTGTGTTGTTTGCATCTAAAAAAGGCGATGAAGATGCAGAAGCTGATGTAGACACAGACACAGATGCAGATATTAACGCAGCATATACTTATTTAACCTTTTTGCGAAATTATGTGCTGTTGATTGGCCGTGTTTTTCCCGAAATGTTTAACAGCGGTGCTTTTAATAGATATGTATTTTCGCAGTATTTGCCAATAACTAAGCAAATGGATAAAAAAAACTCAAATCCGCACAGCAGTTGGTATGATTTTTCGAACGTTCATATGGGCAAAATACATAATATGTTAGAAAAACGATACGAAAAGGTGGTAAATTACACGAAAAAATACAAAGATAATGACAATGATGTCATAGCCCCGTATTTTGAACAAATAATGCATGATGCAGAACCATGGATAGAATTGGCTCGCACCACTTATTACCAGCCAGCAAAACAAGAAACAACGCAATATACATTTCAAGTAATGCAGGCGTTGTTTGAATATTATATTTCCAGCATTTTTGAAATTTACGATAAGAATTACGATGAAAAAGCGAAAGATATGGATGATGAAAATGAGGAAAATGAACTGGAACAACTGGCGGACGCACATCAAACCCTGTTGGATTTTTCTTTGGAATATTTATCTAAAACGGCTGAAATAGATGTTATTGACCGCAATTATTCCAAAGTGATGGATGTGGTGTTTAAGCACAAGGAAAATGAAAAGAATAAGTTTCGTAAGCGTTTGGAAAAAATGAGCCGTGATGAGCGAATGATTTACCAAGAGGAACGGAAACTAGGCATTGGTGAATATAATGCTAAAAACTATGCAGGATTAAAGAAATATGATGCCGCGTTTTATGACAAGACCAAAGAAGTAAGAGAAGAGTTGCAGGAACAAGAGGATAATGACTTTGACGAAAAGGAGGCCGAATTAATGGTGCGTGGAGAAGAGGAAGAAGAGGATGGAGATTATAATAATGTGTTTGAAGATGATGGATATTATTAATTTTCTTTTTCTTTTGTTTGTTAGTTAAAGCAAAAGAAAATTAAGAAAATGAAATGAAAAATTGAGAAAATGAAAGGAAAACAAAAACAAAATAAAACAAAAATACTTAAATACATTATCTATTATAGTGTAATAATTGTTAGACAAATGATACGTTATAACTACAATTACGACATTTGTTATCATAACATTTATATTGAATTGGCGAAGAAAATCCTAACCCGAGCCAACAATTCTTTAATTAATGAAAATAGTATTACGCTTGACATGATTGCCGAGGCAGCCTTTGCTGCAGAAGAAGAGGAAAATGAAGCAGAGCGAATGAAAAATAGTGCTGTTGCAACATTAGATGAAGGAGCGGTGGCTGACGATGCTGCTGCCAATGACGAAACAGATGTAGTTTTGCCACACCATGAAGAAAAGCCCAAGCAAAATGCGAAACGAGGAAGAAAGAAAAAGGAAAGGAAAAAAGAAGAGGTTGAACTTGAACCAGCACCAGAAAGTCAAGTGGAGGAAACAGAAGATACAAAAGTGAATGATAATGATAATGCAGTTGCTACAGATGCAACTGAAAATGTAGATGAAAATGTAAAAAGGGAAGGTGAAGAAAATGAAGATGAAATATATGAAAATTACACTTTTCGTGATTTGCACTACATTTGTTTGAAAGTATATCAGCAGGAATTGTTAAAGGTCGCAGAATTAGAAAAAACCGATGTTATTTCGGAGTTTGGAAATAGATTGGATTTAATTTGGGACAAGATTTTTGTAGAACCTGGTTGCGAACAACGTTTTAAAGATTTAATTATTAATTACCAGAATTCCATTTTAAAGGGAATGAAATGCATCAAGGGTATTCACAAGATATATTTCGGACTGATGTTTGATTTCAATATTTTTCACATTATGCACCGATGTTTGAAGGAATTTTTGACCCAAGACAAGGTAATCAGTGAGAAAATGCTGGATGAATTGGAAGAAGAATTGGAACGGCAAATGGCGTTTAACATTCGGCGAAATGCAAAGAATAATGACCATGAGAATTGCGATGACGATTCATATCATGAATTTTTGAGATACATGGCCGAAATGGGAAAAATGGAGGAGAATGAATTTTTGAGTTAATGTATACGTGAGTGCGTAAAAATAAGAAAAATAAAATATTGTGTGGTGTTGATAGCAGGATAGCTCAGGGGTAGAGTGCCGGGCCCATAACCCGGAAGTCGGTGGTTCGAAACCATCTTCTGCTAACAATGTGTATATTTGTTGGAATTGTATTTGTTGTATTTTATTGTTAGATGTTTTATATTTTTGATTTTTGTTAGGAAGTGTAAATAAAAAATCAAAAATAAAAAATCAAAAATCAAAAATAAATATTGAAGAAATAATAATGTATACATTGATTGTTGAGCCATATTATAATACTTTTACCCAGTGTTATCAAAACATCATCACTATTAATATGTTGCCCAAGGGTCCATTGCGTGCTTTGGTGCGACGTATTCAGTTTAATAAATTAGGACCAAACTATGATTATTCGCAATGTTCCAATCCCCGTAAATGCGGGTTGGCTCTTGTGGCACGTGATTCCACTTGTTGCAGAGCTGGAACACGTGTTGGCAAATGGGGTGACTCATGGATGACACCGGACGCCATTCCTGATTTATTTTCGTTTTTAAGTGCGAATGGATACATCATTGATACATCCATTACAAATATGATGAGCTTGAATGATATTAAAATGAACAACAATCAAAAGATATTGTGTTTTGTGTCGTATAAAAAGAGTAAATGAGGTAAACCAGGCGAATGAGGTAAGTAAGACAAGTAAATAAATATATAACAAAACAATAAAATATAGATTTATTTATTCTTTCGTTTAATTAAAACTAACAAATCTTAAAATTTCTAAAAATATAAAATGAACCATCATCATCCTTCAATGACCCATAATCCATTAATTACATTTTCTGATAATAAACCGAAAAAGTTTGGTTTTATTTTAACACGACATGTAAATTCACACAAGACCAACAAATACTGGATGCGGTCTGTTTCGTTGCTGAATAAATTATATCCCGATATTCCAGTGGTAATTATTGATGATAATAGCAATTCTTCTTTTTTGACTGCAAAAGAAGACACCAATCTTAATCTAAAAAATCTCACCATTATTCAGTCTGAATATCCCGGACGCGGAGAATTGTTGCCATTTATTTATCTGTTGAAATATCGCTGGTTTGAGGCTGCAGTAATGATGCACGACGGTGTATTCGCTCACAAAAGAATAGATTTTATGAATGGGAAAACACCCGATGTCCTGCCACTGTGGCACTTTCCGTATAATACCGATGCAGGACACGATAACTTTCGCAATGTGCTTCGCATTTCACATTATTTAACTAATTCAAACATAATAAAACATAAATTATTAACACAGAAACCCCAAGCTATCGGAATGAATATGAATGTTCGTGGCGACCCAAATGCATTTCACTTGTGCTTTGGCGTTCAAACTTTTATTAAACTGGCATTTTTAGAACACATTGAAAGAAAATACAAAATTACGGGACTTATTCCTGTGGTACGATGCCGTGATGACCGCTGTGCTTTGGAGCGAATTATGGGTTGCATTTTTCACGCCGAACGCCCACATTGTTTGAATAAAACCCCTTCTTTGTTCGGCCACATTTTAAAGCATAAGAATGCATATAAATATGATTACATGCAATACATGGCAGATATGATGCGAAATAGAATTCCGGGATATTTTGTCAAGGTTTGGTCAGGAAGATAATTAAAAATGAAATAAAATGAAACACATACATATCATCATAAATCTAGTTTATGACGATATGTATTGTTATTGGTGTGGAGAGAAAATATCAAGTTATGAAATACATAAAAGATTTGAAATGGCGTGTGTTTCACAATGCCAGAAATTTATGTATTTATATAGATGTGATAAATGCAACAAAGGATATGATTACAAAAATATAAAATATCATAAATCCATATATAAATTTGTATTGGAACAAATTAACAACAAAAATGAAATAAAACTAAATTAAAAAATAACATAAGATTGTGCGTGCATAATGGGAATACCAAGTTATTTTTCGTATATTGTAAAGAATTATCCCCATATTTTATCCAAATTTAAACCCAATGCAAAAGCAGTGGATAATTTATATTTGGATTGCAATTCCATTATTTATGATGTGTTTCATAAATTATCTGCATCGGCAACAGGAGCAACCATGAGTGAAGACGAAACTGCACAACAAATTATCCGCGGAACAATTTCGAAAATACAAGAATATATTTTGGCAGTTCATCCGCGAAAAACAACTTATATTGCGTTTGATGGTGTTGCCCCCGTAGCGAAAATAGAACAACAGCGTACTAGGCGTTACAAGTCGTGGTATCAGACCGAAGTAAGCAAGCATATTTATGGCGACAAAAATAAAAAAAATACTTGGAGCACATTGGCTATCACGCCCGGAACACGATTTATGAGTGAATTAAATACGCAAATTAATGAGGCTTTTAAAAGAAAATCTGGAATTATTGTTAGCGATAGCTCCGAGCCGGGCGAAGGAGAGCATAAACTCTTTGATTACATTCGTCAAAATCCGCAGAAACACGAAAAAGAAACCACTTTGATTTATGGTCTAGATGCGGATTTAATTGTCCTTTCTATTTGTCATTTGCAATATGCACCCAATCTCTTTTTGCTGCGCGAAAGTCCGCATTTTCATATGGATAATTTAGAACCCGACACGAATTATTTGCTGAATATTGGCGAACTGAACGCGAAAATAGATATTAACAGCCATGATTATATTATTTTGACGTTTATGCTCGGCAATGATTTCTTACCCCATTTTCCCGCTGCCAACATTCGCACAGGTGGAATGGATAAATTGATGATTGCATATCGGTCGCTGTTTTTGGGATACGACAATAACAAAAGTAATTTGGCTGGAAATGATGGTTCCATTAATTGGTACAATATGCGACTATTAATTGCTACTTTGGCTGGAAAGGAAGAAGAGTTTCTGCGCGAAGAACATCAATTGCGAAACCGACGCGAATATACTTATCCCATTCATAGTGCAGATGATAAGTTTAAAAAATTTGAAGCAACACCGACATTTGAACGAGACTTGGAAAAACACATTGAGCCTTTTAAAAGAGATTGGCAAAAACGATATTATGAGAATTTATTTCCGTGTTTTGATGGCGTTGTTGCAAATGTATGCAAAAACTGGTGCGAAGGCATAGAATGGAATTTCCATTATTACACACAGGGATGCTTGGATTGGAGATGGACGTATCGGTATTATTATCCGCCCTTATTTGCAGATTTGAATGCATTTTTATTGGACAAAACGGTAAATAATGCTACTACATTTGTATCTTTTATGAAGACACAAACACAAAGCGTGTCGGCTACATTAACCAGAACAAATAGACCAGTGTCTTCATTGGTTCAATTGTGCTGTGTTTTGCCGTATGCGGGATTGGTTCATTTACCTCCTGAATTGCGGAAAAAATTGATTGAAGAACGACCGGAATGGTATAAAACGGATTGTCCGTTTTTGTGGGCTTATTGTCGGTATTTTTGGGAAAGTCATGTGGTTATGGAACATATTGATATAAGTGTAATGGAAAAAATGGTATAATAGTGTAAAAATAAAAAATGAAAATAAAAATGGTTAATAATAATACCTTTAAACACGGATAATAATTTATTTTTATCATTATTATTAACAATGGCAGATACTAGTGTTTGTGATAAAGAATGTGGTATTTGTTGGAGAAATGATGAAAACATGTTGCTAACAACAAGTTGTAATCATAATTTTTGCAGAATATGCATGCCAAGAATTGATGAGTGTGCGTTATGTAGACGACCATTACAATTGCATAAAAAATTTAAAGAAAATATGCACAAAATAAAAAAATCCCGCATATCAAGTTTTTATAAACTTGGTAGTAGATATGAAAGTGTCAGTTTTAGTGTATGGGAGGGTGCAACAGTGATGGCACCTACCACGCTTCCAGAAGTTTTGGTTTTATATCAGCCCTTCAATCAAGAAGATTCTATTTTATTCAATCCGCACTATCATCAAACCATTACTCAAACCCTTGGAAGAATAACAAGAAATAGAAATAGACAATATCCTACCGTCCAAGAAATAATGACCACTCTAAATTGCACCGAGGATACTGCAAAAGATGTGTTATTAGTATGTGAACAGTCCCATAATATAAATATAACCAATGTATATCAAACATTAAGAAACAATGATGGAGACCTTGTAAATACTATTATGGAATTAACAATTTAGTTTAATTAAAAGAAAGTGCCCCTAAATTCATAAATCCTTTTTTCTTTTGCGGTGTGGGAACATTTTTTTCCATATTATAAAGTTTGTAGTAATCATCGTAATAATGGGCGTCATCGTTTTGAATAATAACATCCGAAAATGGGTCCATTAATTTACGAATAAATTCATTCATATTTTCTGGATTACTCTTTTGCGTCTTTTTGCTCACCCAAAATGTGCTCGCGCGTTTTATCTCTGCATCTTTGATTTCTTTGTGAAACATTTGGTCAATAATAGAAAACGCCGATTTCAACAAAATAATTTCATTCACTAAATTGCGTTTCTTTTCAAATAATTTAATTACAATTTTTGCAATCGTTTGCAATTTTGATTGCTGTTTATGTGTAGGACTGGCATCGCATTTTAAAAAAGATGTTTCGTATGCTTGTTTTAATTGCGTGAAATGTCGAATTTCGTTTTTCACGGTGGTTAAATCTGTGATGGTTCTTTTGCGCAGGTCATCAATTCGTTTAATCACTGAAAAAATATTGGTGTTGTAAATAATGGGATAACGCAACCGCACAATTCGCGGAATAATAAACTGGTTTGTTTCTTTAATTTCAGCAATCTTGTTTTCCACTTCATTCATTTTCTTTTTCATTGTTTTTTCAAATTCTCCCTTTTTATGGATAATTTGTTTTTTCAATTCGGCTCGCACTTGTTCGTTATCTTTTGTCTGTTCTAATTCGTATTCTAACTGCTGGATGTCGCTATTACTAAACAGCAAAATAGAACCAGATGTGAATTCAACGGTGCTTTGAAGTTTATCATATTGATGCGATGAGATTTTATGTGCCTCGGATGCAGCATCCAGTTTTAAATAATTAACAACAGCAAGTAAAAAGGCAATAACGCCATTAAGAGCAGAAATAAAGATAACTCCCCAAGCATAATTATGGGTTAAAAAACTCGTCAAAACTGTTGCAGCAGTAGAAAATAAAATGGCAGGCATCATGAATATATTCAGTTGTTTTTCGCAATAAAATTTGGACTCCATATAGAGAATTTTGTGGCCTTTGAGATAACTCGCAAGAATATCCAGAGCACTGCTGTATTTATCGTTAATGTCGAAATACAGGCGGTCAATTTTATATTCAACATCTTTATAATCTAATTTATGAATGCGACCGACATTGGCAGTGCTGTCATCCATTGAACCATTCCCAACATCATTGTCGCGTTTATTATTTTTATCTCCCAAGCGAAAATCAGACATTAAAATAATATTTTCATCATCGGAGTCCACATAGGAACGTTCTTCGGCGTCAAATTCGGGTGATGAATATTTCTTTTTCATAGTTTTATTTAAATTTAAATTTTTAATATTCATTCTGGTCGATTCTGTATTTTCATGAAAAAATGGCGGTGGAGAACCATCTTTATAATAAAATCCTCCTTCGAGTTCATCCATCATATTATCATCTTCTCCATAATTTTCGTATTCATTGTCCTTATAATTTCTTTCTTCATAACTATGTTTACCTCTGTTGTCCCAAGGTGATTGGTTTTTTCTTGGTGTTGTAAATATCTTTTCTTTTATTTTTAAACTTATGTTATCTATGTTATCTATTTTGGGAGTTCCAGTTTTATTTGCTAATGCTGGTTTTACTTTTTCTTTTTTATTTTTTTCCTTTTTTTCTTCCTTTGTCTCTTCTTCTGTCTCTTCTTCTTCCTCTTCCTCTTCTTCCTCTGTATCTTCCTCTTCTTCCTCTGTATCTTCCTCTTCTTCCTCTGTATCTTTCTCTTCTTCCTCTGTATCTTCCTCTTCTTCTTTCTTTTCTTTCTCTTTTTCCTCTGTTTTCTTTTTCTCCTCTTTATTCTCTTTTTGTTCTTTTTCTGTTTCATTTACCTTTGATGTATTAGTGTATACTAACAAATCTCTTTTAAAAGATTCACCATCATCTGAAAAACTACATGTTGCGGTTCCAGAAGGATGTGGTTCCATAGAAGAAAAGTATTTATTGTATAAAGAGATTAAAAACACTGTGAAATATGTATTATATATTATTATACACACAATTCTAAAAATTTACAT